>Ga0302180_10000155_pt1 | contig 58177 bp, 46 predicted proteins | sample I_Palsa_E3_2_FD_200575 | JGI IMG/M metagenome (GOLD analysis project Ga0302180, IMG submission 200575) | Peat permafrost microbial communities from Stordalen Mire near Abisko, Sweden - I_Palsa_E3_2 | ecosystem: Environmental > Terrestrial > Soil > Palsa > Peat permafrost | place: Sweden...
CCGTCTTTCGGGATCGCGCCTTCCGGCACGTGTACGTGCAGATCGAGGGTGCGGTAGAAATCGCGGGTCAAGCCGAGACGGTGCGCCCGCGAGCGGACGTAGGACAGTGCGGCCTGCGCCGACTCCTGCATCACGTCGCCGAGTTTGCCGGTGAGCGTCAGCTTGCCCTTGCCATCGACTACCGTGGCTTCGGTGCTGAGAATGGAGCCGCCGACTTCGGTCCAGGCCAGGCCGGTAACCAATCCAATTTCGCTCTTTTCGTGGGCCAGCGTATCGCGGAACTTGATGACGCCGAGGAAGTCGTTCACGTTCTCGCCCGTAATGGCGATGCTGTAGCTTTCGCCTTCTTTCACGACCTTGCGCGCCACTTTGCGGCAGATATTGCCGATTTCGCGCTCCAGGTTCCGCACGCCGGCCTCGCGGGTGTAGGAACGAATGAGGCCCGTAATGGCCTCGTCGGCGAACTTGATGTTTTTCTCCGACAAGCCAGCCTGCAGCATTTGCTTCTTCACCAGGAATTGTTTGGCGATCTCAAGCTTCTCCTGCTCCGTGTAGCCATGCAGCCGCAGCACTTCCATGCGGTCCTGCAGCGCGGGAGGGATGGTGTGCATGACGTTCGCGGTGGCCACGAAGAAAACCTGCGACAGGTCATATTCCACGTCGAGGTAGTGGTCGACGAACATGTAGTTCTGCTCGGGATCGAGCACTTCCAGCAGGGCAGCCGAGGGGTCGCCGCGGAAATCCATCGACATTTTGTCGACTTCATCGAGCATGAAGACGGGATTCTTGGTGCCCGCCTTCTTCATCATTTGAATGATCTGGCCGGGCAGCGCGCCGATGTAGGTGCGCCGGTGGCCGCGGATTTCGGCTTCGTCGCGAACTCCGCCCAGCGACATGCGCACGAACTTGCGCCCAGTGGCCTTGGCGATGGACATGCCCAGCGAGGTTTTCCCCACGCCCGGAGGGCCGACGAAGCAAAGAATCGAGCCCTTCGGATTTTTCACCAACTGGCGTACCGCGAGGAATTCGAGGATGCGTTCCTTGATTTTCTCCAGGCCGTAGTGATCTTCGTTGAGGGTTTTTTCGGCGCGCGAGATGTTGCGGATTTCCTTGGAGCGCTTCTTCCAGGGCACGGCCAGCAGCCAGTCGAGATAGTTGCGCGAAACCGTGGACTCGGCCGACATGGGCGGCATGGCTTCCAGCTTCTTCAGTTCCTGCAGGGCCTTGTCTTTGACTTCTTTCGGCATGCCGGCGGATTCGACTTTTTTCTTCAGTTCGTCGAACTCGCTTTTCTCGCCGCGGCCCAGTTCCTTCTGAATGGCCTTGATTTTCTCGTTGAGGTAATACTCCTTCTGCGCCTTCTCCATCTGGCGCTTAACCCGCGACTGGATGGTGCGGTCCACGTTGAGCTTCTCGATTTCCACGTCGAGCACGTCGGCGACGCGACTCAGGCGCTCCGATGGATCGAAGATTTCCAGCAGTTCCTGCTTCTCTTCGATGGAAAGCTGCAGGTTGGCGGCAATGATATCGGTGAGCTTGGCCGGGTCTTCCATGCGCACGGCCGAAATCATGGTTTCGTAATTCAGCGCCTGGCACAGCTTCACATACTGCTCGAACAGCGTGGTCACGCGCTGCATGCTGGCTTCGATCTGGGCGTTCATTTCGGTGGGGTAACGGGCAACCCGCACGTTGGCCTGCATGTACCCGTCGGCGTCGGTGGCCTGGAGAAGACGTCCACGCTCAATGCCTTCCACCAGGACCTTGATATTGCCATCGGGCAGCTTGAGGCTCTGCACGATGTTGACGATCGTGCCCACCTGGTAGATCTCATTCGACTTGGGTTCGTCAATGGAGGCGTCGTGCTGGGTGGCCAGGAAGATTCTCTTGTCTGCAGCCAGAGCCTCTTCCAGCGCGCGCACGCTGGACTCGCGCCCCACGACGAACGGCGTCATCATGTACGGAAAGATGACCACGTCCCGGATGGGCATCATGGGCAGCTTCCTGGACTCGAATTTTTCCTTGGATGTGGTCACTCGATCTCCCTGGGTTCGTGCTGAATGCCAACAGCACCGTGTACGGTCCCGCTACCTGCCACCAGTCATCAGTCTACTACTCTTTTGCTGTCTTTTCCCTATGCGTTGCTACCCGGCCTTTTCCATCATAGCCAGGGAGGCATTGCGTTTCTCCACCATTTCGCGCGTAACTTCAAATTCTTTCAGCTTTTTCTGGCTGGGCAGATGGAACATGAGGTCGAGCATGAGCTCTTCCAGAATCATGCGCAGGCCGCGAGCCCCCACCTTGCGGGCCATGGCCTGGCGGGCGATGGCCCGCAGAGCCTCGTCGTGGAACTTCAAGCGCACGTTCTCGAACTCGAAAAGACGCTGGTATTGCTTGACGATGGCGTTCTTGGGGCGCGTGAGAATCTCGATGAGGGCGAATTCGTCCAGATCCTCCAGCATGCCCACCACCGGCAGGCGGCCGACGAATTCTGGAATCAGGCCGAACTTGATCAAGTCCTCGGGCTGGATCTCGCTGAGCAGTTCGAAGTTGCGCTTGCGCGAAACCGCGGCGTCTTCTTTTTCCGCCTCATCCGTGGCACGGAAGCCCAGCGACTTCTTCCCCACCCGCCGGCCGATAATCTTTTCCAGGCCAACAAACGCTCCCCCGCAGATGAAGAGGATGTTGGTGGTGTCGACGGGGGTGAATTCCTGGTGAGGATGCTTGCGTCCGCCCTGCGGCGGAACGTTGGCCACGGTTCCTTCCAGAATCTTCAACAGCGCCTGTTGCACACCTTCGCCGGAAACATCGCGAGTGATCGAGGGATTCTCGTCCTTGCGTCCGATCTTATCGATTTCATCGATGTAGATGATGCCGGTCTGGGCGCGGCTCACATCGCCCTCCGCGGCCTGCAACAATTTGAGGATGATGTTCTCCACATCCTCGCCGACGTAGCCTGCCTCGGTGAGGGTGGTGGCATCGACGATGGCGAAGGGCACGTCGAGCATGCGCGCCAGAGTCTGCGCCAGCAGCGTCTTGCCCGTTCCCGTGGGACCGATGAGCAGGATGTTCGACTTGCTCAGCTCGATGCCGTCGCCGGCGGTCTTCTGGCGATTCATGAAGATGCGCTTGTAGTGGTTGTAAACCGCGACCGCCAGCTTCTTCTTGGTCTGTTCCTGCCCGATGACATATTCGTCGAGGAAGGTCTTGACCTCCTGCGGCTTGGGCAGTTGGTTGGGCGCGGCAGCCTGGGGAGTAGCCGTTCGGTCGTCTTCCAGGATGGAGTTGCAGACCGCCACGCACTCATCGCAAATATAGGCGCGGGGATAGTCGCTGGGCGAAGAGATCAATTTGGCTACGGCATCCTGCGACTTGTGGCAGAACGAACAACGCAAAATCTCGTCGGTGCCCGACCTGTTTTTCACTCAGCTTCACTCCTTGCCCGTTTTCGCGGCGGATGCCGATCTCCATCGCCGTTCGATGGTTCCGCCGTCGCTCCGCGCTATCTTCGCCGGTATTGCTGCGGAGCGAAGTTCAAGCGCGAAGGCAGATCATACCTTTTTTCCGGTCTTATAGATGATATCGTCTATGATTCCGTATTCCTTCGCCTGCTGCGCGTTCATGATGAAGTCCCGCTCCACGTCTTTTTCCACCTTATCCAGCTTCTGGCCGGTGTGCTTGGAGAGCAACTGATTGGTAATCTCCCGCATGCGCAGGATTTCGCGCGCGTGGATGTCAATATCCGTAGCCTGCCCCGACAATCCTCCCATGGAGGGTTGGTGGATCAGGATCCGCGAATTCGGCAGCGCCAATCTCTTCTTGGGCTCGCCCGCGGCCAATAGCATCGCCGCCATGGAGGCCGCCTGGCCCACGCACAGCGTCATCACGTCATTTTTCACGTACTGCATGGTGTCATAGATTGCCATGCCCGCCGTGATCGAGCCCCCGGGTGAGTTGACGTAGAGCTGAATGTCTTTCTCGGGATCTTCCTGGGCCAAAAACAGCATCTGCGCAATCACCAGATTGGCGACGTTGTCGTCAATCGGCGTGCCGATGAAAATGATGTTATCGCGGAGCAGCCGGGAATAGATATCGTAGGCGCGTTCGCCCCGCCCGGTCTGCTCAATGACCATCGGTACCAGCATCATTTGTGGATCGTTTCGCTTCATGGTTTAACCTGACTTCGTTCTACCGGACCTGTCACCTGCTCTGCCACACTCCACCCCGAAGAGCGTTTTCGCCGGTTCGGGGAGGGTTGAAAATGGTCCGCGTGTTTATCTAAATGACCACTAAATCACTACGCGGACTGACGATAAAGAAAGTCGAGGGTCTTTTCGCTGCGGATTCTCATCCGGATTCTATCGAGGCCCCCATCCTCTGTCAAACGAGCGCGCACCGCCTCTGACGTTTGTTTTGACTGTTTCGCCAGAGCTTCCACCTCCCGGTTCATATCCTCGTCGCTGACCCCTACATTCTCCAGTTCCGCGATCCGCTCCAGCAGCAACGAAGACTTCACATCGTGCACCGCCTGCTCCCGCTGGCCGGCGCGAAGCCGCGGCAAGTCCATCTTCTTCAGGTCTTCCATCTTCATGCCCTGCGCAGCCAGAGCCCGCAAGCCCCGCTCCAGGCGCAGATCAATCTGGCGGTCGACTAAAGACTCCGGCACCTCAAAATCGTTGCGCTTAACCAGTTCGGCAACCAGCTTGTCTTTGCTCTCCCGCTCGGCCTTGTGCCGCCGTTCCGCGTCCATGTTCTCGCGGATCTGCTTGCGAACCTGATCCAGACTGGAGAACTCGCCCAACTCCTTGGCGAAGTCATCGTTGAGCTCGGGCAGGCTCTTTTGCTTGAGACCATTGACTTTGACCGTATAAACAAATGTCTTGCCCGCCAGGCGCTTATCGGAAATATCTTCGGGATAGCTCACGTCAAAGGTCCGCTCGTCGCCGGCGGATGCGCCGGTGAGGTGCTGGGTAAACTCCGGCATCGTGTTCTTGCCGCCGATTTCGATCAGCACATCGTCCATGTGTACGGGGTTTGAGCTGGCGTCCGCGGCGTCCTGCGCATCTTTGGGCTTGCCATCCATCGAGGCCTGCGCGAAGTCACCTTCGGCCAGCGGACGGCCGTCGATGGACGTGTAGGTCGCATGCTGCTCGCGTACGTTGGTGAGCGCCTGCTCGACTTCCTCATCGGTGACGGTAATCTCCGGCTTCTCGGCGCGCAGTTCTTTGTAGCCTTCGACCTGAATCGCGGGCAACACTTCGAAGCTGGCCTTGAAGCGCAGCGGCTCTCCGTCGTGCATGTGCAGATCGGTGACGCGCGGCTGCGAAACCGGAATCAGGCCTTGTTTCTCAGCTTCTCTGCGGAAATATTTCGGAATCAAAGCCTCGGCCACATCGTTCTTCAGCCCATCGCCGAAGCGCTGCTTGATGATGGAAGCCGGCACATGCCCCGCCCGAAACCCCGGCAGCCGCGCACTCTTCTGATAGCGCTGAATCTGCAACTCGGTCTCGCGGGTCACTTCCGCCGCGGGGATCTCGACGGAAATCTCCCGCTTAATATCTTTGTTACTAGCTTCTGCCTTTGTCGCGTCGGTAGTTTCTGTGGGGCTCACGTTTTGCCTTTCACTCGCTGCCGCCTCCGCAGGCTCCGTCCGAGCAAACGGAACCAGCCCGAATTCATACGGCGTTAACTCAAGTGTAAAGACAGAACGAGAGCAGCGTCAAACGACAGTCGACAACCCTGCGGTGCGGCGACGGTCATGTAACCTTGACAAGACCCGGGTCGAGGTCTATGTAGTCTCGGATGGCAAAATATGTATCTGGAAAGCTCGTACGTTTTGGCCGCGGCCACTCTTGCTAGCGTGGATTGGAAGACAATTCTTAACTGCGTGAACGCTGTAACCATAATCAGCGTTACGCTGGGCGTCGTCGGAGTTATGGTTGGAGTTCTTGGCTGGCTCGCCAGTGTTCGTGGGCTGCGAGAGGCAGTAGAGGCGAGAGCGCGGGAAAAGACCGCACAGGCGGCCGCCAGTGCCGCTCGCCAAGAACTCCTGCTTCAGAGGGCGGCAGAGGATTTCCGCATAATCGTCGAAAGTGTCGAGGACCTAACCCACGGCGTCGCATCAGCGGACTGGGCGAAGGTGAGAGCATTACTGCCGCCACTCAAGCGGCGACTCTCAGAGGCTAATGGCTCCTTCCAGAGGATTCTAAAAGGCATCGATATGGATAAGCTGGATGTTGCGATCAGCTCCGTAAGAACACTGGTAAAGGTCGTTCCCGTGGAGGGCGCGGAAGTGTCGGCCAAGACCGTGCAGGGCGTGACCCTGCAGTGCGACCAGATATCTGAGTTGGTTGACGAAATCTATGGCAAACTAAAGTATCTGAAGGTAGAGGAAGTGCAATGAGCACAGATCTTGGCAGCGCTTTCAAGTTTCTTGGCTACGACGATCCCAAGGAAATCGAGCTCGTCGAAAAGATAGCCGAAAAGACTCGGATGGGAAAGATCGTCTGGGAGAGGACTTCCTCCTCACTCGTGGCGACTGCGCCCGGCATGCGGATGAGTTTCGTGCGCTCGTCCTCGGGAATCGAGATGGCGCTGCAAAGTCTCGGGATCGGCAGCAGTTGGGAGATGTTCTCAATCCGAAGCCAACAGGGCGTGGAGATAATGAAAGTCGAGCAGCCATCCAGCATGGCCTACTTTGGGGTGCCTACGTTAACGCCGCCCCCGCGAGGCAAACTTCTAGAGGCTGTGGATGCGCTTTATTCGACAGCGAACAGCAAGGGGCAAGGCGATATTGACAAGGCCCTCAACGTGATAAAGAACCTCTAAAAGCGTAGCCCAAGCCGAGCCGCCTCGAATTCATACCGAGTCAGCCCACGCGTCAAAGACGGAAATAGAACAGCCTTAGCCGGCCCCCACGTGAGTGCTATTTCCGGACCCTCGTACATAAGCTAATCTTTCCAAGTTTGCTTGGGTTTGCAGTCGGCAGACTGGATCGCTTGAACCGGACACGACAGGGAAGGCACGTTTTATTCTCTTCAAGCGCAAACTAATCTCCGATGAAAGGGCAGATGCGCTATGAAAAAAGAGAAGCGTTATCGGTCGTTCGACCCTGTTTTAGCTGCGCTTATCTTGGCGTGCTGCTCTGTCGCCTGGGCGAAGAATGAGACATACACTGGCCCTTGCACGAAGAATGTCTCTTCTGCCGTTGTGACGTCTAACGGAGCGGAGCCGTTGTTCCCCGATTTTGTGACGCATTGGTGGAAGAAGAACGCAAAGAACTTCCCGGCTGTGTGCTTGTCCTCCAAGCCCAGCTCGACGGCAAGGAACTATCTGATGGTCTTCTCGACCTCAGAGAGCTACTACACCGGTCTCATGCCGACGACTCACACCTACACGAGCACGAGTTCGACTACGTTTAGTGCAAACGGTTCAGCCATGGATCAGTATGGCAACCGCTGGAATTACACGGCTACGGGAGATGCTCAGACAACGACTGCAACGACGGTCAACGAAAACGTACCTTACACGGATCGAGCCGTAGGGCTATTTGCGAGGACCTATGACTCGACCGGAAGGATAATCCGAAGCGATGGGCATCTGTACAGAACTCGAACCGGAGGGGACGCCTCTGGCACCGCTGGCTACAACATTGGTTCTGCATTGACGAACATAAATGCTAGGGGCAAGATGCTCAAGTTCGCTCTTCTGGCCATTACTAGCGACCAAGATGCTCCGTTGCCAGTAAGTCAGGCTGAGGAAGCAAGGTCCAGACAGTATCAGCAATTCAGCCTCCGCCCGTGACTGTGACCCAAACAACAGCCAAGGCTGCCGATGAAGGCCGGGATTCGGCCGATGCGGCGACAAGCGCAGGCAATCCTGCGCGTCCGGCGGCCGAAGCGACCGTCGAAATCTCATCGGCCCCCTCAGGGGCAGACATCGAAATCGATGGTAGTTTCGTCGGAAGCACGCCATCCTCGGTGACCATAGAAGCTGGGGAACATACTCTCGGGGTTTCGAAGAACGGTTACAAACGGTGGGAGCGCACCCTTAGGAGTTCGACGGGGAACATCAGAATCGCGGCAGCGTTAGAACCGATAGCCGTTGCTTCCGCCGCGACTGCCCACACGGAAACACTCGCCCCAAGTCTATCCCCAGCGAATCAGTCGTCCTCTTCGGTAGCCGGCATGGAGTCGCCGAGGGATGACAGTCCAGGTACCGCAGCGACCCAAACCATCCGCGCTCCTGAACCCGCCACTAGTTTACCCGGCGGTCCGCCCGAAGAAAGTTTGATGGGGGTTTCGTTTGCGGGAAATCCGACCGTGAGACACGACGGAGTCGAAATCTCAGGTGTGCAGCCTAAGGGACCCGCAGACGGTATAGACATAAGAGCGGGAGATGTAATCCTCGCTCTCGACGCCCACTATTTTTTCACCATCGACGAAGTCCGCGCCGAACTCCAACGATACAAACCTGGGGCGCGCTTGCTAATACGATACCGACGCAATCAATTTATCTCCGAGAATTACCTGACTCTTCGCTCTCAGGACGCGGTTCCTCACAGATGATGCGTCGGGCCGGCCCGGCGTAAACCAGATCAAGGGCGCGCCGCTCAAGCTTCGATCCGGCGGGGATTTTGACTTTCATGCGCTCGGCACGATCCACTCAAAACTCCACCCGCTCTCAAATCTTTCCACAACTCCCATGTGACATCTGACCTTGTGCCGCGGCCAAACATGCGCGATCATAGTCGAGGCCGCGACGCTCGGGTGAACCCGAATCGTCGCGCCCTAAGTTCTTCGTTCCAAAGAACTTAGTATCTAAGTTCTTTGTTCCAAAGAACTTAGTATCTAAGTTCTTTGACATCCGTATCTTGCCGGGAATTTCCTGCTAACGTGCTGATTACAAAGATTTTGAAAAAAGGGGGGGAGGGGGCTATCCGAGAGGAAATCTCGTGGCCCAGGCCGGGGACTCGACTCCCAGCCCGTCTCCGCAAATTTATTTTTCGATGAAGAATTCACCCGCCTCGCCGCTGCGGCCGACGGCCGACAAACAACGACCGCCCGAGCAGCGACTGCCCCACTGGCTAACTGTCCTTAATCGCGAAGTCATCGCCTGCCCGCGCTGCCCGCGCCTCGTCGCATACCGTGAACAAGTAGCCCGCGAGAAACGCCGTGCGTATCGGGACCATGACTACTGGGGCAAGCCCGTTCCCGGCTTCGGCGACCCCGCTGCGCGAGTGCTGGTCATGGGATTGGCTCCCGGCGCGCACGGCTCCAATCGCACCGGACGCCCATTCACCGGCGATGCCTCCGGCAAGTTCATGTTCCCCGTGTTATACGAAACTGGATTCGCCAACCAGCCCAACGCCACCGACCGCAACGACGGCCTCAGGCTGAAAGATCTGTACATCACTGCCGCAGTCCGCTGCGCCCCGCCTGCGAACAAGCCCACGCCCGCGGAATTGGCGAACTGCGCGCCGTTCCTCGATCGCGAAATTGAGGGATTAGGAAAAGTAAAGGTCGTGGTCGCGCTGGGCAAGATCGGCTTCGATGCGTATCTGAACTACCTGAAACGCCGCGCTTTGCCTCCGAACGAACAACGCTCTGTCTCCAAACGTTATCCCTTCAAACATGGCGCCAGTTACCGGTTACCCGATGGTAAGGTGTTACTGGCCTCTTACCATCCTTCAAACCAGAATACGCAGACCGGCAAGCTCACGCGAGAAATGTTTGTGGCGATCTTTAAAGAGGCGGCAAGACTTGCCGATGAGTAGTCTGAGGCGCCGCTGGAGCCGGATTGCTGCACCCACCCCACATCGGGGTCATAGCTCACAAAGCAGGGTCACGAACCGGGGCGGCGCCGATGAATATAACGACGACCAAAAGTTAGAAGCCCACCATGACCGGCTCCGGTTCCAGGTGAATTCCCCAAATTTCTTCTACACGCTGCTGGATCTGCTCTTGCAAAGCGAGAACGTCGGCTGCCGTCGCTCCGCCGCGATTCACGATGGCCAACGCATGCTTGCGCGAAATGCCGACGCGGCCAAAGCCATAACCTTTCGTGAATCCCGAGCGCTCGACCAGCCAGGCCGCGGAAATTTTCTTGTGGGTTTCGAGCGCCGGATAGCTGGGCACGGTCAATCCTCGCGCCCCAGCCCGCTTCTTCAGATCGTCGTGCTGCGCTTCCGACAGTACGGGATTCTTGAAGTAAGATCCCGCACTCTGGCAGTCCGCGTCTCCGGCCACGATCAGCATCCCTTTGAGGGCGCGGATGTGGCGCACCGCTTCGCGCGTTTCGGCAAGATTCGGCGCAGTTTCGCGGCCCTCGAAGTGCCGCTTGAGATCGGCATAGGCCATGCGCGGGCTGCCTTCCGGCTTAAGCGCGTACGTAACGCGCAGAACGATGAACCGCCCGCGCTCCGTGGTATTGAAGATGCTGGCGCGGTAGCCGAATCCGCAAGCCTCGCGGCAGAGTTCGCGCACCTGCCCATCTCTCAGGTCGAGCACTTGCACCGATTCAATGGTTTCCGCTACTTCCTGCCCGTAAGCGCCGACGTTCTGCACGGGCGTCCCGCCCACGCTGCCCGGTATGCCGCTCAGGCACTCGACGCCAGCGCAGCGAGCGATCACCGCGCGAGAAACAAATCTGTCCCAGGATTCGCCGGCGCCAACGTCGAAAACAACGTTGCCGTCTTCATCGTGCCCGCTGCGTTGCTCAATGCCTTGCAGCGCCACCTTCAACACCAGGCCGGACCAGCCGGAATCGGCGACGACGAGGTTGCTGCCGCCGCCCAGAACGAACAGCGGGAGGTCGCGCGAGTGCGCGAATGCAATCGCCTCTTGCGCTTCACTGATGTTCCCAGCCTCGACGAAATACCTTGCCGGGCCTCCGATTCTAAACGTGGTCAGCGGAGCGAGCGGAATGTTGTCCAGCAACTGCACGAATCATTTTACAGGGCAAGGCCGCAACCGCACACCCGTCGCTGGTTCTAGTCGCTAGGCCACGGCCAGATACACATACCGCAGTATGAACAGGACGGTGAGAATCCACACCAACGCATTGATTTCGCGAAATTTTCCCGCCGCGACCTTCACCACCGTGTAAGAAATTAGCCCCAGGCTAAGGCCGGTTGCAATGCTGAACGTGAGCGGCGTAGCCAGAATCGTGATGAATGCCGGCACGGCTTCGCTGAACTCCTCCCATGCAACCTGCTTGATGGATTGTGACATGAGCACGCCCACCAGAATCAGAGCCGGTGCGGTTGCATAACCTGGAATTGCCGTCGCCAGCGGCGCGCAAAACGCCGCCAGCATAAACAGCACGGCGACCGCGATATTACTCAGCCCGGTCCGAGCTCCGGCCGCGACTCCGGCCGCGCTTTCGATGTAGCTCGTCACCGTCGACGTGCCGGTCAACGCGCCGAATACCGTGCCCACGGCATCCGCCACCAGCACGCGCCCAACGCGCGGAATCTTGCCATCCTTGATGAACCCGCCTTGCTCGCAAACTCCCACCAGTGTCCCCACGTTATCGAAGAGATCCACGAACAGGAACGCAAACGCAATTTCGAGCAAGCCGAGATGCTTCAAGCCGTGAAAGTCCAGTTGCAGAAACGTGGACGACGGATGCGGCATCGAAAAGATCGCAGCCGGCCAACTGGTGATGCCGCGCACAATCCCGAGCAGAGCCGTGCCCACAATGCCAAGCAAGATCGCGCCCGGAAACTTTCGCGCCATAAAGATCAGAGTCAGCGCGAGGCCGAAACACGCGGTCTGCACTTCCTTATCCGAAAAGCTGCCCAGGCCAACAAATGTGGCGGAATTGGCCACCACGAGTTTCGCGTTCCGCAGGCCGACGAACGCGATGAACATGCCGATGCCCGCCGCGGTCGCGTGCTTCAGGCAATCGGGCATGCCGTTGACGATCTGCTCGCGAACCCGCGTCACCGTGAGCACGAGGAAGAGGCAACCCGAGCAGAAGACCACCGCCAGCGCTGTTCGCCACGGAACATGCATCGCCATGCAAACGGAGTAAGTGAAATAGGCGTTCAGCGACATTCCCGGCGCCAGCGCGATGGGATAATTTGCGTAGAGTCCCATCACGAGCGTGGCGACCGCCGCGGAAAAACAAGTCGCAAAGACCACGCCTTCCGGAGGCATTCCCGCCTGCGCGAGAATCTGCGGGTTCACCACGATGATGTAAGCCATCGTGACGAAAGTAGTCAGTCCGCCGAGCATCTCCTGTTTCACGGAAGTGTGGTTCTCGGCGAGCTTGAAATAGCGATCGATCAAATGGTTTCCTCAGTAGGCGATCTTGTTGGGTTTCTCTTGCCACGCCCGAAACGCCGCGAGAGCCTCTTCGCGCATCATCTGACTCGTGGGGATGGCGCGCTGCGCAACCGGCAGCGGAATCTCGCGATAGATCAGCGAATCGTCAAAGCCAATGCTGGACGCATCCGCCGCCGCATTCGCAAAATAGATGCGCGCGAGCCGCGCCCAATAGATTGCGCCCAGGCACATCGGGCACGGTTCGCAGGAAGTGTAAATCTCGCAGCCCTGCAGGTCGAAGACGCCGAGCTTCGCGCAGGCCGCGCGAATGGCAAGCACTTCGGCGTGCGCCGTCGGATCTTTGGTCGAGGTAACCTGGTTCGCACCTTCGGCAATCAGCTCGCCGTTTCTCACGATCACGGCGCCGAAAGGCCCGCCTCGTCCCGAGTGGACATTCTCAATCGAGAGCTGAATGGCGCGCGCCATGAAAGGGTTGTCCATGTGGTTGCTCGGCTCAACGCATGACTGAAGACAGTGTGCCCACGCCTGCCATCCGCGAATCCGCGAGCACCTCGGTCGACATGGACGCTTTCGCAGCCGCTTCGCTGAGAAGGGAGTATAAGCCGGGAGCCAGAAGTCCGTAAAAAATTCTTTTGATTTCCCCGACCTGGCGTTGAGCGCCATACCGATTTACGCCTATGGTGCAATGGCCTCGGGGAAAGCAGAATTTTTCCTGAGTGGCCCGTGATCCGACGGCAGGCGGCGGCCAGCGCCAACGAACCTTCCAACCTTTCACAACGAACCTCGGGGCGTCAGTTTGTGAGGCGCCCGTTTAGGTTTCCATCGGTCAAGAGTGCTCGGAAGGTCCACAAGGTTTCGGAGGAGCGCCGTGTGCATTCGCTCGCCGAAACGTGCCACATTGAGTACGTGGTGGCAAGCTTTGTCAGACACCACGACATCGCAGTATGGGACTGCCAGAGACATAGCGTCGATGTCGTAGATATCATTGGCAGCCCATAGCTTGAATCGGTCGCGATGCCAAGCCGTCTTCAATTCAATCGACACCTCGGTACTGGGCATTGCGCGAACGAACTTGCGAGCCGATTGTGGGTCTGAGATTACATCAGTGAGCAAAAGATCCCTCTCTACAAGAGCCCGCGGAGGAATATCCTGGAACTCGATACTGAGCTCGCGCGCTGAGACCACATCGCGCAGGCGACCGCGCCGCCACGGGACTTCGCCGTCGAGCATGGGGGTTAGCTCGCGCTCTTGGGCAGCTCGGCTCTCGGCGACCTGGACCGCAGCTTCACGTTTCCAGCCAAGCGCACGTAAGCCCTCTACCTCGTTGTTGGCCGGACCTTGAAGCACTGATCGATCAAGAAGCAGAGTCGCCTGAGCCACGAAATCATTGAACGCTTCTGCCCCCATACGCTCTCGCGCTCGGCCGGTCGCGTCCCCCGAAGGCCCCATGATCCTCAATCCGCTCTGGAGGCCGAAACTGTGGCGGACGCCTCGTCCTAAGAGGGCGATCATTGGCAGCGCACTCGGTTCCTGCGCGAATCGGTCGAGCATTGCGGCGAGTTCTAACTCCATAACGACAACCCGGTTGACTAGCGATGCGAAGCCAGTTAATTCCTCCATGATGTCGGCGATTGCTCGACGTTGCGCAGGATCCTTTATCTTGTTCATCTCCATGTAGTGGACCGCCGACAGGACGAACACCGCGGTACCTGCCGATCGAGCAGCACGGCATGCCTCAAGTGTCCTCACGAAAGAACTGCCCTTCGGATGGCCGACCGACGCCTGCGCCAGAGATATCCAGTGGTTAAGGTCAAGATAAACGACATTCACATTGGCCGATGGCAAGTCCAACAGTCGAGGCCAGACAAGGGCGGGCGGCTCGTCTCTCATGTTGTGTCCGTTCTGACCTACTACTTGATTTTAGCGATTCCGCCATGCCCAACAACCTCTCATCCCACTTTTATGCGGACCCGCAGTTCCGGATACCCCGCGCGCCGCCGCCAAATCCCGAGTCGCCAGCAACCCGGAAACTGACGTCTAGAAATCTGCCGGCAGCGTCGATCTCTAGCCCAACCCACCAGAGGCAAGAGCCCCCGCCAACTTCAGAGGCACCACAGTGGCACGCTCTTTTTCGCATCTCCATCGTTAAGAACTTCTGCCCACACGCGGGCCGCGAGTTGCAAGTACCAATCCCTCTCTCCCCGAATCCACAGTCCCCTGTGACATCTGACCTTGCGCCGGCCATCGAAGTTGCGCGATCATGGTCGAGGCCGTGACGGTCGGGAGAACCCCATCGTCGCGCCTGTAAGCCATTGGTTTCAAAGATCTTAGTATCTAAGCCTTTAGACTCCCGATGTTGCGGGGAATTTCCCTCCAACTCGATGATTCTAAAGATTATGCAAAAAGGGGGGGAGGGGGCCGGCCATTCACGATTAACTCTCGGCCATAGAAAATCTGCATTCTCCATGCACGCGTCGGTCGCCGCCGCAAATATTTTTCAGGCATATTTCCACAGGCCTAATGACGATGCGGTACGCTTGCATCCTGAGCAAGTTCTGTCAGGAGCGAACACTTGAAGCCGCAAGCCTTCCGATCGCGCCGTGTCGTAACACCCGACGGAATCCGCCCCGCGGCCATTCTTGTGGAAGGCGAGAAAATTCAAGCGGTCGTTTCTCCGGATCAAGTGCCCGCGAATTTCGCCGCGCACGATTTCGGCGACGCGGCAATTCTTCCCGGACTCGTTGACTCCCACGTTCACATCAACGATCCCGGACGCGAGGAATGGGAGGGATTTGATACGGCAACGCGCGCCGCCGCCGCCGGAGGCTACACGCTTCTCGTAGACATGCCTTTGAACTGCTTGCCGCCAACAACCACCGTCGCGTCGCTCCAAGCAAAGCGCGCAGCGGCAGCCGGACGATGCCGCGTAGATTGGGCAGCTTGGGGAGGAGTCGTCGCGGACAATCAGGACCACATTGAAGCACTCGCCGCTGCAGGCGTGCTGGGTTTCAAATGTTTTCTCGTTCATCCCGGCATCGATGGCTTCACGATGGTTACGGAGCAGCAGCTTCGAGCGGCATTGCCTGCTGTTGCGCGCAGCGGTCTGCCGCTGCTCGTGCACGCGGAGCTACCCGGACCAATCGACACAGCCACGGAAACGTTGGCCAGTGCCGATTGGCGACGCTATTCGACCTATTTGCAATCTCGTCCGGAAGAGGCGGAACTGGCGGCGATTCGGCTGCTTTTATTGTTGTGCCGCGAGTACGAGTTTCGCTTGCACATCGTTCATCTGTCGGCCAGCGCAGCACTGCCCGAGTTGTCCGCGGCGCGGTCGCAGGGACTTGCGGTGAGCGTGGAAACCTGCCCGCACTATCTGCATCTGACCTCCGACACAATCGAAGACGGAGCGACAATATGCAAGTGCGCTCCTCCGATTCGCAGCCACGAGAATCGCGAAAGACTTTGGCAGGGACTGAGAGAAGGCGCAATCGATCTGGTGGTCACAGACCATTCTCCTTGTCCGCCGGCAATGAAGCGGCTTGACGAAGGAAACTTCAAAACCGCCTGGGGCGGAATTTCGAGCCTTTCAGTGGCACTGCCTCTGATGTGGAGCGAGGCCGGCGAACGCGGGTTCACGTTGTCAGATATTGTGCGCTGGATGGCTGAGGCTCCGGCTCGACTTGCCGGCTGTGGCATGCACAAAGGACGAATCGCTGCGGGATTCGACGCCGACTTCGTCGTCTTCGATCCCGACGCCGAGTTCGTGGTGACGGAAGATCGGTTGCACTACCGCCATCCTCTTTCCCCATACCTGGGAGAAAAACTTCACGGCGTGGTAAAGGCCACTTATCTCAGGGGAAAGCCCGTCTTTGTGGAGGGTGAATTTCCTGGAGAGCCAGTGGGCCGAGAGTTCCGGCTGCGGCGCCAACCCGCAACCTAATTGACCTTATTGATTTTTTGGATTCTTCGTTCTCCACCATTTCAGCCAATTGCGGCCTGTCTGTCATACACTATCCCAACTGTGGCGAAATCATGAACCACGAACGCATCGTCGGCACGTCCGTTCCGCGCAAGGAAGGCCGCGAAAAGGTGACCGGGAGAGCTCGGTACGTGGACGACATGATTTTGCCAGATATGCTTTATGGCGCGACGGTTCGCAGCCAGATTCCTCGCGGAAGAATCGGCAAGATCACGTTCGACTCCAGCATCGCATGGAACGAGTTTGTGATCGTATCCGCGAAGGATATTCCCGGCAAGAATTGCATCGCGCTGATCGGAGACGATCAACCCTGCCTTACGAGTGAGTTCGTGAACCATCCCGAAGAGCCCATTCTGTTGCTGGCTCACCCGGATCGCCACATGCTTCGCAAAGCCGTTGAGGCGGTATCGATCGAATACGAGCCGCTACCCGCTGTGTTCACGATTGAGGAAAGCGAGCGTGGTTCCCAAGTCATTTGGGGCGCTGACAACACGTTCAAGACCTATCGAATTGAAAAGGGCGATGTCGATGCGGTTTGGGCAACTGCCGACTACATTGTCGCAGGCGAATACTCGACCGGCGCGCAGGAGCAGCTTTACATAGAAAACAACGGGATGATCGCCGCTTTTGATGCGGAGCAGGGAATTACCGTTTGGGGTTCGTTGCAGTGTCCTTACTATGTGCACAAGGCGTTGATGACGCTGTGCAGCTTGCCCGCCGAAAGAGTTCGTGTCGTGCAAATGGAAACCGGCGGCGCTTTCGGCGGCAAGGAAGATTATCCGTCGATAATCGCGGGGCATGCCGCGCTTTTAGCGATTAAGTCGGGCAGGCCGGTGAAGATCGTCTATGATCGGGCCGAAGACATGGCTGCCACCACGAAACGGCATCCTTCTCGCACGCGCCACCGCACTGCCGTAAGCAAAGACGGCAAAATTCTGGGCGGAGAAATCGAGTTCACGATTGACGGCGGGGCGTATGCGACGTTGTCTTCAGTGGTGCTCTCGCGCGGTGCGATTCATGCGGGCGGGCCTTACTACTGGCCGAACGTGCGGATTCGCGCAAAAGCCGTTGCCACAAACATGCCGCCGCACGGGGCCTTTCGAGGTTTTGGCGCGCCGCAGAGCGTGTTTGCCATGGAGCGGCACATGGATCGGATCGCTCAAGTGGTGGGGCTTTCACCGATCGAACTCCGGCGAAGGAATTTCCTGGAGCCGGGAGAGACGACGACTACCGAACAGACGGTGCGCGAACCGATCGATCTGGGAAAACTGCTCGACCGGGCAGTCAGCCTTTCGGATTATCACTCGAAGAAGGAGAGATTCTGGATCGAGAATCAGTCGGGGACCACAAGGAAAGGTATGGGCATCGCTGCGTTCCTGCACGGCGCAGGATTTACCGGATCGGGGGAGCGCTACCTGAGTTCCGTCGTGGGGGTGGAGGGGTGCGCCGACGGTGGCGTTTGCGTTCTGGTTTCGAGCACAGAATTTGGCCAGGGAACCAAGACCGTTCTCTGTCAGATCGCGGCCGAAGCGCTGGGGCTGCGCTATGAAGACGTAACGATTGCGCAGCCAGATACGACGCAGGTGCCGAATAGCGGGCCTACCGTGGCGTCGCGCACGGTGATGGTGGTTGGAAAGTTGGTGGAATCCGCGGCGCGAGGGATTCGGCAGACGCTGACTTCAGCGGGCACGCTCGGCGAGTCTTATTCAGCGGATGAATTCCGCGCGGCCTGCCGAAGCCACATTGCCGCACATGGGCAACTGCGATCGTGGGCACAGTACGAGCCGCCTCCAGACATTTTCTGGGACGATCAAAACTACCGAGGAGAAGCATACGCCGCGTATTCCTGGGCGGTTTACGTTGCCGAAGTCGCTATCGACCTGACGACCTACAGCGTTTCGGTGAACGACTTTGTCGCGCTTCAGGAAGTTGGGAAGGTGTTGCACCCGGTGCTCGCCATTGGACAAATCGCGGGCGGAGTCGCCCAAGGGATCGGGTTTGCTTTATTCGAAAGAGTCATCTGGCAGAAGGGACGCATGCAAAACAGCCAGATGACAAATTACATCATGCCGACGTCCAGCGATCTGCCGCCGATTCGAGTGTTCTTCGAAGAGTTGGGCAACGTGCACGGGGCCTTTGGCGCGAAGGGAATTGGGGAACTGCCGATGGACGGACCGGCTCCGGCGATCCTCAATGCGGTCGAAGACGCGTTGGGAGTTCGTTTCGACTCAATTCCGCTGCTGCCGGAGGACATCCTCGAGGCGATTACGGCGCGATCACTTGAGAGCGAATCGGATGTTGTGGGCGAAGTGCGATGAGCAATTCCCCGGGGAGTTGCGCCAAGTCCGAGATGTCATTCACCGTGAACGGCGAGCGGAAGACTCTGGTTGCCTTTCCGATGGAACGCCTGTTGGACGTGTTGCGGCAACAACTCGGATTGACCGGCGCGAAGGAAGGATGTGGAGAAGGCGAATGCGGCTCGTGCTCGGTGCTAATGGATGGCGTGCTAGTGAATAGCTGCCTGGTCCCCGTTCTTCAGGCGCAGGGAACGAGCATCGTCACCATTGAAGGACTTGCGGCAGGCAGGCAACTGCATGCGCTGCAGGAGGCGTTTCTGGAATGCGGCGGTGCGCAATGCGGCATTTGCACGCCGGGTATGATTCTTGCCGCGTGCCATCTTTTGAGCAAGAAACCTGAGCCCACACTGGAAGAGATACAAGAAGGGCTTTCCGGCAATCTGTGCCGCTGCACTGGTTACCTTCAGATTTTCGAAGCTGTGGCGAGAGCGGCGCATTACGGGATGGCGCAGTCATCCTCATGAGATCCGAATGAGATCCGATCCGCGGGATTACGAACTGGTCGCCCCGGGAAGCTTGCAAGCCGTTTTAGCGCTTCTGGCGCGGAATCCCGGCGAGTGGCTTGCGATCGCTGGAGGCACCGACGTGATGGTGCAGTACGCAGCGGGGAAGCTGCCCGCTCGAAAGCTGATCAGCATCTGGAATCTTGCTGAGCTGCGAAACATTGAGGTGCGGGCAAATGAAATTCGCATTGGCGCCGCATCAACATACACGGATATTCGGGAGCATGAAGTCATTGCGCGCGAATTTTCTATGCTGGCGCGGGCTGCCCACTGGACCGGCGGAATCGCCAACCAAAATCGGGGAACCATCGGGGGCAATATCGTGAATGCTTCGCCTGCCGCCGATTCACTCCCCGCGCTTCTGGCTTACGATGCGGAGTTGATTCTGGTGTCGGTTCGGGGTGAGCGCCGATTGCCCTACGCGGGCTTCCATACGGATTACAAAAAGACGAGGCTCGCGCCCGACGAATTGATTCAGGCCGTATGTCTTTCGAGGCGGTATTCAGGTTATGTTTGTCACGCGCGAAAAGTTGGCAGCCGCAATGCCCAAGCGATAGCGAAGGTGTGCATTGCGGCACTGGGTCGGGTCGCAAGTGGGACGGTTGAAGATGTCCGCATCGCTCTGGGAAGCGTGGCGCCGGTTCCGCTGCGTCTTAGCGAAACGGAACGGGTGGTAACCGGCAAGGTGATTGATGAATCGCTGGTGTCGTTGGCAAGGAAGGCGGCCGTCGCGGAAATCCGACCGATTGACGATATTCGATCGACGGCCAAGTATCGCGCGGCGGTGGCGGGCAATCTTGTCGCAGAATTTCTTAATCTGCTGAAGGATGAGAAAGACGTCAGTAACGTTCTGAGGCGCTGGAACGGCGTTCCGATCGATGACGCCGCCGCACAGATTCTGCCTTGTTGCGGTTCGAGGGCATGGGCCCGTGAGATGGCGACGCGGCGGCCGTTCAAGGACGAGGCCACTCTCCTCGCTGTGTCCGACGAGATGTGGCGCAATTTGATCGCGTCCGACTGGATGGAAGCGTTCGGCAGTCATCCACGGATTGGCGCATCGAGCGCGCACGGTTCCTCGGCCCAGCAGTCGGCGGCTTGGGCGATGCAAGAGCAAAAAGAAGTCGCGGATGCGGGCGATGCGGTTAAGATCGCATTGGCGGAAGGCAACCGCGAATACGAGCAGAAGTTTGGGCATATCTTCATTGTTCGCGCCACGGGAAAATCGGCGGAGGAAATTTTGCAGATTCTACGGAGGCGGCTGAAGAATGACGCTCGTGCCGAGCTTTTTGAAGCCGCCGAACAGCAGCGGCAGATTACACAGATTCGGCTGAGAAAATGGCTTCAGGGATGAAACGCATATCGACGCACATTCTGGATCTTGCTCTGGGCAAGCCAGCGAGCGATGTGGCTGTGCGGCTTGAAAAGCAGGAAGGGCAACGGCCTTCCGGTTGGCGTTTGCTGGCATCGCAGCGGACGGATCAAGATGGCAGGTGCGGTCAATTGTTGCCAGCGGGCGAAGATTTGTCAGCGGGTTCTTATCGTCTGGCTTTCGATACGGCGAGTTACTACGCGGCACAGAAAGTCGATGCACTCTATCCGGTGGTGGAAGTTACATTTCGGGTGAAGGACGGCGAAACCCAATTCCACATACCGCTGCTGCTGAACCGGCATGGCTATACGACCTATCGTGGCGGCTGAGTGCAAAATCGAATACGCGCGGGGAGAGTTTGACCGTTGCTCTCCAACAGTTAGTGAAGGAGTTCGCAAGTTGACTTCTGCAATCCGAGAATGGCTCAACCTCGGGGTACGATGGTTCCACGTCTTTGCCGCCATCCTGTGGGTTGGGCAAACGTATTACTTTACGTGGTTGGACGGCCAATTTGGTCGGCTGGAGAAAAAGGCCGCGGCAGATGGAGTTCCGGCGCAGATCTGGATGGTGCACAGCGGGGGTTTTTACGCGGTCGCTAAGCAGAAATCCCTGGGAGTACGGCCCGATCAAGTGCGCTGGTTCCGCTGGGAAGCGCTAATGACGTGGGTGAGCGGAATGGTGCTGCTTTACCTCGTCTATTACGCCAGCAGCGGACTCATCGACGCGGACGTGGCGAACATTTCCCAGGGGCGTGGTATTGCCATCGGATTCGCGGTGCTGGTCGGCGGCTGGCTTGTGTATGACGTGGCGGCACGGTCGCGTCTGGGCAGATCAGAAGCCGTGTTTGCGGCATTCTCTCTGCTCGCGATCGCCGCGCTTGCCTGGGGATTGATGCATGTGCTGAGCGGGCGCGCGGTGTACATCCACGTCGGCGCGGTTTTCGGGACCATCATGACGGCGAACGTATGGTTCCGAATTCTCCCTTCGCAACGCAAGATGATCGCTGCGGCCGCCTCGGGCGACAAGTTCGATGCGTCATTAGGTGCGCAGGCCAAGCTGCGTTCCAAACACAATACTTTCATGGCCGTTCCGGTCGTCTTTATCATGATCAGCAATCACTTTCCGGTAGCGACATACGGAAACAGTTATGGCTGGGAGATATTGGTTGCTCTCGTTGTGATCGGCTGGGCGGCGGCGAAGCTCATCCGCGAGGCCTGAGTCCCAAACGAACTTGAACTCAATACCGATGGACCGCATGGCGGTGACCAGCGAGAACCGGAAGCGCGCAGAGGAAGCCGTCGCACGTTGCCGAAGGCTGGCTCTTTTCTCGGAAGACTCTGACCGCACGCGACGAACGTTTCTTTCTGCGCCGATGCGCGACTGCCACCGTGAAATCGCCCGCTGGATAGAAGCTCTCGGCGTTGCAGCTTGGGTGGATGCGGCCGGCAATTTGCGAGCATTCTATCCAGGCGCTGGAACCGCGGCTCGGAAGCTGCTTGTGGGTTCGCACCTCGATACAGTTCCCAACGCGGGTGCTTACGATGGAATTCTCGGGGTGACGCTGGCGGTTAGTTTGCTCGAAGCTCTCGACGGGCGGAGGCTTCCCTTCGGAATCGAGGTCGTCGGATTTTCCGACGAGGAGGGAGTTCGCTTCGGTGTGCCGTTCATCGGGAGCCGGGCGCTTGTGGGTCGGCTGGACGAGGAACTGTTGAAGGTTCAAGATGGCCGAGGGATTTCCGTGCGGAAGGCGATCGAAGAGTTTGGCCTGAACCCGGCAGAAATTCCTCAAGCCTGTTTGAACAAAGAAACTTTGGGATACATTGAGTTTCATATCGAGCAAGGACCAGTTCTGGAGAAGCTGGGCCAGCCTCTCGCAGTGGTCGATTCGATTGCTGGGCAGAGCCGGCTGGAGTTCATGTTTGTTGGGCGCAGCAATCACGCTGGTACGACGCCGATGGATCTTCGATACGATGCGCTTGCAGCAGCGGCAGAGTGGATTACCGCCGTCGAGCGCGCGGCCCGCAGCGCGACCGGCCAGGTGGCGACGGTAGGAAATATCGAAGCGAAGCCTGGAGCAACCAACGTGATTGCCGGGGAAACGAGATTGACACTCGACGTTCGCCACGGTTCGGACGCGATTCGAATCGCGGCCGTGAAAGAACTGGTCGAATGCGCGCGAGAAATCGCCAACAGACGAAAATTAAGAGTGGAGTGGAAGATTCTGCTGGAGCAGTCGGCTGTGCCGATGGATCCGTTTCTGGCCGCTGAGATTGAGCGGGCGATCAAGAAAACCGGGTGTGCAGCACATCGAATGACAAGCGGCGCCGGTCATGATGCCATGATCCTGGCCGAGAAAGTTCCCGCAGCGATGATTTTTCTGCGAAGTCCGGGCGGCATCAGCCACGACCCTGCGGAATCGGTGGCAGTTGAGGATGTCGAGAAGGCGATCGAATGCGGATTGCATTTGCTGGATCAACTCGCTGCTTCGTCCACACTTCAGTCCGCACTTGTTCGTTCATGATGCAGAGAGGATGTGACGTGCATAGTCTTGGCCAGACGCGCAGTTCTCATCAGCGCAGTCATCTGTTGTTGACCCCAGACACATTCGTGCGCACGAGCCTGCCGGGGATGAAGGCCTGCTCAGCGATCGTGCATGTGGGCCCGGCATTGGGCGCAAGATTCACACAATATACGGCGGAGTTCGAGCCGCATGGGGAACTGGGCGGCACGAACGCTCAGCGCTTTGTATTTGTGATCGAAGGTGGCATCAAGTTGGAGGTTGGCGTCAAGACGAGTAAGCTCGGCGCGCGCGGCTATGCTTATTTGCCCGAGGGAGTGAGCCATCGAGTAGTCAGCACGAAGAAGAGCCGCGTCGCGGTGATCGAGAAAGGCTACGAGGCTCTCGACTCGGTCGACCCGCCGCGGTTGATCGTGTCCAACGAAGACGCGATCTCCTCGCATCCTCTCGATGATGATCCCGGGTTGCAGGTGAAATGCCTGCTTCCCGAGGATCCGAGTTTCGATTTCGCGGTGAACACGATGGTGTATGAGCCGGGAGCAGCCCTGAGCGTGGTCGAAATGCACGTGATGGAGCACGGACTAATCATGCTCGAAGGGGGCGGAATCTACCGGCTCGGCGACAGCTGGTATCCGGTGACGGCTGGAGACTTTATCTGGATGGGACCATGGTGCCCGCAGTGGTTCGCTGCGATCGGCAAGGCGCCCGCAAAATATCTCATCTACAAAAACGTTAATCGCCATCCGTGGGCAGGTCAGCAACCGTGAATCTTGAGATCGACCACCATCGGCTGCTGTCCGAAATCGAAGCGCTCGCTTTGTTTTCTGACGCTGAAGCTCCGGCGGTGACACGAATCGTTTTCACGCCAACGGATCTGAAAGCTCGAGCGTGGCTGAAAGCGCGCTGCGAAGAGGCAGGGCTTAGCGTGCGGTGTGACGCGATTGGAAATACATTTGCCCGCTGGAACGGTTCTGACGCGACGCTTCCGGTGGTTGGCACAGGCTCGCACATCGACGCGATTCCCAATGCTGGCAAATACGATGGCGTGGTGGGCGTGTTGGGAGGCCTGGAAGCGATCCGAACGCTGCAGTGCTGTGGATTTCGCCCGAGGAGTTCGATTGAGTTGCTGGTTTTTACCGCGGAGGAGCCGACGCGTTTTGGCGTCGGATGCCTCGGAAGCCGCTTACTCTCTGGAACTCTTTCACCGGATGCAGCCAGAAAGTTAACGGACAAAAATGGCGCCACAGTCGACGAAGTCCGTAACATTGCGGGGTTCGAGGGCACACTCGAAGACGTGAAGTTGCCGCGGGATTATTACAAAGCATTCGTGGAGCTGCACATCGAGCAAGGTCCCCTGCTGGAGCGCGAGCATATCCCACTTGGCATCGTCACGAAGATCGCCGCTCCCGCCAGCCTGCGCATTTCTATCGAGGGCGCGGGCGGACACGCGGGCGGAGTTCTGATGCCCGATCGATGCGATGCGCTTTGCGCGGCGGCGGAGTTGATTCTCGCCATCGAGCACGCAGCGCGGTCCAGCGGGGCGACCGACACGGTGGCGACGGTCGGCATCTGCGAGGTGTTTCCCGGAGCGGTCAACAGTATTCCGAGCCAGGTTGGTCTTAGCGTCGACGTTCGCGACACCGACCTGCAGCGGCGTGACGCCGTGATGCTAGCACTCGACGCCGCGTGCCACGCAGTAACGAGAGAGCGCCAGGTGTCGATTCACACAGAATTGCTAAACGCGGACGCTCCCGGCGATTGTGCGCCGATCCTAATCGACGCGCTCTCTCAATCGTGCAAGAAGCACGGGCTGGATTTTCTCTGTATGGTGAGCCGCGCCTACCATGATTCGCTCTTCATGGGTTGTATCGCTCCCATGGGGATGTTGTTCATCCCCTGCCGAAACGGATTCAGCCACCGTCCCGATGAGTACGCGTCGCCCGAGGATATTGTCCGAGGCACGCTCGTGCTAGCGGAAACCCTGGCGGCAATATCAGCGTGAGTTCCGGCAAGACTGCTACGGAATGTGAGGGATGTTCGATTCGCGATCCTTCCAATGCTCGACGATATCGCGCACCACCCTATCGCCAACCACTTGGGCTGCTTCCAGAGCGGGTATGTGAGCGGAGTAATTGCCGGAAACCATTTCCTGGAGGCTATCGGCGACGGCTATCCCGGGAGGCTCTCGGTCGTAATTGCTGACGGTTCGCAGCACGAGAACACGTTGCAAGTCCGCTCGCCCAGCCTGGCTGAGGAATGTAAGGGCCTGCAGCGTGCCGGAGTCCTCCATGGCCGCGGCCATGTAGTTGCCTTTGCCGCCGGTGAAGTAGCGGGTCCAGGCGTTGGCCCACTCCTCCATCTTCGAGCCGTGCCAAAAGGTGCTGGCCGATAACGTGTCGCCTCTGGCCACGAACGGCGGTTTGAGAGCGTTGGGAAAACCGGCAAATCGTGCGCGTGACTTGCGCAGAGCGTCGGAGTCGGCGAGTGGCACGTCGTGCGTGAGGCGAAATGCCCAGCCGACGAGCAGAGGGTTCAGTGAATAGACTTCGCCATACAAGTCGCTGGCAGGTTGCTCGTAGGGTGTGCCTTTCCGCAGTGGAACGTAACCAGTTGGCCAGTTCTCAGGAATTTGGCGCGCATCGATCTCAAACGCCAGGTCGCCGTCGACAACGTGATCTGCCCAAACTGCCGAACCAACCGATACGTCCGCTGGGTCTCCACCGCCAATGCCCGCGACAATCCAGTATGCCTTCGAGAGATCGAAGCGCGAGTCCAGGCCGAGGGCCATCACCGACGCCGCTGCCTTAGCCGTTCCCACTCCGGTGACCATGCCGAGGACTCCATCCTTGTTCAGGCGCAGGTGGTGATACCCGGAAGGCAGCGGCAGAACCTGGTCCAGGTGCTCCCGCTCCACCCAGAGTTGAAACTCGCCAGGAGTGTCGCCGGTGTCTTCCCCGCGTTCAAACATCGTAACCACGACAACCTTGATTTGGATTGGAGGAACCTGTGTTGTGGTCTGCGCACAGAGTAAGCCTGAAAGAAAAACGGGCAAGAGGAGCTTTGAAACCAACTGCGTGAGATTGCGCATGAGTCTTTGGCACCCTTCGTGAATTTTCAGACCGGGGAAGCTTCACCTATGGTTGGGAGTAAGTCGGCAGACTTTCAGGCTTACGAATCTTGGCGTATCCGGGCTTGATGATCGAGTAGATGAAATCGCAGCGCTGCTTATAAGGCAGAAACGCGCTCTTCATCGCATTGATCGTGATCTTCTCGAAGTCATCCAGGGTCAAGCCAAAAGTATCGGCCGCCGCTTCGAACTCCTGGGTCATGCTGGTGCTGCTCATCAATCGGTTGTCGGTGTTGAGGGTAACGCGAAATTTCTCCTGATAAAGAATCTTGAAAGGATGCTCGGACAAACTGGGCGTAGCGCCGGTATGGACGTTGCTGAGCAGGCAGATTTCCAGCGGGACTCGTTTATCGAGCACGTACTGGGCGAGGTCACCCAAATTCACTGCCTTGCCGTCCACCACGGCAATGTCGTCGATCAGGTGCGTTCCGTGTCCGATGCGGTGCGCGCCGCAATACTGAATCGCCTGCCAGATGGATTCCTTTCCGTAACCCTCGCCGGCGTGAATCGTGATGTTGAAATTTTCTCGCTGAATGTAGTGAAAAGCCGCCACGTGTTTCTTGGGAGGATAACCGCCTTCTTCCCCGGCAAGATCGAAGCCGACCACTCCGCGCGAGCGAAAATCGACGGCCAGTTCCGCCATTTCGAGCGAAACATCCATATTGCGCATGGCACAGATGATCAAACCGGAAGAAATTCCAAAATCCTTTCGGCCTCGTTCCAGTCCCTTCAAAACAGCCGTGACTATCTGTTGGTGAGTCAATCCACGCTGCGTGTGAAAGACTGGCGCAAAGCGGGTTTCAAAGTAAACCACGCCGTCCTTGCTCAGATCTTCCGCCTGTTCATAAGCAACACGCCCCAGGGCTTCTTCCGTTTGCATTACCGCGATCGTGTGCGCGAAGCCTTCGAGGTATTTGGCGAGACTTCCTTGATTTGCGCCACGATGAAACCATTGGGCTAACGTTTGGGGATCCGCCGTCGGAAGCCCCACGTACCCCGCATCTCTTGCCAACTCGATCACAGTTTGCGGTCGAAGCACACCATCCAAATGCTCGTGCAAAAGGACTTTGGGCAGCCTCCGCAATAACTCCTTTTCAAGTTTCATGGAATGCCGCTTCCTCCACCAGTTGCGGTGTCGAGCGAGGCAAAGCGTTGCACGATGATACACCTCCTCTCAACCAGATTCTCTTTCATCTCGTTCCCGCGAGCGGGTGTTGTACAATCCCACCCCTATCTGATTCGAGGAAGGATAGCGGCGCGTGACGCAAACAGCCTCATATGACTCCCGCACAACAGACTACGGTTTACGGCGCGAGATCCTCTCTCCGATGGAAACGTTGGCCCAGTCGGTTTCGACGATGGCGCCAACCACAACTCCCGCCGCTACCATCCCCCTGGTCTGCGCTTTGGCCGGCAACGGCACGTGGCTGGCCTATGCGCTGGCAACCGCGGCCGTGCTGCTGGTTGCGTTGTGCATTGGCCGCTATGCGCGCCATTCGGCCTCGCCCGGTTCGCTCTACACGTACGCTTCGATGACCCTGCCTCCGTGGCTGGGCGCGACGGTCGCATGGAGTCTCTTGCTTGCCTATGTAGCAACGGGATCAAGCGTGATTGGCGGCTTCTACCACTATGCGAACCTGCTGCTGCGCGATGCCACGGGCCATGTCTATTCCGCAGTGGCGCTGGCCTTGGCAGTCACCGGTGTTTCGATCTGGATCGCCTGCCGTGACGTAAAGATCTCCGCGCGCCTCATGCTTTGGATCGAGGCTCTTTCTGTGACGGTGATCCTCGTCGTAGTGGTTCTCTTGCTGGTGCGCCATGGCTGGCATTGGGACTGGGATGAACTACACCTGCGGGGCATGACCGGCAGCGGACTGCGGCTCGGATTAGTGCTCGCTCTGTTCAGTTTCGTGGGTTTCGAAAGCGCAACGACTCTGGGGTCTGAAGCGCGCGATCCGCTGAAGACGATCCCGCGCGCAGTTATCCAGAGCGCTATTCTTGCGGGGGCCTTCTTCACGGTTTGTGCTTACGCAGAGGTCTTGGGTTTCCACACCGCTGGGCAGGATTTGGGTGCGAGCCAGGCCCCGATGCATGTGTTGGCACAAGTGGCCGGCCGGCCGGTGCTGGGACTGCTGATTGATATTGGAGCGCTGGTGAGCTTATTTGCCGGCACGCTGGCGTGCATAACCGCGGCGGCGCGCGTGTTACTGCTGATGGCGCACAACGGGTTGGCGCATGGTTCTCTGCGGGCCACCCATGCTCGCAACCAGACGCCCAGTCGCGCCGTCGTGATTACGGGCATTGCGGCTGTTCTGCCTGTGGTTGTGCTGGCAGCCCGTGGCGCCAGCGGTTTGGACGTCTATGGCTGGCTGGGATCGCTCGCCACTTACGGATTTATCGTTGCCTACGCGCTGGTCTGCGTGGCGCTGCCGAAGTATTTGCGCGACCACGGCGTCTTTCGCCCCGGAGCGCAGATCGTTCCCTGGATGGCGGGCATCGCGATGCTGCTGGCGCTGGTTGGAAACTTCTACCCAGTGCCTGAAGGCCCGTATGGTAAGCTGCCTTACATTTATGTGGGTTATTTGACAGCGGGGCTGTTGTGGTTCTTGTTTCGCGGGCCCAGAAAGGACGCAGCAATGACCGAAAGCTGAGTCGACCCTACCCGGCCGATTGCGCGACAAGCGGCGGCATGATAGCGACGAATGCGGACGCTACGGGAAGACGAATGGCCGAGCATGAGCGACCCGTGAAGTTCACCTCCGCGATAAAAATATCTAATATGTGCCAGAGAAAGTTTTGCTGAATATAACCCTTTCGTTCCGCAGGCAACTCGCGTAAATTGGGCAGTTCATTTCTAGCAAGTCGGCGGAGCCAGCCATCTTGCCGCGAATATCGTTTGGGCGACCAAATCAAAGTTTCATCGGTGGTTCGGAACGAGTGTACTCAAAGGCTTGCGCGAGGTCACTGATGCTAGTAACGCTTAAGAGAATCGAGCTGGTCGCTTTCCTCGTTGTGTTGTGCCTGTGGGCGACGTTTGCCTGTGTGCCGTGCGCCCACGGTCAGCAGACACTGGGTGGCATTACGGGCACCGTCACGGACAAGACCGGCGGCGTTCTGCCGGAGACCGTGGTGACGATCATGGGTGATCAGACCAAACTCACGCGCACGCAAAAGACCAACGCCAATGGCAGCTACGACTTCGTAAACCTGCCCATCGGCACATACACGCTCACCTACACGCATGAAGGCTTCCAGACTCAGCGTGTGCCGTCAATCACGGCGCAAGCGGATCGCACCGCGACGGTGAATGCGGTTCTGCCGGTCGGTCAGGTCGGCACGGTGGTCGACGTGCAGGCGGATCCGCTCATGAACGCGGTCGATACTACAAACGGCTATATCCTGGAGAAAGACCAGATTGATTCCATCCCGCTGCCGACGGGCAGTTTCACCGGTCTCGCCATCCTTTCTCCCGGCGTCAATGCGGAGTTGCCCAACGGCAGCGGTGCAAATGCCGGTCTTGGGAATCAGCCTATTTGGGCCAACGGCCAACGTGACACCAGTAACACGTTTCTTTTAAACGGAGTCGATGCCAGCAATCTTTTTAACGGCAAAAGCACCAGCCAGGTGGCTTCGGCGCGCATTGTGAACAATACCGGCGTTGCCGGAGCTTCCAGCACCACCGCCGAAATCATTCAGAGCACTGCGTCGCCGTATCTGGCCATCGGCCAGGCTTTGCCCACGCCCGCTCCGGAGACCGTGCAGGAGTTTCGCGTGAACACCTCCATGTACGACGCGCAACAGGGATCCACCAGCGGCGCCCACATCGACATGAGTACCGCCTCCGGCACCAACGCCGTTCACGGCGCCCTTTACGTTCACCGCGGAACCGATTGGCTGAACGCCGCCCCGTACTTCTACAATCAGGACAGCAATATTCCCAGCAACGAAAAGGTGCCAGAGTTACACCGTTACACAGCTGGCGGTACCATCGGCGGGCCTATCATCAAGGACAAGCTCTTTGGGTTTGCAAGCTATCAACACATTCACGTTTCCGATTTGGAGATCGGCGCTTCGCGCACGGCGGCGCCTTTCGGCCTGACTGATGATCGCAGCCCGACAGCGTTGGCGAACGTCGCCCTGAACGACTGGGGGACCGTCGTTAGTCCGTCAGTCGGAACGTCGGGCGGCATCGATCCGGTCGCCTATACCCTTTTGACCGCCAAACTGCCGAACGGCCAGTATCTGTTTCCGTCGGCCAATCCTAACTCCTTTCCGACAGTGAACTTTCCGGAGAATGTTTTCCTAACGCAGCCGGCCTATTTCATCTCCGATCAGGCCGTATCCGATCTCGATTACCTGGCTACCCCGAAAGATACTCTGTCGTTGAAGTATTACTACCAGCACGATCCCACTTCGGCGCCTTTCGGATTTTCCTCTGTCGAAGGTTTCACTCAACACCTGGACGCCGGGAGCCAGGTTGCATCTATTACGAACACGCAATCGATCAGGCCGAACTTCAGTGTCGCCGAGGCCTTCGGCTTCATTCGTGAGAAAGTTTACAGCACCATTGCTCAACCCTTCACTCCTGGATCGATCGGCATCAATACGTTTGGATCTAACGTTTTTCCCGGCATCACCATTGTCGACGATCTGGGGAACGACGCCCCAGCAAACGTAGGCAATTGCACATCGAATCAGGACCCGGCTGCCTGCGGTCCACCTTTCAACGCCGGCCTGAACATCGGCTCGACCGCGGCTTCGCAGGGCGCTTTCACTGGCATCTTTCAGAACCGCTGGATGCCCTCCGCCAATGCCATTTGGAACCACGGCAAGCACACGATCACTTTCGGCGGAAGCTTTTCCTATACCCAGCTCAACGCACGCGACGATCGAACGAACACGGGTATGATCGGCTTCCCCAATTTCCTTGACTTCCTCACCGGTTCCCCCATCGGCTATCAGGCCGACGGATTTATTACCACGACCTTCCTGCAAGGCGATGCCAACCGCTACTATCGCTCGCACGAATCAGGCTGGTATCTTCAGGACAAATTTCAACTCCGTTCGAACCTCAGCGTCAGTGCCGGTCTTCGCTTCGACTATCATGGAGGTCTGACCGAGAAGAACGGGCGCCTTTTCAACTTCGATCCCGCGAGCTACGACTACGACGCGACCGATGACATCATCAAGTCGAACGGCTTCATTGTCGCGGGCAACAATCCTCTGTTCCCGACCAAGGGCGTGAGTAATTCGACTCTCACCGGTCGCCAATGGGGCCTCGCGCCGCGCGTCGGCATGGCTTGGAGCCCGAGGATGTTCAATGACAAGGTCGTGGTTCGCGCCGGCTTGGGCATGTACTACGATCGCGGCGAACTCTTCACGTATCTTTCCCCCGGCTTCGCCTCCGGCGTGATTGCGGGCGGTCCCTTCGGCGTGAATCAGTCTCCGCCGTGGGTAAATTCGCAGGTTTGCGCCACTCCCTACACGAACTGCCCCGGCGGGTTCGAGAACCCCTGGGGCACGACGCTCGGTGCGCCTCCCTCGGGCAATCCCGCCGATCTGTTCCTGCCCACAGCGACGGACATCGCCGGGGGCGCGGAGCTATTCTCGTTCGCCGATTACAACCGCGCCAATAAACTTCCCTATACGCTCAACGAGACGCTCGACATTCAATGGCAGCCGCGAAACGACCTCGCCATCGAAATCGGCTACGTCGGCAACCTCGGCCGCCATGAGATCGTTCCTCTGCCTTTCAATCAGGCGCAGATTGCCTCGCCTTCCAATCCCATTCGGCCGGGTACGCCGTTTGAGCAGGACTACACCTACGGTTACTCCGTGGTAGGTCCGTCCATCTGCAATCCAGATATTTTTGGAAATTGCACGCCGATCAATTTGCCCAGCGCCAATGGGCAGCCGCCGCAGCCCTACCAGGAAACGTTTGAAGGTGGGAACGTCGATCTGCGCGTTCCTTACATCGGTTATTCTTCCGAGTCCGAGTCTTACACCGCCGCCGGCATCTCTGCTTACAACGCACTTCAGGCCCACGTCGAAAAGCGCATGAGCCATGGCTTGCAAGTCGGTGCTTCATACACCTTCTCCCATGCGACCGACGAGCAGAGCGCCATGGGCCTCTTTTACAACGGCAACAATCCTCTGAATCTGCGCTCCGGTTACGGTCTATCCGACTTCGACCGCAAACACGTCTTCAATTTCACTTATATGTACAAGCTCCCGCTGTTTTTCTCGGCATCTTCATTCAAAGGCAAGCTCGCCGATGGATGGGCAATTACCGGCCTGACCGTTATCCAGAGCGGTCAGCCATACAGCGTTGTCGATTACTCGGGTGCAGTCGGCAGCATATTCTACGGCGACAACGATGGCATTACGAATCCCATCGTTCCGCTCTCCGGCTGCTCAGCCAAGCAGGCTCTCACCGGGGCTTCGGGTGCGGGCGCTGCGCCCGCGCTCAACGCCAACTGTTTTGGCATTCCGTTGCTGGCTGAAGGCGCCTTGAACGGTGCGATTCCTTCGAATGACCCCTACGAGACGAACTTCATCGCCAGCGGCCAGCGCAATATTTTCCGGCAGTCCTGGCAGCGGCGCGCGGACATCTCGCTCGTCAAAATAACCCAGATCACCGAGCGTTCCTCCCTGAAGTACACGTTCGATGTCTTCAACCTGACCAACACCGCGAGTTTCGACATCCCCATCGACGACGTGAGCCAGAACATTAATTTCAACGGCTTTCCCGTCGTCGGTACGCCAGCCACATTGAGTCCCTGCAACCCGAACTTCAGCGGATCGCTATACGTCTGCCCCACCACGGGCAGCGGTCTGGGTGTGACCAACAAGACCATCGGAAGTCCAAGGCAGATCCAGATGTCGTTGAGCTTCAGCTTCTAGTTCGGAAGGCGCTCCGGATAAAGATGTCTCTGAGTGTGGATTTTAAAAGGGGGCACCCGCTGCAGACCGCGCAGCCGCAAACCAAGAGGTCACTCCACTCCGATGTCCTCGTTCCACACGGCGGGATTTCTGCGAATGTACTCCGCCAGCAACGAGGCACACTCGGCAGAATCGAGATCGAAGACTTGCACTCCCAGCAAGCGCAGCCACTCCAGGCCGCCCTGAAAATTACGGGTCTCTCCCACCACGAGCGTGCTAAACCCAAACTGCCGGACCAGTCCACTGCAGTACCAGCATGGCGCCAGCGTTGTCACCATGATCATGCTGCGATAGCTTCGCTGGCGCCCCGCATTGCGGAAGGCATCGGTTTCCGCGTGCATGGAAGGATCGCAGTTCTGTACGCGACGGTTGCGGCCAGCGCCGACGAGTCTGCCTTCGCCATCAAAGATCGCTGCTCCGATCGGGAGACCTCCCTCGGCTAAGCCTTTGCGGGCTTCCGCCAACGCCACCGACAGCATTGCGAAATGATCAAGTTCAGACAAGACCTTTGATTATATGGGAGCAACCTAAGGCGGAAACGGCCGCCGCCGCAAGAAGGGAATTCCCTTGGCATGGTCCGTCCAAAAGCAGAAACCCATCCTTCCTGTGGCGTGCCATGCCGGGACAGCGCGCAGGTCGAATTCCCAAATGACCTCAAGAAAGGACAGCGTATCGCCCTTTGCAGACGCTCCCCGGGATATTTCCAAAGGAGCCTCTACGTGTGGTAAATCGTTTGCGTGGGACTCTTACCTTCAATATTTAGCCGCCCATTCACCCCGCTATTGCCCGCGATGCGTTCCCGATACGAATGCGTGTCGAGTAAGAATGAGGTTTCGTAGCATAAGGAGCGGGCGCCCACGAATCTGGGGGCGTTAAGGGGGACGATAAGAGATGACACCCGGTGGCTCGATCGATTTCGGACTCGACGCCGGAGCGCTGTCCTCCACCAAATACGCCAGCAGTCCATAAATTCCAACAGACGCCAACAGGAGCGCCACCACCGCAAAGGCTGCCACCAACTCAGCGGAGAAACGGTGCGCCGCCGAGGCTGCCATCACTTCATTCATGGACCGAACACCGCACGCAAGAGATCGGAGGTACGTATCGCCTTTGGGGGCGCAGCGAGGTCATATTCTCAAGCTGGTCTTGAGTCAGGGAGCGTTGCTTGCAGGCGCCGGTATCTGCGTAGGCTTGATTTTAGCGGCAGTAACTGCGCCGGCGATCGCAACTCGGCTCTATGGTATTCGTGCTATCGATCCAATTGTCTTTCTCGCGGTTCCTCTCATTTTGTTCGCGATTTCCTTCGCGGCCAGCTATATTCCCGCGCGCCGGGCAGCCAAGGTAATGCCCGTTGTGCCTTGCGAGAAGGATGAACCAGACTAATATTGTGGCGCACACTGGACGCCCCCCGCCCGCGGTAGCTGGAGCGGCTATTTCAGCTCAGAGAAATCGGTGGGGTCCAGGAAGACGGAATCCACGTGGCTCACGACGTTGCCGTTCTTGGCCTCGGATTCCCCGACGACCTTTTTCCATTCGGGGTCGTTGAAGAAGGCGTCCCAATTCTTCTTGGCGGCCTGGATACTGGGGTGGGCGAGGATGTAGATCAGAGTGTTCTTGGACTTTTCAGGGTCCTGCGGAACCCAGTAGCCGATGCTCTCGATGCCGTGGCGCTTGAAGATCTCGATGGTGTGATCGCGGAAGTTCGCTTTGAGCGCTTCAAGTTTGCCGTCGTAGCAAGTGTAGGTACGCATTTCGAAGACGCGGTTCTGCGCGCCGGCGATAGCGGCGAAACCGCCTAAAAGGGTCACAAGCAGAAGGAGTTTGCGTACCATGAAATCATGTTATCACAATGGTACTCCAGTTCATGCTCAGCGATTAAGTGGCGACGGATTCCGAGCTCAGCGACGGTAGTTCGATTATTCTGCCAAAGTCCAGCTGAATGATTCGATCGGCTATGTTGTAATATCGCTCGTCGTGACTGATCACCAAGACGGCCTTACCTTTAGCCTTCAATTCCGGCAAAAAGTTATGATAGAAAATCTTCTTGAAGGCAGGATCCTGGTCTGCCGCCCACTCGTCAAAAACATAAATTGGACGGTCCTCCATATAGGCGGTCAGCAAAGCCAAGCGTTTGCGTTGGCCCTGTGAGAGCTTAGTTGTTGATAAGGTCCCATTTTTGATTTCGACCACATGATCGAGTTCCAGTTGAGCAAGATATTTACGTGCATCTTTGTCAAGCTCAGGGCTTTCCAAACCCAAAAGGCGGTCGAAGAGATGGAAGTCAGAGAATATGACGGAGAAATGTTGCCGATAGCGCTCTCGATTTGAGTCTGTGATGATTTGACCATTTAGACATATCTTCCCATCCGCCGGGACATAAAGGCCAACGAGGAGTTTGGCCAGAGTTGTCTTGCCGCTGCCATTCCCGCCAACCAGAAAGACCACTTCTCCGGGGACCAGATTTAGAGTGACAGGCCCGACGATGAAGTCGTTTATCTCCCCGTCACACCGGTAAGCGTGTGTGACGTCTATCAGGTCGAGACGCCTGAACTCGCGTTTAGGATCGTGCTGCATGGCAGAATTCACTTCGGGATGCAGCGCAGTCAAATTGCGCTCAAGATCCTCGATCTTCTGGAGCGCAACCGCAGCAAGATTGAAGTCAGAAGCTCTGCTTAGCAGCACTTGCAGAGGGCCCACCATGAATATCAGCGTCACTGCGTAGCCAATCCGGTCCGGCATGCTGAGCTTCAGCAAAGGCATGGCAAGTAGCAGCGTTCCGATAAGCACGAAACCTGACATCTGCACCCAGGCGCCAGCACCAATGGAGGCAGCCAAACCCGCGACACTGTGATCTCGGACAGAGGAAGCGGATGATTGGAGGACTTGAGAGAAGAATGTCCGGCGGCGCCGCTGGTGCAACTTGAGTTCCTTGGCGCCTTTCAGGAGTGAGCGAAAATGATGGTAAAGGCCATCTGTCGCCGTTCGCGACAGCCGCAGAGACTTTGCGGCCTTGGACGTCGCCAACCGATAGAAGACAAATGATAAAAGAATAAACCCCAGGATGGCCGCTAATACCATCCGTGAGAGCCAGCCCAAGTAAATCACGCCACATGCGATGATTGTGACGTAGACGCAGGTAACAGGAACCAACACCAAAGCGCCAGTGAGTACCTGCAAATCCTGGGTCAAGACCGCCAAAAGCCGTGGTATCCCAAGGTCTTCCAGATACCGCAGTGGCGCTCCAGCGATCTTTTCCGCCAGATGCATCTGCAGATCGAAGAGCGAGTCTTGCGCAAGCCGCGTGAGGAGAAGTTCAGACCCGCACCGGCTTAGAGGCGCCAAGAGGCAAAGGCCAACAAAGCTCCAGACGAGAACTTCTCTGGAAGCTGGCCGGCCCTGCAGGACAATATTGATGAGGGCCAGAAGACCAATGATGCTGAATCCGTTCAGGACATTTGCCACCATGACCGTTGCAAATGCACCAGGAGAGCGCCGCCACAGAAATGAAATGCACTTGATCATCTGTCATCGCTCAAGTATGAAAACGGCAAACATTCCTGCATGCCAGCACCCTAGAAACAGTAGCCGGCCTGCGAAACAGCTTCAAACACCTCGCCTCGAAATAGGTCGGTCTGCTCAGGCTGCAGCGGGAACTCCGTCGAAAATTATCTTTCCAGACTCCAACTTGATAATGCGGTCTGCCACATCGTAATAGTGGTCGTCATGGCAGATGATCAAGACCATTTTGCCTTCCGCCTTAAGATCCGGCAGAAGGTGGCGATAGAAGAACTCCTTGAATTTCCAGTCCTGGTCGGCAGCCCACTCATCGAACACATAAATCGGGCGGTCCTCAAGACTTGCGGTGAGCAAGGCCAGGCGTTTCCGCTGCCCCTGAGAGAGTTGAGTTGTGGAGAACACTCCATCCTGGATGGTTACTTTATGGCTGAGTTGCAACCGTGCCAATCTTTCTCGCGCGCAATCGTCAAGGTTCGGCTTTTCCAGGCCCAACAAGCTTTCGAAAAGGTGGAAGTCGAAAAAAATGGCAGAGAAATGCTGGCGATAAAACTCCCGGTTTTCGTCAGTAATTCTCTGGCCGTCTAGAAGGAGTTCTCCGTTCTCGGCTGAGTAGAGTCCAGTAATAATCTTGGCGAGTGTCGTTTTCCCGCTGCCATTTCCTCCTGCCAGGACAATCAATTGACCAGCTTTCAGGCTCATGTCGATGGGACCAAGAATAAAGACTTCCTTCTCTTTCTGACGTTGATAAGCATACGTAATTGCTTTCAAGGTCAAATCCTCACATCTCAGGCCAACATCCGCAGCAAGGTCCTGGTCGAGTTCCAGGACGCCAGGTTCTTCGAGTGTCCGCGTCAGATCATTCAGCCTTTGCAAAGCTATATCAGCGTTGCCTAAGTACGGCAGTGCATTCATGAAGAGCTGCAAAGGTTGGGTGATGTAGAGCAGAGTAATAACGCTGCCAGTCAGGACCGCCAAGCCAGGACGGCCAACGATCGAAGAAAAGAGCATCACACCAATAGCAATGAAGACCAGCATCTGTCCAATGCTGGCGGCGATGGTAAAAACACTGAAGGCATTTATGTAATACTTGCGTCGCGACATAGCGGTCCCGCGCAAGACTTCCGAAAGAAACACTGCTCGACGCCGAGAATGCAATTTGAGTTCTTTCACACCTTCGGTCAAGTCCTTATAATGACCAAACAGAGCCTCGGACTCCTGACGGGCTGCTTCAAAAAAGTTCAATGCCCAAAGGCCGGGTAACTGATTTACTAGGATGCCGATAACCAGGAAGCCCAGGACCAGCAGCAGCACCCGCCATGATAACCAGCCCAGATAGAGAAAGCCGCTGACGGAGATTGCCAGATTGATGCACACCTCTGGTACCAGACTTAGACCGTAAATGATTCCGGGAATATCGTCGGTAAAAGCGGTCATGAGCCGCTCGGAACCCAAACTTTCGAGATGACGCAATGCAGTTCGGAGAATTTGGCTGCTGAGCCGCATGCGGAGCTTGAAAAGCTCTCCTTGAGCCAAACGCATCAAGATCAATTCCGAAATAAACCTGGTCAGGGGCAAGAACAAACATAGAGCAAGAAGAACGCATGCAAAAGCGAATGTGGAATACCAGCTTCCACCCTTCAACATATTCGTGAAGAGCGCAAGCAGGAACGCACTGCCGAGGCCGCTGACCAAGCCGACCGCCACAGCAAGAAGCAGGTTGGAGGGTGCGTTGCGTGCGAAAAATCGAATTACATTCATAAATCTCGGAGCACGAGTTTACCGTCGCCGCTCTTGTCTAGCCCGAATCAATTTAACCTAACGCAGTACGTGAAGCCGGGGCCTGCAGCACCGGCTTCGGTAGCGAATCCTTGGCTGGTGACCAGGCGGTGTCCTTCAGGAATTCGTCGGCGCCAGCGACCCAGGCCTGGTATTCCTGAAGCAGCGTCGCCTCCACCTGCTCTACCAACTGCTCCAAGGTGCCGCGATTGGCCCGCCATCGGCCGACAATGCGGGTGAGGCGTTCCGGCATCGCTCGATATTCGACGGTTAGCTGGGCATAGCGCTCCGACAGCGTGTCGGCACCCACCGCGACGCTGATGGTTGTGAGCACGGCCACCCATGCCCCATACGCTTGGTGATGGGTGAAGGTCAAGGCTGCCGCCGATACAGCTCCGGCGATGGCCAGAACGTACTCCAGTTTCTGCCAGAAGCCTTGAGCCGACACGAAGTGGTCCTCTCCCCACCGAAACTCGCTGATCGCACCATCGACACGCTCCGAGACGTAAGCGTCAGCGTCCAGCGGTCCATGCGGAGCCACCGTTTTCGGGTCTGGTTCCACGGTGTATCTTTGGATAGACCTCACTTTTTCAAGGATGTCATCGCGGCGCTCCAACAGCGCGGCCTCGGGATTCCCGACTAGGTGATCGCCGTATGGGCCAGAAGATGTCCGATAGTGATAGATCTCGCTTCGGAACGATTGTGAGGCTGCTCCTGCGAGTACCCATGCCTGCACGCGCTCGCTGCGGAGTCCTTGCGCCCTTACTATCACTACTAGAGCCAACGCTGCCGCCGCCCCATAGCCGGCTGCTTCCGAAGCTGCCGGATAAGAAGTGTGAATCTGCACCGCGAGGGCTGCGAGAATCGCGCCAGCAAAGGTTAAACCGAGGATCAGTGATCGCGCTCTCTCCAGGCTGTACTTCAGTCGATTGGCCGTCAACGTCCACCGTGCTTGATCCAATGCCACAGTTTCCAAACTCGCCATAGGTCCTCCTTTCGGCTTCCTTCCTGCAAGTTCTTGGGCTTCATCGAGGTCTGCCACGAACTCCAGGTTGCTTCACGCGCACTGCCTCGCCGGCATCGATCCTTAACCGCAGATCGACTTCGTGGCGCATTGAGCGCCTCAACTCGAGCGGGACCCGTCTGTGGGCTCTTGAGCAACTTCAGGCGATCACAGAAAGCATCTCTTCGGGCTCGTCCAAGAGTCAGGTCAACATCGAAATGTCGACGTCGAAGCTCTTGTTTAGCTCAAATCAATCTACTAGGCAGTACGTGAGGCCCGGGCATGCAGGCCTAGCTTCGGCGAGTCCTTGGCTGCCCAGGAGGCGGCATCCTTCAGGAATTCGTCCGCCTCAGCGACCCAAGCCTGGCTTTGCTTAACCAACGTCGCCTCCACCTGCTCCACCAACTGGTCCAAGCTGCCGTGATTGGCCCGCCATCGGCCAAGAATGCTGGTGAGGCGATCCGGCAGCGCTCGATAGCTGACGGTTATCTGGGCGAAGCGCTCCGCCAGTAAGTCGGGACCCACCGAGACGCACATCGTTGTGACCACGGCCACCCATGCCCCATACGCTTGGTTATGGGTGAAGGTCAAGGCCGCTGCCAATAGAGCTCCGGCGATGGCCAGAAGATACTCCACTTTTTGCCAGAAGCCTTGGATGGCGGCGACATGGTCGGCCGCCACCCGAAACCGGCTGATCTGACGATTGACACGCTCCAAGACGTAAGCCTCAGCGTCCAGCGGTCCAAGCGGAGCCACCGTTTTCGGGTCTGGTTCCACGGTGTATCTTTGGATAGACCTCACTTTTTTAAGGATGTCATCGCGGCGCTCCAACAGCGCGGCCTCGGGATTCCCGCCTAGGTGATCCCCGTATGGGCCAGACGATGTCCGGTACTGATACATCTCGCCCTGGAGCGATTGTGAGGCTGCATCTGCGAGTACCCATGCCTGCACGCGCCCCACGGGGAGTCCTTGCGCCCTTACTACCACCACTAGAGCTAATGCTACCGCGGCCGCATAGCCGGCTGCTTCCGAAGCTGCCGGATAAAGGGTGTGAGTCTGCACCGCGAGGGCCGCCAGAATCGCGCCAGCAAAGCTTAACCCGAGGATTAGTGATCGAGCCCTCGCCCAGCTCTTCTTCAGTCTGTCTGCCGTCAATGTCCATCGTTCTTCATCCAATGCCACAGTTTCCAAACTCGTCATACGATTCTCCTTTTTGGGTTCCTGGAGTCACTTCCACATCGAAATGTCGATGTCGATGTCGTTCTGTTCGATCTCGACACGCCGAAACTTCGTCTGTGCAAGCATCATCTGGAACTGATCTTTCGTGTATGCGTCCTTGCGCACCAAGAACTGGAAGGAAAACTTGGTCAGAATTCTGTCGAATAGCGGCAATCCCCACGTGTTTATCGTTTGGTTTAGGGATCGCCGTGAAGAATCTCTGCTGAGGTCCTTAATCACGCCTCGACCGCCTGGTTTCAGGACGCGGTACATCTCCTGCAAAGCGCCAACCGGCTGGCCAAACTGCTTGAAAGCCCCGCGACACAGAAGAAAATCGAAGGTGTCGTCCGCGAAAGGCATGCTGGAAGCACTACCTCGCCGGAAATCGACGGACACTCCCGCTTCGACGGCTTTCTTGCTCGCTATTTCGACAAGAGTGTGGCTGAGATCCAAGCCGCTGACGGCGTACGAGCCGAGCTTCGCGAGTTCAATGCAGAAGTATCCCGGTCCCGGCGCAACATCGAGAACGGCGCTACCGGGGGGCAGTTGGCCAGCAACTTTCTGCGCGAGTTCTACCCATCGATCGAGACTCTTACCCATCATGTCCGCCATCCACTTCGCACTCTTGCCTTCCATGCCACTATCTTTGCGGGCTCTTGGAAGCGCGGTCGTCGTCATCGGGTTCCTCCCTTATCAGGTGATGTGAATTTAGCCACAACATCCCGCAGCCATTTGCTCGCCCCAGGCGAGTGGACCACTGCGGAGGTCCGCGATTACAGTTGAGCCCAAGTCAACTCGGCTTCCAATACTGCGGTTCCGATAATGAACTCAGGCATATCTGGGTTCCGCGAAAGAGAAGACTGCGCACTTGTACCTGCAAGGCCATCGTTCTAACCGACAGTCAGGCAATCGATAGGCATCGGCATCGCTCCTACCGTGCGTTCAGCCAAGGAAGCCACAATCTGGAACGAGTCCGTCGGATTGACGCACTCGCCCGGAGTTGTGATACGGCGGCATGTGACGCCGTCGAAGCACGAAAGCAAGGAATAAACCTCGCTTTCGCTGGTCACCATATGACGGGTATGAAGTTCGGCGAACGCGACGCAGCGATCGATAACGGCCTCCGTGCAGTGCTCAGGCTGGCCTGGTAAATATTTGCCGTTCGACACCTTTGAGAGTTGACGGGCACGCTCGGCGTAATGACGCCGCAGATCGGGCGTCGTGGCATTTCCCATCATCACGGCCGTAACCACCGAGCCTCCGGGCTTGAGCAGTTCCTTCCATCTCTTGGAAATGAGTGGCTTGTACTCAGCCTTCAGGACAGTAAAAAATTCGTCGGTCACAATCAGGTCAAATGGGGCTTCAGGAATTGGGCTGGTGATGATATTGTCGCACTTGGTCTCGATGCTGATACCGTGCCGCTCAGCGTACCATTGGGACGAAAGCAGGGGTGTCTTGCAGATGTCGTAAATCACGACTCTGGGGGAGCTGCCTGTGAGCTTCATGGCTTCGTGGAGCATGGCCAGCATGCCATAGTCTGCAGCAGCCGAAATCAGCACATTGGCGTCCGGCTTCCGGCGGAGGATGTTCCCGAGCGCTTCGGTGTAGAAACTGCGGTGCCAATCCGGTACCGCCACCATTCCCAGCAGACGCAAGTATTGCCAGGTGCCGTGATACCATGCGCAATCGCAATTATCGGCATTATCGGGAAGATTGTCTTGTGACCATTCCTCCATACCGCCTTTCGGCTTGCGGGTGCATTCTTGTTCCGACCACTGTTGCGACAAAGGTGCGGATTCCAGCAGTAACTCGCGGGTACGTGCATCGAGCAGACGCTCGTATTTTTTGAATATGCCAACTGCAAAGGAAGCCGGGGCCAAGGAAGCCACGACCTGGAACGAGTCCGTCGGATTGACGCACTCGCCCGGAGTTGTGATACGGCGGCATGTGACGCTGTCGAAGCCGGAAAACAAGGAATGAACCTCGCTTTCGCTGGTCACCATATGACGGGTATGAAGCTCGGCGAAAGCGACGAAGCGATCAACAATGGCCTCCGTGCGGTGCTTAGTCCGGCTTGATGAAAAGTTGCCGTTCGACGCCTCCAAGAGTTGACGGGCACGCTCGGCATAATGGCGCCGCAGATCGGGCGTCGTGGCATTTCCCATCATCACGGCCGTAACCACCGAGCCTCCGGGCTTGAGCAGTTCCTTCCATCTCTTCGAAAAGAGTGGCTTGTCCTCAGCCTTCAGGACGGTGAAGAATTCGTCGGTCAGAATCAGGTCAAATGGGGCTTCAGGAATTGGGCTGGTGATGATATTGTCGCACTTGGTCTCGATGCTAATGCCGTGCCGTTCAGCGTACCATTGGCACGAAAGCAGGGGTGTCTTGCAGTTGTCGTAGATCACGACTCTGGGGGAGCTGGCTGTGAGCTCCATGGCTTCGTGGAGCATGGCCAGCATGCCATAGTCTGCAGCAGCCGAAATCAGCACATTGGCGTCCGGCTTCCGGCGGAGGATGTTCCAGAGCGCTTCGGTGTAGAAACTGCGGTGCCAATCCGGTACCGCCACCATTCCCAGAAGACGCAAGTATTGCCATGTGCCGTGATACCATGCGCAATCGCAATTATCGGCATCATCGGGATGATTGTCTTGTGACCATTCCTCCATACCGCCTTTCGGCTTGCGGGTGCATTCTTGTTCCGACCACTGTTGCGACAAAGGCGCGGATTCCAGCAGTAACTCGCGGGTACGTGCATCCAGCGGACGTTGGTACTCGTTGAATATGCCTGCTGAGAATGCTGCTCCACTATTGAGAGACACGGTATTTCCTTCCTGAAGGTATAGGGGTCTTCAGCCCATTGATTTCAACTGAAAGCGGGTTCTTGAAACGAGGCTTCTGTTGGATCAAGAACTCGGTATTTCCCAGAAGGCATCCGTTGGGCCAACTCGCCTTCGGGAGACCGTGGTTGTTCTTCGAGATTGGCTAGGAAGTGGAAATTCGACAGGGACTCTTCTGCGCCCAGCCAACGATTATGAGAATTTGCAAAACGAACCATGGTTACCTACAGTGCTTCCATCGCTAAGAAGCCACGGCTAGGATTGTCCCTTGTCACACGCAGATGCGGAACAGCAAAACGGGCGAGGCGAAACCTCAACCAAAAGTACGGGCTGGCACTACGTGTTTCTGCGTCGATCGTGAGCTAATAAATAGGCCGGTTTCGACGCTCAAGCACATTTCAATGCTGTGGAAGGTCCGACCTATATCTGCCGGATGAGTCCACTAAGACACTCGAGGGTCCGATGGATTCTAGATGCTTTCCATCAGCACAAGAACCTAGACTCGGCTTTATGCCACTGGCTAAATGCTAGTGCTTAGTCTAAAGTAAAGGCTGTCGGTCGGCGTGTACCCGGTGTTGGCAGAATACTTACCCCGAGTTATTTATGTCAGTCTCTTCCAGAGGCGCCATACAACCGGTCACGATAGGCGATTTCGGTGTCGCTGCGGAGCGACTAGCGGAGCTTGGCCGCGTGTTGTACGCTCGCGGCTGGCTGTCAGCGACCAGCGGGAATCTGAGCGTAGTCGTTAGCCGCGAGCCGCTACAGCTTGCCATCACAGCCAGCGGATTTCACAAGGGGCGGCTGACCAGCGACCAGTTTGTGCTGCTCGGCGCCGGCGGCGAGGTGTACGCTGGTTCGGGCTCGCCCTCGGCCGAGTGGCGCCTGCATGTCGCGCTCGTAGAGGCGACAGGTGCAGCAGCCGTTTTACACACACACTCGTTGTGGAGCACCACACTTTCGCATCTCCATTTCCAGGATGGCGGCGTCGCCATCAGCGGTTACGAAATGCTGAAAGCGCTGGCCGGCGTGAGCAGCCATGAGCATCGCGAGTGGCTGCCCATCGTCGACAATTCGCAAAACATGGCCGCGCTCGAGCACGCGATAGCGGATGTGATTAGGCGCGATGCTGGCGTGCATGGGATACTGATCCGTGGACATGGGCTCTACACTTGGGGATGCGATCTGGAGGAAGCCAACCGACACCTGGAAGCACTTGAGTTCCTCCTGGAAGTCACAGGCACCGTGGCGCTGGCGGAGGCGTGGCAGAAACCTGAATTGGAAACTTAGACCGGAGACGATATGGCGGTACTGAGAATTCCCGATGAAAACCTGACCATCGTTGCGCCCCAACTTGTCGCCTTGCATCTGGGACAGGTAGGAATCGAATACGAGCGTTGGAAACCGTCGCACGACGTGGCGCCGGAGGCCCCCGCGGAAGAGATCCTGGACGCCTACCGCGACGAGATCGCCGCGCTCAAGGAACGCGGCGGGTATGTGATCGCTGACGTGATCGACGTCAGGCCGGAAACGCCGGGGTTGGACGTGATGTTGGCCAAGTTCAGCTGCGAGCATTGGCACGATGAAGACGAGGTGAGGTTCACGATCACCGGTCGAGGCATCTTCCACTTTCGCCCGCAGCAGGGGCGAGTGCTGGCGCTGGAGGTCGATCCCGGCGACTTGATTCGCGTGCCTCGCGGCACCTGGCACTGGTTCGACCTGTGCGCGGAACGTCGTATCCGTGTCATCCGGCTGTTCCAGGATCCGGCAGGTTGGACGCCGAAGTACACAGATAGCGGAGTTGACCAAAATTATCAGCCGGCGTGCTTTGGAGCCGCATACCTGAGGCAATCCTTCCCTGCGAACTGAGCCGCGAGTACCGCGAGCCGTTCTTTTGGACGTAGAGGGCACGACCACACCCATCAGTTTTGTATACGACGTGCTCTTTCCCTACGCCTGGGCCCACATGGGCATGTTTCTGCAAACGCACATGAGCGATCCTGAAGCGCAAACCCAGATTCATCTGCTACGAGAAGAGCATGAGACCGACCAAGAAAATGAAATGGGACCGCCGGCGTGGGATGAGAAACAGGAACTCGATTCAGCCGAGCGGTACGCACTCTGGCTGATGGGTGAGGACCGTAAGTCAACGGTTTTGAAATGGCTGCAAGGGCGAATCTGGACTGAAGGTTATCGCCGTGGGGAGTTGCGCAGTGTCGTGTTCCCGGACGTCCAACCGGCGCTCGAGCGCTGGCATCGCGCTCAAAGGAGAATCGCAATTTTTTCTTCCGGCAGCATCCTGGCGCAAAAGGACCTGTTCGCGCACACAGTAAGCGGCGACCTGAGTCAATATATTGAGGAGTATTTCGACACCACTGTTGGGGCGAAGCAGTTGTCCGCAAGCTATACGCGTATCGCAACGCGGCTGGGCGAAGCTCCTGAGGATATCCTCTTTGTCTCCGATGTGGTCACCGAACTCGATGCGGCGCTCGGGGCGGGCTATGAGACTCGTGTGTGTCTCCGGCCTGGGAACCGGCCGCAGCCGCATACTGATAGCCACGCGGTCATCCGAAGTTTTGATGATCTGACGTGACGTGCAGTGACAGGCGACACCTTGGCGGTGAAACAGGCAATGCGGCACACGCGGCGAGGGTGCTTATCAAGCGCCAAGTCACCGCACTGCGGCATCTAAGGCACGTATTTTCAAACCGCCCGCGCGGGATGATTCAAGATGCTCAGGACATCGCGCCGGAAAACATCAACAAAACCAATGCCGGGATTATGAATGTAGAAATGGTCTCCAGTAAACATTCTCAGGCTGCAACTTGCAGAGGTGTGTTCCGCCCAAGCGCGCAGACTTTCAACTGGAGCATCTGTGTCTTGGAGTCCTCCATATACCGTGATGGGACATGAAAGACGCTCCTCGGGATAGTATTCATAGGTATCGAGCATTTCAAGATCCGCTCCAAGCACTGGGAGGAAGAGTTTCTTGGTCTCCGGACGGTCGAGCACTTCTCGGGGAATGCCGTTGAACCTTCTCACCTCCGCAATGAAGGCCTCTTCGGGTAGGTTGAAGATGGGCGCTTCGCGGCTGGCCACATTGGGAGCGCTGCGACCGAAAGAAAGAGCGCCTGCGGCGCAGAAAAACATCTCCGACGAAGTTCCCGAGCCAACTCAAAACTGATGAGCGCTCCCATGCTATGTCCAAACAAGGCATATGGTGGTTGAGGCTCGCACATGATCAGATCCGCAATGGTGTGAACGAGCAGTTTGAGTCGGGTAAACATCTGCTCACCGATACGCTCGCCCCGGCCCGGAAGATGAACCAGGCATAAATTGATATCAGGTGGGAAATGCCGCTGCCAGCTACGAAACCCGGATGTATTTCCACCCGCGTACGGAAAACAAAACAGTCGAAGCGACTATCCCTGTGCGGAGGAAAGAGATTGAAACCACAGCCGGCTCGAACTGTCCGCCGGTCCATCGGATGACTTAGATTCAGACACTATCATGTTCTCATCAATACAATCTGTCTTGGCTATGCGAGAATGGATCGTCGAGCAACGTTACTGTGTTTTGCAATAGCTCTTTCAAACTGTAGAAAGCCATCGCTCCGTCCTTCTGTTCGACGGATATAATACTGCACAAATGAGCACGCAACCAATAAGTGGGGAACATCGGTTCAGGCCTTCTAGTGGGTCACTATTGTTATCACTTCTGGCGTGGTGCTCAATCGTCCTGCTGACAGCTTCGGCAATTGGTGCATTAAGGCCTCCGAGACCGGCCGCAGCCACAGCGCCTGCGATCGAGTTTTCTGCTGAACGGGCTATGACTCATGTATCAACGATTGCCCGTGTACCTCATCCTATCGGCTCAACTGCGAATGAAACTGTCAGAGCATACCTAATTGCACAGTTAGCAGCTCTGGGTCTGAATCCGCAGGTTTTTCCAGCAATCGGTGTCAACCAAAGGGCCGGACAGATCATCGTCGGCGCTACTCATGACGTGATCGGACGCCTTTCAGGAACTGCGAGATCCCGCGCCCTGATACTGATGGCCCATTATGACTCCGTGTATCTCGCTCCCGGAGCGGCCGATGACGGTGCTGGAGTGGCCGCTATTTTGGAAACGCTCCGCGCATTGCGAAGTGGCCCTCCCCTGAAAAACGATCTCATCGTCCTTTTTACGGACGGTGAGGAACCGGGGCTTCTGGGCGCGGAAGCATTTGTAAGTTCCCACCCGTGGATGAAAGATGTGGGATTGGTTCTCAATTTTGAGGCACGAGGCAACAAGGGTGCGTCGCTGCTTTTCGAAACCAGCCCGGACAACCGCCCGCTAGTCGAAGCAGTTGCCAGAACCACCCCTCATCCAATTGGTTCTTCTCTCTTTTATGCTCTTTATCAGTTGCTGCCGAACGATACGGATTTTACCGTGTTTCGCTCGCACGGAATCTCCGGCCTTAATTTTGCTTTTGGAGAGAACTTAGAGGCCTATCACTCACGCTTGGATGCGGTGGAAAACCTCAGTGCCGCATCCCTCCAGCATCAGGGCTCCTATGCTCTGAGCCTGGCCCGGTACTTTGGCCAAACGGATCTCGCCCAGCTAAGAGCACATCCTGCCGATGACATTTTCTTTGATTGGTTTGGTGGAAATCTGATTGCTTACGGGCAAGGCTCGGTTATGCCAGGCGAGATTGTAGCGACTGTTCTGCTCATCTTGGCAATAGTGGTCAGAGCGCGGAAGGCAGAAGTAAGGGTGAGTAGAATCTTGCTGGCACTGCTCCCCGCCGTTGCTGTTTTGGTTTTGGTTCCAGTTGTGCTGTCCGCTGCAGGATGGCTGGCCTTGCGACTTCTGGCCGCACGCACCATCATCTCTGATTCACCGGCCAATTCCTGGCTTCTGGTTGGTTTGGTTTTGCTGGGCGCCTGCACCGGAGGCCTGTTGTTTGCAGGTTTCCGGAAGTGGTTTACCGTTCAGGAACTCTCCCTTGCGGGCCTGCTTATTGTTTGCATTCTTAGCTGGGTGGTTGCCCTACTGCTTCCCGCCGGAAGTTATATGCTCTTCTGGCCGTTGTTATTCATGGTCCTTGGGATCCTGACTATTGCGGTGCTGCACAGAGGGGGGCAGACGCGCGCGCAGTGGTTGTCTGGCCTCCCGGGAGCGGCAGTTGCTGTTCTGCTTTTCGCACCGATTGCGTATCTTCTTTATATATTTCTGACCTTGCAACTAGTCACCATCGCAGCCGTGGGTTTGCTCCTCGGTTTGTTCTTTCTCATCTGCACGCCTTTGCTGAATATCGCTGTTCCCCCCGATAACTGGCGACCCGCATTGTTGCTCCTGCTGATCGGCGCGATAGCAAGCATTATTACCGGAGCAAGCCAGTCGCACGATACTGCTCAATATCCCCGGCAAGACAGCATTTTTTACAGTCTGGACGCAGACCATCACACCGCCGCTTGGCTCAGCTATGATCCGTCGCTAGATGGCTGGACATCGCAGTTCATTACTGGTCCGCAGCAGCAGCCCCAGGCGTTGCCGAACTACCTTGCAGGGTCGCAATGGCCCGTGCTTTCCGGGTCAGCGCCGGCGTTCGATCTTGCACCTCCCGTCGCCGATGTAACTGCAAATGAGATCGCAGACGATCTTCGGCGAATCCAGATGAATGTTAGATCGCAGAGAAATGCAGGCACGATTTATCTGTCTTTCGACAGGGACACACAGCCTACCGCAATCAAAATCGCAGGGCGAGACCTTGTTCTCTCTCAGACTTCCCACCGGGGCCTTAATATAAGCCTCTTCGGTCCATTCCCCAGGGGTGTTGATGTCGAGCTTACGTTCAAGGCCCAGTCCGGCATAGCTTTCTGGATTATGGACCAATCTTACGGCTTGCCGGAAGCGACAGGTCACACGCGTCCACAGAAGTTCATGGCGCGTGAAGGCAGCGATGAGACTCTGGTTTGCCGGAAGTATAGGTTGTAGGGACGCAGCCCCCAGTTGGCTTAATCGATTCGACTGTGAAGAGAATTCCTCTCTGAGGAGAGCTAAAAACGAGAGGTTTCCGCTGAAATCTGGCTTTAGGCGTCAGACGGGTGGCCCAGCGCACTCGGCCATGGCAACAGTGTTACGGCGTGGATTACTAGGTACCACCGGCCGGACTAGAGGTTGTTTTACACGCTCCAGAATAATAGCCGAGCACTTGTTGCTCCATTTGTTTTCTGAAACTCAGCGGATGCATGTCCGTCCATACCTCTTTGACGTGCGCCAAATACTCCTCTCTTACGCCGCTCGTGCCCGCATTTCTACAACCCTAAAGCATTTTCCGCGATGAGCAGGCCAGATGGAATATTGTTCTTCATGACTTACCACAACGTTGTAAATGGTCTTATCTTCTTGATCATCGGGCATTCCAGTTCTCCTTAGAGGCGTCATACCTCAATCAGCGCGAATCACGATTCATCCTAACAACCCGGCGCCGACTCTGACCTCAACTATTGGGCTAGGCTCTGTCTCTGCGAAAAGCAGGTTGTGCAGTTGGTGGCGCATGACTAGGCTGTTTGACGGAGCTGAGATTTGCTTGCATGGGGGCACCGTCAGGCAGTGATTGGTGGCAGAGTGTGTGAGGTCATGCTGTTCGTCAGGGCCAGGTCGGCGGCGCGACCTGAGGAAGACGGGTTATGCAAGGCTCCGAACGAGTCGCTGATGGACGCGCTCCGCGAAATCCGGCTGAAGCGGCAGCCTTAACACGCTAGGGTGAGATCCGATGAAGAGCGGTTTCTCCGACTACTATCCGACCGATTTGTGTATCCACGAGCTCTTCGAGCACCGCGCGGCCACCGCGCCGGATTCGATGGCCCTGGTGTCGGGCGCCACAAGGTACACGTATTCGGAGCTCAACCGCAAGGCCAATCAGCTAGCCAACTATTTGAAGCAGCGGGGCGTGAAGGCCAACTCGCGCGTCGGCATTTTTATGGACCGGTCATGCGAGATGGTAATCGCAGTCCTGGGAATACTCAAGGCTGGCGGAGCCTACGTGCCCTTCGATTCTACCTACCCCAAAGCGCGCCTGGCCGGGATGCTGCAAGATATGGAGCTCGAGCACCTGCTGTCGATGAACGGCTTGTTGGAGCGCCTTCCTGAAAACAACAGTTCCGTCATTACACTCGACGGCGAAGAGGAGGTAATCGCGCTCAAGAGCTCCGACAACCCCGGTGTGGGCGTCACCTCCGACGATTTGGCCTATGTGATTTTCACGTCCGGATCGACGGGCAAATCCAAGGCGGCCGCAGTCCACCACCGAGGTTGGAGGAACCTGCTAAATTGGTTCACCAAGCAGTTTGAGATAACATCCCGGGACAAGGTCCTGCTGGTGAGCTCGTTCAGCTTCGATCTCACCCAGCGGGCGCTCGCCATGCCACTGATTTGCGGCGGAGAGCTGCATTTGCTCGCCTCGAATCATTACAGCTCTGAGCTGACCCTGAATACGATCGGCGCCCAAAAGATCACGTTGATGAACTGTGCGCCAAGCCCGTTCTATCCCTTGATCGAAAACCAATCCGCTGAGTCGCTGCGAAAGCTGGACTCGCTGCGAATCGTCTTCCTGGGCGGAGAGCCGATCTCGGGAGCCAGATTGAAGGAATGGGTCGCTTCCGAGCATTGCAAAACCGAATTGGTGAACGTGTACGGGATTGCCGAATGCTCCGATGTTTCCACGTATTACAGGCTGCATGACTTTAACCGTTACGTTTCCAATTCGGTGCCCATCGGCATCCCCATCTATAACACGCGAGTGTATGTGATGGATTCCGAAATGAACTGCCTGCCCGACGGCGAAGTCGGCGAGATCTGCATCGCGGGAGACGGAGTAGGTAAGGGTTACGTCAACGACATCGAGCTGACGAAGCAGAAATTCGTCACTCTGAAGCTTGGACACAAGCCAGAGGTGCTGTATCGCACCGGAGACTTGGGCCGGCTCGGGAAGGATGAGAACTTCGAGTATGTGGGCCGCGTCGACCACCAGGTCAAGGTCCACGGCATCCGGGTCGAACTGGAGGAAATCGAAACCGTCCTTCGACAACACCCCAGGATGCAAGAAGCCATCGTGTTGGTCAAGGAGATCAGTTTGGGCGATCAGCGTATTGTCGCCTATGTAATTCCCAAGGAGTCCATAGCGGACGGGGAGTGGAGTCGTGTCGAAGAAGACTTGAGACGACACGTGCGGTTAAGACTGCCAAAGAACATGGTTCCGAACATTTTCATCAGAATAAAGGAGGCGCCCTTGAATCCAAATGGAAAAATTGATCGTATCGCACTTCAAAACGAAAACGGGCACAACGGCGCAAAGCCCCAGAGCCGTGAGCGGTCGACCGCCGAGATCGTGATAGGAGCATTCGTCGCCGAAGCCCTCCGCGTTCCGCAGGTCGGCCTTGACGATGATTTCTTCGATATGGGCGGTCATTCATTGATGGCCATCCAGGTGGTGACCCAGATCAATGAGACTTTCGGAACCCGCTTCGATCTGTCCGTTTTCTCCGAGGACGAGACCACGGTGTCAAAACTGGCGATCTTGGTGACGGAGGAACAACTGAAGCTGAAGCAAAACGGAGTGGCTCAGTCCACCACGGCAGCATAAGAAATGGCAATTCGGTAACCTGCGGAGGCTAAAACTTAAAGGACAAAATATGATTACTACCAAGGTCGAATCATTTTCACTCACTGACGCGGAACATAGATTCTTCGAGGAAAACGGCTATGTGGGGCCCTTTACCCTGTACCAACCGGAAGAAATGGAACGGATATGGAACAAGGCCCGGCGCCAAGTCTTTGACAGGACCCACGCGGTCTACGAGATCGACATGCACTCCGGGCCAAACAACATAGCCAATTATGATCGGCATCTGGATGTCCCGTTTCTGGCGCAGCACGTCGCCAGGCCCGAAATCGTGGACAAGCTCAAAGCCGCCCTGGGCCCGGACGTCCTCTGCTGGAGGACGGAATTCTTTCCCAAGTACGGCGGAGACGAGGGAACGGACTGGCATCAGGCGGACACCTTCGCCATGGCCTCGGGAAAACCTCAGATTATCTGGCCCGAGACTGGCTTCGGAGGCACCGTCACGGTCTGGACGGCTTTCACGGAGGCTTCCGAGAAAACCGGGTGTCTCAGGTTCCAACCCGGAACGCACAAGAAGATGTTCTATGACGAAATGAAGAAGATGTCCTACGATACGGATCGGGTCAACCGGACAATAAAAGACGGCGTTCGCAGAGGCTTCTTCGGCTACGACTACACGGAACTTCTCATCGATCCCCATGTCAAGCCCGAAGAATCCAAGGCGGTGTCGATTCCGATGAAAGCCGGTCAGTTCGTCATGTTCTGGTCCACGCTCGCCCACGCCTCCTTCCCAAATGACGCGGAAGCAAACGTCCTGAGGCTCGGTTTCGCCTCCCGGTACGTTCCGCCCTGCGTCAAGATCTATCCGGACACGACAGTGATCGAAGAGTATGGTGCTTCCTTGTCCCTGGACAAGTACGGCGCTGTGCTGGTGGGAGGTGAAGACAACTATGGATACAACCGGCTGCTGCAGACCACGACTCGCGGCACCCCGTTCGTCACCGTGTAGGCTCGTTTCTACACATGGAATTGCGTGGCCACAGCTATTCCGAAGCCGCTTTCCGCTTTCAGCCTTCGGTGCTTGATTCGCCCGGCCGGAGCAAAACATGCCGGGCTAGGTCTGCAACATGAAGTCATACATCGCCCATCTCGACTACTCCGTACCAAAAGCGAGAATCACCCTCTCGGATATCCTGTCCGACGGGGGATTGAGCGAACGGGATTTGGCGAAGATATCCCAAAAGCTGCTCGGACGGATCGTTCCCAAGCAGAAGCTCATCGACTCTTGGGAATCGATGTCGAGCATGTTTCTGGGCGATCGAAGAACCGAAGCGGGAATGTTTGTGGACATGCTTGCAAAGATGTTTGCCTCGGGAATAGCCCAGGCTTCGGAGATTAGCTACATCATTTATTCTCATGGAAATTCCGTTTCCGTGGGGGATCCGTGGTCCTTGCACTCCGACGAGGAGTCCGTCAACGTCCCTTATTTCCTGCAGCAAAAAATGGAAATGGCCAATGCCGTCGTCTTCAACGTGGAACAGGAGTGCACAGGATCGTTCACCGCGATCAATATCGCCAAGCTGCTGGTGGAGCACGGCGGGGCCAGAAAGGTCCTGATACTGTCTTCGAACTACTTCGAGTGCACCCAGAAGCGGCTGATGGGCGGTTGTGTATTCGTCGGGGACGGCCAGGGCCTGATGTTGATCTCCGGCGGGCCCGGTCCACTGGAAATCATCGACGGCGTCGGCAAGACTGACGGGAGAATCGATAGCATAAACAGCTTCATGGACGCGAAAAATCAGCAGAGGATACTGGACGTGGGGTCGTCCCTTATTCACGAGCTCTTGCGGAAGCACGGTCTGAGTTTCGACGATGTCCCGATTCTTGTTCCCCTCAACACCACTCCGATCGTCTGGCAGGCCTACGCCAAGCGGCTGGGGATATCGCTAAAGAAGGTGTTCTTTGAAAATATGGGGAAGGGTGGGCATTTGGGAGATGTGGACCTTATCCGGAATTTGAGAGACATTAGCTCGAAGCAGGAATTCCCCAATGGATACTTGGTCGTCTACGGGGTGGCGACGGGAACCTCGTGGAACGCTCTCTTGCTAAAGACCTGTCCCTTGGCGGCGGAGACCGCGGGCCACCGCCGGGAAGAAACCGCTTCAGTGGTTTGATCGTTCTAGCCATCACGTCATCGGCAATCGGCATTCGACATGGACGAAATGGAAAAACAACAATTCCAAGCCGACCTCGCGAAGCGGGGTCTGGAGCTGGGCGAACATGTCCGCCTGGCCCGGACCATCCAGGCTTCTGGGGCCGACGTCTGGAAGGTGATTTCCAAGCCGGGTCAGCTCACTAAATACCATCCTTACTGCCGGGAAAACGACGTCTACAAATGGCCCGGCGTGGGATCACGGGACGGCGTAACCTTCCACAGCGGCCTCTATGCGGAGCGCGACTTCATGTGCTGGAGGGAAGGGGTAGGCTACGATCTGCAAATAGGTCCCCCTCCGAGAAAGGTGGCGTGGAGCTCTTGGAACATACGCCCTATCGAGGAAGCCCAAAGTGAGCTGTCGATAATGGACACTCCCATCCTGGAGTCCCACTTGCTCGAAACTACCAAGAAGAGCTATGTGCAAACGTACTTCGGCAAGAGCATCGAGGTCTATCTCGACAGCTTATTGCGAGGAGTAGAGCAATTTGTAATGACGGGACAAGCGGTGAAGCCGCGACAGTTCGGAACCCATCCTGTGTATGCACCTTGAAACTGAGCAAAGCCAAGATGAAGCGTGGGCGAAAGATCGAGTCACCCATCCGCAGATTAGTTAGACAGCCTTGGTGATGTGCCGTTGAATGGGTGCAACCTGCTCTTCGCGGGGAAAGTGGTCGAAGTCAGAGTAAGCACTAAATTGTAGTATTGTCACACATGTCAACCGCATTTCGCGGACAATATGGGCAAAGCAAGGCTACTGGTACCATGCTGGGTCAGATCTCTTCGGCCAGTAGCATTCAATTTCGCCAAAACGTTGGACACATGGAACTTGACCGTGCTCTCGCAAATTCCCAATAACATGGCAATTTCTTTATTGGAATAGCGCTTTCTTAACAAATCACGAATCTGGCTTTCACGTTTAGTAAGGACTTCAACTCCAGAGACAGATATTGGAGATCGGCGGGAGGTCATTGTCATGTATTTGCGCATTACATCCGGCGTTACCCATGTCTCACCCTTTGCCACCGATGCGATTGCTGGGCCTAACAGATCAGGAACTTGATCGTAGCTCAAGAATCCACTAAATCCAGACAGTAACAAGTCAGCTATTTCACTTACTTCCCGTGAGTGATCCAATCCAAGAAAGGCGGAGCTTTGGAACATCATGCTAAATGCATCCAGGTACGTGCTCACCGGTAAAGGAAGATCATGAAGGTCAAACAGAATCACACTTCGTGTGTGAGTGGGCAACCTGCTCGTAGCCACAACAGGATCCTGTAATAGAACAGGATTAACATTCATGTCTAAAGTGAGAAGAAGGTCGGATAAATAGTTTGAGACAAGCAAATGAGAGACGATCAGACCGACGTGCAACTGAACAGCCGGCAATACGGTTCGGTGCAACATGCGTGTAACCCCCGGGCGATCTATGTTAGTTAGTAGTAACCTTGATAGCGGAATACCGCACTCGTAAGGTCATCGGTAAAAAAATAACTGCTGCGGTTGAATGCTGTCTGGTCAAAAGTGAACACTTGCCTTGAAAAGTGTCAGGTTAACTCGAGGAAACAAACAGAAGCCGAAGCGTTCCCAACGATAAGCCAATGAGTGGCGGAACTTGTCGCGCAAGTTGTTTGAGTTGCTTGTTCAAGATCGCAAGATACGACTTACAAAAGTCTCATTTCCGGACTCACCGCCAGCGACTGGTTGCTGCTGTTCGCTGATATATGACGCTGCAAGGCCTCGGCGATGATACCGACATTGGGCCGCCTAAGCATAGTGAAATGGTCTCCAGGCACCAAATGAAACTGCATGCCCCCGGTTGCCCACATTGTCCATGGCTTGAACAGATGCTCCGGCGTCTCCGACGCTCGAAAGAAAACAACCGGCTGTCTGCTCTGATGGAGAGAATAGTTATTCACCGCGAAGAAATTCCTGGTAAACACATCCAGCAGGGCGGTCATTTCGGCATGGGCCGTTTTCGGCGACAGCACGCCATAGCTGGTGAGAGTTTCTTGCACCATGTTCCATTGGTCCTGCGCAGCGGCCTGGGAAAAGTGTTCCGCCAGAGGCCGAGGGTCCCTGCCGATCAAACGGCTCATATGAAAAGCGAAACGGGCGAGCATGGATATCTCATCACCTCTGTCATCAGCTTCCTGATACCTGGATGGCGGGGTGGTATCTATGAGGGCCAGCAGGCCTATAGTCTCACCTTCCTTTAGCAGTTGTTGCGCCATCTCCCAAGCTACCATTCCTCCCATAGACCAGCCACCCAGCAAGTAGGGGCCGACCGGCTGGACACTGCGAAGTTCCCGGTTGTATAGATTAGCCAATTGCTCGATGCTTATCCCAGACTCGTGGAAAAAATTCGCGGGAGGCGACTGCAACCCGTAAAAAGGCTGCTCCAAGCCCAGTTCTTGCGAAAGTTCCGCATAACTAATCACTTGTCCGCCAACGGCATGTACACAGAAAAAGGGAGCCGGTGAACCCTGAGGTTGAATGCTTACTAGTACCGGCGACGACTGCGGTCGTTCGGGTTCGTTCATCGCCGCGATATATTTGGCCATTCTGGCCACCGTCGGCGCCACAAATAGAGCACTGAGGGGCATCTCTACGGCGAATGCCACCTTAATGCGCGAAATTACCTGCGCGGCGCGGAGAGAATGCCCGCCGATCTTAAAAAAATTGTCGTGAATTCCCACACGTTCCCGCCACAATACTTCCTGCCACAGCCGGCAAAGAGTTTCTTCCGTGGCATGTCGCGGTCCCACATATTCTTGCTCAGGCGTATCTGTATCGGATTGTGCCAGATTCTTCAGGTCCATCCCGGTCGATTGCGACAAGACGTCCACGCACCCTCCGGTCAGCAAGGCCGGATAAATGCTCGTTATTGTCAGGTCAAAAACCAGTGACGAGTGCACCGGAAAACCGCTGCCTTGGCTCACTTTGTAGATCTGCCTGGCCCAGTTCACATAGTTGACCATTCCTTTGTGCGTTACACCTGCTCCCTTGGGCTGGCCGATGGATCCCGATGTGTAGATTACGTATGCCAGAGTTGAGCCGTGGACACGGCCCTCAACGCTGCCCACCGAGTTAGTAGATATGTCCTTCCAATCTTCATCCATGCTGACGATCTGCACCATCGTCGTGCCAACGCTGCCGCGCAGGGACGCCTGAGTCAGTAATATCGGGATCTGAGCATCCTCTATCATGAAGCCGAGCCTCTCAACGGGATGGTAGGGGTCAAAGGGCACATATGCTCCCCCCAATTTCAAGATCCCTAAGAGAGCTACAACCATGTCCAGGCTTCTATTTAAGCAGATACCAACAGGCCTCTCCCGATCAACGCCCATCAACTTCAAATGATGCGCTAACTGGTTTGCTCGCTGATTGAGTTCGATGTAGGAGAGCGAATCTGCTCCGCACCGAACAGCTGTTGCATTTGGCGTGCGATCCACCTGCTCTTCGAATAGCTGGGTAATCGTCTTCTCGGGAGTGGGCGCTACAGTGGCGTTGACCTCTAGTAGCAGGATGCTGCGTTCTTCGGGACTCAGAATCTCCAAAAGATGGACCCGCGCACGGGGGGTAGAGGTCACGCTACTTAACAAAATAGAGTAGTGCCCAATCATCCGCTTGATGGTTGCCGCCTCAAACAGGTCCGTGCTGTACTGCAACGAACACATCAGCATTCCGGATCCATCTTCTCCAAGCTGCAGCAGCAGATCGAACTTCGATGTCCCGTTATCAACAGCGTTAAAAGGTTGGAGTTCGGCAGAGCCCAGTCGCAAGTCGGATATGGGCGCATTGTGCAGACTGATCATGACCTGGAAAAGTGGCGTGCTGCCCAGATTCCGCTCGGGCGATAGAACCTCTACCAGCTTCTCGAAAGGAACATCCTGGTGAGCGTAAGCTTCCAGCGTCACCTCCTTTG
>Ga0302180_10000160_pt1 | contig 57494 bp, 54 predicted proteins | sample I_Palsa_E3_2_FD_200575 | JGI IMG/M metagenome (GOLD analysis project Ga0302180, IMG submission 200575) | Peat permafrost microbial communities from Stordalen Mire near Abisko, Sweden - I_Palsa_E3_2 | ecosystem: Environmental > Terrestrial > Soil > Palsa > Peat permafrost | place: Sweden...
CGCCTAGCAAAGGATTCTGAAGATGCCGAAAATTCATGCGATACGTACGGGAATGGTGCAGGTGAGACAGGCGCAGAGGGAGTCGCGGAGCAAAGGAATCAGGCGAGTTACGGATATGCTGTTTGACAAGGATTGGACGGAGTGGCTTCCGATTTATTCGTGGGCGATCGAGCATGAAGAAGGAGTCATCGTCGTGGACACGGGGGAGACCTCGCGCGTGCATGAACGCGGCTACCATCCCGCCTGGCATCCTTTCTATCGGAGGGCGGTTCACTTTTCGGTTCATCCGGATGAAGAGATTGGTCCGCAATTGCGCGCGCTAGGAATCTCGCCGCGCGATGTGCGCCAGGTGGTGCTTACCCACCTGCACACGGATCATGCCGGAGGACTGGCGCATCTTACGGAGAGCAAATTCTGGGTGTCCGGAGCGGAGTGGAAGAGAGCGAGTGGCATCGGAGGGAGGCTCGGGGGCTACTTACCGCATCGCTGGCCCAAGTGGTGGCAGCCGGAGTTTATCCGCTTTGAAGATCGTCCGCATGGAACTTTTGCGCAGAGCATGGCGATTACGCGCAGTGGCGACGTTGTTATCGTTCCGACGCCGGGGCATACGCCCGGTCATGTTTCGGTGATTGTGGGCGGCAATCCGTCGTTCTTCCTTGCCGGCGATACGAGTTATAACCAACGACTGCTGCTTGAAGGGAAGGTGGATGGAGTTAGCCCGGATGTAGATGTTTCGCGTGGGACGATGAGCCGGATCGTTGCGCTCGGCAACGAGCGGCCGCTGGTTTACCTCCCTTCACACGACGCCGACTCGGCGCAACGCCTCGAGTTGCAATCCACTCTTACGCGCTAGCCGAACTTGATGCGCCACTCAGCTTCCAACAGATCGCGCTCGAGTCACGGTGTGCCCGGAAACTGACCAGCCAGCGCAAAAATCGCGAGGGCGGTTGGAACAATGTGATTACGTCGCGGTGAGCGGCTAATTCCGGCGGGAGCGGCGCACGAATTCGTCGAGGACGAGACGCGCGAGACGGCGTTGATCGTGGCGCACCACTTTGCCTTCCTGCAGTAAATCGCCAGTCACGCAACCGAGCCCCATGCGAGCCAATTCCTTTTGAGATGTCCCGACAGGCTCGGCGCCTTTGGCGCGATAGCGGTGAAGCGCGCCTGGGGTAACGGGCTTGCGATTGAGCACGACCCAGTCGAAGAGCCCATCTTGCGTGTGAGCGTAAATGGCGCGCACGTGATCGGCCACGGAATATCCGTCGGTCTCGCCGGGCTGAGTCATGAGATTCGCGATGTAGACACGCGTGGCGCGCGAACGCACCAGCGCTTCTTTCACCTGGGAAAGAAGCAGATTGGGGATGAGGCTGGTGTACAGCGAACCGGGACCAATGAGAATCAGATCAGCTTCGCGAATGGCTTCGAGGACTTCCGGAAGAGGCTTGACGCGGCGGGGCACGAGGCGAACGCGGCGAATGCGGCTTCGCGAACGCGAGATTTTCGTCTCGCCGCTAATGATATTTCCATTTTCGAGTTCTGCTTCGAGCGTGACGTTGCTTTCGGTGGAAGGGAAAATGCGGCCGCGAATCGCGAGAACCTGGCCTGAAAGCCGAACCGCTTCGGGGAAATCGCCGGTAACTTGGGTGAGCGCGGTCAGAAAGATATTGCCGAAGCTATGGCCGCGCAGAGCGCCACCTTTCGCGAAACGATACTGAAATAGCTGGCTGAGCAAAGTTTCGTCTTTCGAGAGCGCCACGATGCAGTTCCGAATATCCCCGGGCGGCAAGACGCTATACTCACGGCGCAGCAGCCCGGAGCTGCCGCCATCGTCCGTAACGGTTACGACCGCGGCGAGATCCGAAATCGGCAAACGGGTCCGCTCTTCCTTGCGCCGCGCGACATACTCTTTCAATCCGCGCAGAAGCGTTGAAAGTCCGGTGCCGCCTCCCATGGCCACGATGCGCACGGGCCGTGTGCGATGCTGATGAGTATTTTTCACAGGGAAAACTATCCGACGGAACCCTCACGCTCCGGATAGAGAAGCTCTGTAAAACGAGGATCTTCCTGCAGGAATGCGAAGTCTTCGTCGTTCCGCGCGTGATAGCGATTCTCGGGGCGCAACTGGATGGCGAATTTCAGGCGTTCCATGGCGCTCTCTGCTTCGCCCGTAAGGCAATCGAGCGCGGCCATGGCATAGACGATATGATCGGCCTTCGGCGCGGCCTTTAGTGCACGATCGAGGTGCACACGGGCTTCGTCCCAGCGACCGAGATTCATCAGGGCGACGCCCTGCGTGTAGTGGTCCTCGGCGTTCTTCGGCGCGGCTTGCGGAGTCTTCGAGAGCCGTATTTCGACGCCGCGGATGTGCACCCGTGCCCGATCACCAAGTTCCTTGTTGGGCCCTTCGATAACCTTCTCCAAGATCTGCTTGGCGCGCTGAAACCGCTGCTGCTGGACTTCCTTCAGGCCCTCTTCGTAGAACTTGAGCTGTTGCTGGAAAGCAGGATCGACAGGGTGGGCCGCTACCTTGCCGCGTCCGCCTGCGCTCAACCCCTTACTTTTCAATGACTTCGAACCGCCGCGAGGGCGAGTACCGGATTTGGAAGTCGTTCTTTTCGTAGACTTTCCGCGCGCTGCCATATTCGGGCACGATAGCAGAGTTGTAAACAGCCGTCAATCAGGCCCAATTTGGGCATTTTAGGGCTTGTCTTGAGCGCCTGCAGCCATGATCTTCTCGATTTCGGCCACGGTGCGAGGCAGGCGCGCCGTGAGCTGCTCGTGGCCGTCCTTGGTGACCAGGACGTCGTCTTCGATGCGCACGCCTAGATTTTCTTCGGGGATGTAAATGCCCGGCTCGATGGTGATTACCATTCCGGGCTCGAGCGGCCTGCTGGTGCTGCCTGGATCGTGAACATCGAGTCCAAGATGATGGCTTAGACCATGAATGAAATATTGGCCGAGCGGCTGGCCGTGGAGATCTTTGCCGTGCGTGCTGATGTACTGGCGCGCGATGGCGTTGAGATTCGTCGCGCCGCCGTAAATCGTGGCGCCGGGTTTGACCTCGGCGAGGGCGGCGTTCTGCGCGGCGAGAACGATTTCATAGATTTCGCGCTGGCGCGGCGTAAATTTTCCGTTCGCCGGGAGCGTCCGCGTGATGTCGGCCGCGTAGCCGCCGTATTCACCGCCCACATCGAGCACGACGATGTCGCCGTCTTTAATTTGGGCATCGAGCGTGCTGTAGTGCAGCACCGTGGAATTGAAACCGGTTCCGACAATCGGCGCGTAGGATTCGCGCGAGCAGCCTTCGAATTCGTGGATTTCTTTCATTCGCGCTGCCACTTGATATTCGAATAGCCCGGGGCGCATGCGTTTCATCGCGTCGAGATGCGCGTCGATCGACGCGTCAATCGCCTTTCGCATCATCTCGAGTTCGTCCGGCGATTTCACTTGCCGCATAGTGGCGATCATCGGGCTGGCGTCGCGGACGTTCGCTCCTGGAACTGTGCGCTTCAACCAATCGCTCCAGTTGCGAAGGTGCGGATAGCCTTCTTCCTGCTGGCCCGGGAGGAGCGTGTAAAACGTTGGATAAATTTTAGCCAGGTCTTCGAGCTTGCCGCGCAGATTGGCGAAGACTTCGACTTTCGTAAAGCCTGTTTTTTCGACGATGCCGGGATCGTCGGGGCCCATCCTCGGGCCTTCCCAATGTTCGACTGCGGGATTGCGCGGCGGAAGATAGAGAATTTCGCGCGGGCCTGTTAGAGATTTGCCCGCGGGCGGATCGGGAATTAGGAGCACTGCGCCGCCGGGTTCGTCATCGCCAGTTAGGTAATAGAAATTTTTCTCCTGGAAAAAGACGGCAAATTCGGACAGGTCTTCGTTCCCGGTATATCCGAAGACAACGAGTGGGCCGTCGAGTTCGGAGATTAACTTGGCGCGGCGTGCGCGATATTCTTCGTTCGATTGGCGAAAACGCGCCGTCGCGACTGAAGCTCCAATGAGTGCGAGCGCGAGGAGCAAAGTGAGATGCGTTGCGCGCGATTTTAAGTATCGTGATTTGATTTGGGGGGACTGAAATTCGACACCGGTGCCCTTAATTTTCGAGGACCGTTCGTTGCAATGAGCCAAACTCGTAACTCCTTATGCGAAAGGCGATGATTCGCGTGCAAGAATTCCTGCCCACGCTAACACACGGCTGAAATGCCAACAATTCCGAGAATACGAGGATTCAAATTTGCCACGCGTAACTTGACGACTGCACGAAATTCGAGAAATTGTTGACCGAGGGCCGATGAAGAAGTAGCGTCTGAACTCAACAGCGTGACTGAGTTCAACAACCGGATAAGTTTTATGATCGCGGGAGGCATCTTGCGGAATTGGGCGTTCTTGTGTTTAGCGGTCCTTGTCGTTTGTGCTCCTACAGCATTCGCTCAGTCCGCACCGAATTCATCTTTGCCGAAAGTAGTCGCGAACGACAATCGAACTCCTGCGGGCCAACTTAAGAACGGCGTTTTGGAGTTGCGTCTCGAATTGCGCGAAGGCGTCTGGTATCCGGAAGATGAAGGTGGCGCCCATCGAGATATTTACGCCTTCGCAGCGCAAGGACAGGCGCCGCAAAGCTCCGGCCCTCTGATTCGAGTACCGCAGGGAACACAGATTCACGCCAGCATTCGGAACGCGCTGCCCACGGCCGCCAAGATTTACGGACTCCATCGCCATCCGGGAGATGCGAAAGACTCGGTGAGCCTCGCTCCTGGCGAATCGCGCGATGTTCAATTCGTCGCGGGCGAGCCCGGAACATACATGTACTGGGCAGCAACTTCGGACCATTCCCTCGATACTCGCGAATATGCGGAGACCATGCTTTCCGGAGCGTTTATCGTCGATCCGCCGGGAGCGACGCCGGACGACAGGATTTTCGTTCTCGGTCTTTGGGGCAAAGACTTCTTTGCCGCGAACGGCGTGGAAATCGCGTCCATAAACGGCAAAGCATGGCCTTTTGACGAGCGCGTAACGTACAAGACCGGCGAGACCATTCATTGGCGAGTGATCAATCCGACTGTCTCTTCGCACGCAATGCATCTGCACGGTTTCTTTTTCAATATTGATGGGGTCGGTGACGGCGAGCACTACGAGCGTTATCCGGAAGACCAGCGTCGCAAGGCCGTCACCGAATTCATTGACGTTGGGCACGTGTTCGACATGACGTGGACGCCCGACCGCGCGGGGAATTGGCTCTTCCATTGCCACATGGTTGTGCACATGTCGCCGCCGGAGTGTCTCCATCCTCCCGTACCCGAGCCCGCCGTCTACTCGCCGGAACACGAACATGGCTCCCCGATGGGCAGCCTTGTGATTGGCATCACGGTGCTTCCGAGTTCGAATTCGGCAGCGCCGCCCGTCGCAACGAGCGCCGCGCGAAGATTGCAGCTGGTGATCTCCGAGAATCCAGCGAAGATTCCGTTGTATAGGCTCGAGGTGAAGGATCCGTCGGCGCCTCCGGCGGCAACTCCCGCCCCGGGCGCCGCAGCGCCACCCGTTTGGCTCGGCCCGCCGATCATATTGACGCGGGGAGAAACAACAGACATCGAAGTGAAGAATCAGACCACCCAGCCGACGACGATTCACTGGCATGGAATAGAGATCGACAGCTACTACGACGGAGTTCCGGGTTGGACCGGCACGAGCGAAAAGCCTTCCCCGGCCATCCCGCCAAGTACATCGTTTATCGCTCGCATGACTCCGCCGCGCGCAGGAACATTCATCTATCACACACACTGGCACGGCGCGACGCAGATTCTGAATGGGATCTATGGACCGCTGATCGTCCTGGAGCCGGGACAAAAGTACGATCCCGAGCATGATCGGACCATCGTCTTCAGCATCGGCAAGTACGATCCGTTCGGCTATCTCTTGCTCATTAACGGCAATCCTCAGCCCGATCCGCTCGAGTTGCATGCCGGAACGCGATACCGGCTGCGGTTGATCAACATCACCGACAATTTCGCGGATATGCGCGTGCGTCTCACGAGCGACGGCGCGCCGGTACAATGGAAAGTGATCGCGAAAGACGGCGCGGACTTGCCGCCAGCGCAATTGAAAAGTTCGGCGGCCGACATGTATCTTACGGTCGGCGAAACCTACGACGTGGAATATCAGGCAGCGAGTCCGGGCGTTGCCACGTTGGAAGTCTGGGAAGCCAGCCTGCCGACATCAATGGTGTTACCGCTGAAATTCGCGGCGTCGAAGTAGCTGGCGTGCAGCCCGAAAAATGTGGCCGGCCCTAGTTCCTTTTCTTTTGTACTACTCGGCGTCGATGGTAAAAAATCAATCGCAACTTTAGAATCCCGGAGCGCCGGTGGCGGCAGGACGGACTTCACCGGCTTCGACAACGCCGAAGCGCAAGCGTTCGAGATAGACCTGGGCGATCGACATCAGCCCGGTGTAGAGATAGCCCCAAACGAAAAGAAGCAGGAACGGAACGGTGGCGTAGTTTTCATTCTGAATCGCGTAGCCGACCGTCGCCGCGAAATAAAGTCCGAGCGCGACTTCGGCGAACGGCATCCATCCGGCACTCTTGCGATACGTCTTCTTCGCCCAAGCGGAGCGCCGCTGGCCTTCGATTTTATATTTCGGCGTGCGCACAAAATCCGATTTCACTCCGAAAATAGCTTCGATCACCGCGACTGCATTACGAATCGAAAGTCCGATCCCGACGGCCATGACGAATGGAAGATAGAGAAACGTGCGCTTCCACGTCTTCGGATAAAGCACGCGCTGCGAGCACAAATAGAAACTCGAAATTGAGCACGTGGAGGCGATGAAGAGCGGCAAATCAATCACCAGCACCTGAAACCATCCCTGATAGAAACGCACGACCATTGCCGGCAACAGAATGATCGAGAGAAACACCATCAGCGGGTAGCTGATATTGGCCGTCAGATGAAACACGGCCTCACTCTTGACGTGCGCCGGCTCTTTCGAACGCAGAACTCGCGGAAGAATTTTCTTCGCGGTCTGCATCAGGCCCTTGGCCCAGCGCGCCTGCTGCGATTTGAATGCGTTCATCTCCACCGGCAATTCGGACGGGCAATCGATCTCGGGCAAATAAACAAAATGCCAGCCGCGAAGTTGCGCTCGATAGGAAAGATCGGTGTCTTCGGTGAGCGTGTCGTGCTGCCAGCCGCCCGCGTCGTCGATTGCTACTCGCCGCCAGACGCCGGCGGTGCCATTGAAATTGAAAAAATTTCCGCGGCGATATCGAGATGAATGTTCGATGACGAAGTGGCCGTCGAGAAGAATCGCTTCGACTTCAGTGAGCGCGGAATAACCGCGATTGACGTAGCTCCAGCGCGTCTGAACCATAGCGAGTTTCGGATCGGCGAAGTACGGAAGCGTCTGCCGCAGAAATTCCGCCGGTGGAAGAAAATCGGCGTCGAAGATGGCGACGAATTCTCCGGCCGCAGTCTTCAGGCCCTCTTGCAGCGCGCCAGCCTTGAAACCCTCGCGGTTGTCACGGTGAATATATGAAATCGGAAGACCCAGTTGGCGATGGCGCTCGACGCAATTTCGCGCGACTTCCTGAGTTTCGTCGGTGGAATCGTCGAGCACTTGAATATCCATTTTTTCGCGCGGGTAATCGAATTGCGCGACGCAATCCACGAGCCGCTCGATCACGTAGCGCTCGTTAAAGATCGGAAGCTGTATGGTAACCTTGGGCCACTCGGTGACCGGCGGCGGCGGGCCCGGAACGTGATCCTTATATTTGAAAAAATTGTAGACGAGCGCGTAACGATGCAAGCCGTACGCCGCGAGAATTACGAGCACCAGGAAATACGGGATCATGATCGCGAGATCGAACGCGTTCGGCTGATACTGCCCGGCGAACGTCAGATCTGTCAGGCGGCGCCAATAATTCGAGAGCGGCGGGCCCAGATGAAACGCGATCGCCCATGCAAACTGCGAAATCAAAGTTCTAATGCCTCCTGATGGCTCCGACTGAAAAGTTTCCCGCGCGTCCCGGAATTTCGCAAACGCAAATTCTTTTCGCCGGATTCGTACTTCTCGAAGCGCTCTTCTGGCGGCTTCGGAGATTCGGCAATCTCGAAGTTTTCGTCGTCGAGACGATTGCGATCGGGCTAGCGGCCGGCGTCATCTATTTCATCGCCCTCTATGGCCTCGAGCACACCCGCGAAAGTCGCGGGGCGTTCTGGCTGGTTCTCGCCGCCGCAATTCTTTTCCGCGCCACGCTGTGGCCGCTCGCGCCTACGCTCTCGAACGATCTCTACCGCTATCGCTGGGACGGGCGCGCGCAATTGGCGGGCGAGAATCCGTATCTCGCCACGCCGAACGACGCGCGGCTTCGCGGCCTGCGTGATCCGACCAATTCAAACGACATGCGAATGCCGGCCCAGGAAATTCCCACAATTTACCCGCCGCTGGCCGAACTGGTCTTCCGCACCGCTGCGCGATTCTTGCCTGGGCCCGTGGCGTTCAAGTTACCGATGGAAGCCGCCGACGTCCTGACAATGATTCTTCTCGCCGTATGGCTGCGTTCCACAAGAGGGCGGGCGTATCAGCTTGCTATCTACGCGTGGAATCCCCTCGTGGTGGTTGAGTTCGCGGGCAGCGCGCACAGCGATGCGCTGGCCCTCGTGGCGCTAGTCGGCGCCTTCGTGATTATAAAGTCCAGGCCGACGCTGTCAACGCTGCTCCTGGCGTGTGCGGCGTTTCTCAAGTCGTTTCCGATCATGCTCTTCCCGCTGTGGCTTTGGCGGCAAGGCTGGCCAAAATCGCGGCGAGCCTGGACTAGCGCGCTCGCTGCTGCGGCCATCGCAGCGGTGTGCACTTGGCCCTTTCGCGCGGCGCTGCACCAGATTCCGGTGACGATGGGGTATTTCGAATCGCGCTGGCAGGATAACAACTCGAGCCTCTACTCGATTCTGAAATTGCTCACGCATTCGCACTCGGTCGCGGCGGGAATTGGCGTCGGTGTTGCGATCGGGCTTGCGTTGTGGGCAGCAATTCGCGACGTCGAGCCTGCGCGCGCGGCCTTCTTGATCTTTGGCGCGATTCTACTTTTCGCGCCGAATGCTTATTCGTGGTATTTCACGTGGGTTATTCCGTTTCTCTGCTTCTATCCGAATACGGCGTGGCTACTTCTGACCGTGCTTCAGTTTTTGTCGTACCAAGTGTTGATTGAATATTCAGCGTCGGGGCGGTGGCACTTCGATCCGCGCTACGTCGCGCTCACCTATGCGCCGTTCTATGCGCTCCTCTTGTGGCAGGCCTATCGCGACCGTTTACAGGTCACTGCGGCTTTGGAGAGTCTGGACCTTGTCATTCGCCATTGAAACGAGAGTTTGATGCTTAACCTGCATGTCGAGATCCGCGACTTCCTGCCGCAGGCCCGAGATTTCCGATTGTGTCTGGGTCTCCAGGATCGGAGGAGGACTTGGCGGCGCGACGGTCTCAGGGGCAGGAAGGGTCTCAGCCCCCGCAACCACCGAGTCGTAAGTCGTCGCCCGCCACCCGGCGAGGAAAAAGAAAACGATTAGCGCCAGAATAAGAGGTACTGGGATTGCATTGAAAACGCGGGATCGAATGAGACCCGTGGGCGTTCTCCATTCGTAGGGCATGGCTGGGATTCCACCTCCGGAGAATTTGTTATTTCGCTTTAGTTTTTGGATGGCCGATCGAGATTAAGAAGCGCGATGAAGCTTACTGCGTTCGCGGCTAGTGTGCTTGAAGGCGAAGGGAAACTACGCGCATGGGCAGAAAGCGTCAATCCCGAAGAATACGTAATCGGCCACGTAATTCTACGCTGTATGCAATACGGAGACGGCGCCGGCCCGCGCCTGACCGAAACCGTGAATCAAGAGCGGAGAATTTGCGGAGCGCGAATCGCAGCCACCTTACTGCGCGCGAGCGGTGAGACTTGATTCGGGGATTAGATCGCCATTCGTACGCTTTGGCGCGCGAATCGGCGGAAGCTGCGAGCGATCGACCTTGCGATACAGCGTGTCACGCTCGACAGGAACGCGGCCGGCCGCGCGAATCAGACGCTCGAGATCGGCATGCGTGAGTCCCTGCGGCGTGCTGGCGCCGGCATCGTGATAAATCTTTTCTTCGACGACGGTGCCGTCGAGATCGTTAGCGCCGAATCGTAGCGCGACTTGCGCGACTCGCGGCGTCAGCATGATCCAGTAGGCCTTGATGTGATCGAAATTATCGAGGAGCAGGCGCGATACGGCGATTGTTTTCAGATCGTCGAACGCCGTCGGCTTCGGCACGTGGCTCAATCCCGTATTGTCGGGATGAAATTGCAACGGAATAAATGTGACGAAGCCGTGCGTTTCATCCTGCAATTCGCGGAGATCGAGAAGATGCGAGACGCGCTCTTCGTGCGTTTCGATGTGGCCGTAGAGCATGGTGGCGTTCGAGCGCAGGCCGACTTGGTGGGCGGTGCGCGCAATCTTGAGCCACATTTGGCCGCTGACTTTGTGATCGCAAATAATCTTGCGCACACGTGGCGCGAAAATTTCAGCGCCGCCGCCGGGCAGCGAATCGACTCCCGCTTCTTTCATGGCGAGCAGCGTGTCGCGAATCGAAAGCTTCGAGATACGCGAGTAAAATCCAACCTCGACCATCGTGAATGCTTTGAGATGGACTTGCGGGTGGCGCTGCTTGATGCCGCGGATGAGATCGAGATAGTAGCTGAACGGGAGATCGGGATGAAGCCCGCCGACGATGTGGAATTCCGTGGCGCCTTCAACGACGCCTTCCGCCGCGCGCGCCCAGATTTCGTCGAGCGTGAAGGTGTAAGCGCCCGGCGAATTCGCGTCGCGGCCAAAGGCGCAGAGCTTGCAGTGCGCGCCGCAGACGTTCGTCGGATTGATGTGGCGATTGACGTTGTAATAGCAGATGTCGCCGTGGCGCTTCTCGCGGACGTGATTTGCGAGCCAGCCAACGGCCAAAAGATCGTTTGATTCGAACAGTCTCAGGCCTTCGCCCGCGTCGAGACGCTCACCGGCGAGGACTTTATCGGCAATCGGCCGGAGGCGCGCGTCTGTGATGTGGAGTTCGGAGCTCATTCTCGATGGACCTGTTTCACGGGCGCGACACAAACGTCGCAGCGCCCCAGAAAATCAAGAATAACATACTGATATAGCCGTTTACGGTGAAAAAGGCCGCGTTCAACCTCGAGAGATCCGTGGGCTTCACGAGCGAATGTTCGTAAGCGAGCAGTGCGGCGACGACGGCGATTCCCACCCACGCAGGCCAAGCGAGCGCGAAACTCCACGCGAGCCAAATGAGTAGCGCGATCACTCCGCCGTGCATCGCGCGGGCAATAATTAGGGCGCGGGCAATGCCGAATTTTTTCGGGATTGAATGCAGGCCGGCGGATTTGTCGAATTCGACGTCTTGGCACGCGTAGAGAACGTCGAAGCCGCCCACCCAGAGCGTCACCGCGGCGCAAAGAATCAGAATGCGTGCGTCGAGCGAGCCGCGAATTGCGATCCACGCAGCTGCAGGGGACATGCCGAGGCAAAATCCGAGAATTAGGTGCGACCACGACGTGAAGCGCTTCGTATAGGAGTAGAGAAAGAGGACGGCCAGCGCGACCGGCGAGAGTTCGAATGCGAGACGATTCAATCGCCACGCCGCGATTACCAAGAGGGCGGCGGCCGCGAGCGTGAATCCCCACGCGAATCCTATTGATAGAGTGCCCTCCGGAAGAGCGCGGTTCCGCGTGCGGGGATTGCGGCGATCGTATTCGATGTCGGCGATGCGGTTGATGGTCATCGCCGCTGAGCGCGCGCCGACCATCGCGACCACGATCCAGAGAATTTGCGTCCATGCCGGCCATGTGCCTGCCGAACGCGCGGCGAGCAGCGCTCCGACTAGCGCGAACGGCAGCGCGAAGATGGAGTGCTCGATTTTGATCATTTCGAGAACGGTGCGAATGCGGCTCATGGGGAGTCCGGATGGAAAAGGGAAAAGAGAAAAGGGAAAATGGGTCGTGAATTGGCGGTTTTCTGTAGGTTGGCGTTGCGACCGTGCATTTTGATTTCTATTCTCGTTTCCTAAATTCCAGCTGCCGTTTTCGCTTTTCTATTTTCCAGTTTCACTTTTCCCTTTTCCCCCGCCTTCCCAACGATATTGCGCTTCCTGAGGCAAGCCGATTTGCGCGAGGACGCGGCAGACGAATTGCTCGACAGCGTCTTCGATCGTTTTGGGGCCGTAATAAAACGCGGGCATGGCGGGCATTACGATGGCGCCTGCGTCTGTGACGCGCAGCATGTTTTCGATGTGGATGCGATTGAGCGGCGTTTCGCGGAGACACAAAACGAGCGGACGGCGTTCTTTCAGGCAGACATCCGCCGCCCGGGCGAGCAAATCATCGGCGATTCCCACGGCGATCGCCGCGAGGGTGCCTGCAGAGCACGGAATCACAACCATCGCGTCCACCGTCGCGCTGCCGGATGCGATTGACGCGCCGACGTCTTTATTTGCGAGATATTCGATCTTCTTCGCGGAAGTACCAGTTAGGAGCGCGGGAAGTTTTTTTGGATCTGGCGCGACGATGCCGAGTTCCGTCGCAATCAGGCGCAATCCAGTTTCGCTCGCGACCAACGCGACGCGCGCTACGCGCTTATCAGCATCAAGCAGCCGCAAAATCGCCCGCGCGTAAACCGCGCCGCTCGCGCCGGTCACGCCGACCGTGATGACCTTGCCCGCTGGTTTGTTCTTCGCCATGCGCCGAAATCCACTCTAGGCAGGCGCTTTCGACAAAGTCAAGAATTGCGGGATGCACTTGTAGCGGCGCACCGAGGTTCTTGCGGCAGACCCATTCGCCAGCGGAATGCTACAATGCGCGCGGAATGGTGAGGCGATGAACGAACGCGACGCGAGAAAATTTCTGGAAGATGTGCGCGAAGGACGCCTGTCGCTCGATAAGGCATTCGAAAAACTGCGCCAGCTTCCCTTTGAAGATCTCGGCTTCGCGAAAATCGATCATCATCGCTCGCTGAGGCAGGGTTATTCCGAAGTGATTTACGGTCGGGGGAAAACGCCGCAGCAAGTGGCGGAAATCGTTCGAGGAATGCTGCGAGCAAAGGCATCGCACAACATCTTAATCACGCGCGGAAGCAAAGCTACCTACGCCGCCGTGAAGCGAGTGGCGCGCAAGGCGATGTTTTATCCTCTTTCTGGCGTGGTTGCCATCGAACGCAACCGCGAGCGCACGGGCAAGGGCCTCGTGCTCGTGGTGACGGCGGGGACGAGTGACATCCCCGTGGCGGAAGAGGCGTTGATCAGCGCGCAGATGATGGGCAATCGCGCCGAAGCGATTTATGACGTGGGCGTCGCGGGACTGCACCGGCTGATGGAGCACCGCGTGCGGCTCAACCAAGCGCGGGTGATCATCTGCGTGGCCGGAATGGAAGGCGCGCTGCCAAGCGTGCTCGGAGGATTGGTTGGCGTGCCTGTGATCGCGGTGCCGACGAGCACGGGCTACGGCGCGAGCTTCGGAGGCGTCGCGGCGCTGCTCGGGATGCTGAATAGCTGCGCGTCGAATGTGAGCGTGGTGAATATTGATAATGGCTTTGGAGCTGCGTGCGTGGCGACAGTGATAAATAGGCTGTGAGTTTGGAAAAGGGGAAATGGAAAAGGGAAAATAGGAAGACAACTTCTAACGCTTCGCGAACGGCGTTGTTGCAGCAACGCCATTTTCCCTTTTCACCTTTCCATTTTCCCGCGTCATCCCAGTGCGGCGAGAAGCGAGCCTGCCAGCGCTGCCTCTTCGTCGGCGAATACCGTGCGTAGATCAATGACGAGGCGATCATCTTCGATGCGGGCGATGATTGGAGTGCCAGCGGCCGGCTCGCGCAGGCGCGATTCGATTTCTTCCGCAGAGCGGCGTCGGCTTTTGAAGGCGATGAGATGCGTGGGCAATGATTGATCGGGTGTTGAACCGCCGCCAATAACGGATTTTCCTTCGATAATTTCAATTTCGACGTCTTTGGGCAGCGAAGGGCGGAGCTTTTCGAGCAGCGAATGCGCACGGCGCGCAATTTCTTCGGCGCTCATACGGATCATGCGTAATGCCGGAATTTCATCGAGCGCGCCGCGACGATAAGCCTGCAACGTCATTTCCAGCGCGCCGATTGTAAGCTTGTCTACGCGCAGGGCGCGGAAGAGCGGATTGCGGCGGATACGCTCCACGATTTCTTTTTTGCCCCCGATGATTCCGGCCTGCGGTCCTCCCAGGAGTTTGTCGCCGCTGAATGAAATTACGCCGACGCCGGCGGTGAAGCTCTCGCGAGCCACGGGCTCATTAACGCCCCCCGCGGCAAGATCGGCGATGCATCCGGAGCCGAGATCTTCGTATACGAGAATCCTTGAACGGCGGCCGAGGTCCACGATTTCCTCGAGCGATGTCCGCCCGGTAAAACCGGTGATGCGGAAATTCGAAGGGTGAACGCGAAGAAGCAACCTCGTTCGCTCGTTGATCGCGCGCTCGTAATCCGCGATGTGCGTGCGGTTCGTCGTGCCCACTTCGCGCAGGACCGCGCCGCTGGCGGCCATGATGTCCGGGATGCGGAATCCGTCGCCGATCTCGATCAACTCACCGCGCGACACCACCACTTCTCCGCCGGTCGCGAGCGCGTTCAGAACCAGGAAAACGGCGGCGGCGTTGTTGTTGACGACGATTGCCGCTTCGGCTCCGACGGAGTCTGCGAGAAGCTGCGCCGTGTGAACGTCGCGCTTCCCACGTGCCCGCGACGGAATGTCGTACTCGAGATTTGAATAGCGGCCCGAGATCGCGACGAGATGCTCGACAGCGGCAGCGGAGAGCGGCGCGCGGCCAAGATTCGTGTGGAGAACCACGCCGGTGGCGTTGATGACGCGGCGCAGGGACGGTGCGAGCGCCTTTTGGATTCCGGCGAGGATGCGCTCTTCGAGCTTCGACAATTCCACGGCGGCGCTTGGTTCTTCCTTTAACCTCCGGCGCTCCTCGGCAAGAACCTCGCGGATGACGCTCGTGACCAAAGTGCGCCCGGCGCTCTTCGCCACTTCGACAATCGCCGAGCGCCCGAGCAATTCATCCACGGACGGAACGCCACGCAGCGCATTCGTAAGCTTGCCGGTGGCTGGATCGGCCGGGGGATTCATGGTTTGAGTATTGGAACACAGCGCGAATAAAAGGAGCAACCGAAGGGCTTGCCGCTTGCGTCACTCAGTGTGTCCCGGTGGGTTGACGCTGTGCGTCGGTGCCCTTAGCCTGAAATGGCTGCCAATTAGACCATGGCCACAATCGACGACGATCTGGCACAAGTCGAGCACGACATTCGCACGCTGAAGATTGAGTACGAGCAATTCTTCGGCGGCGGACGAAAGCGCCCACCGGTTGATACCCAGTGGCGCGTGGACGTATTCATCAAACGCTACGCCGAACGAATGGCCGAGGTCAACCTGGCGCAGCGATTCCGCTACAACAATATCGCCTCCACCTACGCGAAATATCAGGATATGTGGCGGAAGAAGCTGATGTTGAAGGAAAGCTCGTCCGTTCCGCATCACTTCGGCGCTGCCGCAAAAGCAATCGCCGCGCAACGCAACAAGGCGATGGCCGAAGCGCGGCGAGCGCTGGCCTCGAGGCCTTCAGCCGCGGCCTCGCATGGAGAACGGAAGTCCCGCGACGGAGCAGGAATTGATGCACCGCCGCCATTTTCCGTTCAGTTCTCGAACCCCGCCCGTGAAACGCGAAAGGTACACGATCTTTACGGAGCGTTGATCGATACGCGGATGGCCACTGGAGAAAAGTCGGGTGCGCCAAGTCTCGAAGACTTCGAACGCTTTGTTGAGAAGAAAACGGAAGAACTCAAGAGGCGAGGCGGCAAGGAAATCGAGTACACGGTGAGCGTTGAAGGCGGGAAGGTAAAGTTAAAAGCCCGAGTCAGCCGCTAGTTTTTTCTCAAAGACGTTCTCGCACAATCCCAAGGTCCGCGAGTCCCGCATCGCGCGAAAACCGCATGCGTATGCTAATTGTTATTCTCGCCTTGAAGTTTTGACACCGCAGCCGAAGCCCACAATGGTCCTCTTGCGATTTTCGCTCATGCGAATACACTAATCGGTCTTTTTCAGAATTCGAGGCAACAGGAGGGGCACGATGGCCATCGAGCGCGCGCTGATCAGCGTCTACGACAAAACAGGCGTAGCTGAATTTGCGCGGAGACTCACAGCGCTTGGAATCGAGATCGTCTCGACGGGCGGAACGGCGCGACTGCTTCGCGATGAGGGCGTGCCGGTGCGCGACGTCGCGGAGTTAACGGGATGGCCCGAAATGCTCGGCGGACGCGTGAAGACGCTTCATCCGAAGGTTCACGGGGGGATTTTGTTTCAGCGCGGCAAGGATAGCGATCGCAAGCAGGCAGCCGAGCACGGAATTGTTCCGATCGATCTCGTCATCGTGAATCTCTACCCATTTTCCGCGACGGCGCAAAAGTTGGGCGTGACGCCTGAGGAGCTTATCGAGAATATTGATATTGGCGGGCCGGCGATGGTGCGGTCAGCGGCGAAGAATTTCGAGAGCGTCGCGGTGATCACGGATCCAGCGGATTACGATCGCGTGGCGGGGGAGATCGAGGCCACGCGCAGCGTGAGCCTCGCGACGCGGCTCGATCTCTCGCGGAAAGCCTTTGCGCGGACGGCGCGCTACGACGGCGAGATCGCAACGGAGCTCGAGCGACTGGCAGCGAATGGCGCCGTGCAAATTCACGCGGCTCCCGAGCTGCCCGAACGGCTGCACATCGCGCTCGAGCGGCGCCAGGCCATGCGCTACGGCGAAAATCCGCACCAATCTGCGGCGCTCTACGTGCCTGCAGGCCACGCCGCTGCGGGAATCGCCGGGGCAAAGCAGCTTCAGGGAAAAGAGCTCTCTTACAACAATTTGGTAGATCTCGATTCAGCGTGGGCGCTCGCGAAGGAATTCAAGCAGCCGGCAGTAGCGATCATCAAGCACAACAATCCATGCGGCGCGGCAGAGCAGGACGAGCTCGTGAATGCCTACGTGAGAGCGCTCGCGTGCGATCCGGTCTCAGCGTTTGGCGGTGTGCTGGCGTTCAATCGCGCGGTGGATACTGCAACGGCGGAAGAGGCAGCGAAGCTGTTTGTCGAATGCATCGCAGCTCCCGGTTATTCGCCATCTGCGCTTGAAAAATTCTCGTCAAAGAAAAATCTGCGCCTCCTGGAAATCACGAAAGAAGCCGCAACGCGCGAGTTGGAGTTGAAGCGCATCTCCGGAGGAGTGCTCGTTCAGGATCCCGATCTGCATATTTTGAGCGAGAGAGAGATGAAGACCGTATCCGCGCGCGAGCCGACCGGCGAGGAGCGCCGTGCGCTCGCATTTGCGTGGAAAGTCTGCAAGCACGTCAAATCGAATGCGATCGTCTTCGCGCGCGAAGGCGAGACGGTGGGCATCGGCGCGGGGCAGATGAGCCGCGTGGATTCGGTGAAACTTGCGGTGATGAAAGCGCAATCGCCGCTCGCCGGAACCGTCGTCGCGTCCGATGCATTCTTTCCGTTTCCCGATGGCGTCGAGGAAGCCGGGAAAGCGGGGGCAACAGCCGTGATTCAACCGGGCGGCTCTGTGCGCGACAACGAAGTGATCGCAGCCGCGAACAAATTCGGCATGGCGATGGTCTTTACCGGTATCCGCCACTTCCGCCACTAAAAAGACCAATTGACAAATATCGGCCAGGACGTTCAATTCAACACGATGGAAGAAATCTTTGGCCGGAGGCACCTAATCGTAAACTTTTCGCATCTTTCGAGAGTCTTATTAGAGGGCGAGAGTCCCTTTTTTAAGGAACGAAAGCCCCGATGCGAGAGTCTTAATCTTAATGGCAATGATAGGAACGGATTGTTTTGACGATCCTCAACCGGTAGCCGATAATGGAAAATTACGGTGATTGAATGACAAAGATTCGTATCAGCCTGACCCTGGCGGCCATCGCTTTGCTGCCCCTTTCCGCCCCAGCGCAGGACGCGAAGCCCCGGACCGAAGGCAAGCCTGCTTCATCGCAGGCTCCCGCAAGCCCATCGTCCCATTCGGACTCGAACCACAAGTCCGATGCCTATTTCAACTTTGCGATGGGGCACGCGGAAGAAGAAGAATTCGAGCTGACCGGGCGCTCCGAAAATGCCAATGAGGCCGTCGATTATTACAAGAAAGCCCTGGAACTCGATCCCGAATCATCGGTGATCATCGAGCGGCTCGCCGAAACATATGCCAAGTCGCAACATATCCAGGATGCGGTCCACGAAGCGGAAGCTGCGATCAAAGCCAACCCGGATAATCCCGGACCGCACCGCCTGCTTGCGCGCATTTACGTCCGTAACCTTGGCGATTTGAGCGCAGGCTCCGGCCAGCGCGACATGATTGACAAGGCCGTCGAGCAGTTTCGCGAGATTCTCCGTCTCGACCCGAAAGACAGCCAGTCCGCCCTCTGGCTCGCGCGCCTCTACCGCTTTGAGAACGAGCACGACAAGGCCGAGCAGACGCTGCGCGAAGTGCTGCGCTGGGATCCGACCAATGAAGGCGGCCTCGAACAGTTAAGCCAGTTGCTGATGGACGAGGGCCGCGCCAGCGACGCGATCGAGCTTTTGAATAAAGCGACGGCAGAATCCACTTCCTCCACTCTTTATGATTTGCTGGGCGATGCTTACGCCCAGACTCACGAGTACGCAAAGTCGGAAGAGGCTTACAAGAAGGCCGTCGAGGGCGACCCGGATGAAGCGTCGCACCGCAAGGGCCTCGCGCAGGCTTTGCTGACCGAAGAGAAATTTCCCCAGGCGCTCGAGGAATACAAGCGGCTGGTCGATCTCGAGCCGGAGAATCCGGATAATTATCTGCGACTCTCGCAGATTTACCGGCATCTGAACCAATTCGACCTGGCTGAAAGCAATATCGTCCACGCCAAGCAACTCGCGCCCGGCAATCTCGAAGTTACCTACAACGAAGCGCTTCTCTACGACGCGCAGGGCCGATTCGACGACGCCGCGCATGTCCTCGCCGATGCGATCGCCGGAATCACAGGACAAGGAGATAGCGCCAGCAGTCCCAACGCGCTCGCGATTCTCTACGAAGAGCTCGGCCGGATTTATCGTGAGAAAGAGGATTACGCATCGGCGGAGCGCAGCTACGAGGAACTTGGAAAGCTCGGGCCCGAAGAATCAAAACGCGCGCAGATGCTCTTGATCGACACCTACCGCGAGAGCCACGAGATCGACCGCGCGATTTCCGAAACGCAAAAAGCTTTGAAAGATAACGACAAGGATCGCGGCTTGACGGTCACCTACGCAATCCTTCTCGGCGAAAAAGGCCAGACCGACGAAGCCGAAAAAGTCTTGCGCGGCATGCTCAAGCACAATACCGAGGACCAGGAGGTCTATCTCGATCTTGCGCAGGTCCAAGAGCGCGGCCGACGCTACGCGGACGCTGAACAGAGTGCCATGAAGGCCGAGGAACTCGCCAGCGGAGCGCCAGAGAAAGAAGCGGCGTGGTTCATGCTCGGCGCGATTTACGAACGCCAGAAGAAATACGAACAATCGGAAGCGGAATTCAAAAAAGCTCTCGAAGCGGACCCCAAGAACGCCGCCGTGTTGAATTATTATGGCTACGAACTCGCCGACCGCGGCGTGCGCCTGGAAGAAGCCACATCCATGATCCACCGCGCGCTCGAACAGGAACCATCGAACGGCGCTTATCTCGACAGCATGGGATGGGTCTACTACAAGCAGAACAAACTTGCCGAAGCCGAAGAATATTTGAAGAAGGCCGTGGACCGCTCGGCGCACGATCCGACGATTCTCGGACATCTCGGCGATGTTTACGCCAAGATGGGCCGCACCGAGCGCGCCGCAGCATTGTGGGAAAAGGCACTGGCGGAATGGCAGCACGCGCTTCCCGCGGATTATGAAGCGGACAAAGTGAACGAGCTTGATCAGCGGCTGAAAAACCTCAAGCATAGCAAGGTTGCGGAAAAACCCGCACCGGCTGACACCAAACCGCAATAACATAGCCCGCATGAAAAATTCGGTGCGCCTGCCGGCGTTCGCGAAGATCAATCTGTGCCTGCACGTTCTGGGTCGCCGCCCCGACGGCTATCAGGAGCTGCGAACGATTTTTCAAGCCATCGCGCTTCACGATACGCTCGAGCTGACGCGTTCCCGCCATCGTGGCATCACGCTTGAAATTGACGACCCGTCGCTTCCAGCGGGGCGAGAGAATCTTGTGTATCGCGCGATTGAAGCCGCGCGGCGCGAACTGGACTTCCGAGGCGGTATTCACGCCCGGCTCGAGAAATTGATTCCGGTGGCGCGAGGCCTCGGCGGTGGCTCAAGCGATGCCGCGTCGGCGCTGCTCGCGATGCTGCGATTAACCGGGCGCAAACTTCCGCTTGCACGCCTGATCGAGATCGCTGCCGGACTCGGCGCCGATGTGCCGTTTTTTCTTTTCGGCGGCCGGTCTCTCGGCGTTAACCGGGGCGATGAGATTTATCCGCTTCCGGATGGGCGGAAATATTGGGCCGTTGTCGTTTCGCCTAGAGGCATCGCGGTGAGCACGCGCGACGCTTTCAAGTGGGTTTCTTTGGAATTGACAAAGCGCAAAACGCCCCGTAAAATCTTTAGTTTCTGCGCTCTGTGCTGGAGCCGGCAGGACACCGCCCTCGAAAACGATTTCGAGGCTCCGATTTTCCGCCGCCATCCCCGACTCGGAGAAATCCATAGGGGCTTGCTTCAGCGAGGAGCTACAAGAGCCGCGCTGGCAGGTAGTGGTTCGGCGGTGTTCGGATTATTCCGGAGCCCAGCGCAGGCGCGCCGAACCGCGGTCAGTTTCCCGGAAGACCAGGTCTTCGTGGTAGAAACTCTTGCCAGGGAAGAATACGTCCGGGCACTGCGCTCGCCGGTTTACGCCTGAGGATTAATCGTTGATCGACGATCGATTCAAGATTTTCTGCGGCAGCGCGAATCCTGCCCTCGCGAATGCGATTTGCCGGTATCTCGGCGTCGAACTTGGTAGGGCTGAGCACGGCCGGTTCAGCGACGGCGAGACGCGCTATCAGATTTTAGAGAACGTGCGCGGCGCGGACGTATTCGTCGTGCAGCCGTGCTCGCATCCGGTGGATTTTCACCTGATGCAGTTATTGCTGATGATTGACGCGTTCAAGCGCGCGTCGGCCTGGCGCATCACGGCGGTGATTCCGTATTACCCGTATGCCCGGCAGGATCGCAAGGATCGGCCGCGGGTTGCGATTTCGGCCAAGCTTGTAGCGGATTTGCTCGAGACGGCGGGAGCGAGCCGCGCGTTGACACTCGATTTGCACGCGCCGCAGATTCAAGGCTATTTCAATATTCCGGTGGACCATCTTTTCGCAGCGCCGGTGATCGTGGAATATTTTAAGAAGAAGGGTCTCGGCCCGTTGACCGTAGTATCGCCGGATGCCGGAGGCGTGGAGCGGGCGCGATATTTCGCAAAGAAAATGGACGCGCCGCTGGCCATCGTGGATAAACGCCGCATTGATGTGAACGTGAGCGAAGTGATGCACCTGATCGGCGACGTGTCGGGCCGGCCGGCGCTTGTGATTGATGACATTATTGACACCGCGGGAACACTCGTGAAAACGGCTGAAGCATTACTCGACAATGGGGCGACCAAAGTCTTCGCCGCTTCGACGCACCCGGTTCTTTCCGGACCCGCGGTGGAGCGCATCACGAAGTCTTCGATTGATGAAGTGGTGGTGACGGATTCCGTTCCGCTCTCTGCGGAGGCTCGGAAAATCCCGAATATTACGGTGCTCAGCGTGTCGGAACTTCTCGCTCGCGGCATTCGAAATATTCACGAAGAGACCTCGATCAGCGAGCTCTTCATCTAGGACACGAAGGAAGGACGTATGGAGAAATTTATCGTGGAAGGCGCCGCGCGCGAAACGCGCGGCAAAGGCCCGGCGCGGCGCGAACGGCTCACCGGCATGATTCCCGCGGTGCTCTACGGCGGGAAGGGAGACTCAATTTCGCTTTCGGTGAACACGAAGCAGCTCACCCGAATTCTGCGGTCGGAGACGGGCCACAACTCGATTTTCACGGTGAACCTTGCCGGCGGAGATGCAGAGCAGGCCATCGTGAAAGACTGGCAGGTCGATCCGATCACCGGTTCGCTCATTCACGTGGATCTGTTTCGCGTGGCCATGGACGTTCGCATGCGCGTCAGGGTTCCCGTTCACCCGTTCGGCGAACCGCAGGGCGTCAAGGTGCAGGGCGGAATCTTCGAGACCGTCACGCGCGAAGTGGAAGTTGAATGCTTGCCCGCCGACATCCCGGAAGAATTCAAGGTTGACGTTACCGAACTTCTCATCGGCAAGCAGATTCGCGCGGCCGATGTTCCGATGGACAAAGAGAAGATCAAGCTCGTTACCGATCCAACGCGCGTCTTGTTCCACGTTGTGACGCTGAAGGCCGAAGTCGAGCCCACTGCGGAAGCGGCAGTGACCGCGGAAGCTGCGCCCGCCGAGCCTGAAGTCATCAAGAAGGGCAAGAAGGAAGCCGAAGAGGGCGATGAAGCGGCGCCCGCGGAAAAGGGCGAGAAGGCAGAGAAGAAGCCCAAGGAGAAGTAACCGGTCTTTTGCGCTGCGTGAATTTCGGCGGCGCGAATTTTGGCGAGACCGGATTGAGCTCTTTCATGCGACTGATCGTTGGCCTCGGCAATCCCGGCCCGAAATACGAGTGGACGCCTCACAACCTGGGCTTCCTCGCGATTGATCACATCGCTGAAAAAGCGGGGATCCGGGTAACCCGGCCGGAAGCAAAATCGTACGTCGGCCGCGGCGAGATTTCAGGATGTGAAGTCGTACTCGCAAAGCCGCAGACGATGATGAACTTGAGCGGCGGCGCCGTGCAGAGTCTGCTCGACCGGTTGGAATGCGGTCCGGCGGACTTGATTGTTCTCTATGACGACGTCGCGCTGACGTGGGGCATGTTGCGGGTTCGAGAGCGCGGCACGGCCGGCGGTCATAACGGCATGAAGTCGGTGATTGGCGCTGTCGGCGGCGGAGAGTTCTCGCGGGTGCGGATGGGAGTTCAGCCGGAACATCCGCTGGGCGATTTGGCCGCCTACGTTTTGTGCCCGATGAGCCGCGACAAGCGGAAAATCGCCGCTCAAATGGCGGAAGACGCTGCCGAAGCTGTGGATTTGATTTTGAGCGAAGGAGTCGAGCGGGCGATGACTCGATTCAATCGCCGCGTCGTGCCGCCAGCAGAAGCATAGCGCGAGATTCAAGGTTGGCCGCGCATCGCGCAAGCTTCTTTAGGGTTTGCCGCGCTCTATGCGCGCTTAAGTTTCAAGTCCCGAGGCTCCAGCCTCGGGGCCCGATTAGCAGTGAGAAAATTTTGCAGGAATAGCCGGAATATCGGAATAGAGGACACATGGAAGAAAGATTGTACGACCTGATTTTCATCTGCCGCCCGGATACACCCGAAGCGGAAGTGGACAAGCTCGTTGCGACGCTCGAGCACACCGTAGCCGACAAGTCCGCGAAGATCGAAAAGATCGAGAAGTGGGGCCGCAAGCGGATGGCCTATCGCGTCCGCAAGCTTCGCGAGGGATTTTACGTCTACATGTCGATTCGCTCGAACCACGGCGAATTGATTAAAGAGCTCGAGCGCCGGTTGAAAGTGGCGGATCCGGTGATCAAGTATCTGACCATCCGCATTGATGAAGAAATGAAGCGCCAGCAGAAGCTCGCGAAGCATCGCGAGCGCCGCGCCGCCCGCCGGCCGCGCAAACCAGCGCCGACGTCGGCGCCCCCAGCCGGAGAGCAAACCGCCTCCGCCGCTGGCTAGAGGAGAAATCGAATGGCTGATCCAAACGTACCGCAGCAACCGCCAGCGGCAGCGCCTCCGGCGGAATCATCCGCACCGGCCGAAAAAACGCAGGCAGCACCGGCTCCGGCAGCAGAGTCGGCTCCAGCGGCGACGCCATCCTCTGCTCCATCGGGGGCACCGTCAGCGACGTCGGGGTCACCGTCGGGCGCGCCATCATCAACTCCATCGCGCGGGCCTTCTTCCGGCGGATACCAGGGAAATCGCGGCCCGAGCCGTGGGCCCGGTGGTCCCGGCGGGGGACCGGGCGGACGCCCGGGCCCAGGTGGTCCACACAAGCGCGGGAAGCGAAACTATGTGCGCAAGAAGAAGGTGTGCCGCTTCTGCGTGGACCGCGTGGATTACATTGACTACAAGAAGGCGGATATCCTCGCGCCATTCATTCAAGAGCGGGGAAAGATTCTTCCACGGCGAATGACGGGCACCTGCGCGCGGCACCAACGCTGGCTCACCGTGGCGATCAAGCGGGCACAGAACATCGCTCTGTTGCCGTTTGCCGCCGAATTCTAGAAACAGGCCTTTCTGAGAGCAATTTAAGGACACGACTATGCAGATTATTTTGCAGGAAGACGTAGACAAGCTGGGCAATCGCGGCGAAGTGGTGGAAGTCGCCCCGGGCTACGCCCGGAATTTTCTTCTCCCGCGAAAGCTTGCCATGCTTGCCACGCCGGGGAATATGAAGCGGCTGGAGCGCATGCGCGTGGTCTTTGCCAAGCGCGAAGCCACGGAAAAAGGCGATGCGGAGAAGCAGGCCGAAGTTCTCAACGGCGTCTCGCTCGCGATTGCGCGCAAGGCCGGTGAAAACGATCAGCTCTTCGGTTCCGTCACCACCGCCGATATCGCGGAATCGCTGGCGACGCAGGGCTTCACTATTGACCGCCGCAAAATTCAGCTCGCTGAACCCATTAAGCTCATCGGCGAATATCAAGTTCCGATTAAGCTCCATCGCGATATCGTCGCAACCGTGAAGCTGACGGTGAGCCGCGAAGCGTAGTCTTCAACTTTTCAAGATCATCTCCGCAAGAGATGCGAAGCGCGCCGTGCGACGTTCGCGGCGCGCTTTTTATTTCTGCGCCACGTTTCAGGCTACGTCGCTGCGCGCATGCTCGCAAAGAGCTTTTGCACAGCTCCCCGGGAAATCCACAGCGTCATGCGGTTGACGACCGGCGCGCACACGCCCACAATGCGGCTCTCTTTCGATATTCAAATTTCAATTTTGCGATTTAAATGAAATTGCGGCGCCGTTTCGGGCGCGGGTGAAAAGAACTTGCGCTCAAATACTACTTAGGCGAACATAAAGCGAATAAATGGCCAACGATTCCAACCTCGAGCGCGCGTTACCGCACAATCTGGAAGCTGAACGCAGCATTCTCGGCGCCATTCTTCTCGACAACCACATGCTGAACACGGCGGTAGAGAAGCTTCGCTCCGACGATTTCTTCCTCGATCAGCACCGCCGCATCTTCGAGCGGATGATGACACTCGGAGAAACGCAGCAGGCGATCGATCTGGTCACACTCACCGAAGACCTGCATCGCCGCAGCGAACTCGATGCGGCCGGCGGCGCGGCGTACCTCGCGCAGCTCGTCGACGGCGTGCCGCGAATCTCGAACGTCGAGCACTACGCCCGCATCGTGAAGGAGAAAGCGGTTCTGCGGAGCCTTGCGCATCGTGCGCACGCCATTCAACAACAGGCGCTCGATGCCGATGAGGATGCCGACGCGATTTTGGACCGTGCGGAATCGTCGATCTTCGAGCTGGCTGAGGATCGAGTTCGAAGCGGCCTGATTGGCGTCAAAGAACTCGTCTCGGAAAATTGGGAGCGCCTCTCGAAAATTTTCACGGAGGGCCGCCGGATCACGGGCCTCGCCACCGGCTACCCGGAACTCGACAATGAACTTGCCGGCCTCCAGCCCTCTGAGCTCATCATCCTCGCGGCGCGCCCTTCGATGGGAAAAACAGCCCTAGCGCTGAACATCGCTGAAAACGTCGCCCTTCGAAAAAATGCGCCGGTGGCGATCTTCAGCCTCGAAATGTCAAAGGAATCTTTGCTCCTTCGCTTGCTCGCCTCTCGCGCGCACGTGGACGCGCACAAGTTTCGCACCGGCCACATCAACCGCGATGATTGGGGACGGATCACGGAGACGCTCAACGAGCTTGGCGAAGCCCCGATCTGGATTGACGATTCGGCTACAACGACGGTGATGGAGATAGGCGCGAAGGCGCGGCGTTTGATGCGCGATAAGGGATTGTCGCTCGTCATCGTGGATTATCTTCAGCTCGTCTCCGCTCGCGGCCGCTTCGGCAACCGGAACGAAGAAGTTTCCAGTATTTCCCGGTCGCTCAAAGGACTGGCGAAAGAGTTGAAGGTGCCGGTTCTGGTGATGAGCCAGTTGACCCGCGCTCCGGAGCGCGACGAGCGCGATCCCCAGCTCGCCGACCTTCGCGAATCGGGCGCCATCGAGCAGGATGCAGATGTTGTACTCTTCATCAATCGCCCGAAGTTTTACGATAAAGACGCTCCCGACGAGGATCGGAACCGAACGAAACTCATCATCGGCAAGCAGCGCAATGGCCCCACCGGCGTGGTCCATTTCGTGTTCAACAGCCGGTGGACTCGATTTGAGGTGGCGGCGCCAGAAGCCATGGAAGAGTAAACCTTCAGATTTTCATCGTCCTGGTTTGGCACGCGCGTGTCGCGCCTGCCACGAAATCGCAGTAATTGGATAGAGTCCGGCCTCCAGGATTTCGGTTAAGTTTCCGGCAAGTCCTTCTAAATCCGTTCCCATTCCCCACTCGCGGACTCCCGGCGGCGCAACACCTAACTGGCATCGCGCCTGCACTTCATCCATCGCGGCGCTTACGCAACGTTGTTACTCGAGACTGCACCGTGGCACACCGGCTCGATTTTTCCGCGCGCGCTCGCGGTCGACTCTGGCATTCTAGGTTTTCGGAAACTCGATGACGAAAACGATTCGATTTGACGGCCGGCCGATTTGGGCGGAAGTATCCATCGCTGCGATCCTCCACAATCTTCGCGTGATCCGGCGGCAAGTCGGGCGCGAGCACAAGATTCTGGCTGTCGTGAAGGCAAACGCCTACGGTCTCGGCGCCGTTCCCATCTCGAAGGCGCTGGCTCGCGCGGGAACGGAATGGTTCGGCGTCACTTGCTCGAGCGAAGGGATTGAGCTCCGCGATGCAGGCATCCGCAAGCGCATTCTCGTGCTTACGGGCTTCTGGCCGGGCGAAGAAAAGATCCTACTGGATAACGAGCTCACGCCAACCGTAACGCGGGTCGATCAACTCCGCGCGCTCGATCTCGCGGCCGCTCGAATCTCGAAGCGCAAAAACAATTTCCGGGCGCCCTTCCACCTGAAAATAAACACAGGAATGAACAGACTGGGAATCGAGCCTTCCGAAGTGGAAGCGTTCGCCAAGGCACTCGAAAAATGCCCGCATCTAGCCCTCGAAGGCACTTACACGCACTTCGCTTCGGCGGAAGATTTTACGAGCGATCAGACCATCGAGCAGGAAAACAAATTTAGCGACGCGCTGGATCGCCTGCGATCGTTCGGCCTTTCGCCAGGTATGGTCCATTTGGCCAACAGCGGCGCCATTTGCGCGCGGCCGAGCACCTGGGCCGACATCGTCCGTCCCGGCGCGATTCTATACGGGTATCACCAGGGATTCACGCCGCCAGAGAAGAAAGCGGAAGTGATGGCGCAGATGGATCTCCGCCCGTGCCTTTCACTGCGCGCGCGAATCATCTCGCTCCGTGACATCGCTGCCGGCCAGGCGGTTGGCTATGGCGCGCGGTTTGTGGCCAAGCGACCATCGCGCATCGCAGTCATTGCCGCGGGATATGCGGACGGCGTCGTCCGGCAGCGCACAAATAACGGCTCGGTGTTGCTGCGCGGCAGGCGCGTACCTCTCGTAGGAACGATCTCGATGGACCTTGCCACCGTTGATGCCACCGAAGTGCCTAACGCCGCCATCGGCGACATCGTGACCATCTATGGCAAGGAAAAATTCGATTCCATCGAAGTTTCCGACGTCGCGCGCGAGATTAATACCGTCACTTCCGATCTCCTCTGCGCGCTCGGGCGTCGCGTCCGCCGCTTTTACCTCGCATAATCGCCGCTCTCTGCATCACAAGCGTCTCCGCCGGCATCTTTCCCACATCTTTCAAAGTTGACTAGCCTCGAAACACTGGTGCTATACTGCCGGGCAACGTTTCTTGTAAATTTCTTACGAGCAGCCGGGAGAAACTTCTCGTTCATACAGCTCGACTGAGTGCGGTCGATTTCAGGCGGTTATTTGCGGCACCGATTATTTATTAAGATTCATCGTTTTATAAGAGGCTCGCATGGCTCGCTATTCTAATCCGCTTCCTCGCAATCAATCCGTGGGGCAACCCGAAAGTCTTCCTGCGAAAACATCGTCCGCGACGCGCAATGCAGGCGCGCAGGTGGGCACCTTCTGGGACATGCTTGCGATCCGGGTAATCTTCACGGTCATCTGTGTCGCTGCGGGATTTCATTTCCGGCCGTTTGGTCTCACGCGCGAGACGGCATCTCTGGTCGGTCTGATCTTCGCAATTTCCGTGATTCTGTTCGAACTGCGCCTTCGCCGCGCAAGCCTGCGCCGGCTGATCGGCGCGGCCGCCGGCTCAATCCTCGGCATTCTCGGCGCATACCTGACAACACTCGTGCTCGCGCACACGTCCATGCCGGAAAGCACGCGATCGTTTGTGAGCCTCGCCGCGTTTCTCGTTATGGCCTACATCGGCCTAATTCTCGGCGCGAACAAAGGCGACATGCTCAACCTTCAGGCGCTTGGCGGCCTCTTCGGCAACGAGCGCAATTCGCGCCACACGTGCAAAGTTCTCGATACAAGCGTAATTATTGACGGTCGCGTTGCCGACGTCGCCGAATCGCAGTTTCTCGACGGCACGCTCATCATTCCCCATTTTGTGCTCCGCGAATTGCAGTTGGTCGCAGATTCCGCCGACCCCCTCAAGCGGCAGCGCGGCCGGCGCGGGCTGGAAGTCTTGCAGCGCATTCAGAAAATTCCGCTCATCGACGTGCAAATCGCCGAAGATGATTTCCAGAATGTCGCGGATGTGGATATGAAATTGATCGAGCTTGCCAAACGCTACGACGCGAAAATCATTACCAACGATTTCAATCTCAACAAAGTCGCGACGCTTCAGGGCATCGATATCCTGAACGTCAATCAGCTCGCGAATGCGCTCAAGCCCGTGGTTCTCCCGGGCGAGACGATGCGCGTCTTCATCCTCCGCGAAGGCAAGGAATACAATCAGGGCGTCGCGTATCTCGATGACGGCACCATGGTCGTTGTGGACGCCGCGCGCAAAATGATCAACAAGACCGTAGATATCTCCGTCACTTCCGTTCACCAGACGACCGCCGGCAAAATGATCTTCGGCCGGTACGATGATCGCGGCGATCAACCGCGGCCGGCGCAGATTGCCGCCGTCGAAGGCCACACCGCCGATCGGCCGCCGCGGCCGCTCTATCCAGACACCCCGCGCACCTAGACGCAGACCACGCGTTTCGTGAACGATGCCGACGCGACTGATGATCGCTGTCGTTTGAACATCGAATCTTCAGGTGATACTCTGCGCCGATGCGTACACGCGTGGTAGTGCTGGGTGCGGGTTTCGGTGGCCTCGAGCTCACAACGAGTCTTTCGGACGCCTTTGGCGACGCGCTCGAAATCGTGCTCATCGACAAGGCCGATGCGTTCGTTCGTCTTCGGCTTCTCAAAACTCGACGTGATGTTCGGAAGGCAGGCGGCGGCCGAGGTTCGTCATCCCTACCGTGACATCGTCAAACCGGGCGTGCGGTTTCTACAAACCACCGTACGGTCGATCGATCCGGCCGCCCGGCGCGTGGTAACTGACTCAGCGACGTTTGACGCGGACATTCTTGTGGTGGCGCTCGGTGCCGATCTCGATCCGGCTGCCACTCCCGGGCTCGTCGAAGGCGGCAACGAGTTCTACTCGGTTGCCGGAGCCATTGCATTGCGCGAAGTTCTGACGCGGTTCGAGCGTGGCCCGGCAATCATCGGCGTCACAGGGAAGTCATTCAAATGCCCTCCCGCTCCCAGCGAGACGGCATTGTTGCTGCACTACTATCTCGCCGCCCGCGGGAAACGCGCGTCTACCGAAATCGCGGTTGTGATGCCCTTCGGCACTCCCATTCCGCCCTCGCCCGACACCTCGCAGGCGATCCTCGCTGCTTTCGCGGAGCGCGGTATCAAGTTCGTGAAAGATAGACTGGTGACTGCACTCGACCCGGGACGGAAGGTGGCCGTCCTGAGCGACGGGACCCAGATGCCATACGAAGTGCTTCTTGGCGTGCCAGTGCATCGCGTTCCAGCGGTCGTCGTCGAGTCAGGGCTTGCCGCCGATGCCTTCGGATGGGTGCCCGTGAACAAGAAGACTCTGGAAACAAACTTTCCCGGTGTCTGCGCCGTAGGCGACGTGAACGGTGTAGGCACTCCCAAGGCAGGTGTCTTCGCCGAAGGGGCGGCGCGCGTCGTGGCGGCTGCGATCATCTCGCAACTTCGCGGCGGGCCCTCACCCGAGGCTTACAACGGAGCGGGTTCCTGCTATGTTGAGTTCGGCAACGATCAGGTCGGACGCGTTGACGTAAATTTCCTGAGCGGCCCAAAGCCAACGGGGATCTTCCAGGAGCCATCCGAGGCGCTGGCCGCCGAGAAAGTTCTGTTCGGTTCGAGTCGGCTTCAGCGCTGGTTCGGACAAGCATCGGGGTAGTTGGAGCAAGCCGAACGTGGGCAAGCCTGCCCTGGGAGGTTCGATATGGCGAAGGTATATCTCATCAGTTGCCGCGACGCCGGCGTTGATTGCGACTTTCAGGCCCGGGGTTCAAGCCTGGAAGAGGTCATGCAGCTCTGCGCCGAGCATGGTGCCCAGGCTCACAGCATGAAGGGGTTTGGCCCTGAGCTGTATACGAAGATGCGAAGCTGTGTGAAGACGATGGAGGAAGGGGCGTTATCAGATAGTGTTGCGCCAACCAATTGAACCCGCCGTTCTAAACAGAAACAGACTCGCCGCATAAATCCCCGATGTGTTTCTATGCGCGCGCAGGTGCGCTAAACTGGCCGCCGCGCTATGAGCCGCATCGCTGCCATTCTTCCTGCTGCAGGACTCGGAACGCGCATGGGCGCGGGCACACCGAAGCAGTTCCTTGAACTCGGCGGCGAGCCGCTTGTGATCTTCACGCTAAGGCGCCTCGCGGCTTCCGCGGCAATTACCGATTTCATCCTTGCCACGCGCGGAGAAGAACTCACGTCGCTCGAAGATCGAGTGAGCAAGGCGCGGCTCGGACGCCCGGCGCGCGTGGTGCACGGCGGCGACACGCGCCAGCAGTCCGTGGCCAACGCGCTCGCACAAGTCGCGCCGGAGACGGAAATCGTCCTCGTGCACGATGCCGTCCGGCCGTTCGTCACACCGGCACAAATCGACCGGCTTATCGCCGAGGCCCGAACGCGCGGCGCGGCGATTCTGGGAATTCCGGCGATTGACACGGTGAAAGAAGTGAAGCGCGCGAGCCTACCTGAAGACGTGGCCCTGATCACCTCGACGATTCCCCGCGAGCGCGTCGTTCTTGCGCAAACACCGCAGGCGTTTCAATACGCGATTCTTCGCGAAGCCTTCGCGCGCGCCAAGCAAGATGATGTGACTGCCTCGGACGAGGCGTCGCTCGTCGAACGCATCGGCCGCGAAGTTTTCGTGGTCCTCGGCTCGGAACGCAACCTCAAGATCACGCGGCCATCGGACATGGACCTCGCGCGCTTTTACCTCGAGCAAGAGCGCGTGAAGACATGAAGCTCGAATTCGCCGAAATTCAACCTTTTCCGAATGGTCACAGATGACAAAAACGGGCATCGGCTACGATCTGCATCGTCTTGCGGAAGGCCGCAAGCTCATCATTGGCGGCATCGGGCTGCCATTTGAGAAAGGCTCCGTTGGCCATTCCGACGGCGATGTGCTGAGCCATTGTATTTGCGACGCGCTTCTCGGCGCGGGTGGCCTCGGCGATATCGGCACGCATTTTCCGAACACGGATCCAAAGTGGAAAGCCGCATCGAGCTTACTGTTTCTCGAGCACACACGAGATCTTCTCGCCGCGCGCGGCCTCAGCATCTTGCACGTGGATGCCATCGTCGTCACGGAGAAGCCGAAACTCGGCCCGCATTTTCCGGCGATGCGTGCCGCTCTGGCCCGCGCGCTCGGCATCGCGCCGAAACAAATCAATTTGAAGGCGAAGACGAACGAAGGCGTGGACGCGATCGGCCGCGGCGAGGCGTTGGCCGCGTACGCCGTGGCTTCGATCGGGGAAGCGATCAAGCCCACTGCCAATGCGCGCGAACGAATTCGTCACGTTGAAAAGAAAGCTCGGCGGACGCTTCGATCAAGCTCGCGCCCGCGTAAGCGGCCATGAGCCCGGACGCGAACGAGGCGACTGCAGCCGGCACCCCGGCCGCGTCGCTCACAAACGCCTTCGTCGCGCGCGACGTCGAGGATATTCTGCGAGAGCGCGGCTGGCTCGCGCTGGGAGCTCAAGAATCCGCAACTGAGACTCACGCTGCGCAGCTTTCAGCCTGGACGGAACATGCTGCTTCGCTTCTCGGCCCGCACGCGTCGGATCGCAACGCGCTAGCTGATCTCCTGAGCCTTGTTTTTCAATACGACGCATCCGCCTCGCTCGCGGCGCCTGACGCGCAGGACGTGTTGGCGCGCGTGGGCTCGCGCGAAGTGATCCGCGAACTCGCGAATCTCATTCTCGATGGCGCAGCAATTGATTCGGAGCGCTTCAAAACAATCATCGAAGCGTTAAAGTCCGCGACTCGCTATCGCAGCCGCGAGCTGTTTCATCCCATCCGGCTGGCACTCGCTGGACGCAACGGCGAAGGCGAACTCGATCGCGTCATCTTGCTTCTCGATTCAGCAACGGCGCTGCCTTTTTCCGCGCCGGTGAAAGGAACGCGCCAGCGCATGCTCGAATTTTGTGCGACGCTCGAATGAGATGAGTTACCTTCTCGGAATTCACGCGGTGGAAGAAGCGCTGCAGGCAGGGCGCCCGCTCGATCGCATCGTCATTGCCATCGGCCGGCATGGCACGCGCGTGGAGGAAATCGTTCGCCGCGCACGCGAACGCGGCGTGCCGGTGCGATTTGAAGATCGCGGCCAGCTCGATCGCCTGGCGATGTCGCGCGATCATCAGGGCGTCATCGCGCTCGCCGCTTCCCGCGCGGCTCTCGCGCTCGAAGATCTGCTGGAAAAGAAAACGGGCCAATCGCTGCTCGTCCTGCTCGACGGCGTTGAAGACCCGCAAAATCTCGGCGCGATCGTGAGGACCGCGCTCGCAGCGGGCGCCGAGGGCGTGATCATTCCGGAGCGGCGTGCCGCGGGCTTGAGCGATGCCGTCTCACGCGCGTCGGCAGGCGCGCTCGAACATCTGCCGGTGGCCCGCGTGAAGAATCTCGTACGCGCGATGGAACAACTCAAAGAAGCGGGCTATTGGCTGATCGGTCTCGACGAAACGGCCAAGCAGATTTACACCGAGGCGAAATTCACCGGCAATATCGGAATTGTCCTGGGAGCCGAAGGCCACGGCCTGCACGAACTAACGCGCAAGCGCTGTGATTTCATCGTCTCGATCCCGACGACCGGCCCCGTGCGCTCGCTCAATGTCTCCGTCGCCGCGGGTGTCGTCCTCTTCGAAGCCGTCCGCCAACGACGCAATGCAAAATCTTAATTCAATCGTCTACTTGTCGTATTGCAAAAGCGAAAAGACATCGATGCCAGGTAGCTTTGACCGGCCATTCAGAAAATTAAGTTCGAGTGCAAACGCCGCGCCCGCCACGTCGCCTCCGAGTTGTCGAATCAATTGCGCGGCAGCGGCTGCCGTGCCACCAGTGGCGAGCAAATCATCGGAAATCAAAACGCGCTCGCCGGGCTTCACGGCATCCTGATGAATTTCGAGCTTATCGGTTCCGTATTCGAGTTGATAGGTGACTTGTGCCGTCTTCGCGGGGAGCTTATTAGGCTTTCGAATGGGAACGAACCCGGCATTCAAGCGGTACGCAAGCGCAGGGCCAAAAATAAATCCGCGCGCTTCGATCCCTACAACTACATCAATCTGGCGCCCGTTATAGTGGTCGCACAGCTGGTCTACGAGACTGCGGAATCCATCTTTGTCGCGAAGAATAGTCGTGATGTCGTAAAACAAAATTCCAGGCTTCGGATAATCGGGAATCTCGCGGATCAGCTTCTTCAGGTCGTCCATGCACTTGTCCTTTCACCAATCGTCCCGCTCGATCGTGAAGCGATCCGCGTAGCGCGAATCCACGGCGCGTTCTTCGTCTTCGACATTCGACACGCTAGCGAAACGCGGGCCACGCGCCAGTTCCGCCCGCAGCGCAGCAACGGCACCCGGCGAGCCGATGGCGTAAACTTCGACGCGGCCGTCGCTCAGGTTTTTCGCGTAGCCGGAGACGCCAAGCCTTTGCGCCGCACTCCGCGCGAAAAAACGATACCCGACACCTTGCACCATTCCGGAAATATGAAAGAGTCTCGCGGTTGTGGTGTCCGGCACGTCAAGTCCGCTCTTGGCAAACGGGCGATTCTACCAGACTGCGCCGCCGGTCGTGCCGCAACTCTTCGTTGCCGCTGACATTCTCGATAACTCATGTCAGAATCCACGGTTGAATTCCGGCGGACGCGAAACTTCTATGGCTCATTCTCTCGTCCCTCCCCGCATCCCGGCCGTTTTGCTGATGCCCCTCGCATTTATGGCACTTGCAGTTCGCGCGAGCGCGCAGTCCCCGCCGCGAGATTCTTCGGCGAAGGCAGACGCACCGCATGGCGTAGAGTTCGTTGTCCACGGCGGCTATCCCGAGTTGCACGTCGACGGCGAACCGTTTTTCATTCACTCGGCGGCCTTTTTCTATTATCGAATCCCGCGCGATCTCTGGAGCATTTCGCTCGACCGCTATCGGGCCCTCGGCATAAACACCATTGATATCTACATTCCGTGGAACTGGCACGAGCCGGCCGAAGGAACCTTCGATTTTGAAGGCCACACGAACCCGCGCCGCAATCTTCGCGCGCTCTTGAAACTCATCGCCGACAAAAATTTGAGACTGATTGCGCGGCCCGGCCCGCTGATCATGAACGAATGGCGTTGGGGCGGCTATCCGGGCTGGCTGCTTAAGCGCCCCGAATACGCAGCCTTGAACCCCATGGACGATATTGATCTCCTCGAAGGCCGCTATCCGCCGCTTGCGGCGCTGAACACACACGACGCGGAAGCGGCGGCGAAGGGTTGGCTCGACAATCCGATCCACATGACGGCCACAAAGAAATGGCTCGAAGCTGTGGCTCAGGAGCTCGCGCCTTACGTTCCCGGCAAGGCTGTAACACCTGAGCCCGAATCCGGGCATTCAAAAACGCAACCCCCCGGGCCACCCAATTCGCCGCTGCTTTTCGTCCAGCTCGATGACGATGCGGGCGAAGGCAGGAAAAACAATATCGGCCCGGATTTCTGGCGCTACATGACGTCGCTGCGCGACATGCTGCGCTCTGGAGGCCTCAATGTGCCCGTCTTCATCAATCCGACGGACATGCGCGCCGCAGCTTCGGGATCGGCGCTGCCTGAACCTGTCGGCGTGATGGGCCAGTGGTACATGCGACCGGATGCACAAACGCAGACAACCGTACGCTCGCTGACATCCGAAGACGCGGCGACGATTGAATTCTTCACCGAGGAACTGAAAACGCAGCCGCTATTTCCTCCTGCGCTGATCGAGTATCAAGCCGGATGGTACGCGCCCGCAGATGACGATCGTGCCGCCGAGAATCCGCCATCGAATACCCTTGAAAGCTCGCGTTTGTTTCTGGGCAATGGGCTTCACGGCATAAGTTATTTTCCACTGCAAGACACGCTCACGCCCGCGACCTATTCGGTTCCGTGGGCGAATCAGGCTTATCTCTGGGGCGCGGCGCTCGATCCCAACGGCCACCGCCAGCGGCGCCTGGATGCCGTGAAGCGAAATGGCGACGTGGTGAAGCAATGGGGCAAGCAACTCGCGGCGTCGCATAAGCGCGCGGACTTTGGAATCGTGTATCCGATCGGAGCGTATTCGCAAACGGCGCTCGCGCCACCGGACATTCTTCGCATATCGGGAACTGTGCAAAAAATCGAACGCCTTGCACAACTCGATCATCTTGCGAGCGAACTGTTAGACCCGCAATATCAACCTGTCGATCAACTCCTGCGCGACCCGCTCGTCTTTCTCCCGGCGCTAGATTCGCTCGGCAGCCAATTCCAACTCTCCGAAAAAGCGCAGCAAAATTTAGTGGATTACGTGCGGCAAGGCGGAACGCTCTTCGTTTTTCCGTCGCGCCCGCTTGGAAACGCGATCGCACAGCTTTGGAGTGATGCTCCCGCCGAACGTGCCGCGCCTTCTGAAGTTATCTCCGCAAGCTGGAAGTTCGGCGCGGGCCGGGTGATTGAATCCTCAAAAGACTTCTATTCCTGGATCAATCTGAAAGAGAGTTTTGAGGAAAATCGCGCTCACGAAGTCGCTGCATGGTCCATTCAGGCGCTTGAAGCCATTCTTACTGAAGCGAAAATTCGACCTACAATTCGAGTGGCCGGAAATCCACCTTCGGCGAGCAATCTCATCATCACCGAAATTGTGAGCAATGAAGGGACGGGCTCACTCGGCGCCAGGACGAGCGGCCGAGGCTGGATCAGCGTCACAAACCTCGACTCCGACGCAACGATTGACGCGCCTCTCACGGTTCTCCTGCCAATGTCTTCTTCCGCCGGCGGCGCTGCGCAAACCACCACGATCCCCGTGACCGTTCCGCCCAAAGAGTCGCTGTTACTTCCATTGTTCATTCCAATTTGCGATGAGGTGCCGGACCCCGCTACTTGCAAAGACGCAGTGACCGCCTCGGGCGCCGAATACCTGGGCGCTGTCCGCGAAGGCAAGTCGCTCGAACTCAATTTCTACTCGCCGGCCAAATCCGAGATTCGCCTGCGCCTCGATCACGTACCGTCACATATATCCCTTCAGGACGCGACGATTGAAAATAAGTGGGATCCACTTACGCAGGAAATGACACTTACCATCCCGCGGGGCGCTTCGCCGAACTTTTCCCGTCAACTCAAGCTCCAGATGCCATACGTTCCGTACGCGCCAGCCGCGGCACAGGCTGGAGCTAATCCGCTGTCCGATTTCGAGCTTTCGGTTGCGAACGCCGCGCGCTTGCCGCTCGGCCAGAGCACATATTTCGCGCCGTTTCCGCCACTCGTCGTTTTGGACGATCCGCGCTCGATGCGGGTCGTCTTTCAAGCGACAAATCCGAATTTATCGAAGCAGGTTGAACTTGAAGTGAGTGTCACTGGCGCGTTTCGCGGTTCGGCAAACCTCCGTATCACGCCAGGGCTTGATTCCGTAACGGACATGATGTTGAAGCCATCGAACGGCCAGGCGGGCTCGGGGAAAGCGTTTGAGCCGGATCCAGACGGACTCCTTCACGGCACGGTTGAGCTGCGCGGCGGGCACGAACACGACGACATGCCCATTTCATTCCTGACGCTGCGAGAACGCGGCGTTACCCCATATCGTTTCGATTTCGACGGCGATGGCTCGGACGAATGGGTCCTCGAAAATTCGAGGCTCCGCGTCATCGTCTCGCCGAAAAGCGGCGGCCACGTCCTCGCGCTCGTGGCGAAGGATAGCGCCGCGGACCTTTTCAGCAGCGTCGGTGGCGTTCGCGACAATTTTTCCTTCACGCCGAATCCGCCCGGTATTTCGCCCGAACGTGAACGCGGCCGTTATGGTCTTTTTAATCGCACTTACGTGCCGGAGTGGATCGGCGATAACAAGAACATGGCCATGCGGCTCCGCTATCACGCGCCGGATGTCTTCCCGAACGGTGCAACGATTGAAAAAACTCTGTCACTCGACGGCACGGATAATTTTCATGTCAGTTACACAGTGGCGCTCGATAAGGCGGCTGATTCTGGCTCGGCGGATGGTGGAGAAACTAAACCGGTGGAGAAAGAAACGCAGCCGCAGTCGTTCGTCGCCGTGAATTCGATTCCCGCTATTTCGGATAGCGTGCGCGTGACGCGCATCTGCTGGACGTACGCTCAAGAACCCGCTGCGGCAAGCCTTGCCTCTCCTCAAAAATCGGCGGTTAACGAATCCGAGCATACGCAAATGCACTGTGAGGAATTCGTGCCTGGTGGCCCGGCGATCGAAATTCCCGCCGATGCAAAAGGCCTGGAATTACGCACGCCAGGCCGGCCGGGCATTGCGCTCGATTGGGACTCCGGCAAAATGTCCGTCGAGCCCAAACGATATTCCGTTCTGCTCAAACTTCAATCGCGCGCGCTCGCGCCCGGTGTGGAGCTAAAGATGGCGATGACGTTTCACGTCCTTGCAGCGGACTGAGCCGGCGACTTAATCCGGAGCTGGCCGCTCACCTCCCACAAGCGATTCTCGGCGCCGGATTTGCTAGAATCCGAGGTCCAGCGCGCCGTTCCGCGCTCGAGGAGGCAACACCATGGCGCAGAACTTCCAGAACCACGCAAGGTTCGTACCGGCCTATCATTTTTTCGCGCTGCCCATATTCCTGATCAATTTCGTGTGGCACATAGTCCAGGTCTTCAGGCATCTCTCATTCGGTACAGCGATGGCCTGCCTCACAGCCGCAGCATTAGTCGTGCTGGCGTTCTACGCGCGCGTGTTTGCGCTCACGGTGCAGGATCGTGTGATTCGCCTCGAAATGAAGCTGCGCTTGCAGCAGTTGCTTGCGGCGGACTTGCGCTCGCGCATCGGCGAGTTTACCCCAGCGCAACTCGTCGGGCTTCGTTTCGCAAGTGATGCTGAATTGCCGGAGTTGGCGCGCAAAGTCCTGGACAAAAAAATTACGGAGCGCGCGAACATCAAGAAGATGGTCAAGGACTGGCAGCCGGACTATCTGCGAGCCTGAGGGCTGCTGGCTCGCATCGGAGGCGTGGACGGAATCGAAATCTCTGCGTGCCAAGCCTCCCGGCAGTCGGAAGCAGCCAGCGCCAGCACGCTCGGGCGCATCTAATTTCTTGAGATCGATCCTTTGAAAATTCTACTCATCGCTATCACGCTTCTCTCCCTGTTCGCCACGGTTTCCAGTGCAGCACGCGCACAGAGTTCAGGTCCCGTTGCGCCGCCGCCGAAATACGAAGTCAAGCGCGTCCCCGCTCAGCCGGTCGACGTGAAGGCGCCGCCGATACCCGCCGACGAGATAATTCGCCGTTTCGCGGCCAACGAAGATCTAATGAAGAAAGCGTTCGACCAGTTCTCTTTCAACCAAACGATCCGTATCAAGGAAATGAGCGACCCGGCCGGCGAATTCTCGGTCACCGGCGAGATGTTCATGAAGTCAGACGGCCAGCGCTACGATCGCATCGTAAAGCAACCCGTCTCGACGCTGAAGCAGACCTCGTTCACGCTCGAGGACGTGAAAACGGTCGCCAACCTTCCGCTATTCGCGTTGACCACCGACCAGCTTTCGAATTACACGTTGAAGTACGAAGGCACTGAAAAACTCGACGAGCTGAATACCTACATCTTCCGAGTTCAGCCAAAGCAGCTCATGCGCAATCGCCCGCTCTTTGACGGAGTCGTTTGGGTGGACCAGCAGGAGTTCGCGATCGTGAAAAGTTCGGGAAAGTTCGTGCGCGAGGTGGTGACCCAGGGCAACGGCCTCCCGTTTTCTATGTTTGACACCTACCGCGAAAATATCAGCGGGAAATATTGGTTTCCGACCTATACCGTTTCTGACGATTTTGTGAGCGAGCCGAACGGACAAAATCTTCCGCTTCACCTCGTCGTTCGCTCCACCGATTTCCAGCCGAACCCGATTGCAATAACCGCGTCCCCTGCCCCTGCCACAACGGCACCGACACAGAAGCCGAACTGATCGTTGGATTGCCCGCGCGATCGCTTTCAAATTTTCAGCGTAACTCTTCGATCCAATCGGGAAGTTCTGCGATGGAATCGAGCATGAGGTCAGGCCGCGCCGCCAGGACTCTCGCGGCCGTAGGAAACGGCCCGCGCACTCCGATGGCGCGAACCCGGGCGCGACGCGCCATTTCGATATCCTCGGGCGAATCGCCAACGTAGACGCACTCTTCAGGAGACAATTTCAGCCGGCGCAGCGCGAGATTGAGCGGAGCGGGATGCGGTTTCCGTCGCCCTGCGTCTTCCGCGCAAACGCACGCGGAGAAATGAGCCGCGAGGTTGAAGTCGCTCAGTTGCTCGCAGACGCGCCACCGCGTTCCGCTTGTCACGATCCCTAGGGTAAATCGCCGCGCCAGCCGTCGAATCACATTTCGCGCCCCCGGCAACAGCGCCGGCGACTCCTTCTCATACGCTTTATGCCAAAGCCGGTCGGCTTTTTCCCATACCGCCCGCGGCAGCTTGGCCGCGCGATAGACGTGATGCCAGTTCGGCGAGTAATGCCGCTCGAGTTCGGGCATGCCCCACGCAATTCCCATGGCGCGAAACATGGAGAGATACGCGCGGGAGTCCGAACGGTAGGAATTAAGAAGCGTTCCGTCCCAATCGAGAAGGACGGCGCGCGCAGCAAATCGCGATCGTCTCACGGGAATGAAATCGTAGCAGAGTTCAGGAGCTCGCGCTTATTGCGCGCCGTAGCGATGGGGAAGCGTGTCGTCGCGCTTGAACGCGATGTCGTCGAACGCGGCAGCGTAACCCCTCCAACCCGGTGTTTGCGTTTCCTCGACGCGCACGATATGCGCCGCGGTCCGCATCCGGACGCTGCCCTGGCCCAGCGGGCGGCCCAGTAGACCTACTTCCATCTCGATGGCCGTGCCGCTCTCGATCTCGCACGGCGCCAGAAAGAACACGCCGGTCGAGCTGATATTTTTCGTGACAAGTGTGATTCCGTGCGGCTGCATTTGCCCGTCCACGCCTACCAGACGCAGCGGAAGATTGAGATAAGCCCTCGGTGCGCAGCGTCTCTCGTACGAGAGACCCACCGCGTACGTCGGGACGAGGAAGACACGGCGTGGCCGAACCGTCTCGAGGCGTTTCGTTTCCTCAGCGCGGTTCTGCGCTTCCTTGCGCAAAAAATCGACACTACCCCGCCCTAATGGCTCGGGCAATGCTCCCATATCTAGATGACCCCCCGGTCCCCCCGGCAAAGGCAATGCCGGCTGGTTCGGACTATCTCGGAATCTGGAATCTAGGTCAACGAGAGGAAAAGATGACTCGTTTCAAAGAGTAAACATCGCCTTCGCTTTACTTTCGACGATGCACATGAGGCGAAACGAGGGTTTCGCCAGCTGAAGCGCGACGCTCACGACGGAGATTGTCCGAGGCTGCCGGCGTTCTCGAAGCCGGGACGAACCGAAAAACGATGTTCGGCGCCGCTCGAATCGACTATCACGAGGCGCGTGCGATAAACGTCGAAACTTTCGGGCGGCTGGAAGTCGATCCTACGTGCAAACATTCCCGAAAAAAGAAACGCGAGCCATCCCGTGAGCTCCCGATTGTGAGGTAACGGGCCAGTGCCCGCGCGCTTCTGGAAATCTTCAAGCACCGACTGCTCGGTCCCGAAGGTTGACCGGCCCTCAGAATCAAACCTTGTCATCTGCCGGTTGAGAATCCAATAAGACGCATCGTGCAGAACCGAGGATTGGTAGGGCACCCCCGCGCAAATCGTTTCGAGCCGGTATCCCTTGATACTTGAGGAGCGTGGAGGCAGGCTCGTCAGCGCCACCCTCAGAACCAGCGCGTAATCAGCGCCGTTCGGCGGGTAAGGCGCGTCGCAGTAGAGTTCGAGAATTTCACCTCGCAATTTTGCCTTCGAGCCATCCTCAGCGCCGCGGACACGCTCCATCACGCGCCAAACAATAAAGCCAGCGGCCACAACTATAATTAGAATCAGTACAACGATGGCCATTCCGGGCACCTTTAAGTTCAAACGTGCAATCTAAAAAACGGCGGCAAAACACCAAGCGGACCCAAGACCCCGAACGCAATCGTATCCTCACGGCGCATCCCTCGTCGAGTCCTGTGGACCAAAAGAGCACCCTCGCGCACTCTTATCCCGTAAAAAGCCTGAGAATCTCTTGGTTTAGTTTGCGCGCTAGAATCGGATAGCCAATTTCCCCGGAGTTCTGTAATTTGTCGAGTGCCGGAACAAATCAATGAGCGCACTTCAACATCACATTCAGAGTAAAGCGGGCGTCGACAGCGATCTGCGCTGGCACGCGGTCGAGACCCGCGACAGCTTTGCCGACGGCGCTTTTGTGTACGCGGTACTTTCGACAGGAATTTATTGCAGGCCGTCGTGTCCCTCAAAAAAGCCCCGGCGCGCACAGGTGCTTTTTTTCCGCGTGCCGGAAGATGCCGAGCGGAAAGGCTATCGTCCATGCCTGCGGTGCCGTCCGGCGCAGGCGGAGCAGCGCGATCCGAAGGCTGCCGCGGTCGCGCGCGTTTGCCGGCATATCGAGACCGTTCTCGCCGATCCCAATTCCGCTGGCGATGAAAACGCGCTGAAGCTTCGAGCGCTCGCATCGCGCGCGGGCATCAGCGCCCACCAACTCGGCCGTGCGTTTCGCCGGTTGATGGGAATCACGCCCCGGCAGTACGCCGATTCACTCAGGATGCGCCGATTGAAATCCCGTTTGAAAAAAGGAGACGACGTGACGACAGCACTCTATGACGCTGGATTTGGATCGAGCAGCCGCCTTTACGAACGCGCCCCGCAGCAATTGGGGATGACTCCCGCAACGTATCGCCGCGGCGGTGAAGGAATGCAGATTCGTTACACGCTCGCGGCATCGCCGCTCGGCCACGTTCTTGTGGCGGCTACGAAGCGTGGAATCAGCGCCATCTATCTCAGCGAGAACGACGCGACACTCGAATCGGAGCTGCGGCGCGAATATCCGCGCGCCCAAATCGAGCGCGATCGACACGGACTCGAAAATTGGGTTCGCCAGATCGTTGCGCATCTGCGCGGGCGCGAACCGCGGCTCGACCTGCCGACGGACGTGCAGGCCACCGCGTTTCAGCGCCGCGTTTGGGAAGAGCTGCGGAGAATTCCTTACGGCACGACGCGCACATACACGCAAGTCGCCCGCGCCATCGGCCAGCCGACCGCCGTTCGAGCCGTCGCACGCGCCTGCGCCACGAATCCCGTTTCCATCGTCGTGCCTTGCCACCGCGTCGTTCGCGAAGACGGCAATCTCGCCGGCTATCGCTGGGGAATCTCTCGGAAAGAAGCGCTAATCGCGCACGAATCCCGGCACGCCGCATCCGCAAAAACCGCCAAACGATAAATCAATAGGAAGTTCGAGACGCCGCGCCCGTCCGTCAGAGCCCCGAGGCCCCCGCCTCGGGGAACAGACGCGCTGCTTCACCCACGAATTTAGAGTGCACTTGGACTCGTTCGAGTGAGCGAATGGCTTGATAAAAATGCGGACTATCCCTGAGGCTTGACCTTCTCTGCACCCTTCCAGTGTGGCTTGAATTCCCCTTCATCAATCCGTGCGTTGCGGACGATCTTGGTGTAGCGAATGATGAAATAATCTTCCGAGCCCGTCTCGAAAAACTGTTGCTGCACTGGAAGCCACGTGGCTTCGTCGAACCACAGCTCAATTTTTGAAATTTGGTTGCGAACCGCCTCGGATTTCGGCGTCAATTCGAGCTCGATAACCTTTTTGCCTTCGAGTACCGGCTCGCCGCGCATCGTGACAAGATAGCCTTTCTTCAGTTCGTGCCCCGGCGTGCCGAAACCCAGCAGCAGATACTGATCCGCGAAAGCTTTGTATTTCCCGAGATTGTATTCTTCCACGCGATTCAGCTTCGGATTGTAAATAAAAAGCGAGTCGCCGGTGCGCAGGATCGTGCGCGGGTCCGGTTCCTTCAAGTCCAGCCGCATCTTTTCGCCGCGCACGATAATCGTCCCAGACTCTGTAGACTTATCGTCTACGACCACAGTTACTTTCGTCCGTTCCACATCGGCCGACAAACTGTGGAAATCACGCGCCGACGCGTCGAGGTGGTTGAGCGCCTGCTCGAGCGAGATTGACGGGTGTTCCTGCGACGCTGCTACACCGGATGCCAACACGAATACCGAGGAAACTAATATTGCCCAGGATCGTCCCAAAAATATCTCCTTAGGGACCTTGCAAGTCCCAGTCTCTGCCACAAGAGCGCAAAAACAATTCACAGCATACAGTATGTGATGCGATTCGACGCGAGCTGGTTCCAGAGCTGCTGATTAACTCGAGTATAAGCGGCCAAAGACGCACTAAAACTTTATCCCAACGTCATAATATTCCACCGAACCATCTTCGCTTCGGATGGGATTGATCTGAAGAACCTGGAACGTTTGACCTTTTAATTCCTCCACCGAACGGCCAAGAATTTCGTGGGTTTCGGCTTCGAGTTCCGGCGTTGGCTTGTGCGCGCGCTTGTTGGGAGCCAACGTCGCGGCATTGAGCCGGTAAGTACGCGTGCCCGCCGCGTTATTTTCTGAAATCAGCTGGATCATCGCTTCGCCTTGCGCGGCGGCGACGCTCGTCTGCGGCTGGTCGGCGAACCACTTGCGGGGAGTGAGCAGTACGAAAATCAGGATCGCGACGACCATAACGTCGTACGGCCAACTTCCGCGATCGTACGACCAAAATAGTGTGCGGACGATTCCGTTCCAAAGCTTGCGCATTTCAGTGATTCGCGTTTGCTCCGTCCACGACGAGGCCATCGCGCATGTGCAACACGCGGTTGCCGTATGTGGCAGCTTCCGGATTGTGCGTGATCATGACGATCGTCTGGCCTAGGTCCCTATTGAGCTGGCGAAGTATGCCGAGGACATTGTCCGAGCTTTGCGTGTCGAGATTTCCCGTGGGTTCATCGGCAAGAATAATTTTCGGCTCGTTGATTATCGCGCGCGCAATGGCTACACGCTGCTGCTCCCCGCCCGATAGCTCCGATGGCCGGTGCTTCATCCGCCCCGTCAGGCCCAGCATCGAGATGATGAGCTCAAAGCGATGAGGATCGAATCCGTCGCCGTGAATATGTTGAGCCAGCGCGATGTTGTCATGCGCATTGAGTGTCGGCAGGAGATTGAACCGCTGAAAGACGAATCCGACTTTGTGCCGCCGAAGTCTTGTCCGCGCCGCGTCGTCGAGCACGGAAAGATCGTTGCCGTCGAGCAGTACCCGTCCTCTCGACGGGCTAGCCAGGCCGCCGATAACATGCAGGAACGTGGATTTGCCGCACCCAGAAGGGCCCATGATCGAAATGAATTCGCCGGGCATCACGTCAACGCTCACCCCGCGCAGCGCCGCGACCTCAACTCGTCCCGAGCGGTATACCTTCCATAGGTTTTCAGTCTTTAAAATGAGCTCCAAGCAAAGCTCCCGGTTGGCCGTTGGGGTTTGGGGAACCCTACAAGTTTAGTCGCGATTTCGAATTCTGCCTAGAACACGTTTCACGGCGAGATTGATGAGTGCGGATCCTGGTGCTGCTCCTGAGCCCAGTCGTTCTTGGCAAAACGACCGGTACGGAGTGTCTGGAGCCAAGATTTCAAGCAGGAAGCAGTGGATTGTTCCTGTCCAGAGAATGTATCCCGGCAGAATTGATTTCAAGATGTCTCTGGGCCAGGTGCCGCGCTCTAAAATGCTCCTTCGCGCGCCGCCCCCACTGGCGAATAAAGTAGTAGTTGAGCGTTCCGCCGATCACGCCGCTCAGCACTGGAATCAGCCGACCCGCCCATTTCTCGGCAACATCGGCGCCCATTTTCGTCGCGATGCCCTCCATGATTCGCGGAACAAAGCGCTCGACCACTTCCTTCTCCAGGATGTCTCGTCCGAGATCGAGGCCCGCAGCCGTGCCGGCCGCAATCCACAGCCCGATGACTTCTTCCTCAGTCGCATATTCAAAGCCATATACCAGGCTAAGCTTCTGCAGCATCCGCATCGCGATGACGACGAGGAAACTCATATCCGGCACAACCGTCAGCATCCCGCCCATCCCGATGCCAGCCCCTTCGAGGGCCGCGACGGTCTTCGCCGAGGAGATCACTCGGTCAGCCACGTTGTCGAGGGCGGCGACGGGCAGCCGGAACATGTCGTCGTAGGAAATAATAGGAAGCCGGTAGGCGCGACGGAGATGATTCAAATAGGCCGCGGAGTCGAGCCGCACGCTCGAGTACGCCCGCGTCAATCCCGTGTGGATTGCCCGGTGCAGGAGATTACGAAGCTCGGATCCTTCAGGCGGCTTGGCCATACACTACCATTGTAGATGAAATCAACCTCATCGGGCCACGTAAGGCCGTTTAAGGCAATATCCTCGGGTTTCTTTCGGCCCAGTTTTACGGTACGGGTCAAACCATGGAATGCTACATTGTGCCCGCACGGAAAATGCGGGGACATGCAAACTTGTTGAAAATCGCCAGCCTCAAGCCATTCGTTGTCGCTTTTCTCGTCTTCTTGCTCGTATGCCAAATATTAATTCTCATTTCGGGAGCGCCGCTCGCGCTCTCAGGACAAGGCGATTTCCCGGCGCTTTATCGCGCCGGACGGATGATTTGGTCGGGCGAGCGATTCCATCTTTATGATCCTGCCGCGCAAGAGCGATTCGACCGCGCCATGTTCCCCGGCCGAGAGACGGCTACAAACTATTTCTATCACCCGCCCGCTGAACTCCTTCTCCTGGGTCCGCTGGCTCTGCTGTCTTATAAAGCGGCTTATTTCTTTTGGGCAGTTTTAAGCACGGGTCTTCTTCTCTTCTCGGCACGCATTCTCCAACCTCAACTTGGAAAGCTTCGCGAAGCTATCGGGATCTCGATTCCAATTTTATTTCTGGCATATTTCCCGGCAGCGATGACCGTTTCTTTAGGACAGGACTCCATCGTCCTGCTCGCTGTGATCGTCGCCGCGGGCCTGCAGTTTCTCAAGAAGCGAGACGTAGCCTGCGGCGCTATCCTCGGACTGGGCCTCTTCAAATTTCAGCACGTCATTCCTCTGATTGCGATTTTGGCGGTAAGGAAGAGGCCTAAACTGCTCATCGGCTTCGCCGCAACAACGCTGGCTTTCCTGGCAATCTCCTGGGCCTTCGTCGGAACTGCTGGCCTGATTTCTTATTGGCACATCTTGTGGCACCTGAATCCCGAGATGGGATGGGAGATGACGAACATTCGCGGCATTGTGGAATCATTCGGCGGATTCCGCGCCTATACCCTCGCAATTTCGGCATGCATCTTTCTATGGTGCGCTCTTAAACGATTTCCGAATGACGCAATTGACTACTCCGCGGCGCTGATCGGCACATCTCTGATCAGCTATCACATGCATGCCTATGATCTGACCATTCTTCTCGTCGCATTCATGTTCGCGCTTGAATACTCGATCGTCGAAAGAAAGTGGCTCGGGATAGCGTTGGTTGCAATTCTATTTCTAACTCCGCTCCAATTCTTGTTGTGGCATCTGAAAATGATTTACCTTTTCGCGTTGCCGCTGTTGGCGCTATTGACCTTTCTCTCTCTTCCACGCCAATCGCAATTGCCCCAGCCCATCGAATAGAGACCCGCTGCCCCCGACGTCGCCGGCATGCGCCCCCAATTGGGAGATAGGAGGTAAAGGAGCACATGGCTCCGCTTCCAAGCATTTCGGCGGCAGATATAAGACAATAGTCTGTATGCGTCATTCAGGTGCTGCAGATATGCGAATCTCCCCGAGGTCTGGCCGAGGGTCCGCCGGCGCCTCCGAGAGCGCGTCCAAGCCCAAGGAGACCGGAAGCTTCATCAAGCTCCTGCCGGAAGTCTGGGCTTACGTCCACCCGCAGCGCTGGCTCCTGCTCACAGGCTTTGGCCTGATTGCAATTAACCGGGTTGCAGGCCTCGTCCTTCCGGGCTCAACGAAGATTCTCGTGGACAACATCATCACGAAGCGCCAGGTTCATCTCCTATTGCCTCTCGTCCTGGCGGTTCTGGCGGCAACTGCAATTCAAGGTGTCACCTCCTACACATTGACGCAGCTTCTCTCCAAGGCCGCGCAGCGCATGATCGCAACATTGCGGCTTCAGGTGCAGTCGCACATCGGACGCCTTTCCATTTCATTTCACGACGCCAACAAAACGGGCGTGCTCGTCACCCGCATCATGAGCGACGTTGAAGGCTTGCGAAATTTGATCGGTACCGGCCTCGTCGAATTTGCCGGAAGCGTGATCACTGCGATTCTGGCATTCGTCATCCTTCTAAAGATCAGCGCCTTGATGACCATCGTGGCTTTCACGATTCTTGTCGCCTTCGCTTTCGGGTTGAATATCGCCATCGGAACGATTCGTCCGATCTATCGCGCCCGCGCGAAAATGAATGCGGAAGTGACCGGCCGGCTGACGGAATCGCTTGCAGGCGTGCGCGTCGTGAAGGGCTACCACGCGGAAGGGCGAGAGGAGGGCGTTTTTGCCGGCGGTGTGCAGCGATTACTAGACAACATTCTCAAGACGCTCACCGCGACATCGGTCTTGAGCCTATCATCCACCGTGCTGCTCGGCATCGTGAGCGCGCTCATCATGTTCCTCGGCGCGAAGCGCATTCTTGCTGGCACCATGACCTTGGGAACGTTCTTCACCTACATCGCCTTCCTCGGGCTTCTCGTCGCGCCAGTCTTTCAAATCGTCGCGATCGGGACGCAGCTCACCGAAGGCATGGCGGGGCTCGAACGCACCACTGAAATCTTGAAGGAAGATCGGGAAGAGGCTGACCCGCGTCGCACGGTCAGCATTGGCAAGATTCGCGGCGAAGTTGCGTTCGAGAAAGTCGGATTCGCCTACGCGGAAGGCAAGCAGGTCCTCCACGACATCGATTTCATCTCGCAGCCAGGGACGGTGACCGCTCTCGTCGGCCCATCTGGAGCGGGTAAATCCACGATCATCGGACTGATTGCCGCGTTTTACATTCCGACTGCTGGCCGGGTATTGGTGGACGGCGTGGATCTCGCCACGGTGCGCCTCGATAGCTATCGCACGCAGCTCGGCGTCGTTCTTCAAGACACGTTTCTCTTCGATGGAACGATTCGCGAGAACGTGTCGTTCTCTCGCCCGAATGCATCCGAAGCAGATCTCCTTGCCGCGTGCCGCATCGCTCGCGTAGACGAATTCGCGGAAACTTTCGAGAAAAAATACGACACGGTGGTCGGCGAACGCGGCGTCAAACTTTCCGGCGGCCAGCGCCAGCGCATCTCCATCGCGCGTGCAATTCTGGCCGATCCGCGAATTTTGATTCTCGACGAAGCGACTTCAAGTCTTGATTCCGAGTCAGAAGCCCTGATCCAGGAAGGCCTTGCCTATTTAATGAAGGGCCGTACCACCTTCGTAATCGCGCACCGGCTTTCAACCATTCGCCGCGCCGACCAAATCCTCGTCATCGAAGGCGGCCGGATCATCGAGCGCGGCACGCATCAGTCGCTCTACGCTCTTGCCGGACGGTACTTCGAGCTTTACAACAAGCAGCACGGCGTCGAATCCAATCTATTCCTCGCGCCCGGTGAAGGCGATGCGATTCCGGCCGAAGCCGGCGCGGACGGAAAACAGAACGGCGGACCGGCAAATGGAGACAGCGCCGCGGCGGGCGATTCGAATATCGCCGAGGCCGCGCGAATCCTTCGCGGCCGCGAATCGTAATGTCGGTGGAAAAATCCGAAAAGCGAAAGGCCCCAGGCCTTTGCGCCAATTGCATTCACTCCCAACGCATTGAATCCGAGCGCGGCTCGACTTTCATCCTCTGCCGCCTTTCCTTCACCGATCCGCAATTCGCCAAATACCCGCGACTGCCTGTTCTCTTGTGCCCCGGATACAAGCCAGCAACCTAGAAAGCGATTGCGAACGCCGGCCCCCTGTAGCGCCGCACCGATTCTCGTGCGGCATTTACAGCTACCGACCCGAACGCTTCTTTACGCTATATCGAAGTGTCCGGTGCTATTCGCGCCGCGCAAAATTAGTTCCTTACACATTCAAATGATTCGCCGCCGCGACTCGCCCATACCAAAGCCCCGAATCTTTTACCGTCCGCTTCTGATCGCGGAAATCCACGTAAGTTAGTCCGTAGCGCTGACTATACCCATCCGCCCACTCGAAATTATCGAGCAGGCTCCAAGCGTGATAGGCGCGAACGTTGCCTCCATCCTTGATGGCGCGCGCCAGCTCCGCCAAGTGCGGGCGGAAAAAATCGATGCGGCGCGTGTCGGGAACCCGGCCATTTTCCTTTTGATAAGGCGCATCGAGATAGCTTCAGCCGCTCTCGGTGATCTCGATGATCGGCCGATTGTATTCACGCGTGATTTGCATCACGAGGTCGTAAATTCCGTGCGGCCATACCTCCAGGCCGGCGTCGGTAAGCGGACCATCAGTCGGCATCTCGGCGTGGAAACGCGTGTAAGGATCGCGGCCGGCCGATTGATCATTCTCGATCTCGGTGCCGAATGTGGCTTGTCCATTTGACGGCGCGCTGCCGCTGGCGTCGGAAACCACTCGGCGCGTGTAATAATGAAAACCAATCCAATCGAGCGGTACTTTCATGATCTTTTCATCGCCGGATTTGAAACCCATGAGTTCAAATGGCGTTTCGCCCGCAAATGCCTTCGGATATTCGCCGTAAATCGCGGTGCGCAGAAAGTAGTCGTTGTTCATCGCGTTGTATCGCGCGACTGCAGCACGATCGGCTTCGCTATCGGTCTTCGGATAAGCCGGCGCCATGCCGTACGCGCTGCCTACCGTAGCCTGCGAAGATGCCGCCTTGATCGCGCGGAATGATTCGCCCTGCGCCAAATTAACAGTGTGCGCCGCCTTCAGAAATTCGCCATAACCCCCGGCCTTGCAGGGCGGGTGAATCCCGATGCCATAGCCAAAATAAGTGAAAGTCCACGGCATGTTGAACGGAGCCCAAACGGTGATCCGGTCCCCGAGGTGCTTGGCTAGAATTCCGGCGTAGTCCGCAAAAAAAGCTGCGAGGTCGCGATTGGGCCATCCGCCGCGATCTTCAAGCGCCTGCGGCAAGTCCCAGTGGTAAAGCGTGCAGAACGGGCGTATGCCCGCGGCGAGCAGCGCGTCGGTTAGGCGGCTGTAATGGTCGAGCCCCTTCTGGTTTACCGCGCCCGTGTCCGCCGGCTGAATGCGCGGCCACGAAATCGAGAATCGGTAACTCTTCAAGTTCAGGCGCTTCATCATTGCGATGTCCTGCGGGAAGAGATGATATTGGTCGCAGGCAAAGTCGCCCGTCGCGCCGCCTCTAACTTTGCCGACAGTGTGCGAAAAGCGATCCCAGATGGATTCGCCCTTGCCGTCGAGATTCCACGCGCCTTCCACTTGATAAGAAGCCGTCGCCATGCCCCACAGGAATCCGCTCGGAAAGCGCGCGCCGGCGATTTCGGCCGCCGAAATTCCGCCCGGAATCTGCTCCTGATTCGGCGACACAGCGCCAGCAAACCCATGGCTCGCAAGCAACGCACCACCCGCACTCGCAAGTGAGTTTCTTAGGAATTGACGGCGGTCCATTTTGATGCACCTTCCTTCAGTGGTTCGCTATAACACCATCCCTATGCGGCAGCAAAGTATAAGTTCGCAAGCGCACGCAGTTCCAGGCGCAGGAGTGAGGAGTCGAAAGTTAAATCCATTGGCCGCGAGGAGGATAGAACATGAGTGCTGCTCAATCTATGTTCTCGATACTATTCGTACGCGAGGGCTTCGACGGGATCCTTGCGGCTGGCGATCCATGCCGGATACGACGAGCCGATCAATCCGCCAAAAATCGCGATGCCCGCCGCGCGCAAAATCCATTCGTAGGTGATCAGGATTGTAAGTGTGGGGAAAAGATGCAGGAAAAGCGCGCGCGCGGAATACGACAGCACGATGCCGACGATTGTGCCCGCAACGCACAGCAACGTCGTCTCGCTCAAAATCACGCGGATAATGTAAGCCTTCGACGCGCCCAGCGATTTCAGCACGCCGATCTCGCGCGTCCTCTCGATGATCGTCGTGTACATCGAAAGGAAAATCACCAGAAACCCGATGGCCACGGCAAGTCCGATCATCGTATTGATGAAAGCTTGCAAGCCCGGCAGGCTCGACGAAGTCATCAATGAAATGAAATCCTTGAGCGGCCGAATTTCATAACGCGGCAGCAGCGCTTTAATTTCATCCATCACAGTGTCGGTGTCATCCGGCCGCTCGCACTTGATGTAAAAGACGGACGCCTTATCGTGCGCACCCGCCAGATCCTGAAGCGTGGGCAGCAAGACGAATAGCCGCGCGCCCTTTCCGTGCTCGACAATGCCTGCCACGTGAAAGTCGTGATCGAGAATGTGCAGATACTGTCCGGCATGCACGTTCTTAGCCCTCGCGTACACGTCGTCCACCAGAATATCGTCCGATTCCGTGAGATCGTGTCCAGAATGAAAAATGAATCCGCCTGATACGGCCTTATAAGTATCCGGATCGATGCCGTAAATGATGTCCAGGCCGTTCGTCGAATTGAATTGCAGGAGAACCGGCGTGACCGCTTTCACGTATTTCATTTCCGCGAGTTTGTCGCCGAGCCGAATCGGCATGGGCGCGCCGCTGAAGGCCATCAACACAGACGCCGAGGGCGGCTGAACCATGATGTCTGCGCCGATACCTTCCACGCGCTTCGCGGAATCCGTCACCAGGCCCGTCGTAAGCCCGACCACGGTGATGACGAGCATCACTTCAATCGCCACCGCTAGGACCGTGAGCGCCGTCCGAATCGGACGGTGTAGCACGTTCTGAAGGATCATCTGCTGGATCACGGCTTCGGTTCCTCTTGATCCTTGCCGGCTTCGACAAGTTGAGCGCCCGGCGGCTGCGCGAGATGGAAGCGCTCGGGCGCGATGGTTTCGTTCACCGCGAGTTTCGTCACCTGAATATCGAGTTCGTAATCATCATGCGGCCGCTGGACGCGAATGTCGCGTGCGAATTGCGCGTCGCCCGCTGGCTGCCAGTCTCCGTAATGAACCGCCGATTCCAATTTTCCCCCGGCGCCAAAATTATCAATTTCCGCGATGTTCAAATCCGTGCGGACAAATCGAATTTTTCTCTCGATTTCGAAATTCGTATCGCGCCGCGAGCCATGGAGGACCGTCAGGACATATTCGCGTTTGCCGTTGTCTTCCGTCTCTTCAAAAATCACCGGCGCATCTTCGCGAATTTCATTCCAGAAGAGCGCGTCCACCAGATGCTGCGGCCGCAGATTTTCAATTGGCTTCTTCGAGGGCTTTTCGAATTTCGCTGGACCTGTGATGAACTGATTCTTCGATGGAATGAAAATTCGGAATGTCTCTCCGTCGCTCACCATGTCGAAGATATTCTTGTTCACCACCGGCGCCTGTCCGATCACGCGAATGCTCGCCGGCCTCTGCGCCAGGATAAATCCGTTCACTTCATGGTATTGCTCGACCACGCCGCTATATTGGGAACCTGCCGTCGCCTTCAGCTTTACGGTTGCATTCAGCGATCGGATCGCTTTTGCCTGCTGGTTGTACTTCGCGATCAGCTCGGCCTGCGTCGCATCAAGTGCCTGACGCGTTTCCGCCGGCGGCACTGTCGTTTTCTTGCTCACCCTCACTGCGCAACCGGCTGCACCCGCCGCGACAGCTGCGGCCAACATCAACGAGATACACGCGCGCAATCTACGCGATTTAGCCCTGTCCATAAGCAAGCTCGGAGTCTAATGGCCGCGTACAGGGGTGTCAAACCGCGATTAGCCGCAAAACACTTCGGGAAGGACTGTATCGCAGAATCTGTCGCATGAACGAGCGATGACGGTATCTCTTTATCCTTTAACGAGTTGCAACGTCTCGGAGATAAAAGACAGCAGGTTCGATCGCGAATCGCAAAGATGGCTCGGCACACGAACATTTTTCTTGCGCCGAAGCAATCCAAACCAGGCGCAAGCGGACTGCCTTGAACGTCGGGCGACCTCACTTTGCATCGGGGATTTGGCCACGTGCTCAAGTTCAGCGATTCAAGTCCTGCGCCGCCGTGTCGCATAGGGTTGCGTACGACCGTTTCTCGCGCTGTCTTTTTGGACTACGTGAGCCCTCAGCTCGACAGATGTACATGGCTAATTTTACGGAGTGTTGACGCGTCCATTGATCAACCAACGTGAGCGTGACGTCGATCTTAGCTCCGTGCTGGAACGCGTTAGGAATCGGTCTTCGTCCGATTCCGAGAAGCAATCCTTCGTGCGGTACGCCGCGTCGTAGCGGGCCGCGTAAGACATGGTTGAGGACTATCGATCTGGGGTAGTACTCGCCGGCCGGGCCTGGGAAGATGTAGAGTTTCTTCGACGGATTCTTCGACCGATTCTCAACCGCCGGGTCCGGGAGCCACTCGAAATAAGCGTCATCCCAAGGAAGTCCGAGACTTTTCTCTAGAACGTGCACAGCTCCGGGGAGCCTGTTTATGATTAGAAGATTCAGGATATAATAAATATGATATTTATCTGATTCTATAATCAGGTTGCTAGCTATGTCGCCCTGCTGTTCGATAAAAAGCTCCTCGTGAAAATCGCGGCCTCCCGATCTCCGACGAAATTCCGGAAGTTCAAGCGGTACGCCATGTTCTTCCAGCTCATCCCAGTGCTTCCTTAAATTCTGAACGTGAAGGTTTCGCATGATCCATTTCCTCTTTGAATGAAATTCAAAAAGTCCTCAATATCCTCCACACCTCCACCCTCTTTGAAAACATTCAGCTCCAGCGCAGCACACCGATGTTGAATGTCATTTTGCGGAATCTGCGCTCCTCATATTTGCGCAGCATGGACAGTCACGTCGGATATCGTTGCGCAGAGTAAGTACGTCGTATGTCATCGCAAGCTCGTGGAGACGATTGCGAGCATGGTCGGTTAGCCGGATGCCGTTGCCGGCACTACTGAGCGTTACCGTAGGGACACCGAGCCGCTTCATCGTCCAGCCGACATTCTCTGCAGAGATTTCCCCGTTTCGGTCTCGGCCTCTGAGAATCGCAGTCGCCTTCACAGCGATTTCAGAAGACCGCACCTCGGATTGGCCACGCTTGTGAGCGAAGAACAGCGCGGCCTCGATCACGATAGCGTCCGGACGACTCGAGCGCTCCGAGCGCCCAGCATCTTCTTGCGATTCGAGAGCTGCGACGATTTTCTGTTCGAGCTCTTTGTCGCCCATCACGGCGGCGGTAAGCGTCGCGGCCAGGTCCTGTAGCGGCGGACTCAGGCGGCTGTTTTTCAACTGAGGCCGCTGAAGATCTGCGAAGTGGTGAAGCCGAAAGCTCAAAAAACGCCCTTGGAACTCCTGGCCGATCGCTTCCGCAGTTTTTGGATCAGGCATTTCGATTCGTTTGGTACTTGGGATTAACGAGATGCGGACGATTTCGCTGTCGCGCCAAAACTCACTCGGGAATGTGCACGTCAAGACCACTTTCGGGCAAAAAAGATCGATCACACCCCGATGAACGACGTGTGTTCCAGGCCGGGTCGCACTGCGAATAAGATTTTCCGCTGTGGCCCGGAGATCGGACGCGTCCAGCAAGAGGGTGCCTCGCAGTGCCGTCGGAACACCGCAAAGCTCGCGCCGGCCGACGCCTGCCAGTCGAAGTGAATGCCGTCCGATAAGGCCCAGGATCTGAAGTGCGACGTGCGTCGCGCTTTGCGGCGAAGCCGTTATCCAGAGCACCGGCGCGTGCGCGAGGACATCGTACACCCACGAAGCGAGCTGCCAAGCGACCGTCAATGTTAAGTTCGGTCCCGAAAGCCCGAGGTAACACCCCATCAGCAACTCAGTCGCCGTGAAGAGGTCGCGTACGCCTTCGCGCGGCGACACGCGTACGGGAAACCGAACCGCAGTGCTGACTGATGGTTCGAGCTCTATGGGCACGTAGCGTAGACCGCAATGCTCAACTGACGTGCCAACGTTGATTACGCGCCCACGCCACTCGAGCAGTCGCGATTCATCAGCCTTGGAGGGATCGCGAATCAGCTCGAGCGCTGTTCCATCTGGGAATATCTCGCAGGCAGTAAATATGTGAGAGTTTAGTTGACTGGCGAGTTTCCGAGACATTGGATCCCCCCTGAAGCTGATATCTGCGACCGAATGTACAACGCGTCACGAGCGCTGTATCAAGCCGCGACCCAACGCCTCACGATTCGGGAATCCTCACAAAAAAAGGCGGAGACAGACATGCTGAAGTTTGAACTCACCTAATGCTTGAGCACGGAGACAGATTTGTAAAGAGAAAATAGACAGTGCGGTTTTTCTAAGAGATAGAGATATTGTCCGTAAACCAGATCGGTGACGATGAACCCTGATTGCCATCGCCGACCACTCACAGTACAACTGCGAAACGCTAGGCTTTCAATGGATCGCACCCGGAACGTTTCACCGCTCTTTTGTCCGCTGCGAAAGATAGCGTTGAACGAGTCTCGTGCCATCTTTTTTGTACGTCTCCGAGCCAGCCCTGAGAAATACCTCGCAGATTTGAGCCACGCTCCGCCCCTCTTCCGCGGCTACTCGCTCCAATTCTTTCTTGAGATCGGCCGATATCCGAAACGTGAATTGAGCGTCTTTTTTCATTCGCGGTGCTTACATCCCTGTGGAGTGTGAGTGTGCACCGGCAACTGGTTGCTTGACAAGCAAGATTCACTGTGCAATGCTATGTAATGCACTGCAGTGCACTCTATGGAGTCAAACATGAAACACAAGTTACGACGATGGCGTCAGAACGCTAGATCTGCACGGTCGATTTGGGGAACTCTGGACTGCGACGCGATGGATCAGCTCAGGTTGCTGACGAATACGCACGGTTTGTCGGTCTCTGCGGGCGACGTGCGCCTAATAGAGGGTCGGTGGTACGTGACTCACGTCGGCCTTCTACGAATCGCGGAACGGCGTCGGTGCACTGGAATCAGGACCTCGGTCGACCGCGGCCTGTCCGATACCAATTCCAATCGATGGGTATTCAAGGCCACCGCATATACAGCATCTGGTCCCAAAGGCTTCGTCGGTTATGGCGACGCTGACCCCTCGAACGTCTCTCCTCTTGTCCGCGGAGCCGAAATGCGCGTTGCTGAGACGCGTGCCGTCAATCGCGCTCTCCGCAAGGCGTATGGCATCGGCCTGTGCTCAGTCGAAGAGCTCGGATCCTTCTCTGCACCCACGCCAGCCTCATATCCGAAGCAGGCCTCGCCTTTTTCTGGCAATGGAAATGGCTCGGGCCACAGCCAGCCCCGTCTCCGGGACCAACTCTGCCTTCTGATTCGCCAGTTCAACCTCGATCCCACACTCGTGAAGGCTTATGCCGCAGACTTCTGCGGCACCGAAGCTCTCAAGGAAGCCAGCCGGGATTTGGTCGAATCCTTCATCGCCCATATCTCGAAGGCGGCAAACGAAGATCGAAGCGCTTTGATCTGCAAGCTC
>Ga0302180_10000163_pt1 | contig 56976 bp, 47 predicted proteins | sample I_Palsa_E3_2_FD_200575 | JGI IMG/M metagenome (GOLD analysis project Ga0302180, IMG submission 200575) | Peat permafrost microbial communities from Stordalen Mire near Abisko, Sweden - I_Palsa_E3_2 | ecosystem: Environmental > Terrestrial > Soil > Palsa > Peat permafrost | place: Sweden...
CTGGGGTATCTCGGCCGCGAGGCGGTGGTGCTGGCGCATGAGGAGCAGGAGCCGGCCGACCCGGCGCGGATCGATGCCGCTTTGCGCTCCGATGCGGCGATCACGCACGTCGCGCAGGTGCACTGCGAGACGGGCACGGGCATCCTGAATCCGCTGCCGCAGATCGCGGCGACGGTGGCGCAGCACGCTCGCGGGCTCATCATCGATGCGATGAGCTCCTACGGCGCACTTCCCATCGATGCGCGACGGGTGCGCTTCGATGCGCTGGTCGCGGCGTCCGGGAAATGCCTCGAGGGCGTGCCCGGCGCGGGATTCGTGATCGCGAGGCGCGCGGCGCTCGAGCACTGCGGCGGCAACAGCCACTCGCTCGCGATGGACCTCGTCGACCAGTGGCAGTACATGCAGAAGAGCGGCCTGTGGCGCTTCACCCCGCCCACGCACGTCATTGCCGCACTGCGCGTCGCCATCGACCAGTACCAGGCCGAGGGCGGCCAGCCGGCGCGACTTGCGCGTTACGCAGCCAACTGCGACGCGCTCGTTTCGGGCATGCGCGCGCTGGGATTCAAGACGTTCCTGCCCGATGCCCTGCAGGCGCCCATCATCGTCACGTTCCACGCGCCGGCCGATCCGGCCTACGAGTTCAGCGAATTTTATCGCCGCGTGCGCGAGCGCGGATTCATCCTGTATCCGGGAAAATTGACGACCGTCGACACCTTCCGGGTGGGCTGCATCGGCGCGATTGGCAGCGACATCATGCGTGAGGCGGTGCGCGCCGTGGCCGACGCGCTGCGCGCAATGGGAGTCCGCAGCTTTGCGCCGGGTTGACGGAGAGCCTCGGTGCATCGCAAAAGCAGCGGCATCACTCACCGGATGCGCGCGCCCTGACGCGTGAGCTCCTGCTGCACGGCGCCGATGTTCACCGCGTCGAGGGGTTCGTTGCGCTGCAGGGAGACGGCCGCGGCGACCCCCGCGCCCTGGCCGCTCACGGCGCAGCACATCATGTTGCGCGCCGATGCATGCGATACGGTGTCGCCGCCGATGCAGCGTCCAGCAACCAAGAGGTTGCCGACGCGCCTGGGCACGAGCGCCCGATAGGGCACGTGCCAGTACCGGCCGGTGGTCGGCAGGATCAGAATCCCGTAGCCGTCTATGAATTCCGGGAAGATGCCGATCGCATCGTCAAAGCGCGCCTGCTCACGCACGTCGGTCCCGGTGAGGTTGTACACGGCGTCGATCTTGCGCGTATCGCGCACGCCGAGAGTCATGCCGAAATTGCGCAGCTTGGCAGCCTCGCAGCCCGGCATGAACTTGCGCAGCGCCTCCACCGCGTAGATGGCTTCGCGGCGGCCACGGATCTCACCGATGGTGAGGTCATTGGGGTCGGTGCCGTCGAGCTCGGGAATATGCACGAGGTTGAGGTAGGTCAAATCGCCCTGGTCGGTCACGCTGCCCCAGGTGCCGGCGATCGTGTGCAGGGATGCGGGAATGATGCCGGCCTCGAGCGCTTTCTTGAATGGCTTGCGCAGGAAGGGTGAAAACATCTTGTCCTCCTTGCCGGTCGTCTCGTAGTCCCATTCCTGGTTGCCCGACCAGTCGGCGTAGGTCTGCGGATCGGCCTTCACCGCGTCGATGAAACGGCGCTTGTTGACGCCGGACATGGAGAACATGACCGACACCGCGAGCATCTTCTCCTTCGGCGTCTTGCGCACCGGCGCACCGGCGCGCGTCGCGATGTCCGCATCACCCGTGGCGTCGATGACCCGTTTGGCGAGGATCGCCTCGCGCCCGGCCTTGCTCTCGGTGATCACCCCGCAGATCGCGCTCCCCTCCATGATGGGCGCGACGCCCAGCCGATGCAGCAGCGGCCTGACGCCCGCCTCCTCGACCAGCACGTCGGCCACCCATTTGAACATCTCGGCATCGAGCGCGTGGCTGAGCGACTGCGGCTCCGGCATCGCCGCACCCATGGCCTTCGCATGGCTCTCGAACTCAATGCCGATGCCTTCGCAGTCCACCGTGTGCTCGTGGCGGTACCAGGCAAAGCCCTCGACGCCGACCTGGGTGATGTTGCCGCCGAAGCAGCCGTTGCGGTCGATCAAGGCCGTGCGTGCACCGGCGCGCGCCGCCGCGAGCGCCGCGGCGAGTCCGCCCGGCCCGCTGCCGACGACGAGCACGTCGGTCTCGAGGACGACGTCGACCGAACGGGCGGCCTCAGCGATTTTTTTCATGACGGCGGCACTCCTTCTGGATTTGCGCGTAGCAGCGTCGCAGCTTCGCTTGCAATGACGCTCGCCTCGTCGACTGGAATGACCTCGATCGCAACCCTGCTCGTTGCACTGGCAATGCTCGCTGCGATGCCCGTCGCGGCTGCATTTGCCGCGCCGTCCACCTGGACGCCGGCCCACGCAAGTCCGCCGAGAATGCGGCGGCGAATCTCGGCGCAGTTCTCGCCGATGCCGCCGCCGAAGACGATCACATCGGCGCCGCCCAGTTCCGCCATGTACGCGGCGAGATAGTGTCGCGCACGGCGGCAGAAAATCTCCACCGCCAACGCCGCGCGCGGCTCGGCCTGCTGCTCGAGCGCCAGGAGCTCGCGCATATCTGCCGTGCGACCCGAGAGCGCAAGGAGGCCGCTCTCCTCGTTGAGCGCCCGGCGCAGCTGCGCCGCCGACATCCCACTGCGCTCCATGACATAGAGGAGTGCACCCGGATCGACATCTCCGGAGCGGGTGCCCATGACGAGCCCCTCGAGCGGCGTGAACCCCATGCTGGTGGCGATGGCGCGCGCGCCGAGCGTAGCCGTCACCGAACATCCGCGCCCGAGCTGCAGGCTCACGATGCGCGCCGTGGCGCGCGATCCTTGCAGGCGCGCGCGTGCGGCCTGGCACAGGTAGCGGTGCGCAGTACCGTGGAAGCCGTAGCGGCGCACGCCGAATTCCTCGCGCCAGCGCGCCGGCAGCGCGTAGCAGTACGCAGCTTCGGGCAGATCGGCGTAATAGGCGGTATCAAATACGCCGATCACGGGCAGCTTCTCACCCAGCCGGCCGCGCACTGCGGCGATGACCGACAGAGCCGGCGGATTGTGCAGCGGCGCGAGCGTCCCGATGTCGGCGAGCAAGGCCAATTCCGGCGCGCCGAGCCGTCTCGGCGCACGAAAGGCATGGCCGCCGTGGACGATGCGATGGACGCTCGCGTCCACGCTCTTGAGAAGATCGCGGCCGTGCAGGGCGGAGTTGGCAAGCCAATCAAGCACGCAGCCGGCGGCTGCGGACAAGGTGCGGATCGGCGTCGTGGGCGGAGTTACGGCCGCGGCGCTGCGCAGCTCGAAGATCCCGGAGCCGTCTGCCGTATCCACAAAGCTGCCCGACTCTAAGCGGCGCACGGCGCCAGTTGCTATCACCTCGAGGAGGTCAAATTTGAGAGAAGAGCTGCCGGCGTTGAAAACTAGGAGCAGCATCTAGGTGGCGCAATGCGCTTAAGAGCAGATCCGCGCGCGAGCGAGCGCAGTGCCGAGCGCTCTTGCCCGCACGTCATGGCCCGGATCCCGTCGGGGCGTGTGCGGAAGACGGCGGCGGGTCTTCTTCCCGCAACGGGACTCGCGAGCCGAGCAGCCGGCGCAGCGCAAACGCTGCCAGCAGCACCACCACGCTTGCAAGGCCGAACACCAGGGGTGCGCGCTGCTCGGGGATGAATGCCATGGCGGCCACGATCGCCAGCATCGCGACGATGGCGCAGCGCGTGAGGTAGGGAAAGCCCCACATCCGCATCCGCAGGCGCTCGGGCATCTCGCGCTCCAGACGCCGCCGCAGCTTCAGCTGCGAGAATGCGATCAGCACGTAGACGAAGATCGCGACCGTGCCGTAGGAGTTGACGAGAAACGCGAATACCTTGCCGGGGGATACGTAGCTCATGACGACGGCGGCATAGCCGAACGCGGTGCCTGCAAGAATCGCGGCAACCGGCACGCCGCGCGGATCGAGTGCGGCAAATACGCGCGGTGCGTCGCCGCGGCGTGCGAGCGCCATCAGCATGCGCGATGAGGCAAAAAGGCCCGAGTTCAGCGCCGAGAGCACCGCGGTCAGGATGACGATGCTCATCACGGTGGCCGCGGCGGGCACCCGCAGCACCTCGAGCACGCTCACGTACGGCTGCTCGATGCGCGCCGTGTCGTTCCACGGCAGAATCGCGACGACGAGAAAGATCGAGCCGACGTAGAAGGTCAGCACGCGCCAGATCACCGACTGCATCGCCTGGGCCACGGCCCTTTCAGGCTCGGCGGACTCCGCCGCGGCGAGCGTCACAATTTCAGTGCCGAAATAAAATCCGGTCGCCGCTACCGCGCCGGTCAGCACCGGCACGATGCCCCTGGGCATGAAGCCGCCGTGCGCCGTGAGGTGCTGCGCGCCACCCGCCCCGCCAGGCCAGAAGCCGAAGACAAAGATGGCGCCCGCGCACAGGAACAAGACGATGGCGAGAACCTTGATCGATGCGAACCAGAACTCCGCCTCGCCATAGGAGCGCACCGAGAGCAGATTGACCACGGTGAAGAGCGCCACCAGGCCGAGCGTGAATTGCCACGGCGGCAGCTGCGGCCACCATTGACCGAGGAGCTTCGCGCCGGCCACGGCCTCGAGCGCAACGACGATCACCCAGAAGTACCAGTACATCCACCCGGTGAGAAAGGCCGCAAGCTCGCCGAGCGCCAGATGGCTGTATTCGTAGAAGCCGCCGACGGCAGGGTAGGCGACCGCCATCTCCCCGAGCATGCGCATCACGAGCACGACCAGGATCCCCGTGATCGCAAATGAGATGACCGCAGCCGGGCCTGCCGCGCTGACGACGACCCCGCTGCCGACGAAGAGACCCGCACCGATCACGCCGCCGAGCGCGATCATCTGCATATGGCGCCGCTGCAGAGTGCGGCGAAGTCCGCTCGGTGGTGCCTCCATCAGCGGCGGCAGTTGGCGGCAGGCGCGAGCGGTTGCCGCGCAGGCGGCGCGGCCGCTTCCCGGGCGGTCATGAATGAAGAGTGGGCATGTTGGCCGCGGCGCATCGCAGGCATATCAAACGTAGGTCTTGTACTTGTCTAGATATCGTACCGGCTTCGTCAGCGCATCGCGGCGGAACGGATCGCCGAGTTCCTGCGTCACCATCACCTCGAGCACCGTCGTCCTTCCCGCGCTCTGCGCCTGCGCCGCCGCCCGCAGGGCAGGGCCCACGTCGGCAAGCCGCTCCACGGTGACGCCCTCGCAGCCAAAGGCGCGCGCCACCGCGGCCCAGCTCGGGTTTTCCAGATTGACGCCCTGATAGCGCCGCGAATAGAAGTCGACGTGATTCTTCTTCTCCGCACCCCACTGAGCATTATTGAACACCACCACCGTGACGCCGATCTTCCGGCGGGCGCAGGTGAGCAATTCGTTGAAACTGATGCCCCAGGCGCCGTCGCCGACATAGGCGAAAGCCGGCCGCCCGGGCGCCGCCAGCTTCGCGCCGCAGATGACCGGAAATGCGTAGCCGCAGTTACCGAAGCTCATGGCGGCGAACATCGAGCGCGGCGCCTCGAAGCGCAGGTAGGAGTTCGCAACCGAACAAATGTTGCCGATGTCGGTGGAGACCATGCTGTGGGGCGGCATGGCCTTCTCCAGCGCGCGCAGCAACTCGCGCGGGTGCATGTGCGGGGAGTTGCGCGCCACTTCGAGCGAGTAGGGATCGCGCTCGTGCGTCCAGCCGTCAAGTTCGCTCTCCCAGGCTTGCTTTTCGGCCGCAATGCGCGCCGCACGCTCGGCGCGATTGGCTTCTGCCGCGAGGGTGCGACCGCGCAGGCGCTCGATGAGCGCGGCGGCGGCCGCGCGCGCATCGCCATGAATGCCGACCGAGATCGGCTTCACGAGCCCGAGCATTCGCGGGTCGGTGTCGATCTGGATGATCTTGGCGCCCTTCGGCCAGTAGTCGAGCCCGTGCTGCGGCAGGGTGCCAAACGGGCCCAGGCGCGTACCCAGCGCAAGCACCACATCCGCCTGCGCGAGGAGCTTCATCGCAGCTTTCGACCCCTGGTAGCCGAGCGGGCCGACGGCAAGAACGTGCGCAGCGGGGAAGGAATCGTTGTGCAGATAGCTGTTGCATACCGGTGCGCCGAGCAATTCCGCAAGGGCGATGGCCTCGGCGGTTGCCCCCGCCATGATCACGCCGCCACCGGCAATGATCACGGGGGATTTCGCAGCGGCGAGCGTGGCGGCGGCCGCATCGAGCGCCGCCGAATCGCCCGGCCCATGGGCAATGCGCAGCGGTGGGCTGACGAGCGCCTCGATTTCGCCGTAGAAGAAATCACGCGGAATATTGAGCTGGGTCGGGCCCATCTCCAGCATGGCGCGGTCGAAGCAGCGTGCCGCGATTTCCGCCATGCGCTTGGGATTATTCACATGCCCCTGGTACTTGGTGATTTTCGAGAAGATGGGCAGCTGCTCGGTCTCCTGGAAGCCGCCGAGTCCCATCGACATCGACCCGGTCTCCGGCGTAATGAATACCACCGGCGAATGCGCCCAGAAGGCGGCCGCGACCCCGGTTACGAAGTTCGTCACGCCCGGCCCGTTCTGGGCGATGCAGACGCCATGCCGGCCGGATGCGCGGGCGTAGCCGTCGGCCATGTGGATGGCGCCTTGCTCATGAGCTACCGGCACGAACTCGATTCCGGCCGCCGGAAAGATGTCGAGGGCATCCATGAATGCCGAGCCGACGATCCCAAAGACATGCGTCACGCCGTTGACGGCGAGGGTCTCAACCAGGGCCTCTGACGGCCCCATCTTCTGCGGCTGACTCACTGGCTTTCCCACTCCGTTGCGGTATCTCGTTAATAGAGACATTACGTCTTCTTATTGCGCTAAAATAACCGTGTTACTGCCCTATGGCAATCGTGGATTCTAATTTAGAGTGCTTTTCGTACCGTTTACCGGAAGCGGAGTCTGATGCATGAATAGCCGCGCGCTGTCGTTCGTGGTGGAACCTGGGGAAATTGCGGGCGAGACCTCCTCCACGCTGAAGGCGTTCGGGGTGCTTGAGGTGCTGGTGCGGGCCGGCCGGGCGGTGACGCTCGCGGAACTCATGCAGGCGACGGAGCTGCCGAAGCCGACGCTGCACCGCACGCTTGCGCTCTTCGAGGAAGCGGGCTATCTCGCCCGCGAGCCCGGCGGGCGCGCCTACGTCATCGGCGAGCGCCTCTCCCAGTTCGGGCTCGATGTGCTGCGCAATGATGGCGCCGCGACGCAGCGGCGCACCATCCTGCGCCGCGTGGTGAGCGAGATTGACGAGAGCTGCAACCTTGCCGTGCTGCAAAGGGGCGCTCTCATCTATCTCGACCGCATCGAAGTGGAATGGCCGCTGCGTTTGCAGCTGCCGGTGGGCGGGGTCGCGATTCCCCCGCACTGCTGCGCCAGCGGCAAACTCCTGCTGGCCCACCGCCCCAGCGCCGAACGTCAGCGCTTATTGGAGCTGATGGCGCTCAAGCGCTTCACCGAACGCACCATCATCGACCGCCAGGTGCTCGCCTCCGAGTTCGACCGCATCGTCAGTTCCGGCTACGCGGTCGACAATGAAGAATACGTGCTCGGCGTCGCCTGCGTTGCGGTGCCGGTGCGCAACGCGCATGCAGAAGTGATAGCGGCGCTCGCCGTGCAGGGTGCGACGGCACGCCTGCCGCTGATGCGTGCCATCGAGTTCGTGCCGCGCCTGCAGGCTGCGGCTTTCGACATTGGCTCGACCTTCGGATGAGACGCAAGCGCGCGGGCGAGCCTGCGACTCACGCTCACGGCAGCGCGCTATAAACGGAGACTGACATGGAATTGACCCTCGAGGCACTCGAACAGCACTGGCTGCCCTTCACCAACAACCGCGACTTCAAGCGCGCACCGCGCCTCTTTGTGCGCGCGAGCGGCATGTATTACTGGAGCCAGACGGGCCAAAAAATTCTCGACGGCAGCTCCGGACTCTTCACCAGTGCCGCCGGCCACTGCCGGCCGGAGATCGCGGCGGCGGTGGCCGAACAGCTGCAGACGCTCGATTTCACGCCGTCCTTCATGCGCGGCCATCCCGGCGCATTTGCGCTCGCGAACGGCATCGCGGCCCTCACGCCGCAGGATCTCAATCACATCTTCTTCTGCAACTCCGGCTCCGAGGCGGTCGACACCGCCATCAAGATTGCCTTCGCCTATCATCTCGCCCGCAAGGAAGCGCAAAGAACGTATCTCGTGTCGCGCGAACGCGCCTATCACGGCGTGAACATCGGCGGCACCGCGCTCAGCGGCATCCTGCGCAACCGTGAAGCCTTCGGGGCGCTGATGCCCGGCGTCCTGCACCTGCGCCACACGCTCCTGCCCGAGAACCGCTTTACCCGCGGCATGGGCGCAAGCGGCGCGGAGCTTGCCGATGATCTCTTGCGCTTCGTGCAGCTCGTCGGCGAGAAGCGCATTGCCGCAGTGTTTGTCGAGCCCATTGCCGGCTCCACCGGAGTGCTCGTTCCGCCGCGCGGATACCTTGAGCGCATCCGCGCGATATGCGACCGCTACGGCATCCTCTTGGTGTTCGATGAGGTGATCTGCGGATTCGGCCGCACCGGCGCGCCCTTCGCGGCGCTCTCCTACGGCGTGATGCCCGATGTCATCACCATGGCCAAGGCGCTCACCAACGGCGCACAGCCGATGGGCGCCGTCGCGGTCCGCGAAGGCATCTATCGCACAATTGTCGATGCGGCGCCGGACGGTGCGACCGAATTCTTTCACGGCTATACCTACTCCGCGCACCCGGCGGCCTGCGCCGCCGGACTTGCGACGCTCAAGATCTACGAGACGGAACAGCTCTTCGCCAGGGGTCGCGAACTGTCGGGCTATTTCCAGGATGCGATGTTCGCACTGCAGGATCTGCCGGTTGTTGCCGACGTGCGCGGGGATGGCCTCTTGGCGGGTGTCGAAGTCAAACCCGGCAAGGCGCCGGGGCTTCGCGGTAGCGAGCTACAGGCGAAGCTCTTTGACCGCGGGCTGCACATCAAGACGACGGGGGATGTTGCAATCGTTGCACCCGCCTTCATCGCAAGCCGCGCGGAGATTGACCAGATGAGCGCGATCCTGCGCGATGCGCTCGGGGAGTACTGAACTGACAGGTTCGCTGCCGCACGCCCAGAAATAGCGTAGCGCCTGGGGCATGCGCGCCGTGTCAGACCGTGCCGGAACTGGGAGGCTCCTCCGCCGGCGCCGGGCGCTCCGCACGTTTGACCCGGGCCCTGCGCTCGCGCTTGCTCGCGCCCTCGGGGCCGCTTAAGGCAAGATCGCGCAGGCGGCTCGGCTGCAGCGCACCGGCGCGTTCCAATACGGGATATGCGGCCGAGCACAGGTGCGAGTGGATCCGCTTCAGGTCACGCAGAATGTCCAGATCGAGCGAAACGGACTCGATTGTCTCCGGGCTGCCTTCGCGCATGCGCATCAGATTGCGCTCCCCAGCTTCGAATTCCGTCGTGCGCAGCTGCGCCTTGGCCGCAATCAGCTGACGCGCGACGTTGATGTCGCCCGACATGAAGATGCCAACAGCGAGCCGCAGGCTGTCGAGGACTTGCTGATGAAATGCCACGAGCTCCGCTTCGCCGTCCCTGGAGAAAGTAATGCCGCGCCGGATCTTCTTGTTGGCGACATCCATCAGATTCTTGTCAATGATGTCGCCGACGTGTTCAAGATTGATGGCGAACGACACAATTTCCATGGCCCGGTGGCCATCGCGGTCATCGAGACTGTCGCGAGTAATGCGGGTGACATAAAGCTTGACGGCTTCATTCAAGCTGTCGACGGCGTCGTCCATGCCACTGATCTCGGCCACAAGCTTGCGGTCGCTCGAGAGGAGCGCGGTCATGCTTTGGCGCAGCATGCTCTCGATGAGATCGCCCATGCGCAGCACCTCCCGGGCAGCGCAGACGAGCCCAACCGAGGGCGTCCCGGTGACGGTGCTATCCAGATACACCGGGATCGACGGATCCGCGGCCTTCTTCTGTTCCGGCAGCCAGCGCGTGAGGAGCGCCGCAAGCGCGGGCAACGGCGCGATGAAGGCAAGGGCAAGGAGGACGTTGAACGCCGTGTGAAAGTCCGCGGCCAGCCTTGCAGGATTGGGCTCGATCTCCAGCAGTTCGCGCGTGAAAAAATTCAGAAACGGCAACACCACAAGGCACCCTGCGACGCGGGTGATTAGATTTCCGACAGGCAGGCGGCGGCTGGCGGGGTTTCCGGGTTGACTCGCCTCGATGAGCGGATTGATGGCGCTGCCCAGATTGGCGCCGAGAACCAGGGCGAGCGCGGCGCTCGGGGTCACGAAGTGCGCGGTTGCAAGTGATATGACGAGCAGCACGACGGCGACGCTCGAGTGTGCTACCCAGGTGAGAATCGCGGCGACCAGGAGGCACAGCACGGGCTGGCCCGTGATGGCGCCGAGGAGCGCGCGCGCGGAAGGCGCGCTCTCCGCCGAACCCATCGTACCGAGCAGGATGTGCAGCGCGAGCAGCATGAAGCCAGCGCCGATGGCGACGCGCCCCAGGTCGCGCGTGCGCGTGCGCGCACTGCGCTTGAAGGCGACGACGCCCACGCACAAGAGCACCGGAGTGAGGAGCGAGATATTGAACGACAGGGCCTGAACGACCAGGGTCGTACCGATATTCGCGCCCAGCATCACGGAGAGCGCAGGAACGAGGTCGACGGCACCTCCCGTAACGAAGGATGCCGTCATGAGGCCCGTCGCAGTGCTGCTCTGGAGCAATGCCGTGACGACAACTCCCGCCAGGACGGCGCGGAACCGATTGCGCAGCGCGACGCCCAGCATGCGCCGCAGCTCGGAGCCGAAGGCGCGCACGACCCCGCTGTGGACCATGTGCAGGCCCCACAGCAAGAGCGCAACGCCGCCCATCAGATCAAGAATGACTGTGCTGCCCACGTCAGAAGGCGCTTTGCCCGGCCTCGGTCAGAATTGATGGCGCTGTGATACCGCGGTCCCCACCCGAGTACAACGCACGGCGTCGCCATTCGCTCGCCCCGCAGGGGTGGCGCCCCCAGGTTGTGACGGGATACCACTTGGCCATGAGCGCGAGCACGTGATGACGGGTTTGCTGCCCGCTGCGCGCGAGCGTGCCTCGACAGGACATGCGGGCGCGTGGCACGCGTCAGCCCCCCGCGGGGCGATTGAGCATGGGGTCCGCGTCTGCTCGTGTGCGCTCGCCGGCGCGCGGGCGCGTGAGCGCGCCTCCGGCGATCGCAAGTACGCCGAAGAGGCCCGCAACCAGGGGGTTGTAGTAGACGATCGCGACCAGCGATACCACCGCGATCGTGAGCGCGATCAGGGGAAAGAACGGGTAGAGCGGCGCGCGAAACGGCCGCTCGAGCTGTGGCTCGCGCCGCCGCAGCCGCATGAGGCTGAGGAGACTCGTGATGTACATGACGATGGCGCCAAGCGCCGACATGGTAACGATGCTGGCGGTCAGCGGCTGGCCCGCGATAGTGACGAGCTGGTCGGAGTAGATGGCCGCGATGCCCACCGCGCCGCCGGCGAGGATGGCGAGGTGCGGAGTTCGCCAGCGCGGATGGATGGCAGCCAGGAGACGCGGCAGGAGTCCGGCGCGCGCCAGCGCGAAAATCTGCCGCGAGTAGCCCATCATAATTCCGTGAAACGAGGCGACGAGGCCGAGGAGGCCGATCCACACCAAAAGGTGCAACCATCCGCTCTTGGCCCCTACCACGATCTTCATCGCCTGCGGCAGCGGATCATTGATGTTCGCAAGCCGCGGCCAATCGCCCACTCCCCCCGCGAAGATCATGGTGCCGAAGGCCAGCGCCACGAGAGTCAGGATTCCGAAGATGTAGGCGCGCGGGATGGTGCGCTTCGGGTCGCGCGCTTCCTCGGCGGCCATCGCCGCGCCCTCGATCGCCAGAAAGAACCAGATCGCGAACGGAATGGCGGCAAAGAGGCCGCCGAGCATGGCGAACGAGGGATGCTGCGCGCCGGCCCAGCCGCCGGCGCTGAAGTGCGACCAGGAAAATCCGCCCGACACCACGCCCATGAATACGAGGAGCTCGCCAATGGCGAGCACGGTGACCACAAGCTCAAAGGTTGCGGCAACCGTGACGCCTGCGATGTTCAACGCCATGAAGAGCGCGTAGGCGCCGACTGCGGCGGCGCGTGCATCGAGGGCCGGAAACTGGACGTTCAGGTAAGCGCCGATCGCGAGCGCGATCGCGGGCGGGGCGAAGACGAACTCAACGAGCGTCGAGAAACCCGCAACGTAGCCGCCGAGCGGCCCAAAGGCGCGATAGCTGTAGGCGAACGGGCCGCCGGCGTGCGGAATGGCGGTCGTAAGCTCCGTGAAGCTGAATATGAAGGTCGTGTACATGAGCGCGATGAATACGGTCGTGACCAGAAACCCCAGAGTTCCAGCCTGCGCCCAGCCGTAGCTCCAGCCGAAGTATTCCCCGGAGATGACGAGTCCGACCGCAATGCCCCACAGGTGTATTCCGCTCAGGGTCTTTTTGAGGCTGGGCTCGCCCTCAGACATCGCGAGCGGCCCGGGTGAGCACCTGTTCTCGCAGCCAATTCCTGATCTCGATGAGCCGCAGCGACTCCTCCTGCATCGCCGGCCCAAGTCCGTGCTTCCATAAGAGCGCCGCATCGGACGGGCTCGCCTGCAGGGCGCGCAATTCCGCGGCGAACGCGGCGATGGCCGCCTCGTCGCGGAACATGCCTTCGCGCACGAGCGTCGTGCCGTAGCGCTCGGCGGCGGCGGCGATATCGAGGTAGTTGTACTCGGGGTGGTACTGCACGCCCCAGAAGGTGCCGCGCCCGTGCGTGAAGACCGCCGCCTGCAGGCCCATGTCATTGGTGGCCAGGGTGACGGCGCCAGAGGGGAGCGAGGCAATCTCGTCGCGATGCACCGTCGGCGCCTCGAAGGCGGCGGGCTTGCCGGCGAAGAGGGGGTGGGCCGCGCCGGCCGCGCTCAATAGAATGCGCCGCGCGAAGCCAAACTCTCGGCCGCGCGGGTTGGCGCGAACTTCACCGCCGGCCGCTGCAACTGCGACCTGCAGTCCCCAGCAGCTGCCGAAGAACGGCACGCCGGCCGCAAACACCGCTTTGGCAAGCTCGATCTGCCGCGTCACCGGTGCGCCACCGTTGTAGATGTTGAGCGCGGAGCCGGTCATGGTCACGCCGTCATAATCTGCAAGGCCGATGCCTGCGGGAAAACGAGGCTCCGCGTCGGCAGCGAGCACGACGTCAACTTGCAGCGCCGGATCCAGATGCCGCAGCACGCGCGCATAGCCGGTACCGGAGTCGTAGCCGAGCGCGGCCGTCTGCCGCGCACGGATTTCCGCCACGTTGCCGTCAATGACGAGGATGCGCGCGCCCGTCACGCCGGGCTGCCTGCGGATCCGAGCTTCCCCTCCACCGCCGCCAGGAAAATGCGTTCGAGGATGGCGGCATCGAGCGCAAGCGGATTGCCGCCCGCCGAGGGATCGATCGCTGCCTCGCGGCCAATGATGTCCGCCTTGTCTACACTGACGCCGATCTCGGCAAGCGAATGTGGGATGCCCAATTCGCCCCGCAGTTGCAGTACCCAATCGAGGAGGCCGCCGAAACCGCGGGCCGGCAGGTCGAGAACGCGCGCGATGACGTCGGCCTTCTCGGCAATCGCCGGCCGATTGAACGCCATGACGTACGGCAGAACGACCGCATTCGTAAGTCCGTGATGAGTGTTGAACCAGGAGCCCACGGGGTGCGCGATGGCGTGCACGCCGCCAAGGCCTTTTTGGAAGGCCGTGGCGCCCATCGATGCGGCGGCCATCATCTGGCCGCGCGCCTCAATATCCGTGCCGTCGGCGCAGGCGCGCGGCAGGAAGCGGTGAATGATGCGCATGCCCTCAAGCGCCACGCCGTCGGCGAGCGGGTGGAATCCGGGAGCGCAGAACGCTTCGAAGCAATGCACGAACGCATCCATGCCGGTGGCGGCCGTCACTCCGCGCGGCAGCCCGACGGTCAACTCCGGATCGGAGATGACGACGCGCGGCATCATCAGCGGGTGGAAGATGATTTTCTTCTGATGCGTCTCCTCGTTGAGGATGACGCCGGCGCGGCCAACTTCCGAGCCCGTGCCGGCCGTTGTCGGCACGGCGACGACCGGCGCAATCCCGGCCGGATCCGCCCGGGTCCACCAGTCACCGATGTCCTCGAAATCCCATAGGGGTCGCGTTTGCCCGGACATGAACGCGACCACCTTGCCGGCATCCAGTGCGGAGCCGCCGCCGAAGGCCACGACGCCGTCGTGGCGTCCGCGGCGGTAAGCGGCAAGTCCTGCCTCAACATGCGAGGCGGCCGGGTTGCCCCGGACCGCGCCGAAGAGTGCTGCATCCTTGAGTGCGCCAAGTGCGTTCCGGATCATGGGCGCCGCGATCAGTCCCTCGTCGGTTACGACGAGAGGTCTTGTGATCCCCGCGCGCGCGCACGCAGCCGCAAGCTCGGCGATGCGGCCCGGGCCCGCCCAGATGGTCGTCGGATAATTCCAGTTGCCGCGCAGTGCTACGCTCATGTCGTTACTCTGAAGTGATAGGACTTCGGCCGCGTCAACTGCTCGAAGCCGACGCGCGAGAGCGTGCAGCCGCGCCCGGAATTCTTGACGCCGGTCCAGGCGAGGGCGGGATCGAGATAGTCGCAGCGGTTCAAAAAAACCGTACCGGTCTCAAGCGCATCGCCAAGCGCCTCGGCGCGCGCCACGTCGGCGGAGAATATGGCGGCCGTAAGGCCGAACTCGCTGTCGTTCATGAGCCGTACGGCTTCCTCGTCCGAAGCGACCCTCATGATGCCCACTGCCGGCCCGAAGGTTTCCTCGCGCATGATGGGCATCGAGTGGTCGACGCCGACCAGCACCTGCGGCCCAAGATACGGCGTCCCGGGAACCGACGCACTGAAGAGCGCTTCATCGATCAGCTGGCTGGCACCGCGAGCGACGGCGTCGCGCACTTGAGCGCGCACCGCGTCGGCCGCGGCCGTGCGCACCACCGGCCCGATGGTCGTATTGGGATCAAGCGGCGATCCCAGCCGGTAGCCTTGGGTGAGCGCGACGACGCCCGACACGAACTCATCATAGCGTGGGGCTGCGACGTAGATGCGTTTGATGCCGCAGCAGGACTGCCCTGCATTGAAGAAAGCCCCGTCGGTGAGCGTTTCGATGGCGTGGGACATGTGGGCGTCGGCGCGCACGTACGCAGGATCCTTGCCGCCGAGTTCCAGGCCCGAGGTCGCAAAGCCCGTAGCTGTTGCCTCGACGACGGCCCGGCCGCCCGCGACCGAGCCGGTGAAGCAGACGCTGGCGACCCGCGCATCTGCCATGAGCTTCGCGGTGTCCGCGTGCGAGAGATGCAGGTATTGGAAAACTCCTGCAGGCACACCGGCCGTGGCGAAAGCCTCGAGGAAGCGCTCGGCGCAGAGCGGCGTCTGATGCGAATGCTTAAGCACCACGGCGTTGCCGGCAATCAGCGCCGGCAGCACGGCATTGACTGCGGTGAGGTAGGGAAAATTCCAGGGGGCGACGACGGCGACAATACCCAGTGGCACGCGCTTGATCTGGCGCTTGAAGCCAGGCTTCTCGCCGGGTTCAACGGGCGCGAGCGCGGTCGGCGCAACGCCGAGCATGTAGCGCGCGCGCTCCTCGAAGCCGCGAATCTCGCCGGGCGAATGCCGAATCGGGCGTCCCATCTGCCAGGTGATTTCGGCGGCGATCTCCGTGCCTTTGGCGACGAAGGCGTCAATCGCCCGCGCAAGAATCTCGCAGCGCCCGGCGAGCGGCAGTGCGCCCCACGCCGCCTGCGCCTGCCCGGCAGCGGTGAGTGCGCGCTCGATGCCGGCGGCCGTCTCGAGCGGGCGTTCGACGTAGATGCGGCCGTCGACGGGACTCACTGTTTTTAAAGTATTGCTCATGGGCCAGCTTCAGATGATCTCGAAATAGCGCGCCAGTTCCCAGTCGGTGACCGCCTTGCGGAATTCGCGTTCTTCCCACTGGCGCGTCGCCGCGTAGTGTTCGACGAATTCATCGCCGAAGAGAGTGCGCGCTGTCGACGAGGCAGCGAGGCGCTCGGCAGCCTCGTAGAGCGTTGCGGGGAGCCGATACGCGGCCGGGTGCTCGCGGTCGTAGGAGTTGCCGACGATGGGCCCGGGAGGCTCGATGCGCTGCTCGATGCCCCAGAGCCCCGAGCCGATGGCGGCGGCGAGCGCGATATACGGATTGATGTCCGCGGCGGCGATGCGGTACTCGACCCGCTGGCTCGAGGGGCCGCCGCGGATCACGCGCAGCGCCGTAGTGCGGTTCTCGACTCCCCAGGTCGCGGACGTCGGCGCCCAGAACCCGGGGACGAGCCGCGAGTAACTGTTCACCGTGCAGGCAATCATGGCGAGCAGCTCCGGCATCAGTGCCTGCTGGCCGCCGACGAACCAGCGCATTGCATCGGACATGTCGTGCGGCTTCGATGGATCGTGGAAGACGCTGTCGCCGTTCAGCTTGCGCAGCGAGATATGCAAATGGCCACTCTGGCCCGGAACGCTGTTCGACCATTTGGCCATGAAGGTGGCCATGAGCCCGTGGCGCTGCGCCAGCACTTTGGCGAAGGTTTTGAAAAGCGCCGCGCGGTCGGCCGCTTCGAGCGCCTCGCAATAGGTGAGCGGGGCCTCGAGCACGCCCGGGCCCGTTTCCGTGTGCAGGCCCTCGATCGGAAAGCGCATCGCCTCGCCCAGATCGAGCAGCTTGTGGTAGAGGTCCGAGTGGACAGAGTTTCGCAGCACCGAGTAGCCGAAGGATCCCGGGGTCAGGCTCTTCAGGTGCCGGTAGCCTTTCTCGCGTACCGACTCGGGCGTTTCGGCGAACATGAAGAACTCGAATTCCGCCGCTGCGTTGACGGCGTAGCCCATGTTGGCCGCACGCTCGAGCACGCGCCGCAGCGTGCCGCGCGGGCACACCGCCTCGGCCCGCCCGGTGAATTCGGCAAGGAACAGCGCCGTCTTCGGCTCGAACGGGATGTCGCGCCGCGTCGCAGGCAGCACCCGCACGGTGGCGTCGGGATAGGCCGTATGCCAGCCGGTGAACTTCACGTTGTCGTAAAGCTGGTCGTTCGAGTCCCAGCCGAGGACCACGTCGCAGAACGCGAGGCCTTTGTCCAAAATGGAGAGGAATTTTTCGCGGCCCAGGTACTTGCCGCGCAGGATGCCATCAATATCGAATACGCCAACTTTGACGTGCTCGATGCCCTGCTCAGTCACGAACGCGCGCGCGGCGCTGATCTCGTCGCGGCGCACTTTGGCGGCCTGCTCTGCGGACGCATCTTGCATGAGTTATCCCCAATAGACATGAATCGAGACGGTGGACGCCAACGGCCGCAAGGCAGCTGCGGGCCGTGCATCATACCGTGGACGGCTCCGCGAGCCGGCGCGGCACCCACGCGTCTCTGTCCGCATTGTCGCAGCGCTGCGCCCGCGCGGCTACGTGAGCGGCGCGAGGCTTGCCGTGAAGCACACCGTGCAAACGCGCGACGCGCTGTCAGGGCGCTCGCGCAAGACTACTCCGATTGCGAAACGGGCGGCGCTATGCGGCGACGCCACCGGGGCGCTCAAGGGCCGCGCGATCCCACTTCGCCAGGTCAGCGGCCTTCTCATACGTGGATTCCACGAATGCGCGGATCGCATCCTCAGGCGACTGCGCGTTGCGTACGGCCTCATAGGGCAGGATGAACTCGCCAAGCCCCTGATGAAAGTAAGCCGCCTGCGGCCGCACCTTGGCATCCTTGAATCCGGGCGGGTCCGGCACCGCGTAGGCATACAGAGCGGGTTCGAGGAGCGCGCCGCTGCCCGGCCAGAATCCGTGGCTGATGACTTCATGCGAATAGGCGTCGCGAGCGAAGGCCGGACCTGACGGCGGCGCCGCGCGCCTGCCCGAAAAGCGCGTCAGCGCGAGGTCAAAGCTGCCCCAAAAAAAATGCGCGGGGCTGCATTTTCCGATAAAGCCGCAGCGCGCATCGGTGAGGAGCTCGTTCAAGCGTGCGACGATGTGCCAAAAGCGGTTCGCATACACAGCATCGTAGGATGCGTGTACGGTGTCTTCTTCGAAGCGGATCGGTGCCGCAACCTCCACCGGCATCGACCAGATTTTAACGCCGAGCGTCATGTCGCCGAGCGTCGCCATGAGCTCGCGGTAAAAGTCAGCGACACTGCGCGGCTCGAGGCGCAGCGTCCGCTCGGCGCCGTCGGAGGTGGTAATTAGCAGCCGGTGCGCTATGAAGTCGAACTCCAATGTAAAAAACCGCCCGGAGTGTGGCAGAGGCCGCGTCGTAAGCCCGCGCGAGGTGACGTGCAAGGCGACCGCCCAGCAATGATTGAGGGGAGGTGCGAGCGCGAGCGCAATCTTTCCCACGATCTGCGTCCACATATGCAAAGTGGCGTAGGTGTCCTTCCAGGCCTCGTAGGGCAGCGCCGGCCAGAGTTCCTCACTCATGATGAGGACATTGTGTCATAACGCGCTCCTCTTTATATGCAGGCGGCTGGCCCGAGAGTGCGGGGGCCGAGTCAAGCGGCCGCGCACGCAGCCGCGGGCACACTTTGCGCGACAGGATTCGGGTGCCGACAAAATGCCGTGCGCGCCGGCGCGACGCAGCAAGTCTCGCGCAAGTCTTCGCCGGATGAAATCGTGGCGAGCGCTTTTTGATGTCCATAATGCTACTCACTCAGTGATAATCCACGCTCAAGACTGTGTCGGGGGCTTCAGTCGGCATGAACACGAGTGCGCGCATTGTAATAGTTGGCGGCGGCATGATGGGCGCAAGCCTGCTGTACCACTTGGGCCTTGAGGGTTGTACCGACACGATTCTCGTCGAGAAAAGTGAACTGACATCGGGGTCCACCTGGCATGCCGCGGGCCAATGCCCCAGCATCACCGGCAGCTACAACCTCGCAAAAATTCATGCCTATAGCAATCAGCTCTACCCACGGCTCGAAGGACTGACCGGACAGTACGTGAGCTGGCACCCGTGCGGCGGCTTGCGCCTCGCGACTAACGCGCGCGAAATGGCATGGCTCAAGCACATCTACGGCTATTCGAAGAGCATCGGCTTCAGCATGGAGATCATCGGCCCCGATGCAATCAGACGCTTAAATCCATTCCTGACGACCGACGACGTGATCGGCGCCGCCTGGACTACCGATGACGGACACGGCGACCCGTCCGGTTTATGCAACGCGCTCGCGAAGGCCGCGCGTGACTTGGGCGCGAGCGTGCAGCGCCACAACCGCGTCGTCGACATTCGCCAGCGCCGCGGCGGGGAGTGGGAGGTCATCACCGAGAAAGGCACGATCGTCGCCGAGATGGTCGTCAACGCGGCGGGCTGTTACGCGCGCGAGGTGGCACGCATGGTAGGCAGCGATGCGCAGATCACGAATATGCAGCACCACTACGTCGTGACGCATCCCATTCAGGCATTTCTCGATCGCAACGAGGAAATTCCAGTCGTGCGCGATCCCTACACCTCCGGCTATCTGCGGCAGGAACAGAAGTCCGGGTTGATCGGCATCTATGAGAACACGGGTTTCAAGGAAGCCTGGGCGCCGCGCGGCTGCCCCGAATGGGAAGCCTCGAATGAGCTCTTCGCGGATGACCTGGATCGCATCGCGCCCTGGCTCGAGAGAGCGATCGAGCGCATGCCCATCTTCGGCGAGGTGGGCATCCGGCGCGTGATCAACGGTGCGATTCCCCACACCCCCGATGGCGCTCCGCTGCTTGGGCCCGCTGCCGGCTTGAGAAATTTCTGGATGTGCTGCGGCACATCGTTCGGCATCGCCCAGGGCGGCGGCTGCGGCAAGTATCTTGCGCAGTGGATGCTGCACGGCGACGCCGAGATCAATATGACGGAATTTGATCCGCGGCGGTTCGGCAAGTTTGCCGACGCAGCTTATGTGCGCGACAAGGTGTTCCAGGACTATCGCCTGACATTTACTACGCGCCTGCCGGGCGAAGAAGAAATGGCCGGGCGCCCGCAAAAGAAGAGTCCGCTGTACGAAAGACTCAAGGCGCAGGGCTGCGTCCATACCGAAACCTTCGGCTGGGAACGGCCGAAGTGGTTCTCGCTCGATGGGCGTGTCGAAGATTACTCCTACGCACGCAACAACGTATTTGACGTTGTGCGCGAGGAAGTCGCGGCGGTGCGTGAGCGCGTGGGTATTATTGACCTTACGGGATTCGCCAAGTTCGACATCTGCGGCGCGCAAGCCGAGGCCTTCCTAAACCGCATCTGCGCCAACCAGGTGCCGCGCAGGGTGGGCGGCATTGCGCTCGTGCACCCGTTGTCGCCCGGCGGACGCATTCTCGGCGAGATGACCGTGAGTCGCCTCGCTGAGGAGCGGTTCTACGCGCTGTCGGCCGCCGCTGCCGAACTGCGCGATCAGGATCTGCTCGCGCAAAGCGTGCAACCGGGCGAGGCGGTGCAAATCGAGAATGTCACGGAAGATCGTGGCGTGCTGGTGCTGAGCGGGCCGCGCGCGCGGGAACTGCTGAGTGTCTTAACCGATGCAGATCTGGGCAACGAAGAGTTCCGCTGGCTCACGGCCCGCGAAATCCGCGTCGCAGGAATCGCGCTGCGCGCGCTGCGGGTGAGCTACGTCGGCGAGCTTGGCTGGGAGCTGCATGCCCCGCTTGCAGCGCTGGGGGAGTTATACGATGCCATCTGGACGCGAGGACGGGCGCTTGGCATTGCCAACTATGGGCTGTACGCGCTCAACAGTATGCGTATCGAGAAGGGCTACAAAGCCTGGTCGATGGAGCTCACCAACGAACTGAACATGCTGGAAGCCGATATGTCGCGCTTCGTCGGCTTCAATAAGGCCTTCGTCGGCGAGGCGGCGCTCGCAGCGCAAGCGCCACGCTTCAAAATCGTGTATGCCGAAGTCGCGGCCACCGATACCGACGCGCGCGGCGGCGAGCCGGTGCTCGCGTTGGATCGGTGCGTCGGCGTGACGACGTCGGGCGCCTATGGTCATCGCGTCAGTAAAAGTCTCGTCTTTGCATGCGTCGAGCCGCAATTTGCAGCGCCCGGCAGCGTCTTCGACGTGCTCCTCCAAGGCGAACCCCGCCGCGCCACGGTGCTTGCCCAGGCGGCGTACGATCCGGGTAATTTGCGGATGAGGGTTTAGCTGATGGCCGTCGATCTTCCAGCTCGTGCGCGCGTCGTCATCGTGGGCGGTGGCGTGATCGGTTGCTCCATTGCCTATCACCTGAGCAAGCTCGGCTGGAGCGACATCGTGCTCCTCGAGCGCAAACAGTTGACGAGCGGCACAACCTGGCACGCCGCAGGTCTCATCGGACAGCTGCGCCAGAGCCATAAGATGACGCAGCTTGCGCGTTACACCGCCGAGCTGTATCGCGGGCTGGAGGCCGAGACCGGCCAGGCCACCGGCTATCGGCAATGCGGCTCGGTTTCGCTTGCGACCACCGCCGGTCGCATGGAGGAATTGCGCCGCAATGCCTCGATGGCCAAGGTGTTCGGCCTGCCGGTGCATGTCGTGGGAGTGGAGGAAATCCGCACGCTCTATCCCCTTGCCAATCTCGATGATGTCATCGGCGGCATTCACATCCCGAGCGACGGCTATGCCAACGCCGTCGATATAACGCAGGCGCTCGCCAAAGGCGCGCGCAGCCGCGGGGTGCAGATATTTCAGGACATCAAGGTTACGTCGATCCTCCACGACGGTCGGCAGGTAAGCGGCGTGGCAACGGCGCAGCGACGGATCGCTGCTGACTACGTCGTGTTGTGCGCGGGCATGTGGACACGGGATCTTGCCGCCAGCATCGGCGTGACCGTGCCGCTGCACGCCTGTGAGCACTACTATGTGCTGTTCCAGGATGTGCCGGGTTTGCGCGCCGACTTGCCGGTGCTGCGCGACTACGATCACTGCAGCTATTTCAAATATGACGCCGGTCGATTGCTGGTCGGCGCCTTCGAACCGCACGCGCGCCCATGGGGTATCGATGGGATTCCCGAGGACTTCTCCTACGGTGAGATCGCGGGCGACCTAGGTCACTTCGAGCCGGTGCTGCTTGATGCCATGCGGCGCGTACCTGCTCTGGAGCAAGCCGGCGTTCAGAAGTTTTTTTGCGGGCCGGAAAGCTTCACGCCGGATGTGCGCTACCACCTTGGCGAGTCGCCCGAATTGGCGCACTGCTTTGTGGCCGCGGGACTCAACTCCATCGGCCTGCAGTCCGCGGGCGGCATCGGCAAAGTCATCTCCGAATGGATCCGCGACGGTTACCCGCCGGTCGACCTGTGGGAGGTCGACATCCGACGCAACATGCCCTTCCAGATCAATCGCAGATACCTGCAGGCGCGCGTTGCGGAAAGCCTGGGCCTCCTGTACGCCACGCACTGGCCGTTCCGCCAGTATGAGTCGGCGCGTGGAGTTCGCAAATCGGCGCTGCATGAGCGCTTGGCTGCAGCGGGGGCGTGCTTTGGCGAGGCTTTCGGCTGGGAACGCGCCAATTGGTACGCGCCGCCGGGCGTAATACCGCAATACGAGTACAGCTACGGCCGCCAGAACTGGTTCGAGTGCAGCGCCCGCGAGCACCGTGCGGTGCGCGCGACAGTTGGCTTGTTCGACCAGTCCTCCTTCGCGAAATTCCGCCTCGAAGGCGCAGATGCGAGCCGCGTGCTCAACCGAGTATGTGCCAATGAAGTCGACGCCGCGCCCGGCACGATCCGCTATACGCAGTGGCTGAATGAGCGAGGCGGCATCGAGGCCGATCTCACTGTGACCCGCCTTACCGAGACGGCTTATCTGATCGTCACGGGTGCGGAGACCGAGAGTAAGGACTTCCACTGGTTGCGGCAGCACATTGATCCTGGCGCTCATTGCGTACTGACCAACGTCACCTCCGGCATGGGCGTTTTGTCGCTGATGGGGCCGCGTGCGCGCGAGCTACTGCAGGCGCTTACGCCGAACGATTTGTCGGATCAGGCCTTTCCATTCGCCACCAGTCAGGTGATCGAGCTGGGCTATGCCCTAGTGCGGGCCTCACGTATCACCTACGTCGGGGAACTGGGCTGGGAACTCTATTTCCCCACCGAATTCATGCTCGACGTGTACGACAGACTTGTCGGTGCGGGCGCGAACTACGGCTTGGTGCATGCGGGTTATCACGCCTTAAATTCGCTGCGAATCGAGAAAGCGTATCGACATTGGGGCCACGACATAACCGACGAGGACACGCCGCTGGAAGCCGGGCTCGGCTTCGCGGTAAAGTTCGATAAGCCGGGCGGATTCATCGGGCGCGAGGCACTTCTGCGGCAACGGCAATTGGGACTGCGCAAGCGTCTCGTCCAATTCAAGTTGAAATCTCCCGAGCCCTTGCTGTATCACAACGAGCCGATCTGGCGGGCCGATGCGATCGTCGGCTCCATTCGATCCGGAATGTACGCCCACTCCCTGGGCGCGGCCGTGGGGCTGGGGTACGTTAGCGTGCCAGAGGGCGCCGCCGATGCCATCGGGGCGGAGGATTACGAGATCGAAGTCGCCGGTGTCCGTTACCCTGCGACCGCGTCGCTGCGACCGATGTATGACCCGCGCAACGAGTGCATCAAACGATGAGTACGGCGATTGCGGAGAAAGATGCGATGAAATACTCGAGTGTGATTGCGCCCCTGGCTGCGCATACCGTGCTCGGCCGCAGCCTGGACCAGCGATTTTATTGCGACGATGCGGTATTCGCGGCGGATATGGAACAAGTCATCGGCCGCAAGTGGATAGTGGCCGGGCACGTCGACCGCGTGCGCAAGAAAGGCGATTATTTTCTTTTCAAAGTCGGCAATGAATCGATCATCATCGTCCGCAGTGACGAAGCGACGATCAACGCATTTTACAACGTGTGCCGGCATCGCGGCTCGTTGATCTGCACCGAGCCGGCCGGAAGAGTCGCTCGTCTGACGTGCGGCTACCACGCATGGACCTATGGACTGGATGGTGCATTGCTTGCCGCCCGCCTGATGCCGGCGGATTTCTCGAAAAAAGACCATGGCTTGCACCGCTGCCACGTGAGGGTGTTTTACGGTTTTATTTTTATCAACCTGTCCGACGAGGAGCCGGTCGACTTCGACGCCTCCTTCGCCGACCTTGCGCCGTACCTCGACTTTCACGGCTTTGCCGACGCGAAGATCGCGCACGCGCAGTCCTATCCCACGACGGCGAACTGGAAACTGATCGTCGAGAACTTCGTCGAGTGCTATCACTGTGCCTCGGCGCATCCGGAATTCTGCTCGATGCATCCGCCGGAGGCGCTCGTGGCCTTCGGCGCAGGTCCGAGCTCCGGTCCGGCCGCTGCGGTGGAGAAATATCTGCCTACGGTGAAAGCCTGGGAAGAGCGCGCAGCCGCACTTGGGCGTCCGATCGGCACCGTCGACGATGGCCCGGAGTCCTCACATCTGCGGCTGCTGCTGCAGCGGACCATCCGCGACGGATATGAAACTGAAACACCGGACGGGCGGCCCGCCTCCTCACTGATGGGCAAGCGCCGAGACTTTGACAAGGGCCGCATGTATTTGTCGTTCAGCCCTTTTACACAGGTCGTCGCGACCAATGACTTCGCGGTGTTGTTCCTGTTCACGCCGCGCAGCACCATGCACACCGACGTGGATCTTTTCTGGCTCGTCGACGGCAAGGCAGCGGAAGTAGATGTAAAGAGGATGATCTGGGGCTGGGATGAAACGACCAAACAAGACAAGAGAATTACCGAGAACAATCAGGCCGGCATTCTTTCGAAGCGCTATCAGCCCGGCCGGTACTCGGAGCAGGAGCGCCGCGTCGTAACGTTTCAGCAATGGTATCTGGCGCAGTTTGGGTACGCACTTGCTTGAGCAGCGAGCGGGGCGCGGCACAACCTTTGCGTCAGCCGCTCGTGCCTGTGGGCATGGCTTCGGGTACAGATCTGACGGGCGAGCTGCTTCGGCCGTAGTGCTTAAGATGACCGCGTGGCGTGATGAGCGTTGATCAATTCAGGTGCGCGCGTTGAACGCCCCCCTGGCGTTACGCACTCAATTCGAAGGCAACATCAGGTAGGGGCTAGGGCGCGCGTGCTCTTGGCGTCTGATTCGGCTTTTATCGCCGCAGCGGCGTCCAGAATGACCTGTTCCAGGACGGCAAGATAATCGAGGTAGCGTTTGCGGCCCTGCAATGTGATCCGGCAGATCGTCTGCGGGCGATTGTGCTCAACACCCTTGGAGACTTCGACGAGTTTAGCTGCTTGCAGAACCTGCAGATGACGGCTGAGGTTGCCATCAGTCAAACGGCACAGATGTTTCAGATCTCCGAAGGGCAACCCCTTGGGGTGGGCTACCAGCGAGGTGAGCACACCGAGGCGTGCTCTCTCATGGATTATCCGATCAAGTCCGTCGTAGGCAAAGCGATGCGCGCGCATGGGGTTTGTGTTACGTCTGCTCATCTGCTTCCCGAAAGTGCAGCACGGTGGCAACGAGTAGCTGTCCAATGCCGAATGGCACGCCCATGGCCCATGGCGATAATGCCCACGCGCCGCCTCCCACGGCGAGACAAGTGATTCCCGCTGCGAGATACCACACGCCCACTGCAAACATCGGCCGCGGTAGAAATTGACATGACGAGAACACACCGAGACTGAATATCACCTGCCACAGGCCGGGAAGCATCCACAGACTCTGCGTTTGGTAGCGCACGAGCACCACGGTGAGCAGCAAGCCAGCGACGATGGCAGGCAGAAACTGGTCGACGGCGGAGTGAATCATCTGCCGGGCAAGACCGGAATGAACGCGCCGCGCCCGTCTGATCGTCTCGATAGCGATCAGGATTACAGAAACCGCGGCGGTTACGATCCAGATCATGAGATAGGCACCGATGTCTCGGCCCGAGTCCCTGACCCAATGTGACTGCAACCCCGACGCCAAAAACGCAAGAACACCGGTTGCTGCAAGCGTGGCAGGTCCGTAGCCGCGGAACTCGGTGCCGCGCGCCATTTGACCGCGAATCGCGCTGATTTCGGCTAGCGCTTTGTACAAGTCGGTCACGGGCGTAGCGACAAGCTTTGCATCGTAAAGTACTTGGGTCCAAAATGATACGCAACCCGCGCGGATTGTGCCATAGCGGAGAGCTGGGGCGAAAAACCGTAAATGCGACTCATTCGTGATTTCGTCAGTAGCGCGCCATCGAGGACTTACGAATTGCAGATCTTGATTGCTCTCAGCGATTTTCGCCGCAGGCGCGCGTGCGAAAGGCGCGAACCGGTGAATGCGACCCGCAAGTGGGCGCCCGGCGTGCTACTCGCCTGCGGCCTTTTCCTGCTCAACGCCTCCCATGCGAGCGGCCCGCTCGATCTTAATGAGCTTCGCGGACGCGTCATTTATTTGGACTTCTGGGCGTCCTGGTGCGCACCCTGCCGGCAGTCCTTTCCCTGGCTGCAGGCGATGAAAAATGCCTACGAGCGCCAGGGCCTGACCGTGATCGCCGTGAACCTCGACCACAATCGGTCTGATGCCGAGCGCTTTCTGCAAAGGTTTCATCCCGATTTCGATGTGCGATTTGATCCGCAGGGAGTGGTGGCGCAGCAGTTCAAGGTTGCAGGCATGCCCACCAGTGTGGTCATCGATCGACATGGGCTGCAGCGCTTCGTGCATATTGGCTTTCGTCCCGCGGACCGCGCGCCATATGCCGAAGAAGTGCGACAGCTATTAGAGGAAAGATAAGCAACACGTACGGACAGTCACATGCAGCTCAGACGCAGATGGGTGTTCATGATCATTACCGGTGCGGCGCTCGCCTCGGGATGCACTTCGGTCGGTGTCAGACCGTGGCAGCGCGATGTGCTGTCGCGGCAAGACATGCAGCTGAACGGCAATTCTATTGATGATGCGATCGACGATCACCTGTACTTCAGCAAGGAAGCCTCCTCGGGCGGCCGCTCGTTCGCAGGCGGCGGATGCGGATGCAACTAAGAGCTGATGCGGCCCGGTTGCGGCGCAGACTGATCGCCGCGAGCTGCGCGCTGCTGACGACCTCTGCCGCGCGCAGCGAGGAGGCCGCCAATCCGGGCGTCGCAGGCGCACTGACGGATTGGCTGCTGGAGTCGGCTTTAGCGTATTACCACGAAGATGGTCGCATTCAGGCCATCGAACCCGTAGTCAACGTCAGCAAGAATTACGGCGATGGCGGTACGCTCGGCTTGAATCTGACCTTCGACAGCCTATCGGGAAGCAGCCCGAACGGCGCGTTGCCGAGCCGCAGCCCACAGACGTTCGCATCGCCATCCGGCAAAAGCCTCATTCTCAGCAAGCATACCTACACCACCGCCCCCGGGGATTTGCCGGTGGACCCGCACTATCATGATCAACGGTTCGCTTTGGGAGTGGATTGGACGCTGCCGTTGACGCGCCTCACGCGGGCGAGCTTCGGCGGCAAACTGTCCTACGAGGACGACTTCCTCTCGAGTTCGCTCAGCGCCTCGATCGCGCATGATTTCAATGAGAAGAACACAACGGTATTGTTTGGCATCAACGATGAAAATGATTCTTTGCACCCGATCGGTGGCGCCCCGGTGCCCCTCAGTGATTATGAGCTGTTTGAAAAGACGGATCATAAGAGCAAGAACGGCACCGGATTGCTCCTCAGCGTGACGCAGATAATGACGCGCACGTGGCTCGCCGAATTCAATGTTTCGCTCGACCGATTTTCCGGATATTTGAACGACCCGTACAAGATCATCTCGGTGATCGACGCTAGCGGCAACGACGTCGGCTACGTCTACGAGAACCGACCAGACACGCGCACACGCAGAAGCGCATATCTTGAAAATCGTGTCGGCTGGGAGCGCGCGTCAGCAGCATTGTCGTTACGCTACATGACAGACACCTGGGGAGTGCATTCGGACACGGTGCAATTGCATTTGCGCTGGTGGAATACCGAGCGAAATAAGTATCTGGAGCCGACGGTGCGCTGGTATCGACAGACGGCCGCCGATTTTTACACGCCTTGGATCGGCGACTCTGTGAGTCCCAACGAGGCCTACGCGTCGGCGGACTCCCGTCTGGGCGGCTTTCACGCACTTACGTACGGCGTGAAGTACGGTATTAAGCTCGACGACAAGCTCAATCGGGAGGCCGCGGAAATCAATATTCGGGTCGAGTACTATGAGCAGACGGTGGACCACGGACTCCCTGGAGCGGGAGCGCTGCAGGGACTTGATCTGTATCCACGCCTCAACGCTGTCCTGTTGCAGATTGGCTTTGACTATTGAGCATCGCATGGTGCCGGAGGCCGCAGCCGATTCTTTGGGAGGGGCGCTCGATGTCGAAGAGCGAACCGGGAATATCCTTGCCACTTGCTTTACCGCCATGGCGAGTCCGTGCGAACTACTGCTGCACGCATCCGACCGCGCTGCCGCGATGGAACTTGGAACGCTGGTTGCGGCGGAGGCGTGGCGTATCGAGCGCAAGTTCAGCCGATATCGCAACGACAGCGTTCTTGCATGGATTCATCGCAATCGGGGCGCGGAACTGCAGGTGGACGCAGAAACAGCGTCACTCCTTGACTTCGCCAGCCGGTGTTTTGAGCTGAGCGATGGTCTCTTCGATATCACTTCGGGAATTTTGCGCCGCGTCTGGAATTTTGACGGCTCGAGCCGCATTCCGGATCCCGCCGCGGTTGAGCGCCTGCTACCACTTATCGGGTTTGGTAAGCTCAGTTGGCAAGCGCCCAACCTGTTGCTGCCGGCCGAAATGGAACTCGATTTTGGTGGCATCGGTAAGGAATACGCCGTTGATAGAGCCTACGACTTGGTAGCCGCGCGCCGCTCCGAGCCTTTCCTGGTTAACTTCGGCGGCGATTTGCGCGCCAACAGATCGCCGGCCAATGGTCCGTGGCAGATTGGCATCGAGCGCCCCGATTCGGATCGCGACGCGGCGTTGGTTCTGGAGTTGGAGCGTGGCGCCCTCGCGACCAGTGGGGATTCGCGGCGTTTCCTGCTAAGAGACTCGGTGCGTTATGGTCACATCTTGAACCCCCAAACCGGTTGGCCGGTGGCTGAATCGCCGCGTTCCGTTACTGTAGCCGCAAGCAGCTGCACCGAGGCAGGGCTGTTGTCAACTTTGGCCCTGTTGCATGGTGCACAGGCGCAGACATTCTTGGAGGAGCAGGGGGCCCGCTACTGGCTGTTGCGGTGAGTGGCTTCGCCATTGAGTGATGACACATGCGGATTTGCTATGACCTTTTGCGCGCGCGCTTTTGCCCGTGAACTCTGTAGTGCAAAGTGATGCGGGCGCTGCCCGCACGCCGCAATCATCATGAATGACTATAGGATGAGAGCATTCGCCACAATTGGAGTCGGTTCACTCGGTTCCATCAGTATCCAACACACTATGTGCTCGGTCGCGCCAGAGCTGCCGCCCGGGATCTGGGCGGAGGCGTGGATTCGCATCGATGAGAATCGCGGCATCGTAATTACCTTGAGCCACACCGTCGCCGCCGCGCCGCTGGCAGAACTTGAAACCGGCTACTTTATGGTGAGAGACAGCGGTGTCTGGCTGCGCGTGCCTAGCCGCGGCGCGTTCGTGCCAGCCGGCCGCGACAAGCGTCGCCGCAAATTCCGCGCTGCAGCGGCTCACATTGCCGGTGCAACTCTGATACCAGGGGTGACTGGCATGACAGCCGACCTCAATGTCTCCTCGCGCAAGACTCTGCGAGCATCAAACGATGGGTACTGATAGCGTACGGGCGACGCATTCGTTGCCGCTGACGACGGACTACGGAGCTGGCGCGATCGCATTCCACTGGACCATAGCTCTACTCATCGTCGGCGTCGGCGTGCTTGGACTGCTGCACGATTCGTGGCCAAAAAGCACTCAGGCGTTCTGGATCAATATCCACGCGCTGCTCGGTCTACTCGTTTGGGTGTTGACCATCGCACGGCTCTGGTGGCGCTCCGAACACCCGCCCCCGGACTTGCCGCCGGAAATCGGCGAATTGTCGCGTCGGTTGTCCCGCCCGGTGCACAGGCTGCTATATGCCCTGATCCTTATCATACCGATCGTCGGCATCGTGACTTTTATTTGGCACGGCCGCGTCTTTCATTTCGGCTTGTTTCAGCTCAATTTCAGGGTTCGACCCAACCGCGCAGTTTTTCATCCGACCGAGGATATTCACGGCTATTTGGCCTACGTCTTATTTGCACTCGCTGGCGCTCACGCCGCCGCGGCCCTATGGCACCATTTCTTCCGACACGACGGCGTGCTAAGACGCATGTGGCCGGGCGTCCGGAGCCTGCCATTCACTCGTTAATCTGCAAGACGCCGCGGCATGGGCCGCGTTTACCTGGGTTGTGGCAGTACCAAGGCGTGGGGAAATCTGCCGGCTGTACCTCTAGCGTTGAAGCACGTGCACGGTCAAAGCGGCGGCGACGGCCAGCGCTCCGGCGGCGGCCACCAGAACTGCAGCCGCCGCGCAATCCTTCACGATGCGAATCTGAGGATGATCTTCGGGATGCAAATGATCGGCAAGGCACTCAAGCGCCGTGTTGATGAGCTCAGTGGCAATGACAGCCGAGCTTGTCAGCGCGACCATCGCCCACCAGAGCGGCTCGGGGCGTGCTGTGACCAGCAGGATGGCCATAATCGCCAGAGTGACGGCCTGGAATCTCAGGCTCCGTTCCCTGCGCAACCCAATGAGCAAACCGGTCGCCGCGAATCGAAGTCGCCGGAGGAACGATTGATTCTTTTTAGAGCGCATCGGTGACGGCAATTATCGCGTTCGCACCCACAAAACAAGACTTTAGCTATTACCCTACGGGACATCAATGCTGAAAGCCATTCTTTCGTTCATGGTTGCAAGCGGTTTAGCGAGTGTTTGCGTGACGGGATCATGTCGTGCGGAGGACTTCAGCGCGGGAGACGTGTTGGAAGATGCGAAGCTGTATTTTACGGCCCCCATTCGATGGGATGTCAATGATTGGCTGTACTTTGGCGGCGCGCTCGCGACGATCGGAGTCGCTCACGCCTATGATGGCGATGTGCGCAGCCACTTCGCAGTTGGCGATCGAGCCATTCTCAACGGCCAGGATCCAAATAGTCTGCGTGATGCGATCCCCGCGGCCGCTGTTGTCGCAGGAACCTGGGCGATTGCAGGACTAATCGGCGATTCGGCCGGCCGCGTCGAAGCCTATACGATGCTTGAAGCGGCAGGGTTTAGCCTCGTCACCACGGAGGGATTGAAGTTCGCTGCGGGCCGCGAAAGACCCGACCAGACGACGGCGGTTAACGATTGGCGCCAAGGCGGCAGCTCCTTCCCTGCCGCGCACGCGAGTGCTGCGTTTGCAGTCGGAACTGTACTCGCCGAATCTGGCGGAGACGACTATCGCTGGATCCGCCGCATTCTCGGATACGGTATGGCGGGTGCGACAGCCTACGTGCGGTTGCGCGATAACGTTCACTGGTTGTCCGACACAGTTGCGGGCGCGGCAATCGGAATTTCGACTGCGCAATTCACCATGAACCGCCGCAATGAACGCGCACATCATTGGGAATTATCCGTCGAGCCGATGGACCGCGGAGGCACCATGGTTTCTTTCAGACTCACGCTAAACCAGTAGCGAGAGCGGGGTGGAGCAGATGAGGGGCTGTTCCGGCTGTTCGTACAATGCGCCGGGACCCCGGGGAATGGCTGCGGCGAACGCACCGCCGTGAGGAGCCGATTCGTGCAACCATACAATGACGATGCCACCGATAGCGCCGATCAGCTGCGCCGCGAGAATCCCGGCGCATCGACGGGGGCGGATACCAGCAAACTGGTCAGCGAGAGCGCGACCCAGGGTAATCGCGGGGTCTGCAAACGAAGTCGATGCGGTAAACCAGCAGTCCGCGCCAAATTCGCGCTAACGGGCAAAGCGCTGCCGCAGCTGCGTTGGCTGGTCTGGGGACCGCAACTATGAGCCCACTCGTCGCGACGATCTCAGCAAGCCATTGACCGGGCCCGTTTCGCACGCGGGACGCATGCTGCAATAGCGGTAGCTCAAATCAAATCGACGCAAAGAGCGCGCCGGCGGCCGCCAGCAGCACGACAACTGCCCAGGGCGCCAGCCGCCAAATAGTCAGTGAGAGAAACCCGACCAGCGCCAACGCTATATCTTCGACCGTATGTACGGCATTCCTCCAAAGGGGATCGTAGAGCGCGGCGGCGAGCAAACCAACTACTGACGCATTGACGCCGCGCATGATCGCCCGTGCGCTTAGGTGTCGCCGGAAGTCCTGCCAAAACGGCAGTGCGCCCACTAATAGGAGTAGGCCGGGGACAAATATAGCAATAAGGCTGACAATTGCGCCGGGCACACCATGGGGCGATATAGAAACAACCGTCCCCAGGTACGCTGCAAAAGTGAATAGTGGCCCCGGCACCGCCTGTGCTGCGCCGTAGCCAGCGAGGAAGGCGTCGTCACTCACCCACCTCGGCGCGACGACGGCGTCATGCAACAAGGGTAGTACTACGTGTCCGCCGCCGAACACGAGTGCACCAGATCGGTAGAAAGCGTCGAACAGTGCGATGCCTTGAGAGCTGGTGAAGCTGTATAGAACCGGCATGCCGCCGAGCAGCACGCAGAATACGGCGAGCGCTGCGAAACCAACTACGCGCGAGACGGGTATGGCCAAGTGCGTTATCGGCGTTGCCGGACCCGCTCGACACAGCCAGAATCCGCCAATGCCGCCAAAAGCTATTGCGGCGATCTGGGCGGCAGAGGATGCGTTCAACAGGACGATCAGCGCCGCCATTCCAGCAATGAAGGCGCGCTGCCAATCGGGACACAACGCACGAGCCATATTCCAAACGGCCTGGGCAACGATTGCGACAGCAACAAGCTTGAGGCCATGCAATACGCCAAGGCCGATCGACCCTTGTAGCGCGGGGCGGAGAAAGGCAAACAGCACAAGAAGGATCGCCGAGGGTAGCGTGAAGCCTGCCCAGGCCGCGAGGCCGCCCAGGTAGCCGGCGCGCATGAGACCCAGGGAAAAGCCAATCTGGCTGCTGGCAGGGCCGGGAAGAAATTGGCAAAGCCCCAGCAGATCCGCGTACGCCGGCTCATCAAGCCAGCGACGCCGCACCACGAATTCATGCCGGAAATAGCCCATATGGGCAATTGGCCCACCGAAACATGTGATCCCGAGCTTAGCGAATGCGCGAAGCACCTCGAGGGGCGAGCCGGCTTGACTTTGCGCTGGTGGTGTCATTGTGCGGCTGACCGCAACGATTTATGTTCTGTTGCTCTATTCTCGTCCGTCGCGCCGACGTTGTAGCAAGTCAAGAATCGATTAAGACCGATTGCGACGCTGGTGGTGTAAGACCGACCATGCATGCTTTCTGGCGCCTCGACTGACAAATGCCGCCAATCAGGATGGCTTACGCGCCAGGACCCGGAGTCGCCGACCTTCAAGCCACTGCCAGGACATCAACGACGGCAGCCCCCAAAGCGCTTCGCGGAGCCGCTTGGTCATGGAAACGGCCAGGGCAAGTTCGCCGCTTATCCCGAGCGCGTGCCCGAATATCACCAAACCCGCCTCCTGTACGCCAAGGCCTGCCGGAACGACGAATGCCACGTGGCGGATCGCCTGGGTCATGCTCTCCAATATCAGGGCGGAGTCGGCGCCGACGGGGTGTCCGAACACACGCAATGCAAACCAGATTTCGAAAGATGCCGAAAGCAATGCCGCGAACTGCAACGTGCCGGCGAGCAACAACCTCCGCCCGCGGCGAAAGCAGGCGTGGAGCTCATGATCAAGCGCCTCCGCCCCTTGAGTCAACGCGCTTTTGCCTACCAATGGGAGTAATAGCTTTTGCAGGCGCTTAAATACCGATCCGTAACGCAATAGCAGCGCGGTCACTGCCGGCACGGGTAACGTAATCAGAAATGCGAGCAGCAAGCGGCGGTACTCTAGTCCGGTTGCATTGAGTTCGCTCAGCAGGAGCAGCCCGACGGCCGTGAAAAGGTACGACACTGACAACGTCAATAGAATTTCCACTATTACGGTGGCCCCGATTGGTGCCGCCGCGAGGCCACGCCAGCGCAACAGGCGAACCGCAGCCGCTCCGCCGCCGACACTCGCTACCGGGAGCAGGCGGTCAATCGAATCGCGAACTGTAGTGACCCAAAAAATGTACCCAAGTCCGGCATGCCGCCCCGGGTCGTAGGGGCGAAGGAGATAGAGCCAGCCAATCGCGTAAAGAATAAAGAACAGTGCTCGGTAGGGCACCAACCAAAGTAGCCTCCAGCCCCCCAGCTCCAACGTCCGCACCATACCAGCGAAGTCTGTGCTGGCGACAAGAGTGACGAGCAACGCGAGACCCAGCAGAGCGCTGATGTATGCCGCGATTCTCAACCGTAGGTCCTTTGATGAACATCCAGACGCGAAGGGGCGGGATGGATGCTTAGGAGGGCCTGCGCATGACCCCATCGGCGTCAATGTCGAACTCGTTGCCCCGCCACGTGACTCGCGCGATGAAAAAGCTACGGCCCCAAGCCCAACACATCAATAAATCCCGCGCCGGCAGTAGCCAAAATTCCCGAACCGGAGGCCGATCACCACGCAACCGATTTATAAGGTGCAATCCGAGCCGCGCGATGACGGTGACCTGGAAAAGTATCCAGGCGGCCGTGGAAAATGAGGGCTCAGCGGAGGTCAGCACGATTCCAAGGACTGCCAAAGGCAAGCTGAACGTTATGAAGAGAAAGGGAAAGCTGTGCGGTCGCAGCACTCGTATCGTACGCATCCACCGAAGCTCATGGCGCATAAGCGAATCTAAGTTTGGCTCGTGGTGCTGCGCGTCGAGCACATAAGGCGACAACACGATCCGCAATCCCAAACTACGAATTAGGGCGCCCAGTCGATAGTCCTCGGCAAGATGGTTCGCCATCGCCCGCAGGCCACCGATCGCCTGCAATGTCTCTCGGCGCAGGCACAGGGTTTGGCCGGAGACATATCCCCGATAGCCGAAAAGCCACGCGAGCAGGACCGACGGCACGTACCATTCGTTGATGTACATCGCGCCGAGCCGCGACCAAATCGCCCGGGTCGGTACGCCGCGGTAAATGCAGGTCACCAGGCCAACGCTGTGATCCAGCAAAGGCGCAGTTACGGTGCTGAGATAGTCGTGCCGAACCATCGTATCGCTATCCGCCATTGCCAGCACATCGTAGCGCGCCCGCGCGATCATGTTGATCAAATTACTAATCTTACAATTACTGCCGTGTTGCTGCGGATTGACGACGACGTCGATGGGGAGCGACGGAAACTCCGCAATCAGCCGCTCTACCACCGTTAGCGCGGGATCCGTCAAATCGCGCACGCCAAAAACGATTTGGTACTCCGGGTGATTCTGGATACAGAATGAGCGCAAGTGTTCGTACAGGCCTGGTTCGGCGCCACACAAGGGCTTCAGCACCGTCACGGGCGGCGGTCGCAGCGGACATGGCAGCGCCCGACGCATTTGCCAAACCAGCACGGCTACGAGAGCTAGAACGGCATAACTCGCGGCGAGGACTAGGCTAGCTACACCAGCGATATCCAGGAGTGGATGAACTAGGACCACCGGCACCTCGGCTCTACTGCCGTTTATCGGAGTGGAAACTTGTCGAATGATTCGCCGCAGGTGTCGCGTGGCGGCAGCACCAGGGGCGAGTGCCGGCGCGGTTCTTCAGGCCTCATGTGCGCGCAGGAAGCGGAAGAACTCGATGCCCTCGCGCAGACGCCGCTTTAGCATGTTCCAGCTAGTCAGCATCTCCTTGACGATCTCCCAAATTTTGCTGGGCCTAAAGTAAAAGCGCTTATAGAACGTCTCCATGCTGTGGAAGATCTCTTCCTTCGACAGGTGTGGATAGCTGATCGCCGCCAACTGCACGCCTTGGTCATTAACCAGATTGACGGCATCGTTGTCCCGCAGCCAGCCGTTATCAACCGCCTGCCTGTACAGCGTCGTGCCGGGGTAGGGCGCGGCCAGCGACACTTGGATTGTGTGCGGATTGATCTCCTTGGCAAACTTGATCGTTTTCTCGATCGTCTCCCTGGTCTCGCCCGGCAGCCCAAGGATGAAGGTACCGTGGATCAGGATACCGAGCTTGCGGCAGTCATTTGTAAAGCGCCGTGCAATGTCCGTGCGCAGTCCCTTCTTGATGTTGTGAAGGATCTGATCGTCACCCGATTCGTAGCCCACCAGCAGTAGACGCAGACCGTTGTCCTTCATCACCTTCAGGGTGTCGTAGGGCACATTGGCCTTGGCGTTGCAGCTCCAGGTCACGCCGAGTTCGCCCATGCCGCGCGCGATCGCTGCGACGCGCGGTAGGTTGGAGGAATCGGTGAACGTATCGTCATCAAACATGATCTCCTTTACCTCCGGCATGTTCTCCTTGATCCATTTGACTTCGGCGATGACATTCGCGGCGGAGCGCACGCGATAGCGATGGCCGCCGATTGTTTGTGGCCACAGGCAGAACGTGCACTTCGAGCGGCAGCCGCGGCCGGTGTAGAAGCTGACGTAGGGATGCTTCAGGTAGCCGATGAAATAGTTCTCGATCTTCAGATCGCGCCGGTAGATCGGCGCGACGAATGGGAGCTCGTCCATGTTCTCGATCATCGCGCGCGCCGGGTTGTGCACGATGTGGCCAACGTCGTCACGATAAGACAGTCCCTTGATGTCCTTCAGCGACAGGCCTTCGGCGACCTCCTTGCACGTGTAATCGAATTCCTCGCGGCACACAAAATCCACCGCTCTGGCGGCTTTCAGCGAGCCGTCCGGATCGACCATGGCCGGCGCGCCGACCAGACCGATCTTAAGGTTCGGATTGTCCTCGCGTAGCAACTCGGCGAATCTGGCATCGGTTGGAAACGACGGGGTACTTGTATGGATGATGATGAGGTCGTAGCCGCGCGCGACCTCGCGGCTCTGTTCGACGGTGAGCTTGTCAGCGGGGGCATCGAGGACGCGCGAGTTCGGCACGAGCGCGGCTGGCTGCGCGAGCCAAGTCGGAAACCAGAACGATTTGATCTCGCGCTTAGCTTGGTAGCGCGAGCCCGCGCCGCCGTCGAAGCCGTCAAACGACGGCGCCTGCAGGAAAAGGGTTGTTAGCGCTGGGGTAGATCGGGAACGTGCACTCATATAGCAGCTCCGAAGGAGATGACGTTGTCCCACAGCGTACGCAAGCCTATGTACAGAGCGATCGCGTGCTTGGCGGCCACGAACTTTGCATCGTAAAGTACTTGTGTTGCAGGCCACAATCAAGCCGCTTGGATTGAACAGCGCCTAGAAGCTTTCGCGCGCAGCAGAGCCGCAAATGCGACTCATTCGTGATCATGTCGAGCGGTGTGGTCGAGGCGCTGCTCGGCGTCGGCTCTGGGGCGCTGATCAGCGCACAGTGACACCCGTGGGTGCGACCTAAAGGTGGACATCCCGCAGGGCTCGCCCCGCGAATCCCGCTGCGCCGCTCAACCTTGGCGGAGCTGTGTTCCTTTGGCTTCTGGGCGTCCGGGAAAGGTCACTGCAGGCATTCCCTCGACGGGTGCCAGGCGCTGGATAATTCATTCGGGTGCTCAGACTAGGCAGCGATCGCCCTCACTCACGGACGCCGGAGCACGGCGCTGAGCATTTTTGGCACCCGTTCGAGACGCATTTCCTCCGCTGGGGGTAGGCAGCGGACAAGTCAAGGTTGCCGGAACGGGCGACCAGTGTGATCATCGCTCGATAACCCGCCCGGCGCTTCGTGCATGGCGGCTTCCGGCCTGCCGCTTGCGAAGTGCAGATAAAGGATCTGGGCAGGATCTGGTAGCAGAAAGATAAGTCGTCTTAGGGGAGAATAATGAGACTCAGGCACACAACGCTGTTCTTGCATGGCGATGCCGTAGCGTTCCTGTTGGGTTGTGAGTCGTTGGCGGCTGCGGCATGTATCAGCCGAGCGCGGCCGGCTGCCGGCCGATCCCCCGATGACGCTAGTCAGCCGGTCTCGAGGAGCGTGCCCGAGCAACTCCATGAATAATGTAACCGAATCGCATGCGCTCCCGGACGTCGTACCGCCCTACCAGGAGACTTCATTCCCGCGGGATGCGGAGCGAATCAATGTCGCAGCCGCAATGGCGGCGCTCGCCGACGTGTTCATTTTCTTTGCGGCAACTGCCGTTGGAATTCGTCTCGGGTCGGCGCATATCCTCAGTTTTTGCGTTGCGACCGCTCTATTTTATCACCTGACTATTCGAGTGACGGCGAATGCCGCCGGGCGGTCGCGCGATCTGCGGCTGTACGGCCATCTGGTTATCGTGAGCTTGCTCGCCTTGTTCCTGCGCGGCGGCGTGCTCGCGCTTCTCATAAACAGCTGGGCGTGGCCGCCGTCCGTGGCAATCTTTGTTGCGGTCGGCGCAAGTTTGGCCATAACGCTGCCGGGATACACATTCTCACTTTCGTCATTCGCATGGAGATTGGGCAACGGCACGCAATGGCGGGTACTGGCCCTCGGCCTCGTCGTTTATGCGTTTGCGCTGCGTCTGGTCTACCTCGGGCAGACTGAGCTGCTGCCAGAAGAGGCGTATTACTGGAACTATTCGCGCCATCTCGCCAGCGGATATCTTGATCACCCGCCAATGGTCGCGTGGTTGATCAGTCTGGGCACTTCCGCTTTCGGCGCGTCGCAATTCGGCGTGCGCATCGGCGCGATTTTCTGCGCGGCCGCCACGGCTTTCTTCACGTACCGTCTGACGCGCAACCTCTTCGACGCGCCGAGTGCGCTGCTAGCCATGGTGCTGTCACAGGTGCTGCCATTCTTCTTCGCAGCGGGAATGGTCATGACGCCGGATACGCCGCTCGTTGCGGCCTGGGCCGCCGAGCTCTACTTTCTTGAGCGCGCGCTCGTTGCCGGTCGCTCTGGCGCGTGGTGGGGGGTCGGCCTGGCGATGGGCATCGGCCTGCTCTCAAAGTATTCAATCGGCCTGCTGGCTCCCGCCGCCCTTGTGTTCATGCTGCTTGATCCGCAGGCGCGGCGCTGGCTGCGACGTTGGCAGCCGTATGCGGCTGCGTTGCTCGCGGTGGCTATCTTTTCGCCTGTAATTGTCTGGAACGCGCAAAACGAATGGGCCTCCTTCGCGTTTCAAACAACCCGCCGGTTTGCGGAAGCGCCGCGGTTCTCACTGCACAAGTTGATACTTTCGGCCATCGTGTTGCTTACGCCGACGGGCTTCCTCGCTGCGGCAGTAGCGCTGTTGCGTCGAGCGCAAGATGCGGGCGGCAACAACGAAGTCGCGGATTCGCGGCGCAAGCGACGCTTTCTGCAAGCGGCGATTGCCGTTCCGCTCGCGGTGTTCTTCGTTGTCAGTATCCGTCACGACGTCAAGTTCGACTGGACGGGTGAGATCTGGCTCGCGGCTTTGCCTGCCATGGCGGCGGTGATGATGTCCCGCGGCGCACAGCTGGCGCGCAATGGCGTAGCGAAAATCCGTGCTGCATGGGTTCCTACCATGCTCGGATTGCTGGTGATCTATGCTGCGGGGCTGCATTTTCTCGCCCTCGGGTTACCGGGCATCGGTTATGGCGAGCACATGGAGCTGGTGCCGGTTGGCTGGAGGGATCTTGGACAGCAGGTCAACGCTATTGCAAATGAGATCGGGAAAACGACCGGCACCGAGCCTCTCATCGTCGGATTGGATCGCTATGCGATTGCAAGCGAAGTCGCCTTCTATACTCCCGACGGCACAGCCGTGACGCCCGAGACTTCGGGCGCCCACCTGTTCGGGTGGACCAGTCTCATGTACGAGCGGTGGGTGCCGCTCGAGCAGCAGGCGGGCCGGACCTTGCTCCTCGTCAGCTGGAAGGCGCAGGACTTGGTGGGCAATTGCGTGGAGTCGCATGCTGAGCGCTTAGGGCCGCTGAAGTCTGCGCAGCTGACGCGCGATAGCTCAGTCGTGCGTACCTTCTATTACCGCGTCGCTTATGGCTATCGGAACTCCACCAAGTGCATATGACGCCGGAGCGTTTGCGCTTCTACGGGTTGTTCACAGCGACGTGACCGTCTCAAATCCCGGCGCAGGCTGGGCTGCAAGCCGGTGACGCACGCGCTTACGAGACTGTGGGAACGGCATACTTCCTGACGCGTTCTTGTCGGGCGGTGCCAATAGGTACAGATTCGCTACAGGCGAACACATCGGACATCGCTATTTGCGATCAGCGGCGCCCGCCCGCGAAACCGAATAACCGAACACCGTAGTCGACAAGAACTGAATCCCGCTGCCATCACGCAACACAATGATCGGATTGCCGACTCCGCGGCCAGCACAGACTTCGATGGCGCTTCCACGAAGAGTTCGCCGATGCCGCTTGAGTTGAAGACCTCGGCCGCGCTTTCGCTCTGCGTGAGCATTGTCTTGCTGCACTCTCCACGGGCCGCCCAAGCTCAGGCCGGCCCGCCGTTCCTCACCAACGACCCCGGCACCCCGGGCAACACCAACTGGGAAATCAATCTGGGCTCGATGCAAACCGTCACCCGCGGCGGCTCCTCCTACCAGCTTCCCCAAATAGATTTGAATTTTGGCATCGGTGATCGCATTCAACTGACCTACGAAATTCCCTACGTCCTGCAGTACTCCAGCGGGCAGCAGGATCAAAGCGGCTGGAGCAACGGTTATCCGGGAGTCAAATGGCGGTTTCTGGACGAGGGCGACGGCGGGTGGCAGATATCGACATTTCCTCAGGTTGAGACGGGCGCCTCGCAACTGGCGCGACAAAAGGGAATCGCTGTAGCGGGACCCCGCTATTTATTGCCCATAGAAGTCACCAAAAAGGTCGGCCCGCTCGATGTCGACTTCGAGGCTGGTTACTACTTTCCGGGGCATGGACCCAAGGAGCGAATTCTCGGGTTCGTTGCCGGGCGGCCGGTGACGCAACGGCTCGAACTCGATGCGGAAATCTACGACGATCGCGCCTATGGCGCTGCGCCGCATACCACCACGTTGGATCTTGGCGGCCGGTACAAGCTCGGACGAGGCGTGATCGCGCTCTTCATGGCGGGTCGAAGCCTTAATGGCTTCGGCGATGCTCAACCGCAGTTCATCGGTTACTTCGGCGTGCAGATACTCCTGAGTGATTACGGACGCAGGCTGAACTCAGAACCGTGAGAGCTCTCGTGCGCATGACGATAGGGCTTGTTTCCTCGGGAAGCAAAAGCGGGCGCTGTTCCGGCTGACTAGGAGGGCCGGACGAAGTTGCCTTTGCGCTTGGCCGCGATGACAAGCACAAGGCCCGCGGAAGCGCAGAGTGCCAACGCCACAGCCGATGCTTCCACGCCGAACGTGCCGCCCGTCAGCCATTCGGCGCCCACGAGTTTCGATTGCAGCAAACCTGTCGATGCGCCGCCGGATACTGCAGCAGAAAAGACTCCTCCTTGCGTGAAGTTCCACGCGAAATGGATGCCGATGCAGAGCCACAGACGCCGGGTAAGCATGTAGGCTGCCGCCAGCAGGATTCCGGCTTCAAACATGATTGCAGCCGCATTCAGCAAAGTCGCTCCAGGATTGAGCAGGTGCAAAAGTCCGAATATTGCGGCCGACAGAAACAGGGCAATCCAACTTCCGAGCCACTGTTCCAATATCCGAAAGACAACTCCACGCATTACGACTTCTTCGAGAACCGCTCCCAGGATGAACCCGGGGACGGTTGCAACCATGGCCGCCCATCCGTTGCTGCCGGTCACCTGATATACGCGAAGCGCAGCGAGTATGCCTATCGTGAGCGACAGGAGGAGTGCTCCAAGGAGCATTCCCGTACCGAGTTCGCGAATTGCGTGCGGCCCGGAAAGCTCGGTTACCGCGCGCTTCTCGACGATTCGCACGTACGAGCTGTAGGCACCCACAATGATCGCTGTGAGCAACAGCGCTCCAGCTTTCTTCAGGCCTTTGTCTACCACATAGAGATTAAAAGGGATTGCCACGATCGCAAATGGAATGGCAATCGCAAGCAGCGCGAGCGCAAGCCGAATCAGCGGGAACCGGAGCAGGCGGCCGCGCCACGAGGTCGCCGACGAGTCGCTGTTCTCCATGCGGTTCATCGTGTCTCCATCAGCCATGATACGGCGGGCGGCGCCACAACACCCGCATGCCGCCATGCATCTCGGAGGTTCGCCGCAGGGTAGCCACTGCGGGTTCGAATTAAGCGCAGCTGGGCCGTACCTTTACTCATAGTATTCGGGCTCCGGTATCTGACTAAGCGGCCTGAGTCGCTCAACTCGCGGCCTGGCACCAAGACCCCATGCGCTTGACGTGCCGGCTTTAAAAATCCTCATTGCGAATGGGCAGAGTCGATCGCAGAACGAGCGGGCGGCAAAAGGCGCGCCGCTCAAGAATCGACCCTGGCGCTTCCGCTTTCCGGTCCGCGCTGCCGCTTCGGCCACGAATGGAATCTGAGTGTGTTCTGTGCGATTTTCCGGAGATCTTGTGCGTCCCCGGACGTGACTGCGCGCCATCGAAGTCAACGTAAACGGCTGAAAATATTTCGGTTTTCGAACGCGAGGCAAGATCGGTAGCTGCACAGCTATAGCAAGCGCCTCGGAGTTTGGTCTTGCCGGGAACACGCGCCTGGTCTCGAGGTCATTACGAACGGCTATGAGCTGTCGGAGTACACTGGCGGCGGTTCGCAGGACCGGCGTCGTCGGACTGAGCTGCGTAGTGGCGCAACACAGTTACGGTGGTGACCGCGGGCGCGTTGACGACAGCGATTAAGAATGCCACGCGCCAGAGCCGAGCAAGCACAATTCAATATCAGGAGGCATTGAGATGAACGCAGTTCTCAAAGAAATCCCGACATCGAGTCCGGTCACGCAATTTCTGGCTAGCGCAAAGAAACTGCTCATCGGCGGCAAGTGGGTTGCCGCCGCTTCCGGCAAAACCTTCGAAGTTACCAATCCGGCCACGGGCCTCGTGATCGCCCGCGTGGCTGAAGGCGATAAGGCGGACGTGGACGCAGCCGTCAAGGCCGCGCGGCACGCGCTCGAATCCCCGCCATGGGCGACCATGACTCCTTCTGATCGGGGCAGGATCATCTGGCGCATCGGTGACCTGATCTATAAGTATAGAGACGAACTCGCTGAACTTGAGTCGCTCGACAACGGCAAGCCGATGACGGTCGCCAAAGCTGCGGATGTCCCGCTCGCAGCAGATATTTTCCAGTACATGGCCGGCTGGGCTACAAAGATCGAAGGCAAGACGATTCCGCTGTCGGTCCTGTACACACCCGGCGTGCAATATCACTCATACACGCGCCCGGAGCCGATTGGTGTCGTTGGTCAGATCATTCCGTGGAATTTTCCATTGCTGATGGCCGCGTGGAAACTCGCACCAGCGCTTGCGACCGGCTGTACGGTCGTGCTCAAAGTGGCCGAGGAAACCCCGCTGTCAGCATTGCGTTTGGGCGAGATTCTGCAGGAGGCCGGACTCCCCGCCGGTGTGGTGAATATCGTTTCGGGCTTCGGCGAAACGGCGGGCGCGGCGCTGGCCGCTCATCCGGGCGTCGACAAGGTGGCGTTCACCGGGTCGACCGAGGTCGGCAGACTGATCGTCAAGGCCGCTGCGCACGATTTGAAACATGTGTCGCTGGAACTCGGCGGGAAGTCCCCGAACATCATCCTTAAGGACGCGGACCTGGAAGTTGCGATTCCCGGCGCAGCGAGCGCCATTTTCTTCAACCACGGTCAGTGCTGCTGTGCTGGTTCGCGCCTGTACGTGCAAAAGGGCATTTTCGATCAGGTGGTGGAGGGCGTGGCAGCGCAGGCTAAGGCGATCAAGCTCGGCCCGGGACTCGACCCTACGACGGAGATGGGCCCGATGGTTTCCGAGATTCAGCGCAATCGAGTGTGTGGCTATCTGGAGGCTGGGAAGCAGGAAGGTGCTCGTGCGCTCGCCGGCGGAAAGGCGCGCGAGGGATCCGGATATTTCATCGAGCCGACAGTGTTCGTGGATACAAAGCCAAACATGAAGATTGTCCAGGAAGAGATCTTCGGACCCGTGGTGACGGTAACGCCCTTCGCCGATATGGATGAAGATCTGGTCAATGCGGCGAATGACAGTATCTACGGGCTCGCTGCCGGGATCTGGACCCGCGACGTCAGCAAGGCGCACGCCCTGGCGGCACAGCTCAAAGCAGGTACTGTTTGGATAAACTGCTATAACATTTTCGATGCGGCACTGCCGTTCGGCGGCTACAAGCAGTCCGGTTGGGGCCGTGAAATGGGCGAGGCAGTATTGGACAACTATCTCAGCACCAAGGCGGTCACGATCCGCCTATAGGCCAACCTCAGACAAGGACAGAGGACCCCGCTGTCGCGGGGTTCTTTGCGTGTAGGTCGCGCCTGTGCGCGACGCGCTCGCAACCTCCAGTGCATGTGAGGTTGGTGGTGCGGCTTGAGGATGATAAAGTGATTTTCGCGCCTCACCGCCGCGTTCTGTCAACATGCCGTGCGCGGAGCGCATCAGCAGCCACGACGAATCACCATTCTGCTGGCGGCCCGCTACCTGCCGGGCCAATAATTTCGGCATGGCGCTTGCTAAATTGACAGTAAGCATGCAGGGTGCGCGACACGAGGACCGTATGCGCCATTCGTGTTTGCGTATCTTCACGCTCGCCGCTGTGGCGTTACTCGTCGCCCCTTGCCGCGCGGCAGGCGTGCTCGACCCGCAGGGTCCGGTCGCAGCGGCCGAACGATTGATCCTGATCAACGCCACAGCCATTATGCTGGTCGTTGTCCTGCCGGTGATCGTGCTCACGCTTGCCTTTGCGTGGTGGTATCGCGCCTCCAACAAGCGGGCCGATTATCGGCCCGACTGGTCCTATTCAGGCGAGATCGAGCTTGTGGTCTGGTCGATCCCGGCGATGGTGGTGATCCTGCTCGCAGGCGTCGGATGGACCGGCTCGCATGTGCTCGATCCCGGCCGCAAGCTCAAATCCGACGGCAGCCCAATTCGAATCGAAGTCGTGTCGCTCGATTGGAAATGGCTATTCATTTACCCGGACCAACACATCGCAGCAGTCAATCAGCTGGTGGTGCCGAGCGGCGCGCCGATCGAGTTCTTCCTGACGTCGGCCACCGTCATGAACTCTTTTTTCGTGCCGCAGCTTGGCAGCCAGATCTACACGATGCCGGGCATGACGACGCATTTATACCTGCTCGCGGACCACCTCGGCGATTACCCGGGGATTTCTGCGCAATTCAGCGGCGATGGCTTTTCTGACATGCGCTTCGTCGTGCACGCCGTGCCAGCGCCGGAGTTCGACAACTGGCTCGCCCGCGCGCGCAGCGCTGGCCCGACGCTGGATTCCGACGCCTACGCGCAGCTGGCGCGGACTACTCGCAACGCAGCACCGCAAACCTACCGCAGTGTCGATCCGCTGCTGTTCAGTCACATCCTGCAACAGGCGATGCCTGTGGCGGCATCTGCGCCGCATCGAGATTAAATTGGGCAAGCTCACCTGGGGCGCGATTCCAATTCACCAGCCGATACCGATGGCGGCCTCTTTGTTCATTACCTTCGGAGTTCTGGCCGTGCTTGGCCTTGTCACCTGGAAGCGCTGGTGGCCCTTTTTATGGCGCGAGTGGCTGACCAGCGTGGACCACAAGCGCATCGGTGTCATGTATGTGCTGCTGGCACTCGTGCTGCTGCTACGGGGCTTTATCGACGCCATTATGATGCGGTCCCAGCTCGCTATCGCCGCGGGCAACGCCGACGGCTACCTGCCCCCGGAGCACTACGACCAGATATTCTCCGCACACGGCACGATCATGATCTTTTTCATGGCGATGCCGTTTGTGGTCGGCCTGATGAACTTCGTCGTGCCGTTGCAGCTCGGCGTGCGCGACGTGGCGTTTCCGGTTCTGAACGCCATCAGCTTCTGGCTCACAGCATCGGGCGCGCTGCTCGTGAACATTTCCCTCGTCGTCGGGGAGTTCGCACGCACCGGCTGGCTTGCCTACCCGCCGCTCTCAGAGCTGCAGTTCTCGCCCGGCGTCGGCGTCGACTACTACTTGTGGGCGTTGCAAATCTCGGGCATCGGCACGCTGCTCGCGGGCATCAACATGGTTACCACGATACTGAAGCTGCGGGCGCCGGGGATGACCTACATGCGCATGCCGGTCTTCTGCTGGACGGCACTGTGCTCTTCGCTGCTGATCGTGGCGGCGTTTCCGGTACTGACTGCAACGTTTGGCATGCTGCTGCTCGACCGCTATGTCGGCATGCATTTCTTTACCATTGACGGCGGCGGCAACTGCATGCTGTTCATTAATCTGATCTGGGCCTGGGGTCATCCGGAGGTTTACATCCTGATTCTGCCGGCCTTCGGCATCTTCTCCGAGGTCATCGCGACGTTCTCGGGCAAGCAGCTCTTCGGTTATCGCTCCATGGTGTTGGCGACGCTGGCGATTTGCGTGCTGTCCTTCATGGTGTGGCTGCACCATTTCTTCACCATGGGCGCCGGCGCAGACGTGAATGCCGTGTTCGGCATCATGTCGATGATCATCGCGATCCCCACCGGCGTGAAGCTTTTCAACTGGCTATTCACCCTTTTCCGGGGCCGCATTCGCTTTGAAGTCCCGGTGCTCTGGGCCATCGGCTTTATGGTGACCTTTGTCATTGGCGGACTGACGGGCGTGCTGCTGGCGGTGCCGCCGGTCGACTTTGTGCTGCATAACAGCCTGTTTCTCGTCGCGCACTTCCACAATGTGATCATCGGCGGAGTGCTGTTCGGCGCCATGGCGGGCTACAACTACTGGTTCCCGAAAGCGTTCGGCTTTACGCTCGACAAGCGGCTCGGCGTCATCAGCTTTTGGTGCTGGCTGATCGGGTTCTATCTGGCTTTCATGCCGCTCTATGCTCTCGGGCTGCTCGGCATGACCCGGCGCATGCAGCATTACGCGGACCTAAGCTGGCAACCCTACCTGATCGTGGCGGAACTGGGCGCGGTGGTCATCCTCGGCGGCATTGTCGCGACGATCGCGCAGCTCGTCGTCAGCGTTCGCACGCGCGCGAGCCGTCGCGACTTGACCGGTGATCCCTGGAATGGCAGGACTCTCGAGTGGTCCACCGCCTCTCCGCCGCCCGCCTACAACTTTGCGGTGTTGCCCGAGGTCGAATCGCTGGATGCCTTTTGGGTGATGAAACAAAAAGGGTCCGCTCGGTTGCGCGAGCGGTACGAATCGATCGAGACGCCGAGCAACAGCGCCAACGGGTTCGTGACCGCATTCTTCGCGGTCGTAATCGGCTTTGCCATGATCTGGCATATCTGGTGGATGGCGATCTTCGGCGTCGCGTGCGCGGCGGCCACATTGCTTGCCTTTGGCTGGAGCGAACGCGTCGACCACAAGATCTCGGGCGAGCAGCTCGCCAACGCTGAGCGCGTCCGGCTGCAACCTCTGGAGTCGGCGTGAGCGCGCAGGCGGCCTCAGTGGCTCTCGCGGGGCAGCCGGGCGCGATGCCAGCGAGCGGCGGCGGGCCAGCGCCGGTTCGAATCGTGGTTGCCTACGGATTTTGGATTTTCCTGCTGAGCGACATCATCATGTTCTCGGCATTGTTCGCAACCTACGCCGTGCTTTCCGGCCAGACCGCCGGGGGGCCTTCCGGCCATGATCTGTTCGGGTTGCGCCACGTCGGTGTCGAAACGCTATGCCTGCTCTTCTCGAGTTACACCTGTGGCCTTGGCGTGTTGGCCATCGAGCGGCGTTACCTCACCGGTTTCTATCTTGCATTCGCGGTTACTTTTGCGCTCGGCGCGAGCTTTCTGGGTTTGGAAATCAGCGAATTCGCCGGAATGATTGCGCGCGGCGCCGGACCTTCCCGCAGCGCCTTCCTTTCGGCGTTTTTCAGTTTAGTTGGCCTGCACGGCGTGCACGTCAGCGCCGGCCTGCTTTGGCTCGCCTTCATGGTGGCGCAGACCATCGCAAAGGGCCCGCGCGATTTTGTACGTCGCCGGCTGCTGTGTTTCAGCCTGTTCTGGCACGCGCTCGACATCATCTGGGTGGCGTTGCTGACCCTGGTCTACTTGATGGGAGCACGCTAATGGCAGAACTATCGGAGCAGAATTCGGCTTCAGGCGAGTCCGCGTCGGGCGCTGCGGAGAGCGCCTTCTCGGGTAGCTTTGCGGCCTACACCGCGGGTCTCGCTTTCGCGTTGCTCCTCACCGGGGCATCGTTCTTGGTCTCGCAAACGAGCCTGTTATGGGCCCCTGGCGTAGCAGCCGGTCTGGCCGTACTTGCTATCGCTCAGATGGGAGTGCACCTGGTGTTCTTCCTGCATATCGGCACGGGGTCCGACAACACCAACACCGTGCTTGCGCTCGCCTTCGGGGTCCTCGTCGTGACGCTCGTCGTCAGCGGTTCACTGTGGATAATGGCGAATCTCAACGCAAACATGCTGCCGCCTTCCGCGATCATGGAAATGCAGCGGTAGACACACCCGGGTGGCGACCTGCGGGCAGTCAGCCCGCGCCGGGTCGCGGTGAGGACGCCGCGTAAACCCAGCGCGCAACGGATTCAGTCCTGTGCGCGCAACTGCGCAACGTGTGCCACGGTCAATTGCGAGCCGGTGACGCCAAACCGGGCAGTGACGTAGTTTGCGACACTCGCGATTTCGGCGTCCGAGTACGCGTCACCGAACGCGGGCATATCATCTGCGCCGTTGGCAGTATGGCGCTGCGCGCCCCTGATGATGACCTGCGCCACGTTATTTGCTGTTGGATCGTTGACTGCGCGAGTCCCGGTGAGCGTTGCGAAGGCTATGACCGGACTGACCCCGGTCCAACCGTGGCAACCCGCACAAGCGCCTTCATAAACAGCCTTGCCGTGCGAGTCCGCGTTTGCGGCCATGCCATCGGCGGGCGAGGAGGGTGCAGGATTGGTCTTGGGTTCCGGCAAGTCCGCAGTGGCAACGCGCGCCACCGAGCGCAGATAAACCACCATCGCGCTGATGTCACTCGGCTTCAAATGACTCAGGCTTTCGTCCACCGCTTCACCCATCGGACCTGAAGCAGTGCCGCGCCCGTCAGCATGCCCTATGGACAAATAGTGGATCAGGTCCGCATCGCTCCAGGCCCCCACGCCGCTGCTGCGATCTGGCGTAATGTTGTACGCGCGCCAGCCGCCTTGCACGGATCCTGAGAATTTCTGGCGATTGTTCAGTGCAAAAAAGAGATTCCGCGGGGTATGGCACTCGCCACAGTGTTCCATCGCTTCGGCGAGATACGCGCCGCGATTCCATTCGGCGCTGCGTTCGACGTTGGGTTCATAACGCCGATCCGGATTAAAGAGTAGCGACCAGATGCTCATGAGGCTGCGTTGGTTGAAAGGAAAGACCAGCGAGTTTGCGGGTGCGGGTGCATGCACGGGTTTAAGGGTAAAGAGATACGCCTTGATCGCCAGGGCATCGGCGTCCGACATGTAGGTGTAACTTGCGTACGGCATAGCCGGATAGAGCTTGGTATTGTGCCGGCCGATTCCCTTATGCACGGCGTCCAGAAAATTTGCGTCCGTGTAACCGCCGATGCCGCTTTCGACATCGGGAGTGATGTTGGTCGAGTACAAGGTTCCGAACGGCAAGACGAAACCGCGTCCTCCCGCAAACGGCGCGCCGCCCTCGGCCGTGTGGCACACGAGACAGTCCGCCGCGCGCGTCAGGTATTCGCCCCGCTCGACGAGGCTCGCCGATTTCAGTTCAGCGGGAACGCCGGTGGGATCCTGTGCCTGATAGGCAGACAGTTCCACGCGCCTGCCGCCGGCGAAATTAGTGGGACCAGGGCCAAGGACGATATAGGCGCACACGATGAGCGCCACGACGATGATGGCGACGAGGGCCGAAAGGATAGGGTGAGATGTGTGTCCGCCTTGCGTTGTCTTCTTCATGGCACCGTGCCCCTCCCGAGGAAATCGCGTTATGCGGCGCTGCTCTTCGCGAAGGGCAGCACATGGATACGCTTTCCGGTTGCCGCGAATATCGCGTTGGCAACGGCGGGGCCCACGGGCGCGACTCCGGGCTCTCCGACGCCGGTCGGTGGTTGCGTCGAAGGCACTATGTGCACTTCAACCTTCGGCATTTCGTTCATGCGCAGGACTCGATAGCTATTGAAGTTGTCCTGTTCGACACGGCCGTCTTTGAGCGTAATCGCTCCGTACCGCACGGCCCCCAGCCCAAAGCCGATGCCACCCTCCATTTGGGCGGCGATGATGTCCGGATTGATGGGCGTACCGCAGTCGACCGCGCACACGACGCGATCGACCGTGACATGTCCGCTCTCATCGACACTGACCTCGGCGACTTGCGCAACATAGGTCTTGAACGCCTCCGCAACTGCGATCCCGCGGCCTTTGCCCTTCGGCATCGGGCCGGTGCTCCAGCCCGCCTTGTCGGCCGCGAGTTCAAGCACCGCCTTCATGCGCGATTCATGCTCAAGAAGGCTACGGCGGAACGCAAAGGGATCCGCACCCGCCGCATGCGCGACCTCGTCAATGAACGCTTCGACGGCGAATGCCGTGTGCGAGCTGCCGACGACGCGCCACCAGAGCACCGGCACGGGGTTCTTGGTGGTCGACAAGTCGACGGCGATATTGGGTATGGCGTAGGCAATCGTGGCGGCGCCTTCGACGGAGGTCGGATCAACGCCCTCTTTGATCATCAATGGCGCAAAAAACGTATCCGCCATGATCGACTGACCGACGATGACGTGGCGCCACCCCGTGAGCTCGTGTTTGTCGTTGAGCCCGGCTTCGAGTTTGTGGTAATACATCGGCCTATACAGGCCGCCGTGGATGTCGTCCTCGCGCGTCCACTGCAGTTTGATCGGCGTTCCGTCGGCGCCGTATGCCTTGGCTATCGACACTGCTTCGACGATGTAGTCCGAGCCGGGGTTGGCGCGCCGCCCAAAGCTGCCGCCGGCATAAAGAGTGTGGATGCTCACTTGTTGTGGATCCAGGCCGGCAGTTTTTGCTGCGTTAGCTTGGTCGACGGTCTGAAACTGGTCGCCTGCCCAGATCTCGCAGCTGTCTGCGGAGAGCTTCACGACCGCATCGAGTGGCTCCATGGGCGCGTGGGCGAGATAGGGGAACTCGTAGCTGGCCGAAACCTTTTGGGCGGCGTTGCGTATGGCCAGTGCTGCATCGCCCTGTTTGCGCGCCGATAGTGCAGGCCGGTCGGCAAGTTGCCGGTACTCGTCCATCAAAGCCGCTGAGCTGCGCTTCTCGGCGTGAGTGTCGTCCCATTCGACTCTCAGCGCGTCTCGTCCTTGCTTGGCGGCCCAGAAACTCTTGGCGATTATCGCAACGCCGCTTGGCACCTGCACAACCTTGACCATGCCGGGTATCGTGTTGGCTGCCGTGGCATCGAAGGACTTGACCGTCGCGCCGAACTGCGGCGGGCGCTTGATGAGCGCCACGAGCATGCCCGGCAGCACGACGTCCAGCGTGAACTGCGCCGTACCGTCAACCTTTGCAGCAACGTCAACGCGCGGTGTCCGGCGACCGATCAGCTTGAAGTCTCGCGGATCCTTGAGAGTCACCTTGTCGGGTACCGGCAATGTTGCGGCCGTCCGCACGAGCGACCCAAATGTGGCCTGGCGTTTGCTGCCCGAATGGTAGACGACGCCCTTATCGACAGTAAGCTCGGCGACGGACACTTTCCAGTTTTTGGCTGCCGCGGTGAGTAGCATCGCGCGAGCCTTGGCCCCGGCCTCGCGCAGCTGCATCCAGGAATTGGCCATGGCTGAACTGCCGCCGGTCCCTTGCATGGTGCCGAAGACGAGGTTGGCGTAGCGCTTGGCATCGGCAGGTGCGCTCTCGACACGCACCCGAGACCAATCGGCATCGAGCTCTTCAGCGACGATGGTGGCGATCCCCGTGTAGGCCCCCTGGCCCATTTCGACGTGCTTGGCGATCACCGTCACGCTGTCATCAATGCCGATTCGCAGGAAGGCATTGGGCGCAAATGGTGTGACCGCCGACGGCGCAACGGCGGCGGCCGCACGGCGCGCCGGACCCACCCAGTCAAATCCAATCGTGAGTGCAACCGCGGTGGCTGAGCCGGCGCGTTTGAGAAATGCGCGCCGCGCAGGCTGAAGGACGAAAGACTCTTGGGTCATGCTGATGCCTTGATGGACTTTGCCGCTGCATGAATCGCCGCGCGAATGCGCGAGTACGTTGCGCAGCGGCAAATATTGCCGCTCATAGCGCCATCGATGTCGGCGTCCGTTGGCGCCGCATTCTTTTCAAGGAGCGCAGTTGCGGACATCACCTGACCGGATTGGCAGTACCCGCATTGGGGCACCTGCAGCTCGATCCAGGCCGCTTGAACCGCCTGAGCTGCCTTGCTCTGCAGGCCCTCGATCGTAGTGACTTGTCGGCCCGCGACCCTCGTCAATGGCATGACGCAGGAACGGATCGCCTGACCGTCCAAGTGCACTGTACAGGCCCCGCATAGTGCCATGCCGCAGCCAAACTTGGTTCCGGGCAGACCGACGACTTCGCGCACAGCCCACAGCAAGGGCATATTGGGATCGGCATCGAGCGTCGTGAGTTTGCCATTGAGTACGAATGACGTCGACATGAGTAACTCCGCAAATGGTCATCTGATTCTGCTAACTTCCTCGGCCGCGCGCAAAAAAATTCCTTGCGCACACCTCCTTGAACTGCCCGGGGCCGGAATCGAACCGGCATGGGGTTTCCCCCAAGGGATTTTCATACTCACTACAGCTTTCGCTGCTGCACGCCTGCAGGCGTGCATTTGGAGTCTGGACTTTACCTTTGCCCTGTCGCCACGCGCGATTTAGGCAGGGGCCGTCAAGTCTCTACACTTTCCGCGCCGCTCAGGCGGCTTGGCTTAGCTCGGGGTTGCAGTCACCCATGCGTGGACTGGTTCTCCGACTTTGACCCCATTCACGCCAGCCGTTTCCGACTGGGTGCTCAATTGACTTAAGTCCCTTGCGTCTACCAATTTCGCCACCCGGGCGGGGAGCGCTGCCGGGGATTCTACAGAAGATCCCCTGGATGACGCAGGCTGAAGACACTTTAGCCGATGGCGCTAAGCCGCTGAATTTGCGAGACTCCGGGCAGAATTGACACCTGATGGGGCCCATGCTCGAGCGACGCATCCAAGCCGAACACCTGCACCTGTGGCGCGGCGAGCGCCACGTTCTCGCCGGCATCGACCTAGAAGTCGGTGCGGGAGAGATGCTGCAGGTGACCGGAGCCAACGGCAGCGGCAAGACGACTCTGCTGCGCACACTGTGCGGGCTTATGCGTCTTGAGGACGGGCGCGTGCTTTGGTCGGGCCGCAACGTCTACGAGGATCTGCCCGCCTTTCACTCGCAGGTCGTGTACCTGGGTCATGAGCCGCCGCTCAAGGCTGATCTCACCGCGCGCGAGAATCTGCACTACTGGGTCGGCATTCGCCGTTCGCTCAGCGCCGCGGACATAACCGCCGCGCTCACGCGCGTCGGTGCAGGTGCTTGGGGCGACCAGCCGGTGCGCACTCTTTCGGCCGGCCAAAAAAGGCGCGTCGCATTGGCCGGAGTCATCCTGTTTGACGCGCCGCTGTGGCTGCTCGATGAGCCAGCGACGAATCTCGACGGCGCGGGACAGCAGCTCGTCGGGAGCCTCATCGACGGGCAGCTCGCAGCGGCAGGTGTTGTCATCGCCGCGGTGCATCAGGAGCTGCCGGTGAGAAGCGCGCCGCGGCGACTTGAGTTATCCGCCGCGTGAGCACATCGGCCCTACAGGCAGCGTGGCTCATCCTGGCACGTGATCTGCGGCTCGCGGTGCGCAGGCGCGGTCAATTCGTGCAGCCGCTCGCTTTCTTCGCCATTGTCACAACGCTCTTCCCCTTGTCGATTTCTCCGGAGCTGGCGCGCCTGCGCGAGATTGCCTCCGGAGTGCTCTGGGTCGCCGCGCTCCTCGCAGCGCTGCTCGCGCTCGAATTCCTGTTTCGCGACGATGCCCGCGACGGTACGCTCGAGCAATATGCGCTTTCCGGACAGTCGCTCACCTGGCTCGTGTTCGCCAAAACGACCGCGCATTGGCTCTTGACCGGAGTGCCCCTCGCCTTGATGGCGCCGCTTGCGGGGCTGTCGCTTGGCGTACCGTACGCCGCTCTGGCCGGAATCATCGCGCCGATCGCGCTAGGTACGCTGGTGTTGAGCCTGATCGGCGCCATCGGCGCGGCTTTGACGCTCGGGGTCAGAAGGAGCGGGGTGCTGCTCACGCTTCTGACACTGCCGCTTGCAATGCCGGTGCTGATCTTTGGGGCGCAGGCCACGGATTTGGCGATCCGCGGCGCAAGCTTCGCCGCGCCACTCTATCTTCTGAGCGCCATGGCGGTGCTCGGTGTGACGCTGGCACCGCTCGCCGCATCGGCGGCCGTGCGTATAAGCTTGGAGTAGCGAGGATTTAATGGCCTGGACGTGGTTTCATCGGCTCGCCTCACCACCACACGTGTATGCGCTCTCAGCACGGCTGACGCCATGGTTCGCATGGCCGGCGGGCGCGCTCATCCTAGCAGGCCTCTACGGCGGTCTCGTGCTCGCCCCTGCGGACTATCAGCAAGGCGATGGTTTTCGCATCATCTATGTACACGCGCCAAGCGCCTGGATGTCCCTCATGGTCTATGTGACCATGGCGGTCTCGGCAGCCGTAGGTCTCATCTGGCGCATGAAGATTGCGCACGCTGCCGCGGCGAGCTGCGCACTCATTGGCGCGTCGTTTACGGTCGCGGCGCTCGTGACCGGCTCCTTGTGGGGCCGGCCGATGTGGGGAACCTACTGGGAATGGGATCCACGCCTGACTTCTGAGCTCATCCTGCTCTTCTTATATATGGGATATATTGCGCTGCGGTCCGCGATAGACGATGTGCAGCGCGCCGATCGTGCGAGCGGGTTACTGGCGGTAGTGGGTGTGGTCAATGTGCCGATCATTCATTATTCCGTCCTGTGGTGGAACTCTCTGCACCAGGCGCCGTCTGTGATGAAGCTTGCAAAGCCCGAGATGCCCGCCGCGATGCTGGTACCACTGCTCATGATGTTGTGCGGATTCACGCTCTACTTCGTCGCATTGCTCCTGGTGCGCCTGCGTGGCGAGATCTTAAGACGCGAGCGCAGCGCGAGCTGGATCCGTGAGGCCTTGGCAGAATGAACGAATTTCTCCATATGGGCGGTTACGCGCGCTTCGTCTGGCCATCGTACGCGCTGACCCTCGCCATCGTGGTCCTCAACATTGAGTGGGCGCGGCGCTCGTTGGCGCGGGCGCGCGCAGAAGCACGCCGTCGCCTGCGCAACCGGAGTGCAGCGCCATGACGCCGCGGCGCCGCCGGCTCGCCTTGGTGCTCGGCGTGGTAACAGGAGTTGCCATCGCCGGCGGCCTCACTCTGCGGGCGCTGCGCGCCAATGTGATGTTCTTCTTCGACCCATCGCAGGTGGTCGCAGGCGAGGCGCCGCGCGATCAACGCTTCCGTCTGGGCGGGATGGTTGAGAAGGGCAGCGTGCACCGCGCACCGGGAAGCTTGGAAGTCAATTTCGTCGTCACGGATTTCAGGCATGAGCTGCCGGTGCGCTATACGGGTGTGCTGCCGGATCTGTTTCGTGAAGGGCAGGGCGTGGTGGCGCACGGCCGCATCGGCACGAACGGCGTCTTTGTGGCGGATGAGGTGCTCGCCAAGCACGACGAGAAGTACATGCCGCCGGAGGTCGCGCGGGCTTTGAAGAAAGAGGCGGCGAGCGCTCCAGGCGCGGCGCGCACGGGCTCCTGATGCTGCCGGAACTCGGCCAATTCGCGTTGATACTGGCGCTGCTCTTGGCAGGCCTGCAGGCCTTCTTCGGCATTGCCGGCGCGCATCTGCGCCGCGACCGCTGGCTCGCGGCAGTTGCGCCCGCAGTCGCCGGACAATTCGTCATGGTGGCGACCGCCATCGCCTGCCTCGTGACGGCGTTCGTCACGCATGACTTCTCCGTGCGCTACGTCGCGGAGAACTCCAATTCCGCGCTGCCGCTCTTCTACCGCGTCACCGCCTTGTGGGGCGCGCATGAAGGGTCGCTGCTGCTGTGGATTTTTCTCCTCGCCTGCTGGACGCTCGCGGTGGCCATCGGGGCCGCGCGCCTGCCGGCGCGCTTCGGCGCACGGGTGCTCGGCGTCCTCGGTGTCGTAAGTTTCGGATTCCTGCTGTTCACGCTGGCCACCTCAAACCCATTCCTGCGTTTGATCCCGGCGGCGCCGGACGGCCGCGACCTGAATCCGATCCTGCAGGACCCGGCCCTCGCGATTCACCCGCCGATTCTGTACACGGGTTACGTGGGGTTTGCGGTCGCCTTTGCGTTCGCGTGCGCTGCCATGCTCGAAGGGCGGCTCGATCAGGCATGGGCGCGCTGGACGCGACCGTGGACGACCTCCGCCTGGGCCTTCTTGACGGTCGGCATAGCGCTTGGCAGCTGGTGGGCGTACTACGAGCTCGGCTGGGGCGGATTCTGGTTCTGGGATCCGGTGGAGAACGCCTCCTTCATGCCGTGGCTCGTGGGCACGGCGCTCGTGCATTCCCTCGCCGTGACCGACAAGCGCGGGCTCTTCAAGAGCTGGACGCTGCTGCTGGCGATTATGGCCTTTTCACTGAGCTTGCTCGGCACCTTTCTCGTGCGCTCCGGGGTGCTCGTGTCCGTACATTCCTTCGCCGCAGATCCCACGCGCGGCATTTTCATCCTGGCGTTTCTCATTGTCATGATCGGTGGCGCGCTCGCGCTGTACGCCTGGCGGGCGCCGCTCTTGCGGTCCTCGGCAGGTTTTGAACTCGGCGCGCGCGAATCGTTTTTGTTGTTCAACAATATCCTGCTGGTGATAGCCGCGGCGATCGTGTTCGGCGG
>Ga0302180_10000166_pt1 | contig 56558 bp, 47 predicted proteins | sample I_Palsa_E3_2_FD_200575 | JGI IMG/M metagenome (GOLD analysis project Ga0302180, IMG submission 200575) | Peat permafrost microbial communities from Stordalen Mire near Abisko, Sweden - I_Palsa_E3_2 | ecosystem: Environmental > Terrestrial > Soil > Palsa > Peat permafrost | place: Sweden...
AGTGGCAGTACACGACGAAAGTAAGTGGATCGGCGCATTGGACTGACTCAATGGTCGCTTGCCCCGTGCCGTCGACGAAGTGGGCGGCAACCGCGTGGCATCACGTACAACTCGCGGTACATCGGGATACCAGCGGAAATGCCTACTACGATTCTGTCACGCTCGATGGAACGACTACTAGCTTCACCGGTGCAGATGGCAATTCGTCCTTCGCACTCGATTGGGCTGCCGGCGACCTCTTACTCAACTTTCAGCTGGATGGTCTTGGCGCGAATGGGTCGATCACGGCCTATGCGGATGGATTGACTGAGATTTGGTGGTGAGGATGCATCTTTGCTTCTAGCTCTTAGCTTGAATCGGGCCCCGATCGAGAGAGCGGGGCCTTTTCCTTGTTTTGATGTCCCGGCACATTCAGTTCAGCGATAAGCTTCGCGGCGGTGTCTTACGGAGAGGATTTCGATGGAGTTGTCGAGGTCGCGGAATCGAACGCGGTAGTCGCCGACACGCAGACGGAACTCTGGCGGTTCGATATCCTGGAGTCGCTTGACGTCGCCTTCGCCAGTCATGATCGCGCGGGCCAGAGCGTGGAGAATGCGCAGGGCCGTGACTTGTTCGATGGCGCGGAGTTCGGCCTTGGCGCGGTCCTTCCAAACGATTTTCTTGGACATACCTTACTGCTTAGGGTCTGATGGCTTTAGCGGTGTGCGGCCCATGCGCTCGAAGTCTTCGGAAGTGAGGCCAAACTCGGCGAGAACTTCTTCGTGCGGGATGCCTTCGCCGCGGGCGAGCGATGCTTTGGCTGCCTCCACCTCGCGAGCTTCCTCCGCGCTCACCGGCTCATCATCATAAGGAGCGCTGGCCAGAGTGCGGGCAAGCGGATCGAGCATGATCTCCAACAGACCAACCACGGCAGCGACCTGCCCGGGAGCCATGCGGTCGATCAGCTCGTGCGCATGCTGTCTCTCGTCGTTGGAACCGTTTGCCATGAAGCAAGTTTAGCGAAATCTGGGGATGGGCGCTAGGCATAGTCTAATGCTGACCGCCGAAGCCCCGTCGCGAGATTGCTGAAAAGAAGGAGGCTCCGATGCCGGGTGGACACGGCGGCCGGATGAAGGCATTTACTTAAGGGTCAATGGAGCCGCGGACGCCTTCGTCCGCGGGCTGAGGGCCATCTTCCGTTGGCCTTAGTTCGTTGGCTGGTCGATTTAGTTGATTAATAATTTACTGGATTGCGAATCCATGAATATGCTATAGTCTGACCATGAGATTTGGGGACTTCGATAGCTATAGGCACGATTGTGATGAAGGCCCGGATGCGCCGGAAGGCTACATACCCTCGGAGCAGGCTCTTGAGCATGTGTTCGAGAATGAGAGAGACGCTGTCCAGGAGAGAGTCAAGGCAGACGCGGCGCTGGAATGGCTCAAGGCTGGCCAGCCGTGGCTCGACCTTCTGAACATCGTCTCCCGTCATGACAAGGAACAACTCAAAGAAGCAATACGCCAGGAAATAGACGGCGCGCGACGGTCGGACCCCGAAAGGATCGCAGAGCCTCAGTTGTTCGCGGTGGCAAGCGACGCAGCCAGATTACTCGAATCGGTCGGCTCGCCTCATTCCAACTTCTGTGCTCCTTCTGAGAACCTCGCCTGGGCAAACAGCCTCATTAAACTGACAAGAGCTTTCAGGGAAATACTCTTCTTGCTCTCAGAGCCGGATGACTCATGGATGGTCAGCTATCACCTTGCGAAGCCGATCGAGGAGGTCAACTCAGTCCTCCTAGAGGGAAGACCAGACACATTGGAGTGGCATGCAAGCACCTCGAAGTCCCGCGAGTTCCGCCGCAAGTTCTCCCCCGAGATGACCCCGCTCCACTCCCGCCTAGCCAAATGGATTCGGGACTTTTTAGTGGTACATCGTAGCAGTCTAGCGCTGGGTGCTTGCACCGAGTGTGGGACGATCTTCGCTCGCGAGCGGCGCGACAATGTGTACTGTTCGAAGACCTGTCAGAATCGGGTCGCGTACAAGAGAAAGAAAATTTTCGAGTCTGGCCTCCTGGTGGAGGTCGAGATTGACCCCCATGCCCCATCTGATGTCACGCCCGGGCTCTGGATTAACCACCCAAGGCTGGGCCTTGGGCGTATTGAGGCCGCGAGATTCTGCGACAGGACACTGTGGCTTCAGTTCAAGGGCCACGGCTCCGGTCAGCGCATTCCGGATGGGTACACTGCGGAGCAGTACCTGGAGACACTCAAGAAAACCCTAAAGGAAAAGGTGGCTGGCTGGGAGGAGGTGGCCGATCCTCGGTCACTAGAACTGAGGGTGAGGTTCCTTCAGCTCTCTCGGAGTCTGCGCGCGGGGGAGATATTTCCTAGTGCGGGAAGATCTGACAGCGGCGCCTCCTTCTATCGCGTAACGGATGTGCGCTCGCTCGCTGATTTACTGTAACGGTTTCTAGGAGCCCCGATGGGCAAGTGGACTCGAACTCGCCGCGATCCAGGCCGTACTTACTCGGATGAAGATACCGAGCGAACCGAAAGAATGATTGCGCGAGTGCGTAGATTCTTTGAGGAAGGCGTGCCCGAAGACGAGCCGGAATTTATTGCGGCGGTCAAGGCGGCAAAACCTAAAATAACGGCAACTGAATTAAAGGACGTGATTACGCAGTTTCGCGCCGTCGTTTCCGAGAGGCAACAGCGCGGTCTAGGGCGGCGTTAAAATTCTTTTCAGATTCTTGCTGCTCCTTCGGAGTCATTCCGCTGGCGCCGTCTTCAATGATGCCTCGCATGGTACCGAGAAGCGTATCCATCGCAGATTTGCCCTTTATGGAAGTAGGCGCAGCCGACGCCTTTTTGCGGTTTGCAGTCGCCATGACAGATATTCTACCGCGCCGGGCGGGGTTCGGCGCAGGTGACCGATGTGCTACTCCCTTTTTCAGGTGCCTCAAACAGTCCTCTTGAGCGTGGCCCGGCTGCTACTTTATGCCGATCTGTTAGGGGCTGAGGCGGAAGTGAAGCTGAAGAAGGCCAGATCCCACGCGGCAGCGTAACCCATCCCACCTTCATAATTTTCCACAGCCGGTTGTGACATCTGACCTTGTCTCCGTTTCAGAATTGGCCCATCATGGTCAAAGCGGAGCCGGTACATCGGGCCAGAGCGGCACAAGCCGTAAGTCCTTTGTTTTCCCGATTATGACTCTAAGTCCTTTAGGCTCCCGATTTTGCGGGGAATTTCGTGCTAACGGCAATAATATACTTGCGGAATCATGATTCTTGTGCTACCTTAAGAGCATGGACAGCAAACATAAGCAACCAAAGACCTTGCAAGAGGCGGTTTTGCATTTCTCGAATCCCGATAACGTTCTGGCCTACATGATTCGCCTTCGCTGGCCGGATGGGGTCGTTACCTGCCCTACCTGTGGCCGCACCGACGTGCGATTCCTCCAGAATCAGCGCAAGTGGCAGTGCAAGAGCGTCCATCCTAAGCGCCAATTTTCCGCGAAGGCTGGCACCGTGATGGAGGATTCGCCGATTCCTGCCGACAAATGGCTTACTGCCGTTTGGCTGCTGTCGAATTGTAAGAACGGGATTAGCTCTTACGAGATTGCCAGCTCCATCGGGGTTACCCAAAAGTCGGCATGGTTTATGATGCACCGCATTCGCTTTGGCTTGTCCCTGAATGCGAAGAAGTTTGGAATTAAGACCAAGATGGGCGGTCCTGAGAACGAAATCGAGGTGGATGAGACTTTCGTCGGCGGACAAAAGAAGAATATGCACCGTGACCGCGCCGTGAGATATGAGGCAAAAGGCGGCGCACAGGGTAAGGCCATCGTGCAAGGCATTCTTGACCGCACCGCTCGGCAGGTTCGCGCAAAGGTTATGCCCAATGTGAAACGGGAGACCTTGCAAGCTGAGATTCTGAATCAGGTAAAGCACGGAACCAAGGTCTATACCGATGATGCCGTTGCCTACATGGGCGGGGTGAACTGGCGCTACGTGCATGAGGTCGTAAACAAGACTGAGACTTACGTCCGTGGCCGAGTGCACGTCAACGGCATGGAGAATTTCTGGTCGCTGCTTAAGCGCGGCCTCAAGGGAACCTACGTTGCTGTAGAGCCTTTTCATCTTGAGCGTTATGTCGATGAGCAAGTATTCCGTTACAACAATCGCAAGCACACTGACGGAACTCCGATCACTCCCGCAGAGCGTTTTGCTCTGGCGCTCCCGCAGTTCGCTGACAAGCGCCTCACATATGCCGAGTTAACGGGCAAAAACGAAGAAGCGCCCTTCTAGCCCTTATCGGAAGCTGCGCGGCCCGAAGCGGAAGGCTTCTTAGCTTTCCGTTTTCTTTTTTGTTTGTCCGCTTTTTCAGCGTCCAGAGCGGCCTTTATTTCGTCGTGCGGGACGCTCATCAATTCCCGCATTGTTTTGTCGAACACGTCGAATTCTGTTATTGATTTCCTCACGCGATAATCCATTCTTGGTAAAAGATTCTGCTAAGCCAGTAAGGACGCTATCCGGTATCGCAAGTTTAAAGCCTTGCCGACAAGATATTGTCCCGAATCTTCTGAGGTCCAGCTCACCCAGATCATTCGCCTCTGCATGTCTAGTGAGCCAGCAAAGGTAATCCGCTGCTTGAACAGGGGGGCGCTTTTTGTCTACCGGGATAAAATCTCCCATCAACTCACCCAATTCTGGCGCTTTAATGTTCGCGAGTGCAACGGGAAGTTGGTCGTAAAACGCATTCATATAGTCAGTAATGTCTGAATTACGCTCCACCATGAAATTTACTTTCTCGGCGGATGGTTGGGTAACTTTCACGTATCCCAATACGCACCACGCATACGACATGAACGCCAGGAAATCTGGCATGAATCTCTTTTGTCCGCCAGTAGGCAATACTACGGAGTGATCTTTAAAGAGAGGCTTAAACCTGCTGCCGTCAATCTGGAGATTCAGCGGATAGAGACTGCCCATCTGCGAAATGACGATGGCTGCTATATCCATGCGCCAATCCGCATCGTCTCTGGTCATTTTGTACTCATCGCGCCAACCTTGTCGGCGAATGTCCGTCATGTGGAGATATGGAATCTCCGGTGGCCCATTTAGCACCTGCTCCTGCCAAGCCGGAGTGAAGTATAAAGACCAATCCTGCTCTGGCGCGACCCATCCCGAATAGTGGTAGATGCTGTTCTCATCTTTACCGCTCGTTTCATCCGAAGCAGCAACAAACACCGCCATGCGCTTCTCCTGTCGTGGCAATCCGCAGAATAGGGCACGCACTAATTCCACGGCGAGGTGCGTTTTCATTCCGCACCCCCTTGCCCATCATCCTCTTTTGAGTATGATTCCGCAAGTATATTATTGCCGTGCTAACTCGATGATTCCATTAGCCCCTAGTGGGAGGGGGATATCGTTCCGCAAAAAGCTAGCAGAACGAAGGCTCAACCCCTCACAACCGTCCCCATACGATTTTCAAAACATTTTTCCAACAGAAATCCACAGGCTCTTCGCGGTTGATAGCACGAGCAATCCTGCCCTTCCTGAGCGTCGAAATGGCTGTGTCCTCACCCTTGCCGAAGCAAGAGTGAGGACACGTTTCGATACGCTGGTCGCTTACCGCGCTACTGCTGCACGACCAGCGTTAGATTCATGGAGTGTGTCGGTGTTCCAGTGCCCGTACCCGTTCCGGTGACCGCAACGGTGTAGCTGCCCGCAGGTGTGCCTGGAACTTGAGTTGGAGGCGTGGAGTTGCTGCTGTTGCTGCCGCCGCAACCGATCAGAGTGAACGTCATCACCAGCAGCAGAATCCCAAACAGGACGAGCTTCCGGCGATTGCGTTTGCTTCCGTTTCCGGCGAGTACCAGACCGAAGAGGCCTAGTCCCGTTAGGCTCGCCAGGAACGTAGTCGCGCCTGGTTTGGAGTTCGGACGGGCCGGAGCACTCATAGACGCCGTAGTGGCCGCAGCAGTGCTGATCGTAAGCGTGGCATGTACTGCAGCGCCCGCGGGGGTCACGAAAGTTGGGTTGAAGGTGCATTGAGCTTTTGATGGCAACGTGCCGCAACTGAGGGTGACGGTCCCGTTGTAGCCGTTGCTCGGAGTTACGTTGATGGTGTAGCTGGCCGAGGTGCCAGCAATCACCGTATCGGTGATGGAGTTGGCCCCGAGAGCGTAATCCGGGGTGACGACTACCTGGCTTAACGCGGAGGAAGTGCTCGCCGTGAAGTTGGCATCTCCGCCGTACTGCGCGGTGATGGTGTGAGTGCCGGAGGCCAGGCTGCTGGTGGAGAGCGTGGCCGCGCCGGCGGTTAACGTTACGGCGCCCAGCGAAGCGCTTCCGTCAAAGAAAGTGACGGAGCCGGTGGGAACCGCGGTGACGCCACTCACCGTCGGCGTGATGGCCGCAGTGAACTTGACGGACTGGGTTACCGCCGCCGGGTTCAGCGAGGAACCAAGCGCGGCGGAGTCCGACGTGATGGTCACGACCTGGCTGAACGCGGTGGAAGCGCTGGAATGGAAGTTGGCGTCTCCGCCGTATTGCGCGGTCAGGCTGTGAGTGCCGATGGCGAGGGCGCTGGTGGTGAAACTAGCCACGCCGCCGGTCAACGCCGCCGCGCCGAGCGAGGTACTTCCATCCGAGAAGGTGACTGAGCCGGTGGGAATGGCGGTGACGCCACGAACGCTGGCTGCGACGGTTGCGGTGAGAGTGACAGGCTGGCTGACCGCAGCCGGACTTAATGAGGAAGCAAGCGTGCTGACGTTGCCGCTGGCGTTCAGCAGAACGGTAGCGCCGGCGTAGTTATTGTTTGCTGCGACTACGTCGACTGCGCCGTCCTGGTTTACATCGACCAGAGCCAGCGCGTATACCTCGCTGCCGGCCGGGTACTCAACCGGATCGTAAAACATTCCGGCGGCAAACGGGTTGGTGCCGGTGTTGTAGAGCACGCCGACGGTTCCGTAGGCTTTATTGCTGTAGACCAGGTCGAGTTTGCCATCTCCGTTGAGGTCGATCATCTTGACATCGCCGGGAATGGGTTGGACCAGGGTGAGATTTTGCAGAGTGGTCGAGTAGAAGACCGCGGGCTGAAAGGTGCCGTCGCCATTTCCCTTCGCCACGGCCAGACCGGTGCCGGCCACGGGGTCATCCACTGCGACGGCCAGGTCAAGCTTACCGTCGCCATCCAAATCACCCAGCGCGAGATTGCCGAGGTAGTTGAATGCGAAAGAAGGAGTACTGGCGGGCTGGAACGTACCGTTCGCGTTCCCCAACAGAACGGCAACAACGCCTGGATTATATTCCGTTACAACCAGGTCGAGGATGCCGTCGTTGTTCACGTCGGCGGCAACAATGGACTCATTATGTCCGCTGGTCGGATAGGTGACCGCCGTCAGAAATGCGCCAGTGCCGTCGTTCAATAACACGCTGACGTTGTCACTGCCGTAGTTAGCTACGGCAAGATCAGGGAAACCGTCTTTGTTGAAATCGCCGGATACAATGACCAGCCCTTGAGTGCCGCCGGTGGGGTAGTAGGCACCCAGGGAGAAAGATCCGTCGCCGTTCCCGTGGAAGATCTGTACGCCGTTGTTGCTTTGATTGACGGTGGCGATTTCAAGTTTGGAATCGCCCGCAAAATCCGCCACGGCGACGCCTTGATAGGCTCCGCCCGTCCCGTAATTGGCGCCCGGCTTCAAGCTGCCATCCGGGTTGGAGAGAAATACTGTGATCCCTATGCCGCTCGGGGTGTTGGGATCGTAGCCGTAGTTGCCCACCACGAAATCCGGATAGCCATCGCCATTGAAATCACCGCTCGCGATCGTGGTTCCGCCGGCATCGTAACCGCCCGGAACGGGGGAGAAGTAATCCTGAGCGGAGCGGAAGGTTCCGTCGCCATAGCCCTGCAGATAGGCAAAGCTGAATTTATCGTCGGGAACGATGATATCGACGATGCCGTCGCCATTAAAGTCTGCCACGAGCGCTGAAGTCTTAGGAGAGCCACCGGTGCTGTAGCCGAGTGTGGGCACGTTCAGCGTGCCATCTCCATTGCCCAACAGAACGGTGACGTCGCCGCCGTAGTAGTTGGAGGAAACGATATCGGCCTTGCCGTCGTTGTTCACGTCCGCAATGGTGACCGCTAACGGGGCGATATTGGCCTGGGTGTTGTCCGTCGGTTCGGTACCGGCAGCGTAGGACACGCCAGGTTTAAAGGTACCGTCGCCGTTGTTAAGATAAACGGTGAGGGTACCGGCTCCCGCTCCGCCGGTGCAGCTTGTGCTGACAATCTCCGGCTTGCCGTCGCCATTCAAATCTCCGGCGGAATTGTTGCAGATATCGTAAGACGCATCGGGATTGGATAATGGAGGTCCGGCGGCGTAAGTAGTGTTGCCGCCGACGGTCTGACCGACGTAAACCACATTTTGGCCATCGTTGTTGGAAGAGGTGGCTGCGAAGTCGAGCACGCCATCGCCGTTGAAGTCGGCGAACACAACGTTATCAAGTGAGCCCCCGGCGAGCGCAATGGAAGTGGGGGTCTTGAAGGTTCCGTCGCCGTTGCCCAGGACGGTCCACACATTGGCCGGATTCAGAGCGTCGACGAACAACAAATCGTAGTTGCCGTTGCCATCGGGGCCAGTGACAGCGCCACCCACCAGGAAATTGGGACAGATAGCGATGGGGACGTTGCCGCCTACGTTGAAAGTTCCGTCACCGTTCCCCAACCACACTTCGAAGGTGGAGGGGCTGGTGGCATGGACAACGATGAGATCCTGTTTGCCATCTCCATTGAAGTCGCCGAATAAAATTTGATCGCCATCGGCGCCGTTGGGGTTTGCGGTAACCTGAGCAGGCTTGAAGGTGCCATCGCCGTTGCTGAGCACGACGGAAACCGCGTAGGTCGAGGTTCCAGTTGTCACGGGCGCAGCCAGATCCAGCTTGCCGTCGCCATTGAAATCGGCGGCCACCGCGGACCATTCGGCTTGGCCACCTGCGGGAATCGGCGTGGCGCTGACAAATCCAACCGTGCTGGTTGGAGGGTTGCTGGTATACGGGTGACTGCGCGCGGCGCGCGTCTTTCCTGAGACTCCGGGTTTCGCCAGGCTTCCCTGCGCGACCGCGGGACGTCCTGGCGTCGCAGCAGTCTGAGTTTGAGCGCGGGCGTTCAGCTTGGCCTGCAACGCGGCCTTTTGTTGCGGCGTTTTGGCGGAAAATTGGCTGAGGTGCGACTGGGCGCCGAAGAGCTGCAGGGATCCCAGTACCAGGAAGACGCATAAGACTAGATGCTTTTTCATAAATGTGCGGGCGCTCCGTTTTGATCTTGGTGAAAACTTGTTGCGACTGCGTTTAGGGGCCTGCTCCGAAAAAAAGACCGACAGCAGACGGACCCCTCTTCTCCGAACAGGAGTTTATTAGCGGCCGTTGCGTTTGTAGAGAGTACCGAAGTCACTGCGAAGACCGTCCTAACTCGCGCGACAGTGTCCTACTTTCCTTCGATCAGGGGAGATTGGCCAGCAAATCTGAGGGAGTGATAAACCTTTGCTGAAACTGGTGCGCCGCGAAGGGCGGCGGCTGTGAACGGTGGAACTGTCCCGTAATAGATGTGAGCATACTCGCGTGCGCGGCGCATGAAAATAGCACGATCGGGTGTTACTTATGTCACCTTCCGACCACGGGTTGGCCATCCCTGTAGCCATCAAAACTGCTGCCTGCGTGCGCGGCCGTCCGGAGCTGTGGACCTGGAGAGACTTCAGCTTGAAGATGGGGCAGTTCAGCGCCAGCACCGCCGACCGGTCGAACTGGGAGCCGCGCCGGTATCTCTGGGCGCGATGTCGGAAGGCTGTCCATAGTTGTGGGCAGTAGGAGACAGGACTTTTACAACGAGGTCGCTTCGCCTGAGAGCATACGGATCACTGTGGTGCGTAGCGCTTATCATGAGGGCCAGAGAGCTGGCCTATTTTGGGCTATCACAGGCTTTTTGGGGCTGCAACCTGCGTCTGGCGATGAATCCGGTCGCCGAATAATGGTGCGGTTTCGCGGATATGCGATATGATTGAAGGCATGCCATACATATTGGAGCACCTCTCCAGCCTTCGTCAGGAAATCACGGATTTACGGAACATGAACGCCCGCTTTTCACCGAAGGGCACAGACAGCCAGATCGATCAATCGGCCGTGGAGATGCGCGCCAACCGCTTGGCGGAGATCAAGAAGGAATTGTCGCAGATGCTCAACCGTCCCGAGGACCCTGCGGTGTGGTGGGAAAAGGGCGGCAGGCGAAATCGCGTGGCGTAGCGGTACGCTGAGATCTCTGCTTTGATTTTGTCGCCGGGGCGGCTTCCAGCCGCTCCGGCTTTCGCTTTCGTCCCTTTCGAAGTTCATTGACCTCTTCCGCTGAATAAAATTCCTTTGAAATTTGCCTGACTGAGCCAATCACCACGAACACTGCAAAAAGAGTAGTCGCCGGGAATTGTGGCGATAATGGTCCCGTCGGTTTTCGGGCGAGGTCGGGCGTTCGCTTGTATTTGCGGGATTGCGGACGTAGACTGCCCGCTCAGAAAGGAGATACGACCATGCTGGCATGGCTGCAGGAAGTGAGTAATCCGTTGACGGGGCCTCTGTGGGATGGATTGTGGGGAGCGGTGGGTGGCGGCGCGATTGGCGCGTGGATGACGATTCGCGCGGAGCGAAAACGAAGCCAGACCGAGATTGCCTTGACGTTTCTAGAGCAGTTCATCGCGCAGTATGACGAACTGGCGGTGGTGATGGGGCTGCTGGGGAATGTAGCGTCGTTGCAGAGCGCGGCGGATGTGAACAAAGTGCGGAAGTTTGGCGACTGGTGCGAGATCGTATCGGCGGCGGTGCTGATCGAGGCAGCGGATAACGCGCTGCTGGAGAAGGTGGGGATTCCGGAGCAGATGAAAGCGTTCTACCGGGGTGTTCTGAATGCGAGCAAGACGGTGAAGGAATTGGAGAGCGCGCTGCCAGGCTGGTCAAACCTGGCGGAATATGTGAGAAAGACGCCTTGAGCGCGCGTAAATGAGAGGAGGTGTCGAGGGTGCTCCTGATGCCGCGGGGCGTTGCGTGAGACGGTCGCCCTCGGGTCACGCGGTCGAATGTTATCTTTAGCAGTTACCGGGAAAGCATATTCATGGACGTTCTCCGAAATCTGTTTGAACAGCATTTCCACACACCTGCCGAACTGGTACAGCCGCTGCAGGGCCAGCTTGGCGGGTCCGGGCGAAACATTCTCCGGCTGTCGAGCGGGCAGCGAAGCGCGATTGGCATTCTGTATAGCGTGCGCGAAGAGAACGCGGCTTTTCTGGAGTTCTCCCGGCATTTTCGGCGGCATGGCCTGCCCGTTCCGGAAATTTATGCGGAAGATTTGAGCTGCGGCGCTTACCTGGAAGAAGACCTGGGGGACTTAACGCTTTTTGAATTCCTCTCGAAGAATCGTGTGGGCAAGAACATCGGGGCGCAAGCGGTTGAGGCTTATCGCGAAGTTGTGACCGTGTTGCCGCGCTTTCAAGTCGAGGCCGGACGCGATTTGGATTACGGCGTGTGCTATCCGCGCGGCAGGTTTGACCGGCAATCCATTGCGTGGGATTTGAATTATTTCAAATACTACTTTCTCAGGCTCGCCGGCATTGCGTTCAACGAGCAAGCGCTCGAAGACGATTTCGACCGCTTGACGGAGTTCCTGTTGAGCGCCGACTGCGATTATTTTATGTATCGAGACTTCCAATCGCGCAACATCATGCTGCGCGACGGGCAGCCATTTTTTCTGGACTATCAAGGAGGACGCAAGGGCGCGCTGCAATACGACATCGCTTCCCTTTTGTACGATGCCAAGGCTGACCTGCCGCCGGAACTGCGCCAGCAATTGCTCGATCTCTATATCGAGAAGCTTTGCGGCTTTATCGAGGTGGGGCGCGAAACATTCCTGCATCATTACAACGCGTACGTTTACGTTCGAATCCTGCAGGCGCTGGGGGCTTATGGATTTCGCGGGTTTTACGAGCGCAAGGCGCATTTTTTGCAAAGCGTGCCATATGCACTGAAGAACTTGCGCTGGCTGCTGCATAACGTAAAGTTGCCGATCGCGCTGCCGACGCTGATGACGGCGTTCAACAGCATGCTGGCCTCGGAGAAACTACAGGGTCTGGCCGCCGAGGCGGAAAATCTGACGGTGCGGATTTTGAGTTTTTCATTTCATCGGGGCATGCCGAAGGACGAGAGCGGGCATGGCGGAGGATTTGTTTTTGATGGCCGCAGCCTGCCGAATCCGGGGCGGGAGGAGCGATTCAAGATGCTCACCGGTAAGGATGCGCCGGTGATCGACTACCTCACGCAGCAGGAAAGTGTGCATCAGTTTCTGGCCAGTGTAATGTCGTTGGTGAATGCGAGCGTGAGCGAGTATCAGCGACGAGGGTTTAGGAGCTTGATGGTGTCGTTCGGCTGCACGGGCGGGCAGCATCGGTCGGTTTTTCTGGCGGAGCAGTTGGCGAAGCGCTTGCGTGGGAGGAATGGGGTGGAGGTGGCGGTAAGGCATCGCGAGTTGGAGAACACTTCCCGATGAAAGCGATGATTCTGGCGGCGGGACTGGGGACGCGATTGCGGCCGCTTACGGACGATCGTCCCAAGGCGCTGGTGGAAGTGGCGGGACGGACGCTGCTGGAGATTGCACTTTCCCGCTTGCGCGTTTTTGGAGTTCGGGAGGTGATCATCAATGTGCATCACTTTGCCGATATGGTTGTGGATTATCTGAAGGCAAACGACAACTTCGGAATGCGGATTGAAATCTCGCGCGAAGAAGAGCTGCTGGACACTGGCGGGGGCTTGAAGAAGGCTGCGTGGTGGTTTTTTCTTGAGGATTCAGCCGGGGGCGAAGAGCCGTTCATTCTGCACAATGTCGATGTGATCAGCACGATTGATCTGGGGCGCATGGTGCAGTTTCATAACGAGCGTCAGGCGTTGGCGACGCTAGCGGTGCAGGAGCGGGAGACTTCGCGGTATTTGCTGTTCGATGAGCAGCTTCGGCTTTGCGGACGGCGTAGCGGGCGGGATGGAGTTCCGGAGCTGGTTCGAAGTTATCAGCAATTGAAGGCGCTGGCTTTTTCCGGTGTGCACGTTATTTCGCCTCGGCTCTTGTCGATGATGACGGAGGGCGCGTTCTCGATCGTCCCGACTTATTTGCGGCTCGCGGCGCAGGGAGAAAAAATTCTTGGGTTTCGCGCGGATGAATATTATTGGCTGGATCTGGGGCGTCCGGAGAATGTGGCGCGGGCGGAGCGGGATGCGGACGGGGGACTGTTTGGCTAGATAGCTGCGAACCGCTACTTCGAAATTGAGACTTTATCGAGATTGACCGCAGAACAGAGAGGCAGGCTCCGGGGATATGTGACCTCGAGATCCCTTCGCCTCTTTCCGTTCCCCTCAAGGATCTGTAGCTCCCAACGATGCTCAGTTTCGAGCCTGGGCGGGAGTTCGACTCCCAATTCGTAAAAGCGCTTCATCAAGTCATACGCGTGCCTTAGTTGCGCGTTCACCTGCTCACCCCCTTTTACGGATTGATCCTGCCACGCGCTTACGATCGACCCGCCGGTCGCTTGGGCCAAGCGCCTAACGTCGGCAACACCCGCACGCTCGTCCTCCGTGAGGAAGTATCCCTCCGACAGCATGAAGGAAAACAGACGGATGCCTCGTGACAGTAGCTCGCGCTCAAGGTCTTTTTCGTGCAGCTTGCTGTGATTGTCTCCGCCGTCGCTTATGAGGTAGATCGCGTCTCCAGGTTCCGGCGCGGGAAAGAGGCCTATCGAGTACGCGAGAGAGTCGAGTAGCGCGGTTTGCCCTTTGCCCTGGTGCAAACCTGCAATCCTTTGCAGGATCTCGTTCGGTGAGCGGTCAAAACCCAGGCTGTCAATTATGCGATCCGAAAAAAGGACCAAAGCTACGTGGGGCGTTGCCGAAGCGGCCACGAAATTCCCTGCCAGAAATCGGGCTCTTTCGAAATTATGATTCGACGAATTTACGCTCCCGCTCAAATCTAGTATCAGCACTATGCGAGGGGACTTCGTCCCCTCCCTGCTCGACTGAATTCTTAGGCTCTGATCGAGGAGCACCGCGCGGAAGGATGCAGGTTGGAGGCCTTCGATAAACTTGCCCTGCTTATCGCGTGCATTCACGACGACGGTCCGCTGGGGGCAGCTATCCGGCTTTTGAGCCTGAGCGGAGCAGAAAAAAACGAGAAGAAGCGCGGCTGGCAGTAGGGCCCTCGTGTCCAATGAGAACATCGCACCATCCTCCGCCGCGATCAGCTTAGCACGCGGCGGGCAACTCGTGGACTGCCTGAGGCATTTGTCCGGCGCGTTCAGTAAGGACCGATGATGCCGGCGATGGCGCGGGGCGCTGCCGACGGCACGGCTTGAAGATCTTTCGTATCCAACACATCCAGATATTTTAGGCCGGAGCCGGTGTTGAAGAGGACGACAGTGTCGTCGGCTGTGAAGAAACCGCTGGCCAGGAGTTTCTGATACGCGACCAACGATGCGGCGCCTTCGGGCGCGGCGAAAATGCCTTCCACCCTCGCCCAGTGGCGAGTGGCGGCGAGAATTTCGGCGTCGGTGGCAGAGAGGCCGAGGCCTCCGCTTTGTTTCAGGATGTCGAGGATCAGGTAGTCGCCGTAGGGTTTGGGGACGCGGAGACCGGAGGCCAAGGTCGAGGCATTGGGCCACATTTCGGAGGCGGCACGGCCTTCATCCCATGCTTTAACGATAGGGGCGCATCCTGAAGATTGCACGCTGATCATGTTCGGGCGCTCGGAGCCAATGAAACCCAGTTGCTGCATTTCGTCGAAGGCCTTCCACATGCCAAGCAGGCCGACACCTCCGCCGGTGGGGTAGATGATGCCTTGCGGAAGTTTCCAGCCGAGTTGCTCGGCGACTTCGTAGCCCATGGTCTTCTTGCCTTCCACGCGGTAGGGCTCTTTGGTCGTGGAAACGTCAAACCACGACTCTTTTTTCCAAGACTCGGAATCCTTTAGTTCGGCGACTTTGCGGGCGCAGTCGGAGATGAGGCCATCGACGAGAGTGACGTGCGCGCCGTAGTAGTGGCACTCGATGCGGTTGGTCATGGGAACATCTTTGGGCATGAAGACGTGGGCTTCGAGGTTGGCGGCGGCGGCATAGGCGGCGAGGGCGCTGGCGGCGTTTCCGGCGGAGGGGATCGCGATCTTCTTCAGGCCGAAATGGCGGGCCATGGTGACGGCGGCGGAGAGTCCGCGGGCTTTGAAGGAGCCGGTGGGGTTCAGGCCTTCGTCTTTGATGAAGACGTTGGGATACTCGCGGCTGCGCAGCATGGGAGTGAAACCCTCACCGAGCGTGACCGGCGTGGCTTCGGGAAGGACGGCGTCGTATCGCCACATGGTGGGTGCGAGCGGCAGCAGCGAGGCGGGAGAAAAAATCTTTTTGATGCTTGGGAGATCGTAGCGGGCGTAGAGGATGCCGCCATCTTTCGGGCAAACGGTTTGCGGACGGTCGGCGGGGTAACGCTCGCCGCAGCGAGTGCATCCTAGATGAGTGAGGCGAGACACGGAAGAGAGTTTATCAGGCGCGATGGTGCAAGGGCAGACCGGCGAGGTTGGACGCTCGCTCGCTGGCGACCGCGATAAAGAAGCCGCCGATTTCGCATCGGCGGCTCAGTATTTACAGATTTCAAAGCTCTACTTCGAGCTGCTCCTGGCCGCTCGTTGCGAAGGCGGGACTATGCCTCTTTCGGGGATCTCCTTCTCAATCTTGTCGGAGAGATGGTGCAACGGTCTGTCGGCTGCCGAAGAAAATTGCGGACCGGCTTTGGTCGGAGCCGTTAATCCCTCCGCCGTATACGTGGCCTCGTTGAAGGTGGTCCCCGACTTGGCTGCGGCCACGGCGAACACTCCATGCGGCACGCCGTTGTTGAAGGCCGTGGCAATGTAATCCCCCACCATCAAGCCGTTCTGGGAGTTGGGCAGCCACGCGAGCTGCATCGGTCCGGCCAGACTTACCGGAGTATTCCACGTGGTTCCGCCGTTGGCCGACGAAATGTAGCCCACGTAAAGCTGGCAGGTCGACTCCGTGCAGCTGCTCTTTGGGTAGTAGTAATAGTGAACCGCGACGTGCGCGGTGGCGCCCGAGGTCGCGGGATCGATGCCAAGTCCTGGAATGAAGTGGTCCACCGTGCTAGTGGTGGCGTCGATGGGGATGCGCGCTACCGCTGACCAATGCACGCCGTCGGTGGAAGTGCTGTAGACCAAATCGTTGGTGGAGCACTTGGAGCGGAACCGGCAATCCTCCCACACGACATACACCGTGCCGGCGCCATCGACCGCCGCGGAGGGCAGCGGACCGCTGCGAATTCCACCCGCATCGGTGTGCCATTGAATGTTCGAGACGGTCACCGGCGACGACCAGGTTGAGCCTCCATTGGTCGACGTATATGCAGAGATGCCCGAGGTCTCAATCGGCACCACAACCGTGCCGTTGGGCTGCGCCAGGGGTTGCCCGCCGATACCAGTGGCCCCGTTGGCGGTGGTTTTCGCGGCTCCCCACGTCAAGCCTCCGTCGCTTGACGTGCTCATCATAATCTTGTCTCCGCTGTCGGGATTGTCCCACTCCACATAGCAATTGCCGTAAAAAGAACTCGTGGATGTGCTGTCGCAGGCGATCCAGTTCTTATCGGATGCCGTCACCATGGGACCGACGAGCACGGGATTGCCCCAGGTGAACCCGCCGTCGGTAGACCGGCTCACCGCCACGCCGGGCGTAGTGGTGGACGAGTTCAAGATGGGCAACGTAGCGATCATCCAAACACCGTGCTTGGCGTCATAAGCTACGGCGGGATCGCTAGCTGCGTTATAAGGACCGCCTCCGTTTCCTTCGGTCAGGCCCGGGAGAAATCCGTGCGCCCACGTGTTGCCGCCGTCGGTTGAGGTGGCCCAGCCAATGGCGGTCGCGCCGCCGGGAGAAATTCGTCCCGTCTGAAAAGCTGACACCAGGGTCGTGCCATTTGCCAGCACGTGCGGTTCAACTTGGGTCGCGTGTTGGCCGGGGCCAACGGTAAATGGATCGGAACTGATCTCAGTCAAGCTGACCTGGGCATGCGCGGCAACCGCCGGCACGACGCAAAGGGTCAGCACCGCCAAGAAAGTAAATAGAGGATGTAAGCTGCGAGAACCAGGGGAAATGCGATTCATAGGATTTGTCCTTTAAGAGCGAACGGTGGGTGAGTTAGTTTGTTGATGGCAAGTTATTCGCTGGCGTCAACGGCTTACGGTAGTGTTAGCGTCGTCGAGCATATCGTGGAGCCGTCTGCCCAGTCAACATTAAATGCAACTTAGTAGTTTGCAGTTAACATTGTAGGAGTTAGTTGCTCCCTCCAAAGGGTTTTAATAACTACACTACCTGCAACTTCGGTTGTGTCCTAGTAGTCCGTTAATAACTAGATCGAGGGACTTATCATTCTTATGAAGAAGCGCGCTGTTTACAAAGATTATGTGATCAAGGTAAACCGGGAACGACCCGTTATCTCCCAGATTGCGACGCGTGTCAGGCGTTTTCGGGGACCTGGTAGTGCGTCACTCTCGGGGAAATGTCGCCGGGTCAGTCCCTTGAGACCACAAAGCTCTAGGAGCGCCAGAAATCGCCTGACACTTAGCGACGTCGTGCAAGACAAGATGACAAATCTATTTCGAACTGCGTTTGGCTGCGCGCTTCGAAGGAGGGACTATGCCCTTCTCCGGACGCTCTTTCTCAATTGGATCGGAGAGTTTGTGCAGCGGTTTGTCGCCGGCCGAAGACAACTGCGGGCCGGTTTCAGGCACGGTTAATCCCTGCGCGGTGTTTGTCGCCTCGTTGAAAGTTGACCCGACTTTCGCAGCTGCTACCGCGAACACACCATGGGGCACACCGTTGCTGAACGCCGTCGCAATGTAGTCGCCGACCATCAATCCGTTCTGAGAGTTGGGCAGCCATTTGAGTTGCATGGGTCCAGCGAGCTTTACCGGAGGATTCCAGGTGGTTCCGGCATTGTGCGAGGAAATGTAGCCCACGTAAAGCTGGCACGTCGACTGCGTGCAATTGCTCTTCGGATAGAGATAATAGTGAATCGCAATGTGCGCGGTGGCGCCGGAGGTTGCGGGATCGATGCCGATTCCCGGGATAAAGTGATCGATCGTGCTCGTGATGGGGTCGATCGGAATCCTGGTTACCGCGGACCAGTGGATACCGTCCGTCGAAGTGCTGTAGACCAGATCGTTGGTGGAGCACTTGGTGCGGAAGCGGCAATCCTCCCACACGACATACACCGTGCCTGCGCCATCCACGGCTGCAGATGGCAGGGGTCCGCTGCGGATTCCTCCGGCATCGGTGTGGCTCTGAATGTTGGAAACTGTGACCGGCGCGGACCAAGACGTACCTCCGTTGGTGGAGGTGAAGGCGGAGATTCCCGAAGTTTCAATCGGCACCACCACCGTGCCATTGGGTCGCACCAGCGGCAGCCCTCCGATGCCTGTGGCATGATTCGCGGTCGGGGTGGCGGGTCCCCAAGTTAGGCCGCCGTCGGTCGAGGTGCTCATCAGGATCCCGTCTCCGGTGTCCGGATTGTCCCATTCGACATAACAGTTGCCGTAGAACGGGCTGGTGGACGTGCTGTCGCAGACGATCCAGTTCTTGTCGGAACTGTCGACCTTGGGACCGACGTTCACTGGATTGTCCCAGGTAAATCCGCCGTCGGTGGAACGGCTCACGACCACGGCTACGGTTGTGGAGGTATTGGAGATGGGCAGGGAGGCAATCATCCAGACGGCGTGCTTGGCGTCATAGGCGACAGCAGGATCGCTGGCTGCGTCATAGGGTCCGCCGCCATTTCCGGTGGTCAAGCCAGGCAGAAATCCGTGCGCCCAGGTATTGCCGCCGTCGGTGGAAGTTGCCCAGCCGATGGCCGTCGCGCCGCCGGGCGCGATGCGTCCGGTCTGAAATGCAGCCACCTCCGTGGTGCCGTTGGCCAGCACATGCGGCTCAACTTCGGTAGCGTGCTGGCCTGGACCAATGGTGAATGGGTCGGAGCTGATCTGGGCCAAGGTGACCGCGGGGGCGTCTTGGGCATGCGCGGCAAGCGCCGGAGCAAGGCAAAGGCTAAGCACCACCAGAGAGGCAAAAGCAGAATGCCGACGTGAACCAGAGAAAATGCGATTCATCAGGATTTATCCCTCGACGCGAAAGTGACGGACACAGAGATCACGAATGGCAGGACATTCGCCAGCGTCAACGATCTACGGTAGTAGTTGCCGCGTCGCTGAACATAGCGTGGAATCCTCGACGCTGTCAATGTGAATGGTTTTGCAACCTTGGCGGAAGCAGTTCGTGCGGGAGTCTATCGTCCGCTCCTTAGGACCGTGCGGTTCGTCTAAGCTTACCTCCCTTTGCCCGCATGAAAATTCCAGTGTGCAGATGGGATTTTTTGATATAGTGCCGACTGTCATGCCGTCGCCACCAACCAACGAAATCAGTCCAACTCTTTCTTCCACACCTCTCACGCGAAATCAGATTCGCGGCTTCTGGGCGTCGTGGGGTGGGTGGACGCTCGATGGCATGGATTCTTTTATCTATGCACTGGTTCTCGTGCCGTCGCTGCGCGAACTCCTTCCCCGTTCCGGTGTTGCGGCCACAAAGGGCAACATCGGATTGTACGGCGGACTGCTGTTCGCCCTGTTTCTGATCGGGTGGGGACTGGCGTTTCTGTGGGGACCCATCGGAGACAAGTTCGGCCGCGTGCGCACGCTCATGCTGACGATTTTGTGGTATTCCGTCTTCACGTTTCTTAGCGCGCTGGTAACCGGCGTGTGGCAGCTGGCCATCCTGCGTCTTCTTGCCGGTATCGGAATCGGCGGGGAGTGGGCCATGGGCGGAACGTTTGTGGCGGAAGAGTGGCCGGAGAACCGGCGGCGCGCCGGAGCTGGCTTCATGCACACGGGCTATTACGTCGGCATTTTTCTGGCAGCGCTCGCCAATTACACCATCGGCAGCCACTTTGGCTGGCGCTACATGTTTGCCGTGGGCGGCTTGCCCGCGTTGCTGCTGGCGTGGATCCGGCGCGGGGTGAGCGAACCCAAGCGTTGGTCACAAAAAGAAGCCGTGGTTCGGACGTGGGCCTTCTGGCGTCCGCTGGCAACCCTTTTTTCCGAAAAATGGCGGCGGCGCACAATTGTGAATTCTTTTCTCATGCTGGCCTCGATCTGCGGACTGTGGGCGGGCACCGTGTACGTTCCGACAGCCGTGACAGTTCTTGCGGAAGCGGGGGGTCACGTGGGTCCAAGCGCTGCGCAGCTCGCCTCGTGGGGCAGCATGCTGGTCTCCTTTGCAACCATTCTCGGCTGCCTGGCGATGCCGTGGCTGGCGGAGCGGGTTGGCCGGCGAGGCGCTCTTGCCTTCTTTTTCGCGGTCATGATGGCGCTGATCGCGCTCACCTTCGGCAAGGTTTTCTATCTCGGTGCGCCGGCGCTTCCGTGGTTTTTCGTTTGCCTCTTCTTTCTGGGTTTCGGCGGGGCCAACTTCGCGGTGTATACGCTGTGGCTTCCCGAGCAATATCCCACGGAATGCCGCGCCAGCGCCTTCGCCTTTTCCACTTCGTTTGCCCGATTTGGCGGAGCTGGAATTACCTTTTTGGTGGGCGCCGGCATCCGGCACTTCGGTTCGCTCGGAACTCCTGTTGCCATGACTTCTCTGGCCTTCGCTGTAGGGCTGCTTCTCATTCCGCTGGCGGTAGAGACTCGCGGACAGACTCTTCCGGCCTAGACGACATTATTGTGGAATTACAGTACTGGCCCCAATCGAGTTTGGAGTGCGGTCGAACGCGATGGCGACGTTGTCTTCGTAGATCTTTTTCCAGGATGGAGTTTCCGTCAGAAGGTTGGCCAGCGCAGAATTCTTGGGCACCAGCGCACATTGAACCTCGTGCTCACGGAGAAAATCGTCCCAACCCGGCTCTGCGTGCATCATCTTCAAATAAGACTCTAAGAATTGTTGCCCGTACAAATCGTGGCGGTCATCGACCACCACTTTTACTCGCGGATAGAGCCGGTAGATTAAGTATCCGCCCCAGGAATCGGGAGTCAGCACCGGAACTCCGAGGTCTCGTTTCTCGATGTAGCTGACCGCCTCCACCGGAAAGCGTTTGTCGTCGAAGTGCGCATCCATGAATGGCGTATCGGCCAGCTTGCCGCCGTGGGCAGCGATCCCACAGGCGAACGCGATTGCCGCGATGGGCCAAAGGTGGCCTCGCAGGCTCGACTCGATTGCCCGCATTCGCCGAAGGAAGCGCGCGAATGCCAGCGGTCGCCATCGAATTCGCACCGGTCGATCGGCAAGGCGCTCCATCGCATCCGACAACCACGGCCCAATCGCCAGAATCAACAGCAGTGCCGACGCGGGAATGTTCCGCGACGCGTATAGCCCGGAAAACACCGCGAACAACACCACCAGGGACTGGCTTAGGCTGCCCTCGCGCCTGTTCGCCGCCAAAGCCACGAGCGTCAGCAGCAACAATCCCGCAAAACATTTCTGCGCTATGTAATGGAAATTCGGGGATTGAAACTCATCAATATGATCCATGAGGAACCGATTCGAAAGATAGCGGTAGATATGGAGGTGGAGTCTCCAGCCGTAGGGGTTTACAAATGTTGCCAGAGCGCTCAAGATGCCCATGAAGGCCAGCTCCTTGGCGCGCTTCCCGGCCTCGATTGCGCTCAAAACATCTTCGAAGCTTTCTCCCTTCGATGTGAACCATTGCCACGCCGCACTCAGCCAGTAAATCCCCAGGAGTGCAAAGCCAAACAGAAATCCCCCGTGCACATTCACCCACACAACCATCAGCAACGGCAACAACCACAGAGGCCAATTGCGCCGAGAACCAGTGTGTTCATCCTTCCGGCCTCGCTTCTCCAAGTCAGAGCCGCAACCATTTCGTTCCGTGGATTCCAGAATCCAAAACCACGCGACGGTGAACAACCAGCTCACGACGTGCGGACGCGCGAGAAAATGAATCATCGCTGCCGACGCCGCTAGCAGCACCAGGATCAAGGCCAGCGGGAAATTGGTCCCACGATGCAGAAGCAGGCGAAACGTCCACGAAAATACCAGGGCAATCGTCAACGCTGTGAAGAGCACAACGCCGTTCAGTCCCGCCGCGCGATCCAACCAGCCGACGATCACGTCGTAGAGCCATTCCCAGGCAAACCAGGACTGGCCGGCCGTGCTTGAGGAAAATGGATCGGCGCGGGGAATGGCATGCGTCGCCAGAATCAGTTGCCCGGTGCGAATGTGCCACCCGATTCCGGCATCTCCCAGCAGCCGCACCGAGAGAGCAGTGAAGGCGAGCAGAATCAGAAACGCCGCGAAAAGCAAGTCGCCGACCGATGGCAGGAGCCACCGCACCCAGGTAGGATGCGGATTGTGCGCTTCGGAACTTGTGGACCCGATCGCCATCGCGGTGAATCTTATACAGTACGACCATGAACGGCAAGGCGCCACATCGAGTCGTGATCGTGGGAGCGGGCTTCGGTGGCCTGAACGCAGCCCAGGCACTGGCTGGCTCGCCCGTACGAATCACCGTCATCGACCGGAAGAACCATCACACCTTTCAGCCCCTGCTCTATCAGGTAGCCACTGCCGGACTATCGCCCGGCGAAATCGCCGCGCCGATCCGGTCTATTCTACGGCGTCACAAGAACGTCGAGGTTCTCATGGCCGAGGTTACGGGCTTCGACCTCGATCGGCGCACTGTGCAAACGGCGGATCAGGAAGTTCCTTACGATTCCCTGATCGTCGCCGCCGGCGCTAGTCACGCCTATTTTGGCCATGACGAATGGAAAACTCTCGCGCCCGGCCTCAAGACCATCGAGGATGCACTTGAAATCCGCCGCCGTGTTTTGCTGGCTTTCGAGCTCGCCGAACGCCGCGCCTTCGCCGGCGAAAGCTGCGATCCCCTGAATTTTGTGGTGGTTGGCGCCGGACCTACCGGAGTGGAACTTGCCGGCACTCTCGCAGAAATTTGCCGGCACGCTCTGGCTAAAGATTTTCGCTCGATTGATCCCCGGCAGGCACGCATCCATCTCATCGAAGGCAGCGCGCACGTATTGCCCGCCTATCCCGAGGATCTCTCGCGTAGCGCTGGGGAACAACTGCAGCGTCTGGGTGTGGAGGTCCTTACTTCTGCTATGGTCACGCAGATTAAACCTGGCGCCATTTACGTTGGCGAAACGCGAATGGAGGCAGCTGTCATCCTCTGGGCTGCGGGCGTAGCCGCTTCGCCACTCGGTAAGAAGCTTGGGGTGCCCCTCGATCGCGCCGGACGAGTGCTGGTCGATCCCGATCTCAGCATTCCCAGCCATCCGGAAGTATTCGTCGTCGGAGATCTTGCCGCTCTGAAAGACGCGTCAGGCAAGCTGCTGCCCGGCGTGGCGCCCGTGGCCATCCTTGAAGGCCGATTCGTTGCGAAGCTCATCCGGCAGGAGGTGGAACGCGCCCGAACGTCGCGTGGCCCACAACCCGCGCCCCGTGCAGCGTTTCGCTATTGGGATAAAGGAAGCCTGGCGACGATTGGCCGCGCCGCCGCGGTTGCGCAGTTCGGCAAGATTCACATCTCCGGATTCATGGCCTGGCTGGCTTGGCTATTCGTCCACATTCTGTTTCTGATCGGTTTCCGGAATCGCTTGCTGGTCTTTATACAGTGGGCTTGGTCGTATGTTACCTACGAGCGTGGCGCTCGCCTGATTACCGGCGGCACGACTTTGCCCGGACGGGAAGGCCTGCAACGCGAGAATCCCGGCGCAAGCGAAGACAAACAAGAAATGTCCGCTGCGAGTCACAAATGAGAGTAAGAATAATATTATTGAAGGCGACTGGCGAATCATGAAGAGAACTGCGGTTTCGCGAATTCTTTTCGGCTTGGTGGCAGCTCTTGCGCTGAGTTCAGCATCCTCCGCGGAGATCCTCAAGATCGTCGTAAACGACACCATTCAGCCCGTCACCGAGGAATACATTGCCCGCGCCATCGACGAAGCGCAGCGCCGTAACGATCAAGCCGTATTGATCGAGATCAATACACCTGGAGGCCTTGTCGAATCCACTCGCCAGATCATCGAGAAGATCACGAACTCGTCCGTTCCCGTCATACTCTACGTCGCACCGAGCGGCAGCCGCGCCGGTTCAGCCGGGATCTTCATCCTGGAAGCGGCTGACGTCGCGGCCATGGCTCCGGGAACCAACGCTGGCGCGGCTCATCCGGTCCTGCTCTTTGGCCCAACCTCGGTCAAGCCGGACGACGAGATGAAACAGAAGATCGAGAACGATGCGGCAGCCCTCATGCGTTCGGTGGTTTCAAGGCGCGGACGCAACGTCGCGGTCGCTGAAAGTGCGGTACGCGAATCCAAGTCCTTCACGGAACAGGAAGCGCTCTCGCAACATCTCATCGACTACGTGGCTTCGAGCGAGGACGATTTGTTTCGCCAGATGGACGGCAAGCCCTTTAAGCGCTTCAACGGCCAGGAAGTCACTCTGAAGCTGTACGGCCAGCCCATCGTGCCCTTCGGCATGACGCTCAAAGAGCAGATCCTCGGCTATCTGATGGACCCGAACATTGCGTTCATTCTGCTCGCCATCGGGGCGCTCGCGCTCTACGCCGAATTCAATCATCCCGGCGCTGTCGTTCCCGGAACTGTCGGTATTGTCTTCATATTGATCGCAGCTTTTGCTCTCAATTTGCTGCCCACGCGCTTTGCCGCACTGGCGCTCATTCTGGCAGCATTCGCGCTTTTTGGCGCCGAGGCGAAATTCGCGACCCACGGCGTGCTCACCGTTGGCGGCATCACGCTTCTCACGCTCGGAGGACTGCTCCTGGTGGATTCGCCGATCCCGGAGATGCGCGTCCACCTGCTGACCGCGCTGGCTGTCAGCATTCCCCTGGGATTGATCACAGCCTTCCTCATGAGCATCGCTCTCAAGGCTCGGCGCAATAAGATGGTCTCCGGCGCCCAGGGACTGATCGGCGAAACTGGCATTGCACAAACCGCGCTTTCTCCGCGCGGCAAAATCTTCGTACACGGCGAACTCTGGGACGCTTTCTCGTCCGCCGATGTGCCTGCAGGCCAGTTCGTTGTCGTCCGCCGGATCGATGGCCTTTTGCTTCAGGTGGATCCGGTGGCCGCAGTGCAGCCGGCGCCGGTCATTGCCTGATTGGTCCGCGCACCAGCGCAAGCAACCGCTGGCATTCGAATTCCGTACTCATTGTTGTTCCCTGCGTTACAATCCGCGATAGGAGCGTTCCTTGCTTCAGTCGTGGAGGCGGAAATGGAATTCTTTGGACTCGGGTTTTTCGGCATCGCCCTCATCATCGTCGCTCTGTATGCGTTAAGTTCAATCAAGATTCTGGCTGAGTACGAACGTGGCGTCATCTTCCGGCTTGGCCGCCTTTTGAGTACTGCCAAGGGCCCCGGCGTGGCCCTCGTGTTTGCCCCGATTGACCGCATGGTTCGGGTCTCGCTGCGCCAGGAAGCTCTCGAAGTCCCGCCGCAGGACATCATTACCCGCGACAACGTTACTCTCAAAGTGAACGCCGTCATTTTTCTGCGTGTGATCGATCCCAACAAGGCTGTGGTTGAGGTTTCCAATTACGTCTACCAAACTTCGCAGTTCGCGCAGACCACGCTGCGTTCGGTGCTCGGCGAGCAGGAACTCGACGAGTTGCTTTCCCACCGGGAAAAGATCAATCTGCGTTTGCAGAGCATCCTCGACCAGCACACCTCGCCCTGGGGCGTGAAAGTGACGAATGTCGAAGTCAAACAGGTCGATATGCCGGAGTCCATGCTACGCGCCATGGCCAAGCAGGCGGAGGCCGAGCGCGAAAAACGCTCCAAGATCATCCACGCCGAGGGTGAATTCTCCGCTGCGCAGCGCTTGGTGGACGCCGCTCATCTGCTCGCTACCGAGCCGGTCAGCGTGCAACTTCGCTACCTTCAGACTTTGACTGAAATCGGAGTTGAGAAAAATACCACGGTCATTTTCCCCGTTCCCGTGGACTTTTTCTCGGGCTTGCAGAAATTGCTGGGCAAAGGAGGCGAGGATGCCCCGCCCGCCGCGAAGGTCGCATAACGGCCTTGTATTTAGCGGATCGGCGAGACCACTCCGCCGGGAGTGGTCGTTGCCGTGCGGCAACGATCGTACCAACTCGTGAGGAGTGACTATGACTTCATCACAGGATACTGAGATCACACTAGGTACGGCGAAACTGCTGGGGCTTTTCTTTGGACTGGTCATTGTCTGCGCCGTGTTCTTCGCGCTTGGCTACACGCTCGGACGCAAGTCAGACGGCGGGATCGCCTCAGCCAGCGCAGCGTCGCCGATGCAAATCGCAGCGAACGGATCAAAGCCCGCAGGCTCTGGTACTTCGCCGGGCGCTACTCCGCCCATGACGTTTTACAAAGCCGTCGGGCAGAAGGACGCGAATGCGCAACTAACGCCCGCACCCGCCGATGCAGAGTCCGCGAGCCCCGCAAATGCGGTTCAAGCGGCTGGCGCTTCACCTACCTCTTCGCCCGGAACACAACCGCAGCCGGCTAATTCGCCCGATCCCATGGCCGCTCTTCCAGCTACCGGTTACTTCGTGCAGGTCGCTGCGGTGAGCAAGCCGGACGACGCCGAAGCGCTGGTCGACGCTCTCAAGAAGAAACAATATCCCGCCTTCGTGGCCGGCAATTCTTCCACCGATAAGCTGTTTCGCGTGCAGGTCGGCCCGTTCAGTGACATTAAAGAGGCCGAGTCGATGCGCTCCCGGCTGATCAACGACGGATACAACCCAATCCTCAAGAAGTGAAGCACCCTATGAAGCCTGCCTCTCTGTTGAACCGCCGTGTGATTATTAAGCTGCACGGCATGGACCCGCTCGACTCGACTATTCTTAGGCAAGACGAAACCGGTTACTGGATTCGCGGCGGCACGCTGGCGGGTCAACTGGACCGAGCCAGTTGTTCCCTGCCGGAAAATGATGTGCGATATCTTGAGTTCACCCGCATCGAGTGGCTGCGCGCGCCGCGGCAGCGTTCCTGAACTTTCTCCCTCCGCAATCTTGCATATTGACAACCGTCGATTTAGAAGATAATAGATATTTCTGGTGCAGCTCATGACAACTCCTGTTACGTCTCTCGACCGCTCTCTCCATGCCATCGCCGATCCCACGCGGCGCCGTATCCTCATCGCGCTCAAACAGTGGCATGCCTCACCCGCAGGCAAGAGCAACGGCCTATGCGCCGGCGACATCGAAGAACGCGTATCTCTCTCACAGCCGACCATCTCACATCACATGGCTATCCTTACGAAGGCCGGCCTGGTCGAAGCCGTGAAGCAGGGCCAATGGCGCTGGTATCGGCGGGATGAAAAGGCCCTTCGCCAGTTGGTGAAGAGCCTGCGCAAACAGCTGTAGGACGTTCTCTGCGATGCTAGCTGGCGGAAGCGGCCGCTGCATGCTCTTTCTGCAGCAATCGTCTCGCCTGCGAAATCAAGTCGGCCACTTCGAAGGGTTTCACCAGGCAGGGTACGTTATTTTCTTGCAGGAACGCCCGTTCATCGCCTCGTTCTGCGCCGTGAGAAAACGTAAACAAGACGCGTTTCTCCATCTCCCCGCAGTTCTGCTTCAGCCATGTATAGGCTTCTTTGGCGTTCCAGTCCGCAGGCATTTTGCCATTCATGATCACCGCATCGAACGGCTCGGAAAGTAAACGCGTCTTCACGTCTTCACTTTTCGTTGCCGTTACGACGATAGCTCCGGCCCCGGTCAGCACGTCGCGCTCGAACTCCAGCACCGCCTCTTCTTCCTCAACCAACAGCACCCGGCCCCGGATCGCTCCTTCGCGTTTCGGCGGAGCAACCGTGGGAGCCTCCAGCCCAATCCCCGACGCTGCCGCCATGGGCAGGCGTACCTCGATCACCGCGCCGCCCTCTGAGGCGTTGTGCGCCGTTATGTCGCCGCCGTGCTCCTTCACTATGCCATAGCAAATGCTAAGGCCCAGCCCGGTTCCTTTTCCGACATTCTTCGTGGTATAGAACGGATCGAAAATCCTCTTGGGATCTTTGATGCCGGGCCCGTCATCCGCAAATTGCGTGCATACATCGCCGTTCTCGCAATAAACCCGGATCTTCAATTTGCCCGAGCGCCCGGTTTCCAGAACCGCATCCACCGCATTGTTGATGATGTTCAGAAATACCTGCTCGATCTGGTGGGGATCGGCGACCACCGTCGCAGCCTCCGGTCCCAGCTCTTTTTCCACGCCGATGTGGTTGACTTTCAGGTCGTAGTCACGCAACGTCAATGTCTCTTCCAGCACTTTCCGGATGTCGACCTCAGACCGTTCCGGCTTCCTTTGCCGCGCAAAGGAGAGCAGGTTTTGCACCACACGGTGGGTGCGTTGCGCTTGTTTGAACATCTTGGCCACATAGTCTTGCGCGCGGTCGTTTAATCCTTCGCTTTCAAGCAACTGCGCATAGCCAAGAATCGCCGTCAGCGGATTATTCAGCTCGTGGGCGACTCCAGCAATCAACTGGCCCACGGCCGACATCTTCTCGCTCTGCAACAGCTGCTCCTGGGTGCGCCGCAGATCTTCGTAAGCCTTGCAAGTCTCTTCGTACAGCCGGACCTTTTCGATCGTTGTTGCCAATTGCCGGCTGATCGCGACCAGCAGGTTCTCTTCGCCGCTGGAATATTCGTAATCGGAGTGGCTGCGCAGTCCCATGATACCGATTGGACTGTCCTTGCCCCAGAACAGCACCCAGATCCACGAGCCATCCCTGTCGGAACGGATAAATTCCGCGACCGCTCCGGTCAGGTGAGGAAGGTACTCGGCCGTGATCACTTCGGCGCGAGACCGCATGACAAGATCGCCAAAGCCATCAGCAAAGCTGACCTCCGCCGGCCGCGACTTGTCGCGGCTGCGTGGGCCCCACGCGGCTCGACGCCGGTAGGTTGGAGCATCGGAATCCGAGAGGTATACCGCTCCGCTCTCCGCGCCGAATAACGAAACTACCTGGCGCAACGTCAGATTCAAAATCTCATCCAGATCGAAAGACTGGGTCGCCACCACGGCCATCGCGTTCAGCGCGTTCAGTTCACGGTTGCGCCGCCGCATTTCCTCGTCCGCGCGCCGTTTCTCGGTCACGTCCAAAACGAAGCCCTGGTAACGCTCCACGTTCCCCGCGGCGCCGCGCGTCGCAAAACTACTCTCGGCCGCCAAAAGCAGTGTGCCGTTCTTCCGCCGCATCGTCACTTCAAAGTTGCGGACGTAATTCTGCTGCTCGATCTCCCTGCGGAACGCCTCGCGCTGGCCGGCATCCACCCGAATATCCTGATCCAGGTTCAGCGGCAGCAACTCTTCCCGCCCTTCATACCCCAGCATCTGAACGAATGCGTCGTTGCAGTCGAGCAACCGTCCACTCGGGGCAGCAACATAAACTCCTTCCTGCACCTGCTCAAACAGCAAACGGTATTTTTCTTCCGCCGACCGTCGCTCGGTGATATCGCGTACGATGTGGATGGTTCCCTTCGGCTTGCTGCCCTGCTCCGTGTACGACGAAGTGGAAACCATCGAGAAGCCGCCGAAGCACGGATCCGCGCCTTCGCTGATTTCTTCCCCGCCGCGCGAGCAGTACGGGCATCCCGTCCACTCCCCCAAACCGTGCGGCAACACCGATTCGCAGGTGCCGCCGATCACTTCCGCGGACGATTGCTGGATCTGCTCGAGCAGGGTCTGGTTCGCCTTGATGATGCGGAATTCCGAATCGTGCGCCAAAATGATATCGTGGACCGAATCGAAGGTATTTCTCCACTGGCGCTGCGAACGCAAGACCTGCTCCAGCAGACGGAAGTTCTCCACGGCGATCCCCAACTGACGTCCGCATGTCTCCAGAAAATCCAGTTCCTCTGGGGCCAGTTTTCTGGCTCGCGCGGCCCCCAGCACCAAAACTCCGATCGGCGCCTTTTTCCCGACCACTGGCACCATCACCAGCCGCTGGATCTTTTCCGCCTTCAGCAACGCGCTATTCTCGGCGCTTGCTCCATCTCTTCCGGCGATCTGCGGTTTGCCTCGCTGCACCAGTTGCGATATGGTCTCGTTCAACTCCGCAATGCCCGCTTCCCGCAGGAAGTCCGGCGAGACGCCCACGGCATGCGTCGCCACGAGATGTCCGCCCTCAATCATGCGGAACCATGCAGCCTTGCTCCCGGTGAGCCGCTTCAGTTCCTCGAGCGCAATATCCATCATGCCGCCCTGCTGCTGGGCGAGCACAATGCTTTCGGTTAAAGCCCGCATCACGCTCAATCGTTGCGCCCGCGCGCGTGCTTCGCGAAACACGATCAGCAGCATGCTCGATCCGAGCAGCACGTCGGCAATCACGAGAGGCGCGGCCGGAATCTGGCTCGTGAAAGGCGGCCAACTCAGATACTGCACCAGCAGGCATGCCGCCAGCACCCACGGCTCTGGCTCCCAACGGCCACGACGGGAGCGCAACAGCGCAATCGCCGCAGTCAGGAGGATGATTCGGTACGAAACTTCCAGAGCGACGCGTAAAGGCAGCGAACCGGGCCACAGCAGAGTGCGGGCGACTGCAAAACCCGCTACGCTCACCGTAATCGCCGACAGCGGCGCTAGCAGATCGCGGTTCCGGATATAGATAAAGATCGCACCCGCGAACAAGCCCATCGCGATTACGAACGCCGCTTGCTCAACTGCGGGAACATAGCGCTCAGGAACCTGCATCCCGGCGCCTTCTATTCCGGCGAAGCGTGAAACCACTAGCAGCGTCCACCCCGCGGTCCAAACCAGCAGATAGCGTTCGCGCAGCGCAGACAGGACGAGCAACGATGCCGCCAGCATGACCAACAGCGCCCACTCTCCGGGCTTCAGCCTCGCCATTGCAGGCTGTACGGCGGCGTTCCAAATGGACCAAAAGGACGCGATCATCGTTGGTTACTTCATCGAACGCATTTCGGACGTGACACTGCCTGGCTTCTGAATATCACGCGCCACGCTAATCTGGATGCTCTTTCCGGACCTGATTGGTTACTTTCGGCATCTCACGGCAGGAGTAAAATCGCCGATAGTATCCTCAGAGACAATCATGCCCGACCGCATTCTCGTAGTGGACGACGAAGAGGCAATCCGCGAGATTGTTTGTGCCATCCTCGCCGCCGCCGGATATGCCTGCAAACAGGCAGGTTCCGGCATGGAGGCGCTCGCCCTGCTCAATTCCGGCGAGGAATTCGAGCTCATGCTTTCGGACCTGATGATGGCTGACCTGGACGGGATTGGCCTGCTCGAACGCACCAAGGAAAAGTTCCCCGACATCCCCGTGGTGATGGTTACCGCGGTCCACGATATTTCCGTGGCCCTCGCCGCCATCCGCAACGGCGCGTACGACTACCTGCTCAAGCCCTTCGAACGTGAACAGTTATTGAATGCGGTGGGCCGGGCCCTCGAGAATCGCCGCCTCAAGCTGGAAAACCGCAACTATCAAACTAATCTGGAGTCTCTGGTGGCAGCCCGTACCGACCAACTCCAGACCGCCATGGCCGACCTGGAACGCTCCTACGACATTACGTTGCAGGCCTTGGGCGACGCGCTCGACCTGAAGGACCGCGAGACCGAAGGCCACTCCAAGCGTGTTACCGCTTTCACCATGGCAATCGCGCGCGCCATGGGCTTGCCGCGCGAGCAGATCGATGTGATCGCCCGTGGCGCTTTCCTTCACGATATTGGCAAGATGGCTATTCCCGATCGCATCCTGCTCAAGCCAGGCAAGCTGGACGACGAAGAAAAAGCCATCATGCGAGAGCATTGCTATCACGGCTACCAGATGCTCCGCAGAATTCCTTTTCTCGCGGAAGTCTGCGAAATTGTTTACTCGCATCAGGAGCACTTCGATGGCTCCGGCTATCCCCGCGGTCTGAGGGGAAACGAAATTCCCCTGGGCGCGCGCATCTTCTCGGTTGCCGACACGCTCGACGCCATCATTTCCGACCGGCCCTATCGTCCGGCAAGGACTCTCGCCGCCGCTCGCAAGGAAATCCAGGACTGGGCGGGCCGGCAGTTTGATCCCGAGGTGGTTGAGGTCTTTGTGAGGATGCCGGACGATATCTTCGAAGACCTTCGCCGCGAAATCAACGCGCAGAGCTACCCTTTTCCCTACTCCGCCCACGCTGCCAAGGGCGCTTCGTAATCGCGGCGGGACCTCGGGCAGTCATGCATACCTCACCCTGCAATATCCAGTCATCGCCGCGTTCTTACGAACGGGCAGCCCACTCCTCAACTTACAATGGAGAATCAGCCCTGACATCCCAATGGGAGGTATTCCATGAAAACCGCAGCCTGTCTTCTGGCGCTCTTCATCCTCGCCGCAGCCTGCTTCGCGCAGGAGCATCCTGCCATCACCGCACTGCCTAATTCTGTTTACGTCGGCGCGGATGGCAAATTCGAATCCGCGCCTGACACCGCCGTCATCCAGTTCAACATCTCCGTGCAGGAAGATACCGCCCAAGCGGCCTATCAGCATGCATCCAAAGATGCCGAGCAGGTTCGCCAGGTGCTTCACGCCAACGGCATCGAACCCAAGGCGGCTACGATCGGCTTTTTCTCCGTCCAGCCCGTCTACGAATGGAAGAGCGGCAAGCAGAAAATAATCGGCAACCGCGTCACCACCGAGGTAACCCTCAAGCTCAAGGATTTTTCCAAGATCGGCCCCATTACGCAGCAACTTGCCGACGCCAACGTCAGCGAGACTCAGACGCTGAACTACACTCTGGAAAATATCGATGAGGCCAAGAACAAAGCGGTGGAAGACGCCTACCGCCGCGCTCACAACTCCGCCGATGCCATCGCCCGCGCCAGTGGCCGCACCCTCGGAGAGCTTTCCTACGCCTCGGTCGATACCTTCGAAAGCCAGCGCATCCCAGTCCCGCGCATGGCGCGCTCCATGGCCGCAATGGCGCCCGCCGCGCCCGCACCCACCGAAGAATTCACGCCGCAAAACGTGGCCGTCACCGCCCACGTGAATGCGCTTTTTAATTTGAAGTAGGAAAAGTACCGTGAAAGAGCGGCGCTTCAGCGCCGCTTAAAGCGTCCCCTGTCATTGGGCTTCGGCTCCGGACATCGCTAAGCCTCAAGGCGTCACCTTCGCGACCGCGATGCGGCTCGCATCCACCGTGATCGCACGCTGAATCTCCATCTCGATCGACGTCCCGACATCCAGCTTCACATCGCTCCCGCGTTTCAGCAAAGCCCACCCAATGCCCGCTGCCGCCCCGGCCGCGGCTCCCACTCGCGCCCCGTTGATCCCCGAACTCAAGCCGCCGGCCAGCGCACCTCCCGAAGCCCCGTACACTCCACCCTTTGCGCCTTCCTCGATCTTCTTGCCCGTGTCTTTATCCTGCTGAATTGTTCCTTCGGAATCCTTCACCGACTTGTTGTCTGCCCCCGGCGTATTCTCCACCGAACCCGGCAGCATCACCGTGTATCCGCTCGGATAAATCATCGACGTAAAGTGCATCAGGATCTCCGCGCGGCCCTTCACTCGCCCCGCCCGCTCGACATGGGAAATCTTCCCCTGAACGTAGGATCCTGCCGGCACAATCACGCGGCCATCGACGACATAGGGAAACACCGTCTCCGCGTAAACCGCATCCCCTTCGCGCGCGTTCTTGGTAGAGATAGCCTGCTTCAGCGAGAGCGGAATCTTGGTTCCGGCGGGAATGCTGATCGTGTTCGGATCGGAAGCGGCGGCCGCAGCCAGGCCCGGCGTCGGCGTAGACGTAGACGTAGACGTGGAACTCGCGGCAGCGCCGTCTTTCTTTGGCGTATCCGCCACTTGGCCCAACGCCATTCCCGAAACCAGCAAGAGAGTCCACGCAACCCGCATCACAGACCTCCAAACTCAGCAATTCAGCCCCGAGGATAGCACGCTCAGGCCCTAGTATGGTGCGCTCTTCCGCTTGGGAAATCTGAAGCGCACTATGCAATGTAAAGCGCGATCACTTCGACCAGAATGGATGGAGCGGACTATGCCGCAGAATATCATCCACTTCTTCCATTCCCGCGGCGTCAGCATAGTTGGAACGGGGAGGCAGCGCAAACACATACTTGCGATTGCGTCCGAGCCCAACGGGACTAATCGGCGCTGCATTGACAAGTAGGTCGCCGTGCTCAACTGAGTCCCACTGTGCGATTGTAAAAACCATGATAGGAATGTCTTGCCGCGGATTTTCCTTGGTCCAATTTGGGTGTCTGATGGAGATGAGCGGCCCACTCTCAACATCGCCTTTTTCCGTGTTGCTCCCTTCCCACTTATCCGTGAGGATCGCGTAGCCCACCCACCCTTTCGGCAGGGAGAAGCTAAAACCGTATTTCGGGTTCCTGTATTCGATGGCCTCCGGTGACGACTCTGCCGGAGGTTTCTGTTTGGCTTGCGACACGGGAGTACTCGAGGCTGCCTGCTGGACGCCCGCGAACGCCGGCGAAAGAACGACCCACGTCATCAACAGAGCGCGCCCAACGGTAAAGTTCATCTTGCACCCGCTTCTCTCGTACCCAGATTAGTTCACTTATAGATCAAATATTTCTGCCGCACCACCTGGAATTTCTCCAACTCTTCCTGCCAGTCCTGCGCAATCCGCCGCGGATCGCGCCCCACTGCCAACCCATCGTAAGCCGCCTGATTCACCAGCAACTCCACCATACGTTCCAGCTTAAAGTCGGCGGGATACAATTTTCGTAAGGCCGCAGCCAATTCTATCCCCAACTCCGGCGCGTCCAGAGCATTTCGCTCGATCAGCACCACATTCACGCCCTCACACTTCTGCCCCGCATAATTACTCGACGCAGCGGTGAACGTCACCGGGACAAACCTGACTCCAGCAATCCCGCGCCCGTTCAAATACGCGGCTAGTTGGCGGCTCTTCATCCAGGGAGCGCCTATCAACTCAAACGGCGTATCCGTCCCGCGTCCCACCGAAACATTCGTCCCTTCAATCAGGCCCACGCCGGGATACAGCCCGGCCTCGGTCACGCTCCGCAAGTTCGGCGAAGGATTCACCCACGACAGGCCCGTCGAATCGAACCAGTCCCCGCGTTGCCAGCCTTCCATCGGCACAACCGTCAGCCTGGCGTTGATATTCCGTTCCGCGTTAAACATCTTCGCCAGTTCGCCCATTGTCATTCCATGCCGCACCGGCACCGCCCAATAATTCGTGAAGCTCTCGTGTCCGGCATCCGCTACCGGCCCCTGCACAAACGATCCCGTAATCGGATCGGGCCGGTCCAGCACAATCACCTCAACTCCCGCCGTCGCCGCTGCCTCTAGAAAATATCCCAGCGTAGTTTCATACGTATAAAATCGCACTCCCGCGTCCTGAATATCGAACACTACAGCGTCTAACTGCTTCATCGCGTCCGTTGGCGGCCGCCGCGCCGCATCCTTCGCGCCATACACGCTGAACACCGGAATTCCCGTCACCGCATCCTTCGAGTTATGCACGTCGGCTGTATCGAGCGTCCCCGTCACCCCGTGCTCCGGACTGAAAATCGCCTCCAGCGAAACGCCCGGGGCCTGCGCCAGCACATCAATCGTTCGCCGCCCGTCCGCATCCACTCCCGTCTGATTGGTCACCAGCCCGATTCGCTTCTTGCGCCCCGCGGCCTGCAACACATCGAACCCATGCTCCTCCAGTACATCAATCCCAGTCTTCACGCTGCCATTGCGCACGCTCATCCGCCGCAGCGCGCTCTGCGCTTCGTTATAACCGGTGATGTTTTCCCAGCGCGACGCCTCTTTCTCGCTGGTAGTCAACGGCAGCGCCGCTGCCACCGCGGTCGCCACTTTAGATCTCAAAGCAACCGCACTTCCCCCTCGCGGATGCACCGCATTCGTCAGCAAAATGATGTAAGTCTGCGTCGTCGGATCGATCCACATCGATGTTCCTGTGAACCCGGTGTGCCCATAGCCCCCCACCGGCAGCAGATCGCCGCGGTTCGACGAAAACGGAGAATCGATGTCCCACCCAAACCCGCGCAGCACCGGCGCGGATGGAGGCTGCTCCGGCCGCGTCATCTTCTCCACCGACGGCGCCGACAAAATCCCTCCGCCTCCACTCAGTAAGACCTGGGCAAATTTCCCCAGATCGTCCGCAGTCGAAAACAATCCCGCCTGTCCCGCCACGCCGCCCATCCGCCGCGCCGTCGGATCGTGCACCACCCCCCGCAGCATTCGGTTATTCTCGTCGTACTGCGTCGGAGCGATCTTTTCTATCCACCCAGCCCGCCACGCCGCCGGAGGAACGAACCGCGTGCGCATCATCTTCAGCGGCACAAAAATATGCCGCGTCCCATAAACATCGAGCGGCTCCCCCGATACCCGCTCCACCAGCGCGCCCAGCACAATAAAGTTAATGTCGCTGTAGGAAAATTTCGAACCCGGCGCATCCTCAGGCGTCTCGGTAAACGCCATCCGGTAAGCCGTCTCCTTCCCTTCCCACGCCGTCTTCAAATCCAGATCTGGCGCCAGCCCCGAGTAGTGCGTCAGCAACTGCCGCACCGTGACGTCCTCTTTTCCGTTCTGCGCAAACTCCGGTAAATATTTCGCCACCGGATCGTTCAGCCGCACTTTGCCCTGCTCCACCAACTGCATCACCGCCGTAGTCGTAACAATCACCTTGGTCAGCGATGCCAGATCGAAAACCGTATCCAGCGTCATCACTTCGCGCCGCGGCTCCAGCGCCCGCAATCCATAAGCCTTTCGGTAAATCACCCGCCCGTCATGACCCACGAGCAGAACCGCTCCAGGAATCTGGCCTTCATGAATCGCCTGCTCGATCACGGCGTCCACCGCGCCTGGACGCAGAGTGGCAATCGGACGCTTCACTTCCGCCGTCACCCTCGCCGTGAGCGTGATCGCCAGAATGACTCCCCACAGCGCGATGAGCGAGATCAATCGGGCTGCTCGATCCTTTCGCGTTTCTTGCGAAAGTGTTGGCAGCAGCGGCACCGAGCCATCTTCGAGCACTCTCCGAGAAAGGTATGGAGCATGGCCCATCGAGTTTGACTGACAGGGCAGGATGCTCTGACTCTACACAAGCCCGGCTGCATGACTCAAGAAACTCAAGTAAGGGGGTGCCCCTTATGCCATATCATTAAGATCTACAATGATCGCTTCAGATCCTCCTTCGCTGCTGCTTGACGCCTTCGAGCATCAAGATGAAGTCTTTGCCTCCGCCTTCGCCATCTTGCGAGGAGCCGTCGCCCAGCGCGCTTTTCCCGCCGCCTCTATCGCCGTCACTCACCATGGGCGCTTCGTCGCCCTGAAGGCCCTCGGCGGTTTCACGTACCAACCCAACTCGCCTGCGATCAAGCCCGCCACGCTATTCGACCTCGCCTCCGTCACAAAAGTCTTAGCGACGACCGGCATGGCCATGCTGCTCTACCAGCGCGGTCTGCTCGACCTCGAAGCCCCGGTCCACGCCATCGTCCCGGAATTCACGTCTGCTGAAAAAGATCCCCGCCGCCACGACGTGACCTTGCGGATGCTGCTCGCCCACTCATCCGGCTTGCCCGCGTATGAGAAGTTATTCCTGGAAGCCCAGACCCGGGACGAACTCCTTCGTGCCGCCTTTGCCATGCCTCTGGCAGCCGATCCCGGCGCCCGCGCCGAATACAGCGACATCGGGTTTATCCTGCTCGGCAGCGCCCTCGAACGCCTCGCCGACGAACCTATCGACCGTTTCTGCCAGCGCGAAATCTTCGCTCCTCTGGCCATGACCAACACGACATTCAATCCTCCGACAGAAATCCGATCGCAAATCCCTCCCACCGCAGATGACAAGACCTTTCGCCATCGCATCATCCAGGGCGAAGTCCAGGACGAGAACGCCAGCGTCCTCGGGGGCGTAGCTGCCCACTCCGGAGTCTTCGCCACCGCCCGAGACCTCGCCCGCTTCGCCCACGCCATGCTCAACCCCGGAGGCTCGATTTTTCGTCCCGAAACTGTCGCCGCCTTCACCCGCCGCGAATCCCAGCCCTGCGGCACATCTCGAACGCTGGGCTGGGATACGCCCTCATCGCTGTCGCAATCCGGAAAATATTTCTCGCCGCAGTCCTTTGGACACCTCGGCTATACCGGAACCTCGCTGTGGATCGACCCCGCCCGCCGAATCTCGATCACTCTACTCACCAATCGCACCTGGCCCGATTGCTCCAATCGTGCCATCAAACAAGTGCGGCCCAGGTTTCACGATGCCGTAATCGAAGCTCTGGGCAACTCTTTGTCCAGTGTCAAGAATGAAAACTAAAACCACCACATCCAGCATTCGCCGCCTGCGCACCGAGCAGTCCAACGACGCCGCGCATGACCTCGACCGCGAATCTTCTCCCGAGATCGCCCGTATCATCAACCGCGAAGATGCTACCGTCGCCCCCGCTGTAAACCGCGCTCTGCCCCAGATTGCGCGCGCCATCGATCTGGCCGCCGCCGCTCTCCGCAATGGCGGGCGCCTCATTTACGTCGGCGCAGGAACCAGCGGCCGCATCGCCGCCCTCGACGCCGTAGAGTGCCCGCCCACTTTCAGCACCGATCGCGTCCAGTTCATCATCGCCGGAGGCCCCAAAGCTTTAGCCGCCGACTCGGAAATCAGCGAGGATGATTCCAAACAAGGCCGCGAACAAATGGCCCGCCGCAGACCCGGCAAGGACGACGTCATCCTCGGCATTGCCTCCAGTGGGCGCACTCCGTTCACAGTCGCCGCCGTCGCCGAAGCCCGCCGGCGCGGGGCACGCACCATCGCTCTCACCTGCAACCGCAAGTCGCCTCTCGAACGCGCCGCCCATTTCGCCATCGTTACTGAGGTCGGTCCCGAAGTGCTCGCTGGTTCGTCCCGCATGAAGGCCGGCACAGCACACAAAATGGTTCTCAACATGATCTCGACCGGAGCGATGGCTCGGCTTGGTTACGTCTACGGCAATCTGATGGTCAACGTTGTCCCGAAGAACGAAAAGCTGGCTCAGCGTGCGATTGCAATTCTGGAGCGCGCTGCCGGAGTTGACCGCGTTGCCGCCCGCGATGCCCTCGAGGCAAGCGGTAATCGCACGCCGTTAGCGCTCGTCATGCTGGCGGCCGAAGTCAGTCGCGCCCAGGCCGTCGCCGCGCTGAAGAAGGCAAAAGGCAACGTGCGCCAAGCCATCGAACTGGCGAAACCGCGCTAGCCAGCCTGTGGAAATCCGCATGGAAAATATTTGGCAGCGTTCGGCTTTGCCGGTGCACGAGAACCCAGATTCTTTGGGCCTGAGAGCTGATTGAAGGTATCCCCCTCCCCACTCTATTTCGTGAATCGCCAGGAAACATGCCGGGTTTCCGCGATTACGAATGCGCACAAAGCGAGTTTGATCCTTGTTTCGAATAGCTTGCGGGCAAAATCTTGACAACACGGCACTTAGGTCTGATGCCGAAGGAGTGGGTCGTACTGCCTCCGCCTTGACTATGTTCTGCTCATTCCGTTTTGGCCGCAAGGTCAGATGTCACAGGGGTTTGTGGCCCGCAAGGCCCGATGCGAACCGAAAGATCACCTCAGGAGCTAAAGCCAGCGTCTTTATTGGCTCCAGGCGGCACGGCTGGACGTGCCCTTCCCGAATCGATTGACGAGATCGCATCCAGACTGCGGGCGATGTCTCGCCGCTTGTTTGACCCCTCCGGTACACTCGTTTACCTTGGGAGTGCCGTTCCACTTCGCGTGGCGAGGGTCGCGGCGCGAGGCTTCTCCCCTTCATGGATAAAAAGCGCATTGTGGCCAGCGTGGTGGTGTTCCTCATCCTGGCCGTTCTGTTCTACCTGCAATACCGGGAGTGGCACAGCTTTGACTGGGGCACGTTCTGGAGCCAAACTCGACAGATCAGATGGTTCCGAGTGACGCGAGCAGTTGTGCTCATCTACTTCGCTTACGTGATGCGGGCGATAAGGTGGAAGATTTTTCTGAAGCCGGTGCGCCCCGACGCGAAGATGATGGATCTTGTGTCGCCGACGCTGATCGGATTCGCCGGACTCGCATTGCTGGGACGGGCTGGAGAACCGATTCGTCCGTACCTAATTGCGCGGCGGCAGAAACTGACCCTCTCCTCGCAATTGGCAGTGTGGGCGGTCGAACGCATCTTTGATGTCGGGGCCTTCACCCTGCTGATCGGTTTGGCGGTTTTCCGGGAGGGTGGACTGTATTCAATCCCGGAACCAGGGTGGTATTCGGATCTGCAGCGCGGCGTTTTGCTTCTGATTGGTTTTGTTTCGGCGGTCGTGGTAGCGGCGGTTGTAATCAACCGCAAAGGCGAGGCGGTGGCGCAATGGGTCGAGCGGGAATTTGGAAACCTGTCGGCTAACCTGGGGCACCGAATCGCACACTGGGTGCGGGAGTTTGGCGCAGGTTTGAACACGATCCATGGTCCGCTTTCCTTTGTATGGCTGACGCTGGTTTCGGTAGGGATGTGGTACGTCATTGCGATGGCCTACAAAGAGGTGACGCATTCGTATGGTCAGGTCGCACTCGATATTCCACAATTGCAGATTCTGATCCTGATGGGATCGAGCATGCTTGGGTCGCTGCTGCAATTGCCGGCAGTTGGAGGCGGCTCGCAGCTGGCCACCATCAGGACGCTCTCGGGCTTGTTTGCCGTGCCTCCGGAGATGGCGGCGAGTTGCGGCATCCTGCTGTGGCTGGTAACGTTTGCCGCCGTCGTGCCGCTGGGGCTGGCGTTGGCCCATCACGAAAGATTGTCGTTACGGAAGCTGTCGGAAGAAAGCCATAAGGCGGAAGAGGCCGACCTGGAACCGCCACCATAAGCTCCAGACTGCGGCTCTCCACAACGACGGTGCGAAGTTGTATTCCACGGTCGCGTCGAGCCGGCTGGTCAATTCTCACGCCACGATGTACTGGCCCACTCCGCAACCAGAGACGCCAGCACCACGAGAATGGCGACCCAAAGGGTCCAGATGACGGCGTGTTCGATTTCGTTGTGCCACTTCTCATCCGGCGCCAGGTTCAGTGCCAGGAGCGCGTTGTCCACTAGACCATGAACCGAGTGTGCCCAACTCGTGAGGAGGCTGACATCGCCGCGCAAGCCACTGATGCTGATCCCGCCCAGCAACCCGGTCGCTCCCGACCGGAACCGAGCGCTTATTTTTGTCACCGCTATGATCGAGAGAACCGCGCCGTCCACGCCGCCTGCGGCGATGGAACAACTGCCGGGATGCTGAGTTCTCACTCCCATCCAGACCAGCAATATGTTGAACAGCACCCACAGCAATCCCACGACCCCTGCCTGCAAAGGCTGGGAAGAGATCGCGGGCTGCCGAACCGACGACAGAGCAGTAGCCAGATTTGACATATGCCACCTCGCCCCGCTTCAGTCGCAAGCACGGGGCAACCGCGCGCTTCGAAGGAAGCGCCATCGAACTGGTCTTGGTGGATAGTGTCGCAGCCGGCAATTTCGTTTCAAATTGCTTACCAGCCGCAGATTTTGTGGAAGGATTTCCTCTATACCATGGACGCTCGAAATAGGGTCAGCCCTGGCCCCTGTTACAATTTCAGGTTACGTCGGACTTCGAAACACGCCATGAAATGTCCTTTTTGCGGATTTGCGAATGACAAGGTGGTCGACTCGCGCGAGAGTAAAGAGGCGGAGTCGATCCGGCGGCGACGCGAGTGCCTGAAGTGCGGCAAGCGTTTCACCACCTATGAGCGCATCGACGAAATCCCATACATGGTCGTGAAGAAGGACGGGCGGAGGGAAAAGTTCGACCGCCAGAAAATTCTGAATGGATTGCTGCGGGCGTGCGAGAAGCGGCCAGTGCCGATCGGCAAACTGGAGCAGATTGTGAACGAGGCCGAATCGTTCGTCATCGAGTCGCAGGAACGTGAGCGCAAGACGAGCGAACTGGGCGAGCTGATCATGAACCGGCTGCGCCGCTATGACAAAGTGGCCTATGTGCGGTTCGCCTCGGTGTATCTGGATTTCAAGGATGTGAAAGAATTCATGAATGAGTTGAAGGATTTGGCGAAAGAAACGCCCGAAGTTCGGGCGAAGAAGGGTGGCCAGTGACCAGTGGCTCGCGGCCAATTAGAACCGGCAAATAGACAAAATAACTGGCCACTAGAAGGCAGTCATGAGTCATACGATAACGTTAATCCCCGGCGACGGCATCGGCCCTGAAGTGGCCAAGGCGACGGTGCGCATTCTCGAAGCCACGGGCGTGAAGTTTGAGTGGGAGTCGTTCCAGGTCGGAGCCGATGCGTTCGAGAAATATGGCGAATACATTCCAAAAGAGGTAATTGAATCGATCGAGCGCACTCATGTAGCGCTGAAGGGGCCGGTGACAACGCCCATCGGTGGCGGCTTTTCCAGCATCAACGTTGCGCTGCGCCAGAAATTTGAGCTTTATGCGAACTTCCGCCCCATTCGGAATCTGCCGCATATCCCCACGCGCTATCCCGATGTCGATCTCATCATTGTGCGCGAGAACACAGAAAGTCTCTACTCCGGGCTGGAGCACGAAGTGGTGCCGGGCGTGGTGGAAAGCCTGAAGATCATCACCGAGAAGGCTTCGACGCGCATTGCGCGATTCGCCTTTGAGTACGCCCGTAAGAATCAGCGTAAGAAAATCCACGCCATCCACAAGGCGAACATTATGAAGCTGTCGGATGGATTGTTCCTGCGCTGCTGCCGCGGCGTAGCCAAGGAATACCCGGAGATTGCCTATGGCGAACACATCGTGGACAACACCTGCATGCAACTGGTGATGAATCCATATCAGTACGACATGCTGGTGATGGAAAACCTGTACGGGGACATCATTTCAGATTTGTGCGCCGCGTTTGTGGGAGGGTTGGGTTTTGTGCCCAGCGCCAACCTGGGCGACTACTGCGCAATTTTCGAGGCAGTGCACGGGTCGGCGCCCGACATTGCGGGCAAGAATCTGGCGAATCCCACGGCTCTGCTGCGATCTTCGCTGCTGATGCTGAGGCATCTGGGCGAGTTCGACGCCTCAACCCAGATTCGCAATGCGTTGGAAAAGGTCTACCGGCACCCCGAGAAGCTGACGAGGGATATTGGCGGTCACGCCGGGACGTCGGAGTTTGCCGACGCGGTGATCCAAGAGATGGATAACGCAAAAGCGGCGCCAGCCGCCGGAAGCTAGAGAATGCTTCTTGTTTTAGCGATTGCTTCTGGGCCATCCGCGGGATAGAATTCATCCCGCTCGCTCCCCCACGAGTCCCGCTCATATCTCTGTTGCTCGCAACCGCGTTTCGAATTTGCTCGGAGATTGCGATGAAACACGAAAAATCCACACTGCGGATTGGCAGTCATCTGGCGATGGCTGTCGTGTTGACGTTTTTGGGAGCGACGCTCGCCGCCGGCCAAACCCAAACTGTTCTCTATCGCTTCGAAGGCGGTACCGATAGCGGCGACCCGGCGGCCGGCCTGGTATCCGATAAAGCTGGCAATCTCTACGGCACGACCGAAGCCTTCCAGATCGGATGTGGGACAGTATTTGAGTTGGTGCGGCCAACGTCACCGGGGAGTCAGTGGATCGAAGAGGTTATCTATGCGTTTTACTGCGAAAATGATGGTACTCCCGAGGACGCGTTGATCATTGACCAGGCGGGAAATCTCTATGGCACGACTTACCACAACGGCTTGGGCTCGGTGTTCGAGCTCTCTCCTCCAGCTACGCAGGGGGGCGCGTGGACAGAGACAGTTTTGCATTCTTTTACTCAAAGGAGTGGGGATGGCGGCGGATCGGTGGCCAGCCTGGCAATGGACAACGCTGGCAATCTCTACGGCACGACCGAGAAGGGAGGATCGGAACACGACTGCGGAATAGTCTTTGAATTGTCGCCGCCCGTGGTGCAGGGTGGACAATGGACCGAGGCGATTCTTTTAAGGTTCAATGGAGGCATCGGCGGAGCCGTTCCGGCTGCGGGCTTGGCCCGGGATCAGGCGGGCAATCTGTATGGAACCACGTTCTATGGGGGCACCGCCGGTTTCGGCGTGATCTTTAAACTCGCGCCACCGGCCAACCAAGGAGGAGCCTGGAAAGAAACTAACCTCTATAACTTTACCGGCACCGATGGCGGGTACCCGGCTGCAAATCTCCTCTTGCGTGGTGGCGATCTTTACGGCACAGCGGTCGGCTCCATCGAAGGCAATAGTTGCGAGCCAAGCTGCGGAGTGATCTTCGAGTTGTCACCCCCATCCACGCCGGGTGCGCCGTGGACGCACATGACGTTGTACGCATTCGCTGGAGGGAGCGACGGCGTATCGCCCTACGCTCCAGTGGTTTTTGACCAGGCGGGAAATCTCTACACGACTACAAGTTTTGGCGGCCACTCTGAAAATGGTACGGTCGTTGAGTTGTCGCCGCCCTCGGAGCCAGGAACGCCCTGGATGGAGACTATTCTTTGGAGATTCGAGGGCGGGACTGACGGCGCCAACCCATCGAGCAGCTTGATCTTCGATCCTGAGGGAAATCTATACGGCACCACCGATAATGGCGGGAGTGAGAATTGCGATTTCGGTTGCGGAACCGTGTTTCGAATCAAGCCGTAAATCCGCGGAGCAGCTCGGCGCGAGAATTTTGCCAGATCGATGATGAATTCCGCCATGATGAATTCCGCCATTGACTCCCGCCGCGGATGAGAGTAAATTCGCCGGTTCTGGGGAATCTGAAGGGATGGCGAAGACAACGCGCCGTGTGGGGGTAGTTCTGTTTCAGCTGGGCGGGCCTGACACGCTGGCTGCGATAGAGCCTTTCCTTTATAACCTTTTCTGCGACCCCGACATCATCGACTTCCCTTTTGCCCGCATCGGACGCAAACCCCTGGCAAAATTGATTTCCACCTCACGCGCGCGCAAGGTGCAGCGCCACTACGCGGCGATCGGCGGAGGCTCGCCCATCCGGCGCTTTACCGAGGGGCAGGCGCGGGCGCTGGAAGCGGAGTTGGCGAATCACGGACTGGATGCACGCTGCTTTGTCGCCATGCGCTACTGGCATCCCTTCACCCGCGAAGCCATTGCAAACCTAGAGGCGGCGGAATTCGACGAAGTGGTGCTGCTGCCCTTGTACCCGCAGTATTCGTCAACCACCACGGGCAGCAGCCTGAACGAATGGCATCGGCGGTTCCACAGCGCGGTTCCAGTACACAACGTGGGCCCGTTTTACCGGCATCCGATGTATCTAGAGGCGGTGGTTGAAAAAGTGGAAGAAGCTTTGGCGCGCTTTGACGTCCCCTCGCGGCCGGAGATTGTCTTCAGTGCGCACAGCGTGCCCATGTCCGTAATCGCGAAAGGTGATCCTTACCAGCGCCAGATCGAGGAGACCGTGCGCCTTCTGATGGAGCGCGGTGGATGGCCGAATCGTCACCGGCTTTGCTACCAGAGCAAGGTGGGCGCAAGCAAGTGGCTGCAACCTTCCCTGCACCGGGCGCTGCGCGATCTGGCGGCGGAGAAGACTCGCGAAATTTGTATCGTTCCGGTAGCGTTTGTTTCCGACCACGTGGAGACGCTGGGCGAGATCGACCACGAGGCGCGCGAAGAAGCTCGGAAACTTGGAATTACGCGGTTCGAGATGAGTTCGGGGCTCAACGATTCTCCGAAGTTTATCTCTGCGCTGGGCCAGCTGGTGCTGCAATCCCTAGGACAGGGAGTTCACATTCCGGTTCAAAGTACGGAGAAGCAGAGCGCCGCATCAGTGCTGGTGGCGGCCGACTAAGCGGCCGACTAATATTGATTCGACGATTTATCGAAAGCGGGTCTTGGGTGATAGGTCTTAGGCGAAACCCCAAGACCTAACGCCTAGGACCTAAGACCAGCAGTCAAGAACTGGAGGAAGACGCATGGCGGAGCCGGAGGGCGAAAAACCCAGCCCGAATCCAGAGGCGGTAAAGCCCGCAGCCACGGGCGCGGTCGATGCCACCAAGTACGTGGGAACGCCTGCAGTAGGGACCTCGAAGGCGGCCGCGTCGGCTGGGCTTTCTTCGGCCGGCCCGTCGAACACTGAGATCGACCAGCGCCGGCGTCGTCTGGTGTGGGTCGCGGTGACGGCATTTCTCACCGCATGGTTCCTCGCCTTCTTCCGATTCTTCCTTCCCCGCACCCTTTTCGAACCCAACACTGTTTTCAAGATTGGCTATCCCTCGGAGTTCGCGCTGGGCGTCGACACCAAGTTCCAACAGAAGTATCGCATCTGGGTCGATCGCACACCCGACCGGGTGTTCGTGATCTATGCGCGCTGCACGCACCTCGGTTGCACGCCGGACTGGAAACCGAGTGAGAACAAGTTCAAGTGTCCGTGCCACGGGAGCGGCTATGACAGCGAGGGGATCAACTTCGAAGGGCCAGCGCCGCGCCCGATGGATCGAGCCCACCTGGAACTGGCGCCCGACGGTCAGATCATCGTCGATACTTCGCGGCTCTATCAGTGGCCGAAGGGACAGCCCAGCAAATTTAACGATCCAGGAGCGTTTTTGACCGGAGTATAAGGACCATTGATTCAATGACTCAGTGATTCATTGAGTCAATTTTGAATTCAGGAATCATTTATGGCTGACGAAAATAATCCGAACGGCAAGAACGGCAAGGTGGGGTTGGTCGACCGCGTCAAAGAAGACATTCAGGCGATGAAGGTCGATATCCCCGCCAAGGCGAAGGAGCAAATCGAAGGGCTGAAGGATCCGACCAAGACGCAGGTCTACACCTCGATCTTCCGCCACAAGCACGATGACACGCCGCGCAACCGGGCTCTGGGCGTGCTCTCGAACGTGTTCCTGCATTTGCATCCCGCGAAGATCAATCGCGATGCCGTACGTTACAGCTACACCTGGGGTATGGGCGGAATCACTTTTTTCCTGTTCATCATCCTGACTTATACCGGCGTGCTGCTGATGTTCTATTACCACCCCAGCAAAGTGCAGGCGTTTCGCGATGTGCTCTATCTCGAGCACGATGTGCCTTTCGGCAAGATTCTGCGCAACATGCACCGCTGGGCTGCTCACTTGATGGTGATCGGAGTGTGGCTGCACATGTTCCGGGTTTTTCTGACCGGCTCGTATAAAAAGCCGCGCGAGTTCAATTGGAACATCGGCGTGCTGCTGCTGGTGTTTACTCTGTTGCTCTCGTTTACAGGCTATCTGCTGCCGGACGATCAACTTGGATTTTGGGCTGTAACCGTGGGCACAAACATGGCGCGAGCCACGCCATTGCTCGGACACGAAGGCCCGTTCGGCTCGATGCTTGGAATGACTCCCTACAACGACGTGCGCTTCGGCCTGCTCGGCGGATCGATCGTGGACGCGAATGCTCTGCTGCGGTCTTATATTTGGCACTGCATTGGAATTCCGATTGTGGCTTCGATTTTGATGATCGTGCATTTTTGGCGTGTGCGGAAGGATGGCGGAATTTCAGGGCCAGCGCCGGTGATGCTGGAAGCCGAAGCCGACAAGCCGCGCAGAGGACCGAAGGCTGCGGGAGAGTGAGTAACGAAGTTAGAACGAAGAAATAAGAATGCAGAAGTAAAAAAAGACTTCTTCATTCTGACTTCCGACTTCTGCCTTCTGCATTCTCTTAGCCACGTTGTTCGTGGAGACAATTATGGACTGGCGACAACTTTGGGAAATTTGCTCGGCTCCAGATAACGTACCGATCGTGGGCCTGATCCCGCTGCTGGGTTTCTACATTTACCTGGCGTGGAAGCAGGCGCACGCCAATGACGTGTTGATCGCGCAACTGGAGGGTGACGCCGCCCTTGCGAAGACTCATCACCGCAAGACCTGGCCCTTCAAACCGGGCTGGCAGAAGGAAGTGCACGTCTGGCCGTTCCTGCTGCGCATTGAATTTCTCGCCGCCATTATCGTCACGATCATTTTGATGGTGTGGTCGATCACGCTGAACGCTCCGCTGGAAGAGCCCGCAAATCCCAACCTGACGATGAATCCAGCGAAGGCTCCGTGGTATTTCCTCGGACTGCAGGAGATGCTCGTCTATTTCGACCCGTGGATCGCCGGCGTGGTCATGCCGACGATGATCATCGTCGGTCTGATGGTCATTCCCTATGTCGATACCAACCCTCTGGGCAGCGGATATTACACCTGGAAGCAGCGCAGGTTTTCGATTGGAACTTTTTTGTTCGGCTTCATTATTCTGTGGGTCGCGATGATCATCATTGGAACGTTTATTCGCGGGCCTGGCTGGCAGTGGTTCTGGCCGGGGCAAACCTGGGATCATAATCGGCTGATTTATGAAGTAAACCGCGACCTGCCCGATATTTTTGGGATCACTTCGAACATGGCGAAAGCGGTTTTCGGGGCGGTCGTGGTCGGCGGCTATTACTTACTGGGAGGATTTCTCGTGTACTCGCTGTTCCGGCGGTACATGGGGAAAGATTTCAAGCGCATGAGCCTGCTGCAATTTTCGATCACACAGTTCCTTTTGCTGACCATGGTCGCGTTGCCTTTGAAGATGGGGCTGCGGCTTTTGTGGCACATCAAGTATGTGTGGATTACGCCATGGTTCAACGTGTAGGTTGTCATCCTGAGCGGAGCCGGTAATTCGCGGCGCGAATTGCCGGCGGAGTCGAAGGATCTCCATAGCAGTGCACTCTGCTTGAAGTAGAGATTCTTCGCTCTGCTCGGAATGACCAAGAACGAACAACCTGAATTTTCGGAGGAAGCGGTGCCTGAACAACCTAGCCCCGAGCAGGATCCGATCACAACTAAGTCGTACGCCGCGTATTACCTGGTCGCGATGGTGATTCTGATGGCGACGTTGTTCTGGGCCTTGTGGGACGAGGCATGGGTCCAGCGTCCCTGGAAAGCCTTCCAGGAACAATGGAAGGGTCGTTACAGCGCGTTTCTGAATACACAGCGGTCGAAGTCGGCTACGTCGGAGAAGGACGTCGAGCAGAATCCAGATTACGCTGCACTCAAGCAATCTTACGACAAGACTTATCAGGCCTCGAAGGCGCAAGCCGAGGAAGCGCGCAGAGCCGTGGACGAAGTGACGGCCCGGCTCCTCGCGGTGCAAAGCGTGTTCACCGACCGGCGGGCTTACGTGAACGCTCTTAGTTATGAGATTGAGACCAGCACCAGCGCGTCGTCGAAAGCCAGCAAGCAGAAGGAACTCGCTGAGTACAAGAAGGAAAAGGCAACGGTCGAGTTTCCCGACGGGAGCAAGAAGCAGTTCGACTTCCCGCAACTGGAGGAGACATACAACGAGATCCGGGATGAGCGTACGGCTAAGAGCCTGGAATTGGGTGGAGTGTTGAAGCCAGTAACGGCGGCCAAGGCGAAGATGGATGAATTCGTCTCCGACCACATGGTCGATCTCACGCCGCAGCAGATTGACGGTTTGAAGAAACGGGCGACCGAATGGGATCCGGCAATCGTGCAGATTAACGTAGCCGATGCCAATATCGTCGACCGTTGCGAGTCCTGTCACATGAACGCCCGCGAACCGCTGAAAATCTCGGCGTCGTCGATGACGGCCAAAGGCGAGAAGAAGCCGGACGAGTACGCCGACGCTTTCGTGAGCCATCCCCAGCCCGAACTGCTTGGAATTCACGACCCGGAAAAATTTGGCTGCTCGCCCTGCCATCAGGGAAACGGCCGCGCGACCACGAGCATCGAGAAGGCCCACGGAAACTACGAGCACTGGCTCTGGCCGCTCTTCCCCAAGGAAAACGCACAGGCGGGTTGCCAGAATTGCCATGCGGCCGACATGGTGCTGGCCAGCGGCGACGTCGAGTGGCAAACCATCAACAACGGCAAAGACCTCTTCCGCCAAAGAGGGTGCATGGGCTGCCATCGCTATGAAGGCTATGACAAGGAACCCGAAGACCTGAACTCGATCGGCCAGCAGATCAAGCAGATCGAGACGCAGAAGAAAGACAATCTGAAACAAACCGCCTACCTGATGAAGCAGGCCGACGCGGCGGAATCGAATGAAGAAGCGAACCGGCTGAATGGCCAGGCAGTCGACTTGAGAGTCGCGAACAGCAAGCTGGACGGACGCTTGCAGCAACTCGATTACCAGTCGCACAGCCTGCTGCAGGATCAGAAGAAGGTCGGGCCGAACCTGAAAGATGTCCGGCTGAAGCTGAACAAGAACTGGATTCCGGTTTGGCTGAAGAAGCCGTCGGACTTCCGCCCCACCACCAAGATGCCGAACTTCCGCCTCACCGATCGTCAGATCCAGGCGATTTCGGCCTACGTCTGGCAGTCGGGATTCACCGACGCGCTTCCCAAGCACAAGCCCGGCAATGCTGCGCATGGTAAGGAATTGTTTGAGACGCGCGGATGCCTGGCCTGCCACTCGATTGGCGAAGGCGATCAGATGCAGGGCGGAGTGTTTGCTGCAAATCTAAGCCGTGTCGGTGAAAAAGCGAACTACGACTATCTGGTTCGCTGGATTCACAATGCGCGCGAGCGCACGCGGCCCTACTGCCCCTACGAAAAGAAAGATATCGGCCCGGAGGACTACGCCAAGAAGGGCCTTCCCTATCAGTTCGATCTTGACCACAGCCGTTGCCCCAACGACGGCCACGAACTGCAAGTGCAGAACATGACCGTGATGCCGAGCCTGCGGCTGGCGCCGGAGGATGCGGAAGACATCGCAACCTATCTGATGACGCAGAAAAAGCAGGAGCCGTCGTCGTATCCAGATGCCGCGTTCATGGACGATCCCAAGCTGAAGGACGAGGGCAAGAAGTGGGTCCGGCACTTTGGCTGCGGCGGATGCCACGAGATTGCTGGGATGGAGGAGGAGGGACGCATCGGCACCGAACTCACGTACGAAGGCAGCAAGCCGATTGAGCGTCTCGACTTCGCCCTGTTTACCACCGTAGCGCAGCGCGGTGGCAAGGATACCGAACCGATTACAAATAAGGACGATCTGGCGCGTCTTCCCGATGGTCCAGCAAAAGATCCCTGGTATGACCAGAAAGGATTCTTCGAGCACAAACTGGCCGAGCCCGAAATTTACGACAAGGGCAAGATCAAGGGCGAACTCGACGCTTCGCGCATGCCCAACCTGCACTTGACCAAGGAGCAGGTGCTCGACCTCACAACTTTCCTGATGGGAAGCGAAGAGACTTCCCTGCCCTCGAGTTATCAATACAAGCCCGGCGACGCGCGGCACGACATTCAGGAAGGCTGGTGGATCGTCAAGAAATACAACTGCATGGGCTGCCACCAGTTCATCCCCGGCCAGCAAACCATCCTGATGGGCATGAAGCAGTATCAGGATATTCAAGAGCAGTTGCCTCCGAAACTCTTGACTGAAGGTGCCCGCGTCGATCCCGAGTGGATGCGTAAGTTTTTGTCGAACCCGGCACTGAGTACGACGGATACGAACCGCAACGGCGTGCGTCCCTACTTGAAAGTCCGCATGCCCACGTTCTCGTTCTCTGACAATGAACTGCGCAAGCTGGTACGCTTCTTCCAGGCCCTGTCGCAACAGCCGATACCCTATATTCCGGAGCAGGTTCCGGCGCTTACCGCGAAAGAAACCGACATGGCGCGCAGCCTGTTCTCCAGTTCGGCGGCGCCTTGCCTGAAGTGCCACGCCACCGGCGATCCCACGCACGACAAGATCGCCACCGCGCCGAATTTCCTGCTCGCGAAAGAACGGCTGAAGCCGGACTGGGTCGAGCGCTGGATCACCGATCCGCAGGCAGTCAGCCCTGGAACATCGATGCCTTCGGGATTGTTCAAGCAGCAGAACAGTCAGTGGGTGTTTGCCGGGCCCACGCCGCCATCGTTCCAGGGTTACGAGGGCGACCACCGCAGGCTCTTAACCGATTACATCTTCCAGCTAACGCCGGAAGAACAACGGAAGGTCGCAGCGTCCATGCCGCACGCGAAAGCAGCGGTGCAGCCGAAGAGTACTCGCAGGCAGGCCGCCTCGGAATCGCATCAGGCTCCGAGTGGCGGATCGCGGTAAAATGGCCGGGGGTTGGCATCAACATTCCCGCTAAGCAAACGATCGGGCAGGTTTTCAACTACTACCAGAAAGGGCGACATCATGAATAGGAAAACAAGTTGGAGGATGATAACGGTCGGCATGCTGGCATTGTGTACTTTGCTGATGACTGCGGCTTGCAACAAGAAAGAGAATACGGAGCAATCAAGCAATACCATGTCTCAGACGGCGGCGACCGCTCCAGCCGCGGCGCCGATTGATCCCGCGACCGTGGCGACGGTAAATGGCACGGTGAAGTTCGACGGCACGGCGCCTAAGCCATCCAAGATCGACATGAGCCAGGATCCAGCCTGCAAGGGCGCGAACGAAGCCGAGAATGTGGTGATCACCGATGGCGATCTCGCCAACGTGTTCGTCTACGTGAAAGATGGCTTGGGCAGCCGCACCTTCGACGTGCCCAAAGACGAGGTTGTCCTCGACCAGAGCGGCTGCAAGTATCATCCCCACGTGCTGGGCGTGATGGCGGGCCAGACTGTGCAGATCAAGAATGACGATCAGACCACGCACAACATCCATCCCACTCCGAAGGACAACCGCGAGTGGAACGAATCGCAGCCGCCGGCCTCCGCTCCTCTGGAGAAGAGCTTCGCCCGCGAAGAAATCATGCTTCCTGTGAAGTGCAACCAGCACCCCTGGATGAAGATGTACATCAACGTGGTCAAGACCCCGTTCTATGCGGTCACCGACAAGGCCGGGAAGTATGAGATCAAGGGCTTGCCGCCGGGCGATTACACGATCGCCTTCGTGCAGGAAAAACTGGGCGAGCAGGATCAAAAGGTGACGGTCGGCCCGAAAGAGACAAAAACCGTGGATCAGAGCTTCAAGGCCGCAGGCGAATAAGACCAAGAGTGGGCGCGATCGTGCAGCCTTTCGTCTGATAAAATCACTTGTTTGGAGCAGCGGGCTGGGCCGGTCGGCGCAACCCGCTGCATTCGAGACCGGCCTATGTGTATCATCCTGACCCAAGGGGTAACGCTCTGAAGGCCATTCCGGCAACTTATAACCGTGCCCATCATGCCTTCGCGGTGTTCACCGCCTGTGCGGCGTTCGTCGTGATCACGGCTGGCGCGTTGGTCACGAGCAACGACGCAGGATTGTCAGTCCCGGACTGGCCAACATCGTTTGGCTATCTGGTGAAGGTCCCGCACTTCATTGGTGGCGTCCGCTACGAGTGGAGTCACCGCATGGTGGCCGGCACGCTGGTGTCGCTAACCCTGGCAATCGCGATTTGGACCCTCCTGGTGGAGAAGCGGCGCTGGTTACGATGGCTGGCAGTAGGCGCGTTCTGTACCGTCATGGCACAGGCCATTCTCGGCGGGCTTACCGTTCTGTTGTTTCAGCCACCGGCGGTTTCCACCGCGCACGCCACGGTGGCGCAGACATTTTTCTGCATCGCCGTAGCCATCTCGCTATTCACCGGGCGCAAGTGGGTTGAAGAGCGGCCGCGCGTGGAGTTCGACTCGCGCCGGCCCAGCCTGTCCACGCTGACATGGCTTTCCATCTTCGTCCTGTACGTGCAGCTCATCCTGGGCGGGATGTTCCGCCACCACGGCATGAGCTGGTGGCCGCACGTGGTGAATGCCGTGATTGTGTCGTTCGTGCTCGCGTGGACGGCCGTGCGGGCACTGTCTGTACATTCGCATATTGAAGCGGTGCGGCGGCCGGCGACCATCATGCTTTCGCTTCTGATCGCGCAGCTTTGCCTGGGCTTCACTGCATTTTTGACACGCGTAGCCTGGGGCAGAGACGCGGCGCAGCCGGAACTGCCCATGGTCGCGGCAACGGTGGCGCATGTGGCCGTCGGCGCACTGCTGCTTGCGACTACCGTGATTCTGGCCATTCAAGTGGGGCGACACGTCAGCGTAGCCTTTGAAGAGCGCTTACCCCAGGCGCAACGGGATGTTTCGGCCGCATGAGCATTGCCAGCCAACCTTTAGCCTTTGTGCGCGGCCCGCTTGACCTAGCGCGCGATTACATCGAACTCATCAAACTGCGCGTAACCACTCTGGTCGTGATGACGGCGTGGTGCGGCTACTACTTCGGAGCAGCCCTGTCCGGCGTGTCGTCCTTTTCCTGGGGATTGTTTCATGCGCTTGCCGGGATCGGATTGATCGCGGCTGGAGCCGCGGCACTGAACGAAGTCATTGAGTCTCACGTAGACGGCCGGATGCGGCGCACGGCGCAGCGTCCCCTGCCCACGGGGCGAATGAGCCGCCAGCACGCTGCAATCGCCGGCCTTGCCATGACCGCAGGCGGAGCGTTGTATCTCGGCTTTGCTCTCAATGCGCTCACAGGCTGGCTTGCGCTGGCCACGTCGGCGGTGTATCTCGGAGCGTATACGCCGCTGAAAAAAGTTCATCCCATCTGCACCTTTGTAGGGGCTTTCCCAGGAGCGATGCCCGGCGTTCTCGGCTGGACCGCGGCTCGCGGCCGGCTGGAGTGGGGCGCGCTGGTCATGTTCGCCATTGTCTTTTTCTGGCAGTTCCCGCATTTTTTTTCCATCGCGTGGCTCTATCGCGAGGACTACGCCGCAGGAGCGATCCGCATGTTGCCCGTAGTTGAGCAAGACGGCCGCTCGACCGCGCGCCAGATCGTGGCTTATTCGGTGGGGTTGATCGCAGTAAGTTTGTTGCCCACGCTGTTCGGCATGGCAGGCAGGATTTATTTTGCGGCGGCGCTCACGATGGGCCTCGCGCTGCTTTACGTGGGAGTGCGTCTGGCCTCGTTGCGTGCGCCGATCACGGCAGCGGTATCCAAGCGGAGAGCGCGGCAACTGCTGCAGGCTACGGTGCTTTATTTGCCTCTTTTGTTCATTGTGATGATGTTGGACACGGTGTCGTCGTAGACTAGTATTGAAGTCGTTCCAGGATCCCCTTGCCATCGAAAGTTTCCGCATTCGTTGAGGCCGCCCCGGAAGTAGCGCCGCCTTCCGCCACGCCCGTCATTTCTGTACGGAACTTGCTGCATCGCTATGAGCACCGGACTGCCTTGAATGGAGTTTCGTTCGACGTGCGCCCGGCTGAGTTATTTGGCCTGCTTGGTCCGAACGGCAGCGGCAAGACCACCCTCTTCCGCATTCTGTCTACATTAATGATTCCAACCGCCGGGCGGGCTACGATCATGGGCTGCGATGCGGCCCAGGAACCGGCGCGCTTGCGGCGGCAAATCGGCGTGGTATTTCAAGCGCAGAGCGTTGACTTAAAGCTCACCGCCTACGAAAATCTTTGGCATCAAGGGCATCTTTATGGGCTTCGCGGCCCCGCCTTGAAGAAGCGAATTCACGAAATCCTCTCTCGCGTCGGGCTGGCTGATCGCGCCAGGGAATTACTCGAAACGTTCTCCGGCGGCATGCAGCGGCGCATCGAGTTGGCCAAGGGACTGTTGCACCATCCGGGAGTGCTATTGCTGGATGAACCCACGACCGGCCTCGATCCCGGGGCGCGGCGCGATCTTTGGCAATACCTGCAGATGCTGCGCGACGAAGAGCGCGTTTCGGTGCTCGTGACCACGCACCTGATGGAAGAAGCCGAGCGCTGCGACCGGCTGGCCATCTTGAATGAAGGCAACCTCGTGGCGCTGGGCACGCCCGCCGAACTAAAAAGCGAAATCGGCGGCGACGTCGTGCTGCTCGATGCTGCCCACGATGCGGGATTGTTGGCCGAGCATATCCGTGCCCGTTTTCACGTTGAAACCACGGTTCTCGAGAACCAGGTACGCATCGAACGCGAAGGCGCGCACCGCTTTGTGACCGAAGTGGTCGAAGCCTTTCCCGGAGAAGTCGAGGCGCTTTCGGTAAGCAAGCCGGCGCTCGAAGACGTATTCATTCGCCGCACCGGACATAAATTCTGGAGCGAGAAACACGCGGAGTCCAGTTCGGAAGGTCACCGGAGGTAATATGCTTTCTATGATGCTAGCTCTCTCTGTCGTGCTTGGCATTCTCCCCTTGCTGGGAGTGGCATGGACGCTCGCGAACGGAATGATTACCACCGTCGACGGCCTGTTCATGAGCCTGATCCTGCTCACACTTTCCGGAGTCTTTATGCTGAACGCCTACTGGGAAATGCGCGATCTGGGCATGCTCGGCAAGAAGACCGCCGCAGCTCCGGCAACCAAACCTCCCGCAGCGAAAGCGAGTTGAATTTCGTGGCCACTCAGACCGCCGCTTTATCGAGACCGATTGCGCCCGCTTCCGCAGGCGTGTTGCTCCCCGCATTCACCCTGTGGTGGCGCGAGATCGTGCGCTTCTACCGGCAGAAGTCGCGCGTGGTCGGCGTCCTGGCCTCCCCGCTGGTGTTCTGGGTGGTGATCGGCTCCGGATTCGGCACCTCGTTCCGCTCCGGCGGCGGGCAAGGCCAGCAGAACTACCTGGACTATTTCTATCCCGGCGCCCTGATCATGATCGTCCTCTTCACCTCGATTTTCGCCATGATGTCGCTCATCGAAG
>Ga0302180_10000168_pt1 | contig 56366 bp, 46 predicted proteins | sample I_Palsa_E3_2_FD_200575 | JGI IMG/M metagenome (GOLD analysis project Ga0302180, IMG submission 200575) | Peat permafrost microbial communities from Stordalen Mire near Abisko, Sweden - I_Palsa_E3_2 | ecosystem: Environmental > Terrestrial > Soil > Palsa > Peat permafrost | place: Sweden...
TGGTCGGGTCAACCCAGACATCGGATCGATTCAGTGCGCCCTCCAAATGTCGCAGGCCATCCGCGGCGTCTGCGTCATTGTGCTGATGAAGCTCCAAGAGAATTCTTGTCTCCGGATAGGAGATTTCGTCGAGTCCCAGCTCGCGTGCAAGCGCCCTGTCGCTCGCGGCTTGCGCATCGTGTCCAAGCCATAGCTGCAAAATGCCCAGCCGGTCCGCTACTACGGGCGCCAGGGGGTCAATCTCCTGAGCCAGACGAACTTGCGTCAGCGCAGCGTCTGTGCGACCGACCGCAGCGAGCAGCTGCGAGTACATCTGTCGCACATCCGGGTTGTTCGGATCGGCGACGATCGCCGTACGGAATGCCGTTTCTGCCTTGATCCACTGTCCGCGCATGAAATCGAGGTAGGCACGCGCACCGGCACCTTCGGATCGACTGTGCGACAGGCGATCGGCGCTGACCAACGCCTTGTCGGCGAGCGCGTTCATTTCGGTGGGATCCTCATCGGAATAGCTGGGCAGGAGCGCATAGGCATAGGCGAGGCCAACCTGTGCGCGGGCGTACGTGGGATCTCGCCGTGCGGCGGCGGAGAACAGATCCACCGCCCTGCGCAATGAGTCCTCGCCGCGCAGCCGAACCTGGTGGGCGCCGCGCAGATATAATTGATAGGCCTCAGGATCGTGCGAATTCTGCTCGGCGCCCGGCGCTCCGGCAAGGCTCTCAGGGTTCAGAAAGCCGATTAGTTCGTGCACAACCGCAGCGGCGATACTGTTCTGCGCGGCAAAAATATCTGCCGCTTGCCGTACGTAGACATGGCTCCACAGCAGGCGGGTATCCTTCGTTGCCGTCAGGCGCACCGTCACCTGCAATTGTCCCGGAAGTTCTGCGACCTCGCCGTTGAGAACTGCATCCACGCCTAGCTTGCGTCCGGCTTCCGCGGCGCCGGTGTGCTCCGCCGCAAGCGTATCCGCCGACGTGCGGCCCGAAATTTGCAGCCGCCCCACGTGCGCAAGTGAATCGGCAATTTCGTCGGCGACCTCGACGCCGACGTCGCGGCCAAAGCTCGTTGCCTCGCTGTGATCGAAAGGCAATACCAGGAGACGGGTCACCAATGGCGGCGGCGCATCCACATTCGATTGCACGTTGCGCGAAGTATATGCAAGCGCAAGTGCGATGATGAGCGCGACACAGCCGACGCCGAGAGCCACGCGACGGCCACTGCCGCTCCACACCCAGGTCATCCAGTGAGCTTCCGGACCAGGGGTTTTGACTTTAGTGGTCCCCTCGGTCACCGATGTCTCCGTGGTGGCCTCCGCACTCGGCGCTAACTTCTCTGGAATGGGCACCAGCGTATAACCGATTCTGGCAATGGTGCGAATGAAGCGCGGTTCGCGCGAGTCATCGGCGAGCACGTGCCGCAACAAGGAGATGCATCGCGACAAGGCTTCGTCGGAGACGACACGGCCGCCCCAGACTTCGGCGCAGAGTTCGTCCCGCGTCACTACCTCTCCGGCATGACGCGCAAGACAGGTCAGAACCGCCATTACCCGAGGTTCGATCCGCACCGGCTCAGTGGGAGCTTGATCGCGCCGCCGCAGGATGCCGTGGCGCGGGCGGATTTCCCAATTGGCCAGAGTGAACCCAGTGTCAATCCATGACCGGTCAGACATCTAGTGTGGGCCGCGTGGGTTGGGCTGAGCGCGTTCAACAATGGGGGACTTTGCCAGCCGCGTGATCGAAGCATCGAGCCCTTTCTGAGTAATCTCCTCGTCTGTGTCGTCGCGGTAGATTCGCACGTACGAAACGCCGTCGACCGTCACATCAAAGATTTTCCATCCTTCGGCCGTCTGCCGCATTCTAAAATCCACGGGAACAATTTCATTGCGCGAGTTGGTCACCAGAGTGTGCACGGTAACTTGCAAGGCCTCGGGGTCCGCGCGCAGCGGCAGCAGCTTGAACCGATCCGGGGTCCATTCGGCGACGGCTCCGGCGTAGGTCCGCAGCAGCCTTTGGTACAGCACAATCCCAAATTGTTGCCGCTGCTCCAGAGTGGCGCTGCGCCAATGACTCCCCAGCACCATGCGCGCTGCGTATTGCGTGTCGAAATGCGGAGACAGCAGCCCATCGACCAGCGGCAGAATCTTGTCCGAGTTGTGCCGCGTCTTGGCTGGCTCTCTGTCGAGACTGGCAAACAGACGGCTCGATAGGTCTGCCATGACTTCTTGAGGTCCTGGTGTCCGCACCACATCCGTTGGTGGCTCGGCGGCTCTCGCGGAAGCGGCGATGTATCCCGACGCGGCCGTGAGCCAGGCGAGCGTCTGGATTACCGCGACTGCGACAGGTCTCATAGGCTGCACTGGAGGGTCTCCGGAAGGCTCCCGTCTGGAGGCGCAATCGTCGCCTAATAACCACACCGACACAACTCCAGGACAGGACCGCTCGGGGGGGCGGAACGGCGTCATTACGCACTCATCAGCACTTCATCAGAAAACAATCAGCAATCCGCAGAGAAGCGTCAGGCGTCCGGCCGCGGCCCCCGGTATGGTTCCGACCGGAGCGCGGAGGCGCCTTATCCCGCGGCGATTCAAGCGATTATCTTCGCGGCGATGAGGGTTTTTGGCCGGCTCGTTACGCATATTCGTACAGGAACGCGACATTCAGTGGTTTTGGTTTCGGATGTAGTGAATTCGGACGGGAGCCTCTTATGACTGCATTGACTCGTAAACTCCTGATCCGCCGTGTCGATGTGCTGGTGCCATTCTTCATTTTGGTGATGACGACTGGCTGCCACCCCGGCGCCGGGTCATTAGGGGGCGGTTGCCTGGTGTGCGGCGCGCCCGCGGTCGCAAATCTCGAGGGAACTCTAAGCGGCTTGGTCGGCTCCGGACTCGTGCTGCAGGATGACTCTACTGGAGGCTTTCAGATAAGCGGTTCGGCGGCGAATGGGACCGGTGTCCAATTCGCTACCGCGCCCATCAACTCAGCCTATGACCTCACGGTACAAACGCAGCCGACGAACCCCTCACAGACTTGTGTCGTCACCAATGGAACAGGGACGATTGGTACGTCGAATATCACCAACATCGTGGTGACCTGTGCGACCAATCCTCCCCGCTTCGCCTATGTGGCGAATCGTAGTTCCAACAACGTCTCGGCCTTCACTGTGGATGCAACCACCGGTACCTTGGCGGCAATCGCGGGTTCACCCTACGCGGTCGGAAACCTCCCCGTCGCAATCGCAGTTGATCCCACTGGCACTTATGCCTATGTCGTAAATCAAATGGATGCGACGATTTCCGCCTTTACCATCGATCGAGCCAGCGGCGTATTAACGCAGATCACCGGTTCGCCGTTTGCCACTGGTTCATCGCCGACCGCTGTGGCCATTGATTCAACCACCTCATTCGTCTATGTGGCGAATGGCGGCGCCGGCACGATTTCCGCCTACGCGATTACGGCAGGCAGCGGCGCACTGACGGCAGTAACTGGTTCGCCCGTTGCGACCGGCACCTTACCCGAATCGGTGGCGGTGGGCCCATTGGGAGGTCCCGTCTTTGTGGCCAACGAATCCGACGGCACAGTTTCGGTTTTCAATTCAGTCAACGGCGCGTTGACCGCCGCTCCGGGCTCGCCTTTCGCCGCCGGCAACAGCCCTCGCGCAGTGGCCATTGACCCTTCCGGCCAATATATTTACGTGGCGAATGCGACCGCGGACACTGTTTCTGCCCTCAGCAGCAGCGGCAAGACCATCACCGGTTCGCCCTACACGACGGGAAGCATCCCCTATTCGGTCGCCATCGATCCTTTCGGCAAATTTATGTACGTCGCCAACCAAGGCTCCAACGACATCTCCATCTTTGCCATCGCCGCCGACGGATCGTTGACGGCGTCGGCTGGGCCGCCATTTGGCGCAGGGACACAGCCCTCGTCCGTGACGGTCGATCCGACCGGTAACTTCGCTTACGTCGCAAACACGGGCTCAAATACCGTGTCGGCATATGCGATTGACCCTACGAGCGGCACGCTGGCGCCCATCAGCAGCTCACCGTTCGCGACGGGAACGCAGCCCACGGCAATTGCCATCAGCGACTAACCGGATTCGCCATGCAGGCAAACAATGAGAAATCCACAGCTATCGCGAGGAGCCTCGGCAATCTGCCGGCCTTGCTGACATTCGCCTGTCCATTCGCGTCCGTGCCAGCGGCAGGCGAGGACGCGCCCCTGGATCTCTCACTGTCCCCCGGAATGCGCGTTCGCGTGCTGGCTCCAGGCATTTCGCCGAACAAAGTAGTCGGCACTATTAGCATGGTTGATGATCAGTCAGTGACCATCAATGTGCCGGGTCGCCCGGAACCGATATTGGTGTTACGCGAGCAAATTGCACGTCTGGACGTGAGTGCAGGCCGTCTCTCGCGGTGGCTGGATGCGGCGATCGGCGCTGGGATCGGAGCGGCGGGAAGTGCGCTGGCTTGCAGCGTGAACGAAACCAAGCATTCAATTGTGAATAACACCGACGTTACAGTTGGATGTGCACTCGCAGGTGCCTTGCTTGGCCTAGGAATTGGGGCGGCAATTTCACCCGGTGAAAAGTGGAACGAAATGCCGGCGACTCACTACCGCATCGGTTTCGCGCCGCGCCTCGATCACGGACTCAATTTCGCCGTCGCGTGGAACTTTTGAGCACCTCGACCAGAAACGTAGGCCCGAGCGCGCTCCTGACCTGCGCGATATTGCAAGCGATATGCAGTGTCGCCTCTTGGGCGCTGATTGTGGAACAGTCCGGACACGCGCGGACTATAGCGTGATCGGGGCGATGCTTGTCCTGTCGGCGACGTGGCGGCACAGCAATTGACGGAGGTTGCATGACCTTTCACACCTTGCACTGCGGTGCGTGTAAGTCTCCGGGTGTTGTCTTGACCGCGCTCATCATGACGGGTTGCCATTCGGGAGGTGGCAGTTCGCCTGTCGTGGTCGGGCTTACCGACAGTCTCGGCGGCACCTTAACAGGTCTGGTCGGCTCCGGGCTCGTGTTGCAAGACCCGGTCCAGTTAAATGGTCCGGGGGCGAATGGCAGCAACGTGTTATTCGGCAGCGCGACTATCAACACGAGTTATGACCTGAGTGTTGAAACGCAGCCGACGAACCCGTCGCAAACCTGTGTCGTCGCAAACGGAACCGGGACAGCTTCCGGCACAATCTTCGCGCCAGCGAATGTCACCAACATCGTGGTGACCTGCACGACCAATCCACCACGTTTCGTATTTGTGGCCAATCGCGGTTCGAACAATGTCTCGGCCTACACTGTCGATGCCGCGACCGGGACGTTGGCCGCGACCCCAGGCTCACCGTTTGCGGCAGGCAACCTCCCGGTGGCGATAGCAGTTGATCCCAGGGGTAACTATGCCTACGTTGCAAATCAAACGGATGCGACGATCTCCGCCTTCACGATCGATCACACTAGCGGCGCATTAGCGGCGGTCAAGGGCTCGCCGTTTGCCACGGGACCTGCACCGAACTCCGTGGCCATCGACCCTTCGAGCTCGTTCGTTTATGTGACGAATGGCGACGCGGGCACCGTCTCGGCCTACGCGATCGCCGCAGACGGGGCACTCTCGGCCGTGTCCGGCTCTCCATTCGCAACCGGCTCGTCGCCATCTTCGGTAGCGGTCAATCCGCACGAATATCCCGCCGTCGCATTGACCACCTATGTGTATGTGGCGAACCAGGCAGACGATACGGTCTCGCAATTCACGATCAACTTTTCAAATGGCGCATTGACCGGTGCATTGAGCGCCGACGGCGCGCAGGTTGCAGCCGGCATGGGCCCGCGTGCTCTGGCAGTTGATCCTTCAGGCCAATTTGTGTACGTGGCGAATGCCACCGTGAATTCGCTCTCCGGATACAATTTTTCCAACAATAATCTAGGAGTGCCCGCGGTCCTCGGCGGGTCGCCCTACCAGACAGGCAGCGGCCCGAATTCGGTCGCTGTCGACCCGCTGGATAATTTTGTCTACGTCGCCAACCAAGACTCGGACACCATTTCAGCCTATGGGCTTGCTGCGAGTGGAGATTTGACTGCACTCGCCGGCGCGCCGTTCGCAACCGGGGACGCCCCTTCGGCCGTGGCCGTCGATCCAACGGGCAATTTCGTCTATGTCACCAACGCCGGTTCGGGCAGTGTTTCCGTGTTTGCCATCAATGCCGGGACGGGTGCGCTCTCGGAGATTGGCGGCTCGCCGTACGCGACCGCAAGCCTGCCATCTGCAATCGCTATAAGCGATTAAAACTTTGCAAATCACGAGGGGTAATTGCCATGGCTGACGATCTTTTAATCGCAATGATCATTGCCGGACTCGGACTCTCGGGCGTTTACTTCAGAACGGCATTTGCCGAGCGGCGCAGGTACCAGTCCGCGGAACGCAGACGAGAACACCGCTTGCAAGAATTGGACGCCGCTAGATTGCAGCGCGATAAGAGTGCGATCCCTGGATCAAGCACGGTCCAGGTCGAAAAACGCGTCGACCCCACGCTGCGCGCACGCGGAGTCAGCGCTACATTTCAACTGAGAAACCGTCAGCGAACCATTAAGGGGGCTAAATGAACACTCTTGCTGTTGGTAACAGTCGGCGCGAAGAGTTTGGACTGGATCCACGAAAACGGCGACCGGGCGTCATGCGAATTCCCCTGATTCTGGGCATCTTCGGCCTTATGTTCGTTCAAACAGTGAGCGCGCTTTCTTTTCCAGAGTTCGTGCAATGCGTGGGCGCAACTGGCCACGATCCAGTTTGCAAGCTCGATGCCGGCATTTATCCCGTGAGCGAGACCATCTCCCTTGGCCGGTCCAACATAACCATAGAAGGGACTATGCTCGGCACCCTGCTTGAATCCACGTTGCAACGTGCACCGGGCTTCGAGAGCGCTTTGATCAGCGATGTGAATGCGATTGGGACGACCTTGAAGTCCATCACTATCCGCGACCTGACCTTCGATGGGAATCAAGCCCAGAACACCGAGCCTTATTACTCGTACAATCCAGATGTCTCAATCTTCGTGATCAATGATTTGCTCATCGAGAATTCTTCTTTCATTAACTCTCCCAACATTGGGCTGGGCATTTACGGGGCTGGAGCGGGAGGCGTTGTTGTCGACAAGAGTTACTTCGGCAATCCGGTGGCCTTCGGAATGTGGTCGGATGCCATAGGAGACAACAGCGGCATTACTTATCAGCAATGCGCCACGACGCAGTTCGTGAACAATGTGACGGTGCAGCAATCGGTGTTCGAGAATGCAGGCGAGTCCGCGCTTTTGGGTGAAATGACCAACCTGACGATCTCGCAGAACGTGTTTACCAACAACCATTCCAACACGATCCCCTTCGACGACAACGGCGGCCAGATCGATTTGACGGTCTGCACTGAAAACGCCGTCATCTGGAAGAACACCTTCCAGGATGGCTCGGCGAGCCCGAATGGCACCACTGCGGACGGCATCGAGTTACACGGCACTCATATTTCAGTGATCGATAACACCGTGAAGAACAACTCGGGTGGCGGCATCTTCATGGATGGAGTGCAGCATATTCTGATTTCGAATTCGGACCCCAGGACAGGCAGCTTCGGGAACGGGCAGTCGGGCATTGAAATTGCCCACTCGAGCTCCACGTTCAGGAGAACCGAATGGATCACCGTAGATTCCGCGATCACGACCGGGAACGCTCAGTATGGCATCTGGAGCGACACCAGCAGCACGACTCCGAACGAACCCGTGAACCACCTGACAATAGAGAACTCTTGCGTGGCCGATAACACCTTGAGTCCAACCTATCTCGTGAATCTCGGGCCCGCTGTCACTATCAAGAACAACACGGAATCGGGCTGCGGGCCGAAGTGATGGTCGGTTGTCCGCGCGTGTGGCGGCTGGACATCATCATTGAAGTGCCAATGAAACGCTGCACGGTTTTAGGGTTAATTGTCTGCCTTATCGGATGCTGCAGCCCGTGCCTGGAAACCCTGCGGCCGTGCAACAGCGCATCGCATCTGGGGAACTACTGAAAGTGGGTGATCATGTAGTCGTTCTGTCGAAGGACGGCAGAACGCACGATTTCAACGTCACGTCCATTAGCGCCAGTACGATTGAGGGGAGCGGTGAGAGCAACACTCAGGAGGATGGTAGAGAGAACGCATATGTGCGCCGCTGCGCGACGTAACCCGGTCGAAGCGACAAGTTGCCGGTTGCGCTGCAGCAACAAATCGCAGCGCAGCCACGACTTAATGGGCGTCGGCGGGCGTCCCATCCGACCACTTTCCGACCGGCACGAAGAAGATGGTCTGCGGCGAGGGAAGCTCGCGGGTGTCCATCACGACCGGAGAGCCAGGCAGATTCGCGCCCCAGCTCGCGGCATCGGTTATCGGAAGGTGAAACATCAAGTGCGGATGCCAGTGCCCAATGCCATCGCCAAGATAGCCGTCCTTGGACAGCATGTAGGACATTGCGCCCGGTTCGGGCATCGGCAGCTCTTTGCTCGCGGTCAGAGCGTGAATACGCTGGTTAATCTGAGCTATGGACAATCGTGCCAGCGCCAGATCCGTTGTCTTGATCGTATAGGGCAGTATGGACCGTGTAGCCGGCGGGTTGTAGCAAACTGGACCGCGTAATTTCGGATTCCAAAAGTCCGGGCTGTCGGGTGGAGACATCCATCCTCGCTCCACCAAGCAAGTGAAGCCGTTACTGCCTGCCACGGCCGTCTCGTAACCCTTTCGCGCCAGCACCAAGACCGTCGCGTGTTCTGCAATCGCGGCCGGGGCCGCGCCACGTGCCAGGCTGATCTCGGCCTCTCGGTCCATCATGAGGTACTGATCGAGCGGCGCCATGCTCGGATATGGTGACTTGACATCCGCCGCCTGCGCCGAGCCTGCCGCAGCGAACATTGCGCTGAGCAGGAGGATTCGCCAAGCGAGCTTTCTTGCAGTTTGTTTGCCCATGGCGTCCTCAATATTTCCTTGTACCGACTCGAAGGTATGACTCAGCGGGAATAATCATGCACTCCTCGATTCCGGTCATCAAACGTCAGGGTGACGGTGCGGCTCAAGATATTTCCGCGCAGCGAGTTGCCACGAAGATGGGGTCTGCGCCAGAAGATGCGATTCTGACGGCGCACCAGGTGCCCTCGTACGTGGTGGCGGCGCGGTCCCAGGCGACCCAGGACAGCGGCGTGGGAATCCAATCCAGTGTCCGTATTGTCCCTCAATCTTAACGCGAGCGCGACCTCGAGGTGATCGAGCAGGGGTAATTTGCCGTTCTGCGCTCGCTTGCGATTCAGTGTCTCCCAGCCAATCGGCTTCACGGAAACGCCCTCACTGCTCACCAGTAACAAGAGGAAGGCGAGGACCATCAGTACCCCCCTGGCAACGCCGCCCAGGGAATCACGCAATACCGTTACTCGAGTCTCCTCCGAGCGAGCGGCATCCCGGTAGTAATTCGCCCAGGAAGGCTCCAGACGGAAGCGCGCACAACTGAGCAGGCTCGCGATTTCAGGGTCCGTATCCGTGACGCTGGCCCAACCGCCATGGAATACGTCTTTTTCCGGGGCATTGATCAACGGACCGGCTTCGAAGTCGAGCGCCGCCTCGAAGGGACTGGCGAGCGGCTCATCCCCGTCGGACCAAAACGAGCATAGCCTCGCCTGCCGTCCGGCCGCAGCCGAAGAGATATACGCACCGCTTCGACGTCCCGGCACTATCTGGGGTCGAGTTTGACTGCCGAAGAAGCCGGCGCCACCCGCGAGTTCAGCCGCTTCGCTCCATTCCACCCACAGCGAGCTCGCCGGTACCCGAATCAGATCGAGGCAATCGACCAGCCTGTCTCCGGATGAGTACGCGAGCCCCGCGCAAACGCGGGCCAGTTCATCCGTCAGTACGTAGCGCATCGGGCAATTGCTAACCTGTCCCGCCAGCTCCATCGCGCCGCGCAGATGATAGGTCAGATTGCCATTGCTCCGCTGCACCAGAAACGGCCTGCGGCATTGGGCAACTTGATCAATCAATCTCATCGCCCAATTCCCCGCTCAGAACTGCGCAGTGATCGAGCCGAAAATATAGCGCCCCAAGGAATCATAGACAGCCGGCATGGTGTTGCCGTTGCCGATAAAGGGCGCCGGTATGTTCGTGGCGCCAATGACCGGCGGCTGCTTGTCGAGAATGTTGTTCACACCTAAGCGCAATGTCACCTTGTCGGCGACTTTGACGGCCGCTGTCACATCAAAGTAGCTGTACGAGCTGATGTACGCGTCGGTATTGGAAATGCCGCCGTTCGCAATCGTTTGGCCCGGTGCCGCCGAAATGTTCGGGTTCGAGCTCAACTCTTGCAATTTAACCGGCGAGTAGTAGCGCCACGTCAGCGTGAGATCCGCACCGCTCCACGGTGTCATCCAGGTGGTACGGAAAGTATTTCTCCATCGGAACGGCGGTCCACCCGTGCCGCCGTTGCTGCAGTCTGAACCGTAATAGCCGACGCAGTTGAAAGAGGTGCTCGGCAATGCCGAGACCCCGGTCACCTCATATAGATCAAGATAGGTACCGATCAAGCTAGCGTGCAGCTTGCCGGCAGCACCCAGGTCGAACGCATACGCTATGTCGACGTCGACACCGCGAGTTTCGAGTCCCCCGACGTTCTCCAGCGGGTCGTTGACGTAGCCGAATGTGCCTGGGGGGCCGCTGTTGCCGATCCACAGCGAGCCGATGTTGCTGCGATGAATGTCATTGCAAAACAGATCGGCTGTTACGCATTCGCTCAGTATCAGGTTCTCGCCAACCGGCTCGATGACGTTTTCGATTTTGATGTCGAAGTAGTCGAACTGCGCTCTGAAATTGGGCAGGAACGAGGGCGTGAGGCCGACACCGAAGGACGTCGTTAGCGCCGTCTCAGGCTTCAAGCCCGGAGTGCCGCCTGTCAGCCCGTTGTATTGCGCAGCCGAGTTCGCAAGGATGGTGCCGTACGATCCCTGGCCCGAACCTGGGGGCTTGACGCCAGTGCGTTCGCATGCGGCGACCGAATAAGCCGGCGTAGAACCCGCGCAAGGGTCGATGGTACCGTCAAGCGAGACGGAATCAGGCGTGTACAGCTCGATAATATTCGGCGCGCGCACCGCGCGCTGAAAACTGCCGCGCACGCGGACGTCCTGAATCGGCGACCACTCGACGCCAAACTTGTAGGTGTTGGTCTTGAAGCCGATGTTGTAGCTCGAATAGCGGTAGCCGGTCTCGATATCCAGTGCCTTGGCGCCGGGCAAGTCCTCGATCAGCGGCATGCGCGCCTCGACAAAGGCCTCGCGAGAGATGATGCCGCCTTTTACCGATGGGTCCGGACCGCTAGAGCCCGCCAAATCGCCCGATTCGATCTCCGCATCGTTGTTTTGTTCCAGAGTTACTTCGCGCCATTCGGCGCCGACGTTGACTTTAAGGCCTGAGGCGGCTGTCGGTAGTTGGATCCCGTACTTACCCAGATCTCCGGTAAGATTCATGTTGACGACTTGTTGCCTGACCGTGCCCCAGGATTCTCCCGGGGTATACAGGTAGTCGAGCATCGCTTGCGTGACCTTGCCCGGCGTGAAGATGTTGTAAGGCACGCAAGGAGGTCCCGACACGCAGACGGGATTGGCGGCTGTGCCGACCACATCCAAGGCACTTCCCCCGCCGACATAGCCAATCGTGCCCAATTTTGCGTTGGAAAAGTAGTTTTCAGCGCCGTTGAACAGATCCACCATGCTGAACTGGTAACTCGCGTCGTAATCCCAGGCATCGTTGATCTTGCCTTTGACCCCGAGCACTTCGTGGAAATCCGTGTGGTCAAACTCAGACAGACGGTTACCCCCTTCGACATCGCGCTTGCCGATGATGAATATGCCGCCGGCCCCACCGGCATTCCCCACCGTGCTGCCGCCGCACCATCCGCTCAATTCGGACGCAGTCAGGAACGGATTGGCGCAGTTGACCACGACCGGCGCTTGGAAGGCGCCGGACGGTGCAACCTGGGCGATCGAGCGGTCATCCATGAACATCGATTCCGCATACGCCGTGACGTGTTCGTTGAAGTCATAGTGAATGAACGAGCCCGCGGTGTAGCGCTCGTCCGAGCGCTGGAAGTAATTGAGCGCACCGTAGTTGTAGGCATCAGCGCCCGTGAACGGCGTCAGCGTACCGTTTTTGGTGATCGTATCGTCTAAAAAGTTGCCGTTGGCAAACTCTGCGATGAAGCGAGCGGGAGATGTGGTCCCCGAACCCGAGCACGTGAACTTGCCGCCGGTGTTGTAAGCACCAGCCACGTATCCGGAGCCGAAGGTACAGGCGCTGATTGAATACTGCGATTGGATCACTGGCAGCACGTTGCGATAACCCGCATAGAACGTGGCATTGCCTTGCCCGTCGGGAGCATTCAAGCCCGCGATGAATGTCAGTTCCCGCTGCGCGCCCGCCCAGACGCTCGAGGGCGCGGGTGTGTAGTTGGGCCCTGAGGCTAGCAGGTCGCTCTGCACGCCCTGGGTATTGGTGTTGGTGTTCTGGTAGATGCCGCCGTCCGCCACCAATTTAACGCCTTCAAAGTGATCGTTGAGCTTGAAGTTCACTACACCGCCCACCGCATCGGCGCCATATACCGAGGAGGCGCCGCCGGTGAGAACCTCGACGCTGTCGATCAGCGCCGTCGGAATGATGTTGATGTCGGCCGCCGCACCCGAGGTCGGGTCGCCAGGGCCAAGGCGATCGCCATTGACGAGCACCAGGGTGCGCTTCGCGCCAAGACCGCGCAGGTCGACCGTGGCGGTGCCGTCCGAGCCGTTCGACGCGGTGGAACCCTGGGAAGCAAACACCTGCGGCAATTGGTTGAGCATGTCCTCAACGCGAGTCACGCCGCTCGTTTGAATGTCCACCGCGGAGACGAAGGTCACTGGGCTGATGGAAACCTGGTTTGGCGCTGCGATACGCGAGCCGGTAACCACCACCTCAGCGAGCACGGGCTCCATCTCGGTGTTCGCTGCGGTGGTCGGCGCCGGCGCTGGTGCGGTCTGCGCGTTTGCCAGACCGAAGGATGCGGCAATCGAGCTGCCGGTGAGCGCCAAGCGCACTGCCATCCGGAGCCGAGATTTCCCGAGATTATTTAGTTGAGACATTGAGCAGCTCTCCCTATGAGCGATTCCATCCGCATTTCATTTCACCCTAGTCTGTGACGCGCATCACGCTAGCCAATGGAACTCTCGCTTGGCAATCACGAGGTCGCGAGCGGGACTTATAGCGGCGCGAGCGGTGTCAGGGTGGCATCAGAGGACTGAAGGCACCGCACTCCCGCTGTCAGTAATTTGCAACGACGGTACCGGCATTGGCGGCAAGTACGTGGGTCGCCTACACTCACGCAGGAGGTGCCGCTTGTTAAAAGCCAATTCACTTGACGCCCCTGCGATTACGGACGGCTCGCTAGCGTTCTCTGAGCCCTCTAACAAAGAGCGTCTCTGGATAGTGATCTGGTCGGTGACGAGCCTTTACTGGCTTTTCATGACAGTTACAGATGTGATGGTGAACTGGGATTTCGCCGGCACCGAGTTGAATGGCCACTATATCCCCAGCTCGGGCACGAGGATGCTCAGTTATCTTCTGGAATGTGGGATATCAGCGTGCATGTACCAGTTGGCATTCCACCGGACGTGGCCAAGCACACTCGCAGCACGCGTCCTTGCGATTCTGTATCAAATCGTACTTGCGATCATATTCTGCGTTGTGGCCGCGATTGCCATGGCGATTGCCATGGGTACCGTAGAGGGCCGATGGTGGCTACTCCAGAATGAGCTGGCTATAGCGCAAAACTTCGAGTGGAGCTCGTGGGTATGGGTGTTCCGACAATCACTGCTCAAGTACGCTCTCTGTCTGCTGCTCATCGCATTGGTGCGGATTTTACGCAAGTATCAGCGCGAGGAACTGCGCACGGCGAGACTTTCCGCTGCATATGGCAATGCACGCCTTGGCATGCTCTCGGCGCAGCTGCAGCCGCATTTTCTGTTCAACTCGATGCACGTCATCACAGAACTGGTCAGCGTGGAGCCGAACCGCGCCACGGAAATGCTGGTGCATTTGGGCGAGTTCCTGCGTCATGCGCTCGAAACCAGCAAACAACCCTGGGTGAGCGTCGGATCTGAGATCAGTGGTCTGGAGGCGTATTTAGCGTTGCAACAGGCGCGCTTCGGCGAGCGCTTGCGGGTCGAAATCGTGGTCGATCCCGCGACGACCCTGTATTTCGTTCCGTCCCTCCTGCTACAGCCCCTAGTAGAGAATGCCGTTGAGCACGGGCGCATCGGTCAGAACTGTCCATCAATCGGGAGGGCATATACATATAGTCATCTCCAACAGTATGCCCACACTTGCTTCGGTACTTCCCGAAGCGGCATACGGCTATGGATTACAAAATGTCGTCACTCGTCTCAAGGCTGCCTACGGCAATGCGGGGACTCTGTCGGTGGGTCCGGCTGCGCAGCACGGCAGCCAGGCAGAACTCTACTTGCCGATTCACGAAGATCCACCACAACACTCTCCAACGAGCGGCAAGACCGGACGAGAATGACATCGCGTCGAATCAACGCTCTGGTGGTCGAGGATGAGCCGCTGGCACGCCAGAAGGCAGCGCGCCTGCTCGCGCGCGATAGCGACATCAGTGTGGTGGCATCGGTCGCAACAGTGAACGAAGCGCTTCAGGTTGATCAATTGGCGACCATCGACCTCGTCCTGCTGGATGTCAGATTGCCTGGCAGGGACGGTTTCCACTTACTCCAGGAACTTCATCAGCGCGATATTGATCCCTTCGTGATCTTTGTGACTGCGTCTTCCGAACATGCGGTCGCAGCGTTTGACGCCGAGGCGGTGGACTACGTACTGAAGCCGTTCAGCGCAGATCGGTTTGCCAAAGCCATCGCTCGGGCCAAGGATACTATCCGTCGCGCCGACATTTTGGCGGAACAGCTGCCGTCGCAGGGTACTGGGGCGCAGGCCAGAGAAACTCCCTCACGCCGATTTCCAGGCCGGCTGTTATTGTCCGACCACGGGCGCGTGCTGTTCTTGCCGACGCATTCCATCGAGTTCATCCAGGCGGCCGGCAAGAACGTCAAAATATTTGTACCCGGCCATTGCTACAGCATCCGAGAAGCATTACAGGAGATCGAGGCGAGATTGGACGCGAGTCAGTTTGTGCGCATTCATCGCTCCACCATTGTCAACGTCGAGCACATCGCGGAATTGCACGCCCTGTTCCATGGAGACTGTGAGATGGTGATGAAGCGGGGAGTCCGGCTAACCATGAGCCGGCGCTTTCGCGAACGAATGTTGCCATTCCTGGCTGGACCCTGGCCGACCTAGGGTCGCAATGGCGCCCTGCTGGTGCCGTTGGTCCCGCTCCGCTCGCCGCTGATGCCAGGTGAATTGTGCGGGCATGGAATGCACCCTACCCTTCACCTCGAGTGGCGCAGTGCCCGTCGTCCCGGATCTTGAGGAAAGACCATGAGAAAGCAGCCTTGGTCCGTGAATAAGAATCGCGGCTCATTCCGAACAACTGCCGCCTTGACCGCAGCATTGCTTCTGCTGGTTACGAATTCGCCTGGTTACGGCCAAGCTGAAATTGCCCAGCCTGCGGCGATCAAACCATTCGAAGCTCATATCCCGGACAGTGCGCTCGCCGATCTGAGTCGCCGCCTGGCGGAAACCAAGTGGCCTGACCAACTGCCAGGCACGACGTGGGAGTACGGCGCCGATATCAGCAAGGTGCGCGAACTCGCAGACTATTGGCAGAACGGTTACGACTGGCGCGCCCAGGAGGCTCGAATCAACCGATTCGATCAGTTCATCACCGAGATCGACGGACAGACCATTCACTTCATCCACGAACGGTCGACGCGAGCGGGCGCGATACCCTTGATGTTGATTCACGGATGGCCGGGTTCGATCGTGGAATTTCTTGCGCTGATCGAGCCGCTCACGAATCCGAAGGACAGCAATACGCCTGCCTTTGATGTCGTTGTCCCTTCGCTTCCGGGCTTTGGATTTTCAGGGCCAACGACCAGTCGGGGTTGGGACGCGGCACGCATGGCCAAAGCGCTCAACGTCCTGATGGATCGTCTGGGCTACTCCCGCTACGGAATTCAGGGCGGCGATTGGGGTTCCGGGATCGCTCGACAGATGGCGCGGCAGGCTCCTACAAAGGTCATTGGCCTGCATTTGAACCTTCTTCCCGTTCCACCGCCGAGCCCGGACGCAATGAAACAGCTGACCGCTGTAGAGCGGCGCCACTATAGACAGTGGTGGGACCAGGGCAGAAGCACGTTCTTTAACCTCCAGTCGAGCGAGCCGCAGACGGTCGCCTACGCGCTGACCGATTCACCAGTGGGCTGGATGGCCTGGTTGGCAGAGAGATTCCAGGATCTCACCGACAACGATGGGGATTTTCTGCACACAGTGGATCGCGACACGTTTCTCACCGATGTGACGCTGTTTTGGGTCACCGGGACGGTGGGATCTTCGCTGCGCATCTATCGCGAGGACTGGCTCTCCGACAGGAACGCAGTTCAGCCTCGACTGGAGACGCCGGTGGCCTACGCCGTATTCCCGAAGGAATGCATCATCTCGCCTGAACGCTGGATCGAGCCGCTTTACAACGTCGTGCAAAGGACTGAGTTGCCGAAGGGCGGCCACTTCGCCGCACTCGAGCAGCCGGATCTGCTGGTGCAGGATATCCGATTGTTTTTTGCCAAGCTCTCACTCAGCCTCGTGCATCGGCACTGATATCACGGCGAGGGAGGCTTGAATGCTCGCGCCTCCATCGCCGAGTTCCTGCCAGGCTTGAAGATAGCTATTACTGAAATCCCGGGTCATCTCGACGAGCAACAATTGCAGCAGCAGGGCTTGTTGGGCAAAATTGGCAGCAAATACACCGGATCACTTCACGAGACCTCCGACCGGTCATGGGTCGCAAGTGCCGCGAACATGTGTTACTTGTGGAACAGCATAGGGAGGGCTCCGCATGAAAGCTTGGACGAGCGCAATTCGGTTTTGGCGCGGATATCTAATCGCTGCGCTGGCAACTGTTGCCAGCACGAGTCATGCGGCGGCGCCGAGCGTAACTGACATTCCGGGGACGCCCACCGGCATCACGAGCAATGTCAAGACCATTATCTCTTTTCGAAATCAGGTACATAGTTGGCAAACGGCGGACGGCGCGGTCCACTTGATGGTGAACCAGGGAACCCAGGGGGCGGAGGTCGGGCTCGCGCTCTATAGCAGCTTCGACGGCGGTTCGACTTGGATTCATGAATTCACGGTTCCCGATACGATTGACGCCACTGAAGACGGAGAGCTCACCAGTTCGACCAGCAGCGGTGCCACGTTGCAGTTCGTCTACAACACTGTGAAGGGCGGCGCCACCATTCGCCTCGGCACCGCAACCTACGACGTCGCAACGCAATCGTGGTCGCTTGGGGACATCCAGACCGCCTACTCGCAATCCGGAATGGTGCCGAGCATTCCGGCCTTCACCATCGACGACCAGGGCAATTATTGGTGCGCGTTCACGGTCGCGAACAGGAAGCAACAGACGGATGAGGAACTACTGATCTATCTGGCGGCCGGCTCGTCGCAATGGCAGCAAACAGGCGTGGTCTTCGGTACACCCGACGACTCGACCGAGCACAGCGCGCGCCCGTTGCCCTTCGCCGGCGGAGTGGCCGCTTTGTACCAGGACGACACGACATTATATTGGGCCTATCGCCTGGACGGCGCGCCATTCACCGCCCCATGGACGACGGTCGTGCTGGCGACTGATCTGCCTCCCGAGAGCGCTGATCCCTATGGCACGCACTACAGCGTCGTCGCCGACGCCGACGACAACCTGTACCTTGCCTACGTGACCTCGGCCGCGGATCTCATTTACACCAGCTACACGAGCAGCACCGCCACGTGGCAGCCATCCCAGCAGTTGGCCGGCTCGTCGACCATTTCAGTCTATCCTGAGGTGACATTGAGCGGCGGGAGCGTAGTGCTGTTCGTGAATGATAAATCCGACGTGAGCGCGTACCAGAGCACCGACGGCGGTGAAACGTTCACGCTTACCCAGACACTCAAGCACCCCCCTATCGTGTCCGGTAGCGGGATTTCCTACGGCCAGCCGCGCGTCGAGTCGCCGCGTTACGCCACCTCGCCCGTGCCCGTGTGGGAACAGTTCATCGACAGTCCGCCCGGCTACGGGCTGCTGTTCTTTCAGGTCCCGGTGGTCGAATAGTCGATCCGCCGTCGCGCGAGATCGCCGCGAAATCTCAGCAGCCGCTCACCATGCCGCCTTCGGCCGACGATCCCACGCACGCGCCGGAGGGAGTACCGAGCTGCATGTCGATGTAGAAACGACCTTCGTGTTTGGAACTACCGCCACCCACGGCGCTGCGATCGTAGGTCAGAATCGGCCCGAAGCTGGTGATGAAGTACTCCGGGTCCGAGCGGTGGCTCAGCGGCTCCTGGGTCGAGGACGCCAGAATGTTGAACACAGGCGCCGCCGGGTCGATCGAGAAGACGGCAAGGCCGTTCCCGGTTTGGCTGGTCGCATTCGCCGGCCCTAAGGTCGCGAAGATCCACGACTGGCAGGTCGGCGCGCAGTTGATGAACGGCTCCGGAGTACTGATGATGGGCTGTGAGGGATCGGGAGAGGTAATCGTGTTGATGAGCGCGAACGTGGGTGCCCCGTTGGCAGCGGTTCCGGTTTGCAGATAAACCTGGATCGTGAGGGAGTTCGCGAGCGTGAAAAAGACGTACTGATCGCCGAATTCCGGCGCCTGCCACATGAAGGCTCCCTTATGGTCGGCAGGATCGGTGGTCAACTGCTCCACGAGATTGGTGTCGGCGTCATACCAGAACTCCTGCCCGTAGCGTTTGCCGTCTGTGGCCACTCCGTTGCCAATGAACACCAGCTGATGCGTGCACGGCACCCAGCGCTCGCTGATGCCGTTCGCGTATGAGCCGAACGGCGTCAGATTCGGGACCGTGCCGGCGGCCGTCGTCGTGTCCTCCCAGTACATCGCCTTTTTCGTCAGCGACTTGTACAGCGTCAACGGGATGGGCAAGCTGTTGCATTGGGTCGGCAATGGCAGCGCCGTGTTCATCGGCGCCTCTGTAGTGCCGAACGCGCCGGGAAAGAACGCCGGGGTCCAGCCGTCCGCTCCCTGAGTTGCGAGGGCGACGCCCGCATTACTGCTGATTTGCGATGTGCCGGGCACAAAGCGCGTGTACACCAACTGCGAGATCACCTCGCCGTTCTGCGTCGAGAACGCCCACTCCGCACTGTTGCCGTACACCTCCCACCAGAATGCGCTGTTGTCGACCAACTGCGCCTTGCCGTTCTCGGGCGTGATCGCCGCCGTGTTGGGATCGATATTGCCAATCCACTGGTTGCCAGCCTTATCGTCCCACTCGAATCGAGAGTTCCCGCTACCGAAGTTGCAGCTTGGGCAAGAGATCCCATCGCGAGCCCAGTCGAAATGGACACTGCCAAAGTTGGCGGTCGAGATTTGAACCTCGGTGTACTGCGCGGACGCCGGAGCGGCTAGCGCGAGAGCAGCGGCCGCGGCGAGGGCGGAGCCTGTCAGTCTAGAGGTGCGCATCAAAGTATTGCCCACAGAATAATTGGATTTTTAAACTTCGCTTCTTGATTCTATCGCTGGAGGATCGAATCTACGACCAATTGATTGAGAGAAGCACTTTTAACCGCTCATTTTACCCTTACAGAACAATTACTTACGCCTCTGCAATCTGGCCAAGAACGTGTTCCAATCACGAATTGGTGGACGGTGTGTTTATTGTTCTCGTCAGACGCCGGGCTATTCTTGGCGGAAGGCGCCGCTCCACAAACAAAGAACGCCATTCATTGGCCGATAGCACGCCCCGGAGAACTCTAATGTTTGGCGTAGTACTTGACCCCAGGCAAACCGTCGAAGTCCGAATCCTGTGACCAAAGCGTCGCGCGATGTCGCTGCGCGGTCGCGAGCATTATGCTGCCCGCCATCGCTATGCAGTGCAGGATCGAAAGCCGCGCAGCTTCTATGGCGGCCGCCCGATCGAGATCTACAACGCTCCCTTGCTCCATGACCGCGACGGCTCTCAATGCGTCGTCCTCGCTGCGCTGCTGGCTAACCCGCTTGAACACCTCAAACAAAGAAAGGGACGGCACGAGATGTGACCGGGTAGATTCGATTGGCTTTGCGAATATTGAAGCGTTGGGCCCGTCGGAGAAGTACTCGAGCCAAGCAGAGGAATCGACGACGTTCATACCCGATCAGATTCCCTCGGGACGTCAGTATCAATTCCCTTGAGTGAACCGCGCGCAGACTTGGCAGTGACTGGCGAGTTCGACGCTCCACGCGAATTTCTAGGCAGTACAGAATTCATAGATCCCTGGATCTTGCAGTGGCACAACTCTGCCGTTTGCCTGCTAGCGCGCGCCCGCGCGTTGCAGCGCCGCAACGATTGCCGGATCACCGCCGGCGAGGGCAATCTGTAGGGGCGTATTGCCTTGCGCGTCTGCTGCATTCGGATCGGCGCCATGTGCAAGCAACGCATCGACCGCCTTGATCTGTCCGCGCAGCGTCGCCAGCATCAGGCCCGTGCGACCGCTTGAATCGCGCGCCTCGATATCGACCTGTTCGTCGAGCAGCCTTTGCAGTCCCGGGACGTCGCCGATTTCGGCCGCTCGCCGCAGCGCCGCGGCCGGGTCGGCCGCGTGCGCCATCCCTCCCAGGGGTGCGGCGAAGCCTTGCGCTTTGGCCAGCGAATTCTGCGGGGCGATTGCCGGCGCGCCGCCGCTGAGCGAACCAATCGCGGGCAGATTACGGTCCATCGTCGGCGATGCCGCGGTGCCGGGAGAGACGCGAGGCGCTGCCGTGCGTGCCACGGGCGCGCGAGGTGCAGTCGCCGGCGCGGGCGGCGGGGCAGGAGCCAGCATGTCGGCGCTCGGCCTTTCCGCGGCAGTCGTTGCCTCGGCAGCGGGCGCCGCGGAAACGTCTTGCCGTTGCGACGGCCCGACCGCCGGCCCAGGCCCCGCCGCGGGTTCAACGAGAAAACGCGGCGCAACCAATAGTCCGGCAAGAGCGGCGGCAGCGAGCGTGCCGAAAATCGCAGGTCGCCGCCACCCCTGCTTCGCCGCCGGTGCTCTAGTGTGGATCCGGGCGGGAGCCTGCTGCGCAGCGCGATGTGCGGCCAGCTGCGCCGCATGCTTGAGCACCACTTGACGCACCGATTCACTCGGTCGGCCGGGGTCGAGGCTCGACGTGCGCCGGTAGAACTCATCGACTTCGTCGGGCTCGTCTTGGCTCGGCGGCACTTCGTTCACGCATACTCCTTGAGCAGATCGCGCAGCTTCGAGCGCGCGTAGCGCAGCCGGCTCTTGGTCGTCTCGAAGCTCGTGTCGGTAATTGCCGCGACCTCCTCGACGCTGAGGTCGCCCTCGACTTGCAGCAGAAACGCGTCGCGCTGATCGCCCGGTAGTTCCTTGATGGCTTGCCTGAGGGCTACCTCCTGATCGAGCGCCTCAGCCGCCGCGAGCGGCCCGGCGCCGGGATCGGCTGTCAATTGTTCGACCACCGATTGTGCCTCGTAACCGAGCGTCTCGAGGCTCAGTTGCGGTCGACGCGATCGGATCGAGTCGATCATACGGTTGTGAGCGATCGTGAACAGCCAGGTCGTGAATCGTGCCGACGGCTCGTAGCGCGTAGCATCTCGAGCGACAGCGAACCAAACCTCCTGCATCAACTCATCCGCCGTCGCCCGGTTGCCGACATTGCGCTCAAGATAGCGCCAAACGCGCATTTCATGGCGCCGATATAGCAGCTCGAATGCAGCCGCATCGCCGCCTGCATAGCGACCGATCAGCCACTCGTCACTCGCGCCCGCGTCGGTCATTCACTCGATTATCGCAGTTTCCCGTGGCTTATCCCGGGGGATCCGGCACATATTGCGGGTCGCGCGAGGCGGGGAAGGGGTTCGGGGTCGGCGGCCCCGGGCGCGGTCGCGGGATGATGCCCATCGCGAACAAGTTGTCGAGACTGTCATAGTGAATTCGGATGATTTCGTTAGGTTGCGTCTGCATTCTCTCAAATTCGGTATGGCTGACGTAGGAGTACTCGCGCTCGCCGTGGCCGGTGCCGAGTTTTGCCACGATTGCCGGCGCGCGCATCATGGGCGAGGCTGCGGGTGGCGGCACCGTGCTTTGCGCTTTCGCCATCGATTCGTCCGCCGCGAGGGAGCCAGCTAGGGCGTCGTATATTGGTCCCGGCGCCGCTTCCGGCAGAGGCGGCGTTTGCCCGATCATCGGCGGTGCGTAATTCGGCGGCGGCTGGCGTTCGCGAAACAAGGCCAAACCGATGACGCCGACGTTCGCGGGCCGTCCGGTGCGCTCCGCATAGGAATTGGAGGCGTCGGTGAACGTGAATGCGGCCACTGCAGCGTCGCTCTTGCGCCACCCCGTGATCTGGTAGAGCTCACCGGGGTTGAACACATAGCCGGATTGATCCCAGCCGGCGGTCTCTCCGCTAAGGACGTTGACACCGTCGACCGACGTCACGGCCAGCAGGCGCTCGCCGAGACGGTTGCGGATCTCGATGGCATAGCGCGCTCCGGGCCGTCCGGCCACCCAATACTCGCCGCGGTGGAAATGCGGCCTCAAGACAACTCCACTGTCTCGATCGATGATCGTAACGTCGGCGATGCGGTCCAGGGATTGCGCCCGACAAGCCATCCCCACGATGAGACATATTGCGAAAAAGCAAAAGCGTTTCATGTTAGCTCCAGTGATTGAGACACTCAGTGACTGAAGCGGCGCACCGCGCCTTATGGGGTTAAAGGGACCGCATTGCGTGCGGGATCGCATTGTATTCGCCCTGGAAATCGAAGCCAGAACGGGTCAGCCACGTCGAGCGCTTGGCTTTTTTCACTAAGCAGACGCTCAAAGGATCTCTCAACGCGCGGACGCGCTCGCGGCAAACTCGCCGTTGCTACTCAATCCGGAAACTTCAGGTCCCGTTCGATCGCCTGGAAGCGTCGGTCACTGCGCAGCAGATCGATGAGTGCGTCAGTTTTCACGTGCACCACGCCGGCGTCAGGCAGTCGCACGGCCCTGGCCAGCAACTCCAGAGCCTTGGCCGTATCGCCCCACGCTGCGTAAATCGTAGCGCATTGATACGCGGAGTTATCTCCGAATGCGGCCCGCAATTTTGTCAGCTCGCGCTCTGCATCGGCATGCCGTCCGAGCTTTTCGTACGTCACTGTGAGACACCACATGCTCGACCAGTGATCCGGCTTTGTCTCGCACGAAGAGAGCGCACTTCCGACCACGGCATAGAGTAGGCTAGCGCTAACGTTAACCGAGAATCCGTGCATGGCCGACCGCACTGAACGAGAAAATCCTCAAGAACCCTCCGTGAATGACGCCAACAGGGCAGTATTCCTGAGCTACGCGTCCCAGGACTCGGACGCAGCCAACAGTATCTGCGACGCCCTTCGGGCGGCGGGCATCGAAGTCTGGTACGACCAACGCGAACTTCGGGGCGGCGACGCCTGGGACCGGAAGATCCGCCGCGAGATCCGCGAGTGCGCGCTTTTCCTTCCGATCATATCCGCGAACACGCAGGCGCGTATCGAAGGATATTTCCGCCTCGAGTGGCGACTAGCCGACCAGCGCACACACCTAATGGGAAAGAGCCGCACATTCCTCATGCCGGTCTGCATTGATGACACGCGCGATGCGGATGCCGACGTTCCGGATTCATTTGCCGCCGTTCAGTGGACCCGCCTAAAACGTGGGGAATCGCCGCACGTCTTCGTCGAGCGAATATCACGCTTGCTAATGCCCGACAAGGCCGGTCGATCGGTGGCAGTCAGACCAGTGACGAGCGGCGTCTTCCCGTTGGCGGACCGTCCGACCTCGCCCGCCGAGGCCGCGGTTTCCGAGAAGTCGATCGCCGTGTTGCCATTCGCCGATATGAGTCCGGCGAGGGATCACGAGTACTTCTCTGATGGTCTCGCGGAATCTCTCATCGATCTGCTCACACAGGTGCGTGATCTACGGATACCATCGCGCACGTCATCATTTTCATTCAAAGGGAAGTCCGACGACATTGCAAGCATTGCAAGTAAACTGCGTGTGTCGCATATCTTGGAGGGTAGTGTTCGCAAGTCAGGCACTACAATCCGAATCACTGCACGCCTGATTCGCGGCGACACTGGTTTCCATCTCTGGTCGAAGACTTACGACCGAAGCATGGAGGACATTTTTAGAGTACAGGACGAGATTGCGGCCCTGGTTGTCGATGCTCTGAAGGCACAGCTGTTACCTGCTGACGGAGTGGTTAATGCGCATCGCACGACCAATACCCATGCCTATGAGCAGTATTTGCTGGCGAGGCAGTTGTTTAATCGCCGCACGCTCGACAGCATCGAGCAAGCGCTCATTGCGCTTCGTCGGGCAATAGAACTCGATCCGAATTACGCATCGGCTCACGCATTGTTCGCGATGATTAGTTTCGCATCAATGCTCGAAGGACTAAACGCGGCCCAGGCAAACGCTGAGCTAGCCATTTCGGCAGCGGAGCGGGCCGTCGCGCTAGCACCAGGGCTGGCTGAAGCTTATTCGGCGCGGGCCTTCGTTCGCTTGACGATGCAATGGCACTGGAGCGAAGCGCAGGCGGACGTGGAAAAAGCTTTACAGATCGATCCCCGCTCCGATGGAGTTCAGCGTAGATACAGTCAGCACCTTGCCGTTGTCGGGCGTTTCGACGAAGCTATTGTCGCTGCGCAAGCAGCGATCGAGATCGACCCGCTTGATGCCAACGCGTGGAGCTTTCTCGGCGCGTATCGTGCCATGATGGGTCAATTTAATGCAGCGCACCAAGCTTTACACCAATCACTTCAATTGAGCCCGCAGTCGACCTTCGCTACCTTCTACCTCGCGACGAGCGAGCTGGCCGCAGGTCGCGCGGCGGAGGCACTGGACACCAATAAAGGGCAGCAACATGAGCCGCGGCGATACGCCGTACTAGCGATGGCGAGCCACGTATTAGGGCGTGCTGAAGAGTCACAGAGCGCACTAAATGAGCTAATTGCTAAGTATGGCGAGCTCATGCCCTACCTGGTAGCGAAGGCCCACGCCTGGCGCGGTGAATTGGATTCCGCCTTTGAATGGTTAGAGCGGGCCTATAGATACCGAGACGTGGGACTCTGCTTCTTTGTTCGAGGTGATGTCGAGCTCTCCGGACTGCGTAACGATCCGCGCTACGAGGCGCTGCTTCGAAAGATGAACCTGGCTGAGCACATCCACGCCGAATCCTGAATTGTTGGATCCGGTCGTGTTCTCAAGAAGCGGCTGGGATCCAAATGCCGTGCTGTTATCGGTGAGATTCTTAATAGAGTGCTTCCGCTCCATAAGCCGTGTTGTATGACCCAGCCAAATTGTTATTGAGGGCAGCATACCCGGTGACCGTATTGGATTGACCGGTCGTATTCGCGCTCAATGGGACAACGTCGCAATCGCGCGATGCCAAGGCGCCGCGCAAGTTCTTGACCATACGGGCTTAAATGGCGGGGCGTGTAGGGATCGAAGCCACAACCAATTTATTACGAAAAGTTTCCGCGCTCTCCATTTATTACCATCCCAATCAAGTACTTATGATCCTCCTGTTGTGCCAGGACTTACGCATCAATTGGCTGCTAGAATGTGTATAAAGGTAACGTAGGATACACACGATGCGAACAAACATAGTCATTGATGACAAGCTGATGAAGGAAACGCTTCGGCTCACGGGTTTGAGGACAAAGCGCGAGGCTGTGGAGCTTGGACTTCGAACCATCGTGCGTCTGCGCAAACAAGAGGAGATTCGCAGGTTCCGAGGAAAGCTCAAATGGCACAGCGATCTTGATGCAATGAGAACTGACTAGTGACTTTGGTCGATTCCAGTGTGTGGATCGATTATTTCCGTGGCATAGAGTCCTCGCAAACCAACCGCCTCCATGCCCTCCTCGGTAACGAACCTATCGCGACCGGAGACTTAGTATTGGCCGAAGTTCTGCAGGGCTTTGGAAGCGCTCAAGATTTCAATCAGGGCAAGAAGCTGCTGACGTCGCTGCCAATCATAGAACTTGCCGGAGGAGATATTGCCATCCAAGCCGCCAACAATTTCAGGGCATTGCGATCACTTGGCATCACCGTCCGAAAAACCATCGACACATTGATCGCGACAAGCTGCATTGAGAAGGGACTGGCATTGCTTTACAGCGACAAGGATTTCGATCCCTTCGTAGAGCACCTCGGACTGCAATCCGCGATGTCAGGGACTTAGCCCGGCGCAAGGCGAGCCCTCCTTGGCTTTACCGAAGGTGTCGCTCGTGGCATATTCCTGCGCAATCTCATTGGGACCCGCCTAACGTGCATCTAGAAAAACTACTCAATCAGCGCTCAATTACCCAGGAGTCAATCTTGACGTCACGACAGAAACCGCTGCCGCATTTTGTAACGATCGTCGCAACCGCGAGCATTCTCGGCGCGTTTTGCATTCAGCTCGCGCACGGCGAAACCGTTCCCGCGGATGCTGCAGCTCACAAGAGTTGGCGCACAGTGATGGCCCGTCATGAGAACGCCGAACCGGGATGTTACCAGGCGACTTTCCCAAGCATGGTGTGGGAAAAGGTCGAATGCAGGGAAGGCAACCTGCGTGTCCCCTCCGTACCGCACCACGCAACGGGCGTGCGTAGCGAAGTGACGGGCGACGGCAACGACTACGTTGCCCAGTCGGCCGGCCTCATCACCGAAACGGTCGGGACTTTTCCGGCGGAGTCGGGTGTCAAGGGAGAAAAGACCATCGGCGTAGCCGCCTTCGGCGACGGCGGAGTTCTTGGCCCGAATGAGTACTCACTACAAATCAATACGAACTCTACGGTCCCGACTGCGGCATGTGCGGGCCACAGCGGTTGCATTGTTTGGCAGCAGTTTGCCTACGGAACCAATTTCCCATACCCGAACCAGACCCCCAAATTCAATGGGGTCGTGTTCATGGAATACTGGCTCCTCAACTGGGGCTCGTCTTCCTGTCCACGCGGGTGGCGGGGCTTTGATGGCGACTGCTTTCGGAACAGCAGCTATACGGAAGCCCCGAACGCACCGATCAAGGGCACCGCACTCCAAGACCTGACTCTGTCAGGATCGGTCGTTGCAGGCGGCAATGACACGGTGGTTTTCAACAACGGCACAACCGCATACTCGGTCACCGAGCCCGACAATATCCTAGACATCGCGTCGGTTTGGACGCAGTCCGAGTTCAATGTCTTCGGCGACGGTGATGGATCAGAGGCGGTGTTCAACGAGGGATCTTCGCTGACGGTGAACCTCGCGCTGATGGACGGTTCCAACGCCGCCCCGACATGCGTTGCGAATGCAGGCACGACCGGCGAGAGCAATAATCTGAATCTCGGCGCCTGCACAGCCACGAACGGCGCCTCCCCGTCGATCCAGTTTACTGAGTCGAACTGACGACGACGGAGGCATTTACCGATTTACCTTGCGCCCATAGCAGCCATTCATGCCTGTCGAAGCGGACATTGAAAGCTCGATAGGCTACGATCTGAGACGAGGCCTAGCGGCTCGTCTCTTCACGAGATCGCTAACGCATGCGCAGGGAGAAAAAGGGATCGGTGACGGAGCCATCGCGCGCGGTATTCCTGAGCTACACCTCGCAAGATGCGAAGGCTGCGAGGTGCATTTGTGCGCCCCTAAGGGCGGCCGGCGTCGAGGTCTGGCTCGACCAGAGCGAACTGCGCGGTGGCGATGCTTGGGATCGGCAGATCCGAAAGCAGATCCAGGACTGTGCGCTGTTCTTGCCGATCATCTCTGCCAATACCCAGGCGCGTCTTGAGGGTTATTTCCGGCTGGAGTGGAGGCTGGCAGTCGAGCGCACCCACCTGATGTCCGATCGTGTTGCATTTCTCGTTCCGGTAGTCATTGACGATACGCGTGAGCAGAATGCAGACGTGCCGGACGCATTCCGAGGAGTGCAATGGACACGCCTCCCGGCGGGAGAAACCTCCCCAGCATTTATAGAACGCGTATCGCGTCTGCTATCCGGACAGGAGTCGCCCGACCGGACAAGGCCCTCATTCGGAGGCGCTTCTTCGCCCGTGCGCTCAGCTCCGAGTCCCACATCACGATGGAAGCAACCGGCGATGCTGCTGGTTGCAACGCTTGGTGTCATGGGCGCAGGTTACCTCGCAGTAGATAAGTTCTGGCCGCCCAAGCACGCCGCTGTGCCGGCGACGGCGCCACTGGCTCAGTCGGCGTTACCAGTCCAGTCCGCGATCCCAGAGAAGTCCATTGCGGTGCTTCCATTTGTGGACATGAGCGAGCAGCATGATCAAGGGTATTTCTCCGACGGCCTCTCGGAAGAGCTGATAAATCTGTTGACCAAGGTACCCGAGCTGCGGGTGCCCGCCCGGACCTCGTCGTTCTACTTTAAGGGCAAGTCGGACGACATCGCGACGATTGCACAAAGGCTGCGTGTAGCCAACGTACTCGAAGGGAGCGTCCGGAGATCAGGCACCACGTTGCGCGTAACGGCCCAGTTGATCCGAGCCGACAACGGCTATCACCTCTGGTCGGAAACCTATGATCGGAAACTCAAGGACATCTTCGAGATCCAGGACGAGATTGCCAGCGCCGTGGTCGTTGCACTGAAGATAAGACTCGCCGCGCTGTCGGAGACCTCTCGCCAGCGTACCTCGAACATCGACGCCTACAACGAGTACCTGCTCGGCAGGCAGGTTGTCAACCGCGGCGAAGTGGGAGAATTGCAGCAATCCATCGATGCGTTCAAGCGGGCTATCGCGCTCGATCCCGACTACGCCGCTGCCTATGCCGGCCTTGCCGTTTCTGAGGCTACACGGGCCGATATGATGGGGGAGGATGCCGGACTAGAGCGCGCAAGAACGGCCGCCGACAAGGCCATCGCGCTCGCGCCTACCGAGGCCGACGGGTACGCCGCACGCGGGTTTCTGCGATTCGTCTTCGATTGGGATTGGGCGGGCGCCAGGGTCGACTTCGAAAAGGCTCTATCGCTCGATCCCAGTGACAGCGACGCGCAGCGCAACTACGGCAATCTGCTGCGGACTCTCGGCAGCCCCACGGCTGGCATCGCGGCGATAAGGAAGGCGCTCGAGGTCGATCCGCTGGCGGCGAGATCGTGGGCTGCTCTTGCCGATTCACTCACGTTTGTGGGCGACCACGCTGGGGCGCATGAGGCACTTCGCCGGGGACTCGAGATCAACCCGGAGTCAGCGTACATCCTAGAAACTCTTGCCATCCTGCAGCTGCTTGAAAGCAAATTCCCGGAAGCCCTGGAGAATTTCAGCAAGACCAAATTCGACGGTTTTCGCTTGCCGGGGACCGCAATGGCCGAGCATTCGCTCGGTCACGCCGGCGAATCGCGACGTGCGCTCGATGAATCCGTCGCGAAGGTCGCCAAGGAATCCGCTTACCAGATTGCGGAAGCCTTCGCCTGGTGCGGCGAGTCGGATAAAGCCTTCGAGTGGCTGGATCGCGCGTACCGACAGCGCGACGGCGGCCTGACGTCAATCAACACTGATCCGCTGCTCGCGTCATTGCACGCCCATCCGCGCTTCAAGCCATTCCTGCGCAAGATGAACCTGTCGGAGTGAATCGATAGAGATCGCCGCAATAAGATTCTGAATCCAGGGATACGCGTTGCGCGTTCATAAGCACTTCATCAGAAAGAAATCAACGATTCATCAGACGCTGGCGGCGGGCCTGACCTATGGTTGCAATCAAGTGAAATTGACGCGGCACAGCAACTGAAGGAGGTTGAATGGCATTGCACACATTGCGCCGCGGCGCATGCAAGTCCCCGGGTACTATGCTGAGCGCGCTAATCACCGCGGTGACATTGGTGGGCTGCCATGGCGGGGGAAGCGGCGGCGGTGCAGGGCTTGGCGGCTGGATCGATCTCGACGGTAGCTTAACCGGTCTGGTCGGCTCCGGGCTCACGCTGCAAAACGACAAAAACTACATTGGTATCAATGGTCCGGGGCAGAATTCGTCAAGTTGGCAATTCTTTGCTGTGGGTTGGTACACGAGCTACGACCTGACCGTTGCAACGCAGCCCACGAACCCGTCTCAAACGTGTGTCGTTGCGAACGGGACCGGGACGACCGGCGGACTGGGATCGACTGTCACGAACATTATGGTGACCTGCACGACCAATCCACCGCGTTTCGTGTATGTGGCCAACAGCGGCTCGAACGATGTCTCGGCCTTTAGCGTCGATGCCGGGAACGGCAGGTTGGCGGCGATCGCAGGCTCACCGTTTGCCGCAGGCAACCTCCCGGTAGCGATAGCGGTCGATCCCACGGGCACCTACGCCTATGTCGTGAATCAAACCGACGCGACGATATCCGCCTTCACGATCGATCGCGCTAGCGGCGCATTAGTGTTGGTAAACGGCTCGCCGTTTCCGACAGGGCCCGCGCCAACCTCCGTGGCCATCGATTCGTATAGCGCGTTTGTGTATGTGACGAACGGCGCCGCGGGCACGGTCTCGGCCTACACGATCAACGCCGGCGGGGCGCTAACGGCGGTGATCGGTTCGCCGTTCGCAACCGGCGCTACGCCCTCTTCTGTGACGGTGGATCCAGGGGGCTTCTTTGTCTATGTGACAAACCAGGCGGACGGTACGGTCTCAGAATTCACGATCAATAGCTCCAATGGCGCATTGACTGCCGCTAGCGGTTCGCCGTTCCCCGCCGGTACCGGTCCGCGTGCGGTGATCGTTGATCCCTCAGACTCATATGTGTATGTGGCGAATGCCACCTCGAATACCCTTTCGGGCTATAACGGCGATAGCAAAGGAAACGACTACACGATCGGGGATGCCTCAGGCGCAATCACTGCCATCAGCGGCTCGCCCTATAGAACAGGGAGTAGTCCCAGTTCGGTCGCGGTTGACCCGCTGGACAATTTTCTCTACGTGGCCAACGAGGGCTCGAACAATATTTCAGTCTATGCTCTCGGCGCTGATGGAAGCTTGAGTGCACTCCCCAGCTCGCCATTTGCAGCTGGGGATGGACCCTCGGCAGTGGCCGTCGATCCCACGGGCAGTTTCCTCTACGTAGCGAACGCCGGTTCAGACAATGTTTCCGTCTTTGCCATCGGTGCCGGTACGGGTCCGATGTCGGCAGTGAGCGGCTCACCGTACGCGGCTGGAAGCCTGCCATCTGCAATCGCTATTAGTGATTAATGGGTCGTGTCGTTTTGCACAGCTTGCATGTTGTCGTTTCGCCCGCCGCCGCCTAAATTGGTCGACGTAAATCCGAGAGACACACCACCCAGAATCAAAGTCTCCATATTCAGTCTGTGTACGCCCCGATCAGCGCCCGTGCCGCCTTCGCCGCACCTTGAACCGGGCCTGTCTGGCCTAAGGTCAGACGCGTCAGATACGCACCTTCCCATAGAAGCATCAGCGAGTCGCCGAGTTCGTCGGCATCGCGGGCGTGCATTTCATGGGCAAGCCGTCGAAAGCGCCGGCGCATGTCCGCCTTGTGCTTTTCGATTACCGGCCGCGCCGGATGGTCCGGCTCGGTAATTTCCACCGCCGCATTGGCCAGTGCGCAGCCGCGACAATCTTCCTCACCCTTGTCTTCAACCAACACATCGAATAGGGATTCGACTTGCAAGCGCGGATTGCCCGCGTGCGCGGCGAGCGTTTCCTCCCACCAGAGCAATCCCTCGCGCTCCTCGGCGCGCAAATACTCCGCCACGAGTTCGTCCTTGGAGGCGAAGTTGCGATAGAAACTCATCTTGTTGGTGCCCGCCTCGCTGGCGATGGTGTCGACCCCTACGGCCTGAATGCCGTAGCGGTAAAAGAGATCGCTCGCTGTTTTCATGATGCGATCGCGCACCCGTGACTTCGGGGCGGAAGAAATAATCTCTTCCCCTACAGCCACTTGCGTCGTCTTAGGTCGATTCATAAAGATCTCCGCTTGACATGTGACTGACCGGTCATTAACTTACCACTACCGTTACTGACCGGTAACACACGCGCATAGCATCGGTGTGTTGCAGCCCTAAGTCAAGTTCTCCTTTTGGCGGCCTTGGCGACCCGGGTCAGTCGCGGAGTCGCCCGGTTCTAGCCGGGGTCAGTAACACGAATTTTGGATCGGAGTCGTACGTGCCCCTCAAACCCGTCTTATTCAAGCGCTCATTGTCTGTTCTGCTTGGTCTTGCCGCCATCGGCGGCTTTCTGCTTCTCTCCGGTATTGGGCACTCTCGCGCCAAGCCGCAGTCAGCGACGAACGCCCCGCTGCCTCAGGTAACCGTGGCTGAGGTGATACACCGACCTCTGCGCGAATGGCAGGAATTCAGCGGACGTCTGCAAGCAGTAAACACGGTGGAGATTCGCCCACGAGTGAGCGGCTACGTCGACCGCGTTGCGTTCACCGACGGTGCGCGCGTCAAGAAAGGCCAGTTGCTCTTTCAGATCGATCCCCGTCCCTTCCAAGCGGAAGTCGACCGACTGGTCGCGGAGCGCACCCGCACTGTTTCTGACCTCGAACTCGCCAAGGCCAACCGCGCCCGCTCGGAACGGCTAATCAGCGCGCACGCTATTTCGCGCGAGGAATACGAGCGCCAGGTAGCAGCCGAAGCTTCCGCTCAGGGCGCGTTGGGCTCGATCGATGCGTCATTGCAGGAAGCGCGCCTGAATCGGGAGTTCACGGAAGTTCGCGCGCCGATTGAAGGCCACGTATCGCGCGCAATCATTACCGCGGGAAATCTCGTCACGAGTGCGAGCCTCCTAACCACCCTCGTCTCCGACGATCCGGTCTACGTCTATTTCGATGCCGATGAGCAGACCTACCTTCGTTATGCGAAGGCGCAGCACGACCATCCGAGCACGAATGGGGAGGACTCCGAGGTTTACATTGGACTCGTGGACGAGGACGGCTATCCGCACCCAGGCCGACTCGACTTCATCGACAACCAGGTCGATTCCACGACCGGCACCATTCGTGCGCGCGCCGCACTTGCGAACCCGGACGGCCGCTATACGCCAGGACTGTTCGCGCGCGTGCGGCTGATAGGCGGCGAAGATCACGACGCGATCCTCGTCGAGGACCGAGCCGTGGGTACGGATCTTTCAAAAAAGTTTGTGCTGACGCTCACCAAGAATAACCGCATCGAATACCGCCTCGTCGAACTCGGGCCGGAAATCAACGGCCTGCGGGTGGTAACGCAGGGACTTGCCCCGAGCGATCTCATCGTCGTCAACGGTTTGCAGCATGTCCGGCCTGGACAGAGTGTTGCCGCCACGCGCGTTTCCATGAGCGATGCCGCCGGCGGCCTTAGCCAGGTGGCGGCGGCAACCGCCACGAGCCCGGTCCCTGCGGCCACGCATCTTGCGCAGGCCACGCTCGCTGCTCACGTCGCGCGGTAACGTCATGAAACTCTCACAATTCTTCATTGGCCGCCCAATCTTTGCGGGCGTTCTGTCGGCCCTCATCTTTCTCGCCGGCCTGATCGCACTGCCACAGCTTCCGATCAGCGAGTACCCGGAAGTGGTGCCGCCGACGGTCATCGTGAAGGCCACCTACCCCGGCGCGAACCCCAAAGTTATCGCGGAGACTGTGGCAAGCCCACTCGAACAGGCGATCAATGGCGTGGAGGGAATGCTCTACCAGTCCTCACAGGCAACCGCCGACGGCGTGATGACACTCACCATCACGTTCGCCTTGAGCACTGATGTCGACAAGGCGCAGGTTCAGGTGCAGAACCGCGTGTCGCAGGCGTTGCCGAAACTCCCCGACGTCGTGCAGCGTCTCGGAGTGGTGACCAACAAGGCCTCACCCGACTTGACCATGGTGGTGCACTTGGTGTCTCCGGATAATCGCTACGACACGCTGTATCTGTCGAATTACGCACTGCTCCGCGTCAAGGATGAACTCGCTCGCTTGGATGGCGTTGGGGATGTGCAGGTGTTCGGCGCCGGCCAGTTCTCGATGCGTATTTGGTTGGATCCCGAGAAGGTCGCGAGCCGCGGACTCACCGCGGATGATGTCGTGAAAGCCATCCGCGAGCAAAACATACAGGTCGCGGCGGGCCAATTGGGGGCACCGCCACTGCCGAGCGCGACAGAATTCCAGGTGGCGATCAACGCCAAGGGGCGCCTGACAACCGAGGACGATTTTCGCGGCATCATCATCAAGACCGGCGCCGCCGGCCAGGTCACACGCCTGAAGGACGTCGCGCGCGTCGAACTCGGCGCCGACACCTATGCGCTGCGAGCGCTTCTCGATAACAAGGCGGCCGCGGCGATTCCGATTTTTCAGCGCCCCGGCAGCAATTCGATCGCGATTTCCGAGCTGGTGCGCGCAAAAATGCAGGAATTGAAGCGCGACTTCCCGCAAGGCGTCGACTACCAGATCGTCTATGATCCCACCGTATTCGTGCGCGGTTCCATCCACGCGGTGGTGCATACCCTGCTCGAGGCCATCCTGCTGGTGGTCTTGGTCGTCATCGTCTTCCTTCAGACCTGGCGAGCTTCCGTCATCCCGTTGATTGCCGTGCCGGTGTCACTGGTCGGGACATTCGCCGTCATGCATCTCTTTGGCTTCAGCTTGAATGCGCTGTCGCTCTTTGGCCTGGTGCTTGCCATCGGCATCGTCGTCGACGACGCCATCGTGGTCGTTGAGAACGTCGAGCGCAACATTGCCAACGGCTTGAAGCCCATCGATGCGACCCGCCAAGCAATGCGTGAGGTGACCGGCCCCATCATCGCGACAGCTCTCGTGCTCTGCGCGGTATTTGTGCCGACCGCATTCATCAGCGGGCTCACCGGCCAGTTCTACAAGCAGTTCGCCCTGACCATCGCCATCAGCACGGTGATCTCGGCGTTCAACTCCCTCACGCTCTCACCGGCGCTTTCCGCCCTGCTGCTCAAGGAACATGGAGCGCCGCCCGATCGCCTGACCCGCATCCTGAACGCAGTACTCGGCGGTTTCTTCCGCCCGTTCAATCGCCTCTTCGCGCGCTTCACGACGCGCTACGTCAGCGGCGTGGGCCATGTCGTGCGCGCCGGTGGCGTCGCACTCTTTATATACGGCGGACTGATTGCGCTGACTTTCTTGGGCTTCGATCGCACTCCGACCGGTTTCATTCCTCCTCAGGACAAGCAGTACCTGGTGAGTTTCGCCCAGCTGCCCGATGCGGCGACCCTCGATCGCACCGAGGCGGTCATACGGCGCATGGACGAGATCGCCCTTAAACAGCCGGGTGTCGATCACGCGGTGGCTTTCCCCGGCTTGAGTATCAACGGGTTCACGAACAGCCCCAATTCCGGCATCGTGTTCGTGACCTTAAAACCCTTCGATGAGCGCAAGTCCAAACAACTCTCCGCCGGCGCCATCGCTGCCGCGCTTAATCAACAGTACGGCACCATACAGGAGGCATTCATCGCCGTGTTCCCGCCACCGCCGGTCATGGGCTTGGGCACTATCGGCGGGTTTCGCATTCAGATTGAGGATCGGGGAGGCCTAGGCTTCGAAGAGCTCTATAAGCAGACGCAGAATTTGATCGCGAAGGGCAATCAAACGCCTGCGCTGCAGGGCTTATTCTCCAGCTACCAGGTCAACGTCCCGCAGATCGATGCCGATGTGGATCGCGAAAAAGCCAAGTCGCAAGGCGTATCAGTGCAGGAACTCTTTGACACCATGCAGGTGTACTTGGGCTCACTCTACGTCAATGACTTCAACGCGTTCGGTCGCACCTATCCCGTAACCGCGCAAGCAGAACCGAATTTCCGGCTCCAGGCCGAGGATGTCGTCAGGCTCAAAACCCGCAATGCCGCCGGCGACATGATCCCGCTGGGATCCTTCGTCACGGTCAAGCGCTCCTCGGGACCCGACCGCGTCATGCACTACAACTCCTACCCCACTGCCGAGATCAACGGCGGTCCTAACCTAGGCTTTAGCTCCGGTCAGGCGCAAGCGGCCATAGAGCAACTCGCGCGGCAAGAGTTGCCCAATGGGATGAGTTTCGAATGGACCGAGCTGACTTACCAGCAGCTCATTGCCGGCAACACCGCGGTACTCATCTTCCCGCTGGTGGTGTTGCTCGTGTTTCTGGTTCTCGCTGGTCAGTACGAGAGCTTAAGCCTGCCGCTTGCGGTCATCCTGATCATGCCGATGGTGCTCTTGTCGGCGATCACCGGGGTTGAGCTGACGCACGGCGATAGCAACATCTTCACGCAAATCGGCTTGATCGTGCTCGTGGGGCTCGCCAGCAAAAATGCGATCCTGATCGTAGAGTTTGCGAGGGACCAGGAGCTCGAGGGTGTGCCGCCGCTGCAAGCGGCGCTGAATGCCGCGCGGCTGCGGCTGCGCCCAATCTTGATGACCTCAATGGCGTTCATTATGGGTGTCGTGCCGCTCGTCGCCTCGACGGGCGCGGGCGCAGAAATGCGCCATGCCATGGGAGTCGCAGTGTTCTCCGGGATGCTGGGTGTCACAGTCTTCGGGCTCATCCTGACGCCTTTGTTCTACGTCCTGGTTCGCAAGATCTCCCAACGAGCGCGTAGCAAAAGCCCGGTGGATGCCGTCACCCCCACTCTTCTCGATCAACCGACGCAATGAAGGGCTACTTATGAAAACAGTACTTGCGACGGTCTTGGGGACGTTTCTGCTAGCCGCTTGCGCCGTCGGCCCGAATTATCATGCGCCGCCCGTTGCCCCGGCGCTCGTGCAGAACGCCCAGTCGAGCGCATTCGTCATGCAATCCCCCGAAGCTCTTTGGTGGCAGGAGTTTGGCGACGACGAGCTCGATGGCCTCGTCCGGCGCGCGCTTGCCGCGAATTTGGATCTGCGCTCCGCGTTTGACCGAGTCCGGGCGGCCCGCGCCGTCCTCGTGGAGAGGAAACTGGACTACGCACCCCACGTGCAGGTGGAAGGTGCCTACACGCACTTTGATGAGCAGCAACCTGGATTCGGATCCGACCGCATCAACGCGCAGAGCGACAGCCTGGGGTTTGATGCCACGTGGGAAATTGACCTCTTTGGGCATGTGCGCCGCTCGGTCGAGGCCGCTCGGGCCGACTTGGGCGCCGAGCGCGCCAATTATCAGGATGCTCAAGTCACCGTAGCCGCCGAGGTTGCGCGCAATTACTTTGAGCTTCGAGGCGCCCAGAAGCGTCTCTTGGTGGCCCGAGAGAACTTAAACACCGAGCATCAAACGCTCGATCTCACACAACTGCTGGACGAGACAGGTCGCGGCTCGGAACTCGACCTGCAACGCAGTCGTGCGCGGCTGAAGGCCACCGAGGCCACGATTCCACCGCTCGAGGCGGCGGAGAAGCAGGCGGCCTATCGATTGGCGGTTCTATTGGGCGAGCGACCGGGCGCGCTGGATCTAGAGCTTCAACCAGCCACAGTCGCGACCTACGCCAAGGCGCTGCCCATCGGGGACCCCACCGAGCTTCTTCGCCGGCGGCCCGATGTTCGCGCGGCCGAACGCCAACTCGCCGCCGCGACGGCGCGAGTGGGCATTGCAACCGCCGACCTATTCCCGCGCGTCAACGTCACCGGTTTCATTGGATTTTTGTCGGGGGACGTGGGCCGGCTGTTCAGCACGTCCACAGGCAACAATGCTCAGGCGTGGTCCATATCACCGACCGTGAGCTGGGCGGCATTCGACATTGGCTCCGTCAAAGCGCGGCTGCGCGCCAGCGAAGCGCAGTCCGACGCCGCAGCGGCCAACTACGAGAAGGTTGTGCTCACTGCGCTCGAGGATACCGAGAATAGTTTTGTCGCCTACAGCGCGCGGCAAACACAGCTGAAGAGCCTGTCGGAGCAGGCGCAAGCCTCGCGGCGTGCCGCAGAACTTGCGGATACGCAATACCGGGAGGGCGTCGCGGACTTTTTGGTCTTGCTGGATGCACAGCGCACGCAGCTCGAGGCCGAGGACTCCGTCGCGCAAGCAGAGACGGCCGTCAACGTATCCGTCGTCGCAATCTATAAGGCCCTCGGTGGCGTCGGACAGCCGCTGAGCGATGCTGCTCCGATAGTAGTGGCGCGAGTTCCATGAGGGCACGCATCGGCATGGCCGTGGGTACCTATTGGGGTGGCATCACACAAGCCATCGACGTCATCGCGACGATTACTGCGATCGGCGCAATCGGCAGTCTGCCTGCGCTTCTCAGCGTGCTCGCCAAGTACACGCGCCTCGCCGTCAGGCGTTTGGGGGGCGGGCAATCGCGCGCCGCGAGCAAATGCGCCGGCGCCACGCAACTGCGCCATATCACCATCCTGCTAGCGTGCGTGAGTCTGCTCAGCCTTCAAGGTTGCGCGCCGACCCCCGTCGTGGAAACGAACGCGGTCCAACGGGAGGCGCCGAATTCGATCCGCACGCTCGGACCCGATCTGCGTTTCTCGACAGTATCCTCGGACAGCGCCGCACGGCGCCTTCGTGCAGCGCGCACGGGCCAGCCGGTTAGCATTCTTGCGCTCTCGGGGGGCGGCGCCGACGGTGCGTTTGGCGCAGGCGCACTGGTCGGACTTACACATACAGGTCTGCGCCCGCAGTTTTCGGTGGTCACCGGTGTCAGCGTCGGAGCGCTGATCGCTCCTTACGCTTTCCTGGGTTCGGCCTGGGACGATAAGCTTGTCGAGGTCTACACATCCGGTCTCGCAGAGCACTTGCTGCAGTCCCGCGCCTTGGGCGTGCTTTTTGGCTCCAGCATGTATCGCGGCGCGCCACTGAGGCAGCTGGTTGACCGATATGCCACGGATGCCTTGATCCAAGCGGTGGCGCACGAGGCCGCGACCGGACGACTGCTGCTTGTGGCCACGACGGATGTCTGGACTGGAGAGCCGGTGGTGTGGGACTTAGGGTCAATCGCAATGAATGGCGGCCCTGGCGCAAGGCAGCTATTTCGCGATGTATTGGTGGCCGCAGCCAGCGTACCGGGAATGTTCCCGCCGGTCGTCATTCGCGTGCATGATCAGGACCTGCTGCTGGAGGAGGTTCACGTCGACGCGACGTTTACCATGCCGTTTTTCGTTCCATCAGCTTTCGTCGAGCCGCCACGAGACTCCATCGACCCGTCGATGCGCGCCTCGGTGTATATCATAGTCGATGGGCAATTGAGCGAACAGCCGCTGGCGATTCGGTTGCGAGCGAAACCAATTCTGTCGCGCAGCGTTTCCGCTGGGCTCAATCACATGTTGAGGACAACCCTTGAACTGACTGCCGCCAATGCAGAAATTGATGGCGCACAGCTTAAATTCGCAGCAGTTCCCGTCGCTTACCCGCCGCTAGACCCGTTTGACTTCCACACAGCAAAGATGCGCTCGCTGTTCCGCTACGGCTATGAGTGCGCTCAAGCGGGTCGACTGTGGACCTTATCGCACAGCGAGGGAAGTGACAGGGAGGGCCGCGCTGCCTTAGCGACTCAAGACACCCCATGTCCGGTCGATGATGAATCCATTGGACGTCTTGCGGTGCGCTGAGATTTTCACTATTTGGCTAGGAGATCTAGCTGCGTTGCATGACTCACGGCCGCGAAGCACCGACGGTCGCGAGCACGGCGATCCTCAAGTGTCGATTGTCGCCATCGATGCCGCAGGGTAACGCGCTCCGGCCACCGGCCGTTCACGCAGGATCCCGTACAGCCGCTCGAGCTGTGCATCGCCCAGCCGCACCATGACGGACAGCGCATTTTCTTTGAGGCGCTTGACGCTGCGCGTGCCAGGAATCGGCACGATGAACGGTGCGCAGTCGAGCAGCCAGGCAAGGGCGACCTGGGCGGGTGTATAGCCTTCCTCCCGTGCAATCTGCGATACGATCTCCACTATCTGTAGATTAGTGGCGAAATTCTCAGGCGAAAATCGAGGATTGTTGCGCCGGAAGTCGCCGGCGTCGAAATCCTCCGGCTTCTTGAACACGCCGGTAAGAAAGCCACGGCCGAGCGGGCTGTAGGCGACAACGCCAATATCGAGTTCCTCGCAGGCGGGCAGAATGGTGCTCCCCAGGTCTCGCGACCACAGTGAGTATTCGCTCTGCAGCGCGGCGATGGGATGCACTTTTACGGCGCGCCGAATTGTAGCTGCCGAGGCCTCCGACAGTCCCAGGTGGCGCACCTTGCCTGCCTTGACCAGATCCGCCATGGCGCCCACCGTTTCCTCAATCGCAACCTTGGGGTCGACGCGGTGCTGATAGTACAGATCGATATGATCGACGCCGAGCCGCTTGAGACTGGCATCGCAGGCCGCGTGCACGTACTCGGGTGTCCCATTGATGCCGAGAAACGCGCCGTCGGCGGCGCGCACACTGCCAAACTTGGTGGCGAGCACGACTTCCTCGCGGCGCGTTTTGAGGACGGTCGCCAACAGGCGTTCGTTGGCGCCAACGCCGTACATATCGGCGGTATCGAGGAAGTTGATGCCGATATCGAGCGCAGCATTGAGCACACGCAGATTGGTGGCTTCATCGGACGGGCCATAGAAGTCCGACATACCCATGCAACCGAGGCCGATGGCCGAGACCTCCAGGCCTTGTGGGCCGAGTTTGCGACGCGGAATTTTCATAGGGTCTCCCAGGCGGATTGTGTGTGTCCTTTAATGCTAGCCACCGGCGCCATCGAGACGCTAGATCATTACTGTCTGGTTCTTGCCTAATCCTGCAAACGGTGTGATCCTGAGTATCGCGCCGCGCGACGGCCGATTACCATGCGCCAAGCACTCCAGGATTGAGAAACAGTCATGTTCGACAGCAGTTTGCAGAGAATTCGCGGGATGACCGGAATGGCGGATCGGCAGCAAGAGTTGTCGGCGCGGGTTGCCCGATTGACGCCGTTCGACGGCACCCATCAATCAGCGCTGCCGTCGCTCGCGTTGATCCGTGGCAGCATGCCGACAGTGTGCATGCCGGTTGTCTTTCAGCCTTGCTTGGCTATCGTTGTGCAGGGTCGCAAGCGCGCAGTACTCAACGACGAAGTATTCCACTACGACGCGCTGAACTACCTGGTCGTGTCAGTGACATTGCCTGGTATGGGCCAAGTGCTCGAAGCCAGTCCCGAGCATCCGTACCTATCCTTACGTCTGAATCTCGACCTAGAGGAAATTGCGCGCTTGGTGCTGCAACTGGGTGACCGAGGCCCGTCGCCCGCCACCGCAGATCGCGGCTTATTCGTCGCCCGCTTGGACGAACCTCTACTGGACGCCGTATTGAGAATGGTGAAACTACTCGATACGCCGGAGGACATCGACGTGCTCGGCCCGGTCGTACAGCGCGAAATCTACTATCGGATGTTGCGTGGCGATCTCGGGTCTCGCCTCGTCGACCTGGCCCAGAGCGAGGGCGGCAATCATCGCGTGGTGCGCGCCATCGAATGGCTCAAGCAGCATTATACGGCGCCGCTGCGCATCGAGGACCTGGCTGATGCTGTGCATCTGAGCCCGTCGGCGCTGCATCACCGTTTCAAGTCGGTCACTGCCATGTCGCCGCTGCAGTACCAGAAGCACTTAAGGCTGCACGAGGCCCGACGGCTGATGTTCGCCGACGGCATCGAATGCGCTGCCGCCGGTCATCGGGTGGGCTACGAAAGTGCTTCGCAGTTCAGCCGCGAATACCGGAGGCTGTTCGGTGCGCCACCGCGGACAGAAATCGCTCGCTTACGCGATATTGGCGTCTCGGCATAACGCAACGAGAATCAGAACGCGCTCATGCGCCGCTCGGAATTCTAGAAATTGAGCAGGATTGCCAGCAGGCCCGCCGCGATTCCCGTAAGAAACACAACCAGCGATATCACTCCCAACACACGCATCGACAGTACTTTTCCCATCATAGCGAGCGACGGCAGGCTGATCGGTGGGAGGGTCATCATCAGCGCTGCGGCAGGTCCCGCGCCGACGCCCAAAGCCAGCATGGCCTGAACGATAGGCACCTCCCCTGCGGTGGGAATGACGAACAGGAGTCCGGCCGCCGACATCAGGGCAATCCACTGCAGATCATTGCCGACTGCGGGGCCCGCAATGGGAAACAACCAAGCGCGAGTCGCGCCCAGAATCAACACTAGGATCAAGTACTCCGGGATGAGTCCAATGACCAGTTGCGCGAATCGAGTGAGCCAACCCCTAATCGACGGACTTTCAGGTGCGGACTCGGCGATAACCTGGCTCAACTGGGTCCGCAGCGCCGCGACCTCACTGGCTCGGGCCATGCGGCTGATCAGATAGCCGGTGCCGAACACCAGCGGAATGCCCAGCGCGAGTCGCAGGCCGGTCCATTTCCAACCCAGCACGAATCCCATGAAGATCAACGCCGCGGGATTTAACACCGTGTTGCCCAGCCAAAAGGCAGTCGCCGCGGCCGCGGATGCCTGCGCGCGCCGCAATCCGATCACCACGGGCGCCGCACAGCAGGTGCACATCATGCCGGGAATCGCCAGCAGACCGCCCACTGCCACACTGCTGAGATTCGCCCGTCCGAGCTTACCGGCAATCCATGCTCTTGGAGCAAATTCCTGCAGGGCGGACCCCAGCAGTAATCCGAGAACCATGGCTTGCCAAATGGCCTTTCCATAGGCCAAGGCGTAGTCGAACGCCGCCTGCCACGACGGGGCAGGTGCTTGGGCGGAAGTGCCCATCAAAATTGATTTGCCGATCGAGTGGTTGGCGGAAGCCAAGAATGCTTTGTTGTAGTACGGCATCCACTTCACATAGAAAAGACCTGCGACCGCGATGATCAGGATGATCATGACACGGGTGACCGGCATCAATGGCTTATCGTAAAGACGCATCACTGCCATCTGGCTACTCCACCCGTATCTCCGGACTCCCAGCGGTCATGCAGCCGATCACCGACGCCTGCGTAAATCCACAGCGGGCAAAGATCGCTTGCACGCCCGGGAGCTCTTCGGGGTCGCAGGCAATCAGCAGGCCGCCCGAAGTCTGCGGATCGGTCAGGATCGCCTGGACGGAGGCGCTCATGGACTCGAGCCCCCGGACGTTACTGCCATAGGATCGCCAATTTCGACTGGATGCGCCGGTCGCGATTCCGGACTCAGCAAGCGCCCGCACCCCCAACAGCAATGGCACCCCGTCCGCCTCGATCCGTGCGCCGAGACCGCTGCCCTGGCACACCTCCAGCAGATGTCCCAGCAATCCGAAGCCCGTCACATCCGTCATGGCGTGCACACCCGCAAGATTACCGAGCTCCATCCCCGGCAGATTGAGCTGCGTGGTCGTTTCGATCATGAGGCGATAGGCGGCATCATCCAGCAGATCTTTCTTGAAGGCCGCAGAGAAGATGCCGATGCCGAGCGGCTTGCTCAGGATCAACATGTCGCCTTCCTGGGCACGGCAATTGCGCTTGACTTTCTTTGGGTCGACTACGCCGGTAACGGCAAGTCCATAGATGGGTTCCACGGAATCGATGCTATGGCCCCCCGCGATGGGAATGCCGGCCCGCGCGCATACCGATTCGCCGCCGCGCAGGATGTCGCGAATGGAATCGTGGGACAGCGTATTGATCGGCATTCCGACTATCGCCAGTGCCAGTAGTGGCCGGCCGCCCATGGCGTAGATATCGGAAAGGGCGTTGGTCGCGGCGATACGCCCGAAATCGAATGCATCATCAACAATGGGCATGAAAAAGTCGGTGGTCGACACGATCGCTTGCTCATCGTTCAAGCGATACACGGCGGCATCGTCAGAAGTTTCTGTGCCCACGAGCAGATCGGCGTAGCGCGCTCCCAGCGACGTGCCCTTCAGCAAATCAGCTAGAATCCCCGGCGAAATCTTGCAGCCACAACCGCCACCGTGCGAAAGCGCCGTCAGTCGCGGTGCGGGTAATGATGAAGAGCGTGCGTTCATCAATGAATCTCCCTTCGATAATGGCGGAAGGTAGCAGGAGTCGAACCTACCGGGAAACGCTTGACGTCCCCCACCGGGTTTGAAGCCCGGCCGCACCACCGGATGCGCATGCCTTCCGCAGCGATCGCTAGCCCGTCCCGATAATTACGCCTTTAGATTCGTGCCAACTGCTGTCGGCGCGCAACACGCGTCCCTGGGGCGTGCGGCGAGTATAGCCAACGCGGTCGAAGAATTCCAAAACCTGAATGGTGCGTTTTCTGCCCAATCCGATTGAGTCGCGATAGTCCGCCGCCTCGACCAAACCAGCTTGCTCGTACAGGCCGCGCAGCTTCCGAGCCAATGCGCGAATGCTATCTCGATGGTAAAAGAGATCGCGTACCACTTGGTATACATCGCGCTGAACCGTGCACTTGCGCAGCACCAGTCTCACCTCGTCATCATCGACCCGCAGGGCAAGCGCCAGATCCCGCACCCACGGCGGGTCAAAACCTCCCGTCGCCAGGGCGGATCGCAGTTTTTGCGCCAAGTCGCGTTCGCGCTCGTTCAACGTGACTCGATGTTCCGGTAGGTGTAGCCAATGTTCGCTTTGCTGCAGGAGCTGCTCCTGCACGAGTTCATCGATCAGCGCACGCCAAAGCGCGTCTGCGACAGTCGGTGCAATCATGCGGCGCAGCCGCCCCCGATCGATCCCCGGCTCGTCGGGCTGCTGAAGATGGAACACCCGCAGGGCCTCCAGCGTGCGTTGGCACAGGAGTTGCCAATGCGAGTCCAGAATGACGACACTCTGCCCAGCCGAATTGACGATCCTAGCCTGCGGCGCCAATGGGATGCGTTCGGATGGCAGACCTCTCAGTCGAACCAGCTCCCGCATCTCGATGCCGTTTGGGGAATTTTCCAGCAACGACGCAACTCCCTCATCGAGAAGCATGCGCTGAATGGCCGTGAGGTAGGCCAATCGCTCGGGGCTTCGTCGGCGACGCGATGGCGCAGCCGGATCGATGACCATTCCCCCGCCGACGGTATTGCGCGCCTGGGCGTCGCGCGCGATGAAGACATCGCCTGCGGCCGCACAGACCGGGCTATCGAATATGAGTTGCGCGCGCGCGTTGGCGCCTCCAGTCAGTTCGTCCGTCTCGAGCAATGCGACCCGAGCGACGCGATGTGCAGTGCCGAGATGCACGTGCAGTGGCGCATGATTCAAAAGCGTCCCGCTGGAGGGAAGCCAGCGTAGCTGCACATCCAGCCGCACACTGGGAGAGAGCGCGCGCGGATCGGCGAGCCAATCACCGCGCGTCAGCGCAGTCTTATCGATCCCGGCTAGATTCAACGCACAACGCTCCCCTGCCCGACCGAATTCCGCGGAGCGGTTTTGCGTATGAATGCTGCGCACCCGAACCGGCGTGCCGGCGGGCATTACGGTGACCGTGTCTCCCACGTGAACCCGACCTGCCAGCGCGGTGCCCGTTGCCACCGTTCCGTGGCCCGGCAGAGTAAACACGCGGTCGACGGCGAGGCGAAACAGACCCTCATCGGAGCGCGTCGGACAATTCAATGCAATGTCCATCAAGTGGCTACGCAGTGCCGCGACACCCGGATCATTCGGCGCGGCTGCATTCAGCGCAAACAGCGGCGCTTCGCGCAGAACCGTGGGGGAAAGCAGGGTCTTGATCTGCGCCGTCACCACCTCGGATCGCGTCTCGGCCACTCGATCGATTTTGCTGATCGCAACGGCACCGCGACGAACGCCCATCAAGTCCAAGATGGCCAGGTGTTCGCGCGTCTGCGGCATGACGCCGTCGTCCGCCGCGATGACCAGAAGCGCGAAATCGATTCCCCCGGCGCCGGCCACCATTGTATGCACCAGCCGCTCATGGCCCGGCACATCGATGAATGCCAAAGGCTCGCCGCCCGCCACGGAGGAATAGGCATAGCCCAGTTCTATGGAGATGCCGCGCTCTTTTTCTTCCTTGAGCCGATCCGTATCGACACCGGTCAAGGCGCGAACCAGACTGGTCTTACCGTGATCGATGTGACCGGCAGTGCCGATGATCATCGGTGCAAAGCGCTCCATTGCGCAGTGAACTCGGCTTCATCAGCAACCTCCAGGCAGCGCATGTCGAGCCACAGTGCCTTATCGGCGATGCGCCCGATGACAGGACGCGGTAAGTCGCGCAGCATGGCCTCGAGCCGATTGAGGCTCGAGCGCCTGGCGCGCGATTGAGTCACTCGCAACCCAAAGCTCGGCAACCGGTCGGCCGGCATTGCCCCGCTGCCGATCTGCGACTTCATGGGCGTCACTGCGACTTCGAACGCGTCGCCGAAAGCCGCCTGCACCGTCGGCATCAAGCGTCGAGCCTGAGCCTCGATCTGCGCCACAGAACGGGTCAACAGACGCAGGACGGTCAATTTCCCGGCCAGCAATTCGGGCGCGCGGTAGAGTCCCAAAACCGCCTCGAGCGCGGCCAGGGTGAGCTTACCGATACGTAGCGCGCGTTTGAGCGGGTTCTTCTTGATGCGTGCGATCAGATCGGCGCGCCCGACGATGATGCCCGCCTGTGGCCCTCCCAACAGCTTGTCGCCGCTGAATGCGACGAGATCGGCGCCGGCGGCAATCGCCTCGCGCACAGTCGGCTCCTTCGGCAGACCCCACTGGGTGAGATCGACGAGACTGCCGCTGCCCAGATCCACCACCACCGGCACGCCGTGCGCCCTGCCCTGCTGCGCGAGCTCGGCAATTCCGACAGACGCGGTGTATCCGGTGATCACATAATTGCTGGTGTGCACCTTCATTAACAGAGCGGTCCGCGTGTTGAGAGCGCCCGTATAGTCCGAGGCATGGGTGCAATTGGTCGTGCCCACCTCGACCAGTTTTGAGCCGGCACTGCGCATCACGTCGGGGATGCGGAACGCGCCGCCGATTTCTACTAGTTCCCCACGCGACACCACGACCTCGCGGCGGTTGGCCAGGGTGTTCAGCATCAGTAGAATCGCCGCGGCGTTGTTATTCACCACCGTCGCGGCCTCGGCGCCCGTCAGGTGCCGCAACAATGGCTCGACCACATCATCGCGATCGCCGCGGCCACCGCTGCTCAAATCATATTCCAGGTTGACGGGAGCGCTGAGCGCGCGGACGACTGCCTCTTGCACTTCGGTGGGCAGTAAAGCTCGCCCTAGATTGGTGTGCAGCACGGTGCCCGTCAGATTGTAAACGGATCGTAAGCGCGGACGCATCTGTTGCTGCAATCGCGCGTCGACACTTTCCGCGATGCTTCCCGCAGTCAGCGCATGGTGACCCAATTCGCCGAGGGCGGCCTGCCGACGGAGTGCAGCGAGCGCCTCGCGCAGTGCAGTAGTTACCTGAGTTCGTGAGTAGTGCATCAGTGCCGGAGCAAAATCCGCCTCATTCAACAGCAGATCCAGTGACGGGATATCGGCTGCTCGGGCCGGAGTGGGCTCGGACGGCACGTCAACTCTCGTTGGATTGCCACAGCAGTGGATTGCCGCTTAGGCGATGATAGCCACTTTGGCCGAGCAACAAATCGAGGTTAACGCTGGCCAGGTCATCGGCCACGGGCTCTACCCCGGGATCTTTCTCTTGATAAAGAATCTTGCGGTAGCCGTGGCATTCCTCACAAGTTTCCGCGCGCACCGCCGCCTCGGCCGCACTGCCGTCGTTCTCCTCGCTCGCACCGATTGTCGCGGATTGATACGCAATGCTCTTGCCCGAAGCGCCGCAGCCGGTGCACTGCACGCGCACCATGTGCCACTCCGTGCTACACACTGCACAATGTAGATACCGATATCCCTGGAAGGGTGCCTGGGCATACACCATGCTCGCCACCGGCTGGCTGCCGCACAGCGGGCAGAGACCGGGCACATCGAGTGCAGCGACCCGATCGGCAATGAAGGAGGCGGCCGTTGCCGCCCCATGCACCTGCACTGTGGCCATGACGATGGGCGCCGTCGCCGGATCAATCGGCTCATCTCCCGACTGCAGCAACGCATCCGCTTGGCCTTGGGCCCAGTCGCGGGGTGCACGCCGAATCCTGGAGATTGTCTCGCGCACCTGCGCCGGAAATTCCGGGTGCGCACCAAGCGCCCCACACAAGGTCTCCAGCGTGTCGAACCACGCGCCGGTGCGCGGCCACGCGGTCGGTTGAATAGGGGGCATGCCGTGTTCGGCCGACATTTGGATGTGCCCGGGCGTCGGAATCGAGACGGGTAGGCCCGCCAAGGCCGTGTGCTGCGCGTCCACCAACACCGCAAGGAAGCGCAGGTAATCACCGATACCGGCGCTCGCGCTTAAGTGGCGCAGACGCGCCGCCCGCCGGGCGAAGACGGTGGCCCGGGCCGGCAGTCGAACCCGGGGAATGGATCGCTGCGCGAGGGTTTCTATCTCGCCGGGTTCCAGGATGCGTTGCGCCATGGTAGGCGCAACTCTACCTCTGTTGGATGCCCTTGGTCACCTCGCGGAACCACGCGCGGTGATGTTTCCAGGCCCAACCCAGCGTCACCCAGCCCCGCGTCATCGCGCGAATGGACCCTTTGACCCAGATTCCCGCATAGATATGCACGACGATCGAACAGATGAGCACGAAGCCGAAAAACGCATGTGCCAGCGCCCCGAGGCGCACGACGCCTATGGAGAAATATCCAGAGAAGTACTGCCGCCATATCACGATGCCCGACAGCAACAGCGCGGCGAGACAAATGACGATGGTAAAATACAAAAGCTTCTGGCCGCCGTTGTAGCGGCCGACTTCCGGCAAGTTCTCTTCCTTGTTATTGACCACGTCCTTGATCTTGCGCAGCCATGTCCAGTCTCGCTGCTGGAGCATGTTATCGCGCCAAAGCTTCATGCCCAGCAGTGTAAAGGCAGCCACCATGAAACAGCCGATGAAGGGATGCAGGATCCGCGTCCAGGGCCCACCGCCGAACAGAGCGGTCAGCCAAAACAACGCCGGATGAAATAGCGCGAGTCCGGACAGCGCCAGAAGCACGAAGCTGATCGCAACGATCCAGTGGTTGATACGCGTCGCAGCACTGTAGCGCACAATGCGCTCGTAATGGGCTACGGTCATGGCGTTTTCTCCAGCTCGCGGCGTGCGGCTTCCTCGTCATGCTCGTCCGTCTCATTCGGCCCAATGCCGATGTAGTGCAGAAATCCCACCGCGGCGGTGGCGGCGATCGCGAACAGCGCCAGCGGTTTGGTGACGCCCTTCCACAGCTTCACCATCGGACTGATTCGCGGCCTTTCCGGCAGCCCGCTGTAGAGCATCGGCTGATCCGCGTGATGCAAAACATACATCACGTGCGTGCCGCCTACCCCCGCAGGGTCGTAAAGCCCGGCTTGGTCGAAGCCGCGAGATTTCAGATCCTCGATGCGCTCGGCCGCATGCTGAGTCATATCCTCCTTGGTGCCGAATACGAGAGCCCCAGTGGGACAGGATTTCACGCAGGCAGGTTCCAGACCCACCGCGACGCGGTCGGAACACAGTGTGCACTTGTAGGCTTTCTTATCCTTCTTCGAGATGCGCGGAACGTCGAACGGACAGCCGGTGATGCAGTAGCCGCAGCCGATGCAGTTCTCTTCCTGAAAATCGACGATGCCATTGGCGTACTGCACGATCGCGCCTGGCGACGGGCACGCCTTCAGGCAACCGGGATCTTCGCAGTGCATGCAGCCGTCCTTGCGAATCAGCCACTCGAGATCGCCTTTGGGGTTTTCGTATTCCGCGAAGCGCATTACTGTCCACGACTGCCCGGAGAGGTCCGGCGGATTGTCGTAATGACCGGTGCAAGCGCCGATTGCATCGCGCAGATCGTTCCATTCCATGCAGGCGACCTGGCATGCCTTGCAGCCGATGCACTTGGTGGTGTCGATGAGCTTCGCGACCTGGCCGGTGTACGCGCCGCGCGCTTCCGGTGATGGCAGCGTGGTCGCTGAGCGGCGGATGATATCGAGCGATTGCAGCGGCATGGGTCTCTCCTAGGCCTTCTCGACTTTGACCAGAAATGCCTTGAACTCGGGCGTTTGCGAGTTGGCATCACCGACCGAAGGCGTCAGCGTATTGGCGAGGAATCCTGGCTTGGCGATGCCCATGAATCCCCAATGGATCGGCACACCGACCGTATGAAGCACCTTGCCGTCCACGTTCAGCGGTCGGATGCGCTTGGTGACCATGGCCACGGCCTTGATGAAGCCGCGGTTCGAGCTCACTTTGACCGATTCACCCGTCACCACTCCGACCTCTTTCGCGAGAGCTTCCCCGATCTCGACGAATTGCTGCGGCTGAATGATGGAGTTCAAGCGAACATGCTTGGTCCAGTAGTGGAAATGCTCGGTGAGCCGATACGTGGTCGCCACATGCGGGAACTGCGCCACTTTGCCAAACTGCTCGCGATCATCCGCAAACACCCGCGCGGCCGGGTTGTTCGTTGCCTGCGGCTGCTTCGGATTCAAGGGGTTGTAGCCCAGCGGAGTCTCGAACGGCTCGTAGTGCTCGGGAAACGGACCCTCCGCCATGCCGCCGCGGGCAAAAAATCGCGCGACTCCCTCGGGGTTCATGATGAATGGGCCCATGCCGCCGGCCGGATTTTCATCGACCTTGAAATCCGGAACGTCCACTCCGCTCCACGCCGTGCCGTTCCAGCTTATGAGCGTGCGCGCGGGGTTGTAGGGCTTGCCGCTCGGGTCGCAGGACGCCCGGTTGTACAGCACGCGGCGGTTGGCGGGCCAGGACCAGGCCCAGTTCAACGTCTGCCCGATGCCGCTGGGATCAGAATTGTCGCGCCGGGCCATGAGATTGCCGGTGGGACCCCAGGCACCGCAGAAAATCCAGCAGCCGCACTGCGTGCTGCCGTCATCGCGAAGTTCCGCAAAGCCGGCAAGCTGCTCGCCGGCCTTGCGCGTGATCTTGGTCGGATCCTTCGGGTCCGCCAGGTCCTTGAGGGCATTGCCGGAGTACTCCCGAGCCAGTTCCTCCGGCCGCGGGCTGTCGGGTTGTGCATACTTCCAAGTCAAGTTCAGGATCGGGTCTGGAAACGCGCCGCCCTCCTTCGCATATAGAGAGCGCATGCGCGTGAACAGGGCGGCCATGATTTCTATGTCGCTGCGCGCTTCACCCGGTGGGGCCGCACCCTTCCAGTGCCACTGCAGCCATCGAGCCGAATTCACCAGCGCCCCGTCTTCTTCCGCGAAGCAGGTCGTCGGCAGTCGAAACACTTCCGTGGGGATGTTGGCGGGGTTGACGTCGTTGAGTTCGCCGTAATTGCGCCAGAACTCGGAGGTTTCGGTCGCCAGCGGGTCCATGACGACGAGAAATTTTAGCTTGGACAGGCTGGCCGTCATTTTGGCCTTGTTGGGCGCCGCGGCCAAGGGATTGAAGCCCTGCGCCAGGTAGCCGTTGACCTTGCCCTGATGCATCAACTCATACATCTGCAGCATGTCGTAAAGCTTGTCGACTTTGGGCAGGTAGTCGTAGGCCCAATTGTTCTCCGCCGTCGCCGCATCGCCCCACCACGCCTTCATGAAGCTCACATGAAACTTCGGCGTGTTTTGCCAGTAACTCAGTTGATTGGGCCGCAGCGGCTTGAGGGTCCGGGCCGTGATGAACTTCTGGTAGTCCTGCTCGCTCTCGAGGGGCAACCCGATATAGGCCGGTAGTTGATTCGACAAAAGACCTAGGTCAGTGAGTCCTTGAATGTTCGAATGCCCGCGCAGCGCATTCATGCCGCCGCCGGCGATGCCAATGTTGCCTAGAAGCAGTTGCACCATCGCACCGGTGCGAATCATCTGCGACCCGACCGAATGCTGCGTCCAGCCGAGCGCGTACATGATAGTCATCGCTCGAGTCGCGGTCGCCGTCGATGCAATCAGGTCCCAAATGACCAGCATCTTGTCCTTGGGAGTACCGCAAACCCGCTCGACCATTTCCGGCACGTAGCGTGCGTAATGCTGTTTGAGGAGGGTGTAGACGCAGCGCGGGTGGGACAGGGTCGGATCGACTTTTGCGAAACCATCCGCACCGATTTCGTAATCCCAACTGGACTTGTCGTAGCTGTGCTTCTCAGCGTTGTAGCCGGAATAGATACCATCGGTGAAAGTAAACTCTTCCTTGACGATGAACGACAGGTCGGTGTGATGGACTACATAGTCGCGCTGGATCTTATCGTTGGACAGCAGGTAGTTGATCAAGCCGCCAAGAAACACGATATCGGTGCCGGATCGGATGGGAGCGTAGTAATCCGCCACCGAGGCAGACCGCGTGAATCGCGGATCGACGACGATGAGCTTGGCTTTATTGTGGGCCTTTGCCTCGGTCACCCATTTGAAGCCACAAGGATGTGCTTCGGCGGCATTGCCACCCATGATGAGGACCACGTCGGCATTTTTGATGTCGACCCAGTGATTCGTCATCGCTCCACGGCCAAACGTCGGGGCAAGACCTGCCACCGTCGGGCCGTGTCACACACGAGCCTGGTTATCGAATCCCAATAGTCCGAACGACCGCGCCACCTTGTGCGTAATGTACCCGGCTTCGTTGCTCGACGCGGACGCGGCGAGCATACCGGTGGTCAGCCATCGGTTCACCGTCACACCATCCGGCGTCTTGGCAACGAAATTCGCGTCTCGATCCTGCTTCAGCAGTTTGCTGATGCGCTCGAGCGCGTCATCCCAGGTGATCCGTTGCCACCTGTCCGATCCCGGGGCTCGATACTCTGGGAACCTAAGGCGGCTCTCGCTGTGCACGAAGTCGATGAGGCCGGCGCCCTTTGGGCACAGGGTGCCGCGATTGACCGGGTGGTCGGGATCCCCCTCGATATGAAAGATGCTCGGCTGAGCATTCTTCGCGCCATCGCCCAGGCCATACATCAGAATGCCGCAGGCCACGGAGCAATACGGACAAGTATTGCGCGTCTCGGTGGCCCGCGTGAGTTTGTACTCACGCACCTCCGCAATCGCCTCGCCGGGCGAAAACCCCATGAGTGCCAAGCTCGAACCCACCAGCGACATGCCGGTGACCTTCAAGAATTGGCGTCTGGTCAATTCAGACATAACGACCCTCCTCGTGCCGCGACCGTGCGGGTCCTCTGGAAGCGCAGCCACAAGTCTAAATCCGCGCTCCGAACACTACAAGTTGTGTGAAATACACGGGAACCAGCGAGGAGAATTGCCCTATGACGCGCCAAACCCAGCCGCGTAAACGAACCCAACCTTCCGAGACAACGCCGAATGTGGTCGAGCGCTCGTATGGCACGATCAGTGAGATCGTGGGCCGTGTAAGGATCGAACCTACGTAAGAGAAACGCGTCGTTTCTCGTAAACCACTGTAATTCTTGTAATTCCTTCGAGCGGTTCGGTAGAGGACTTCGCCTCAACATCCCTGAAGTGTGGTCTGGAACGGCTATTGGGAGGACATTAGCGGCCAAGGCTACTCGAACATTCGCTACGCGACGCAAAAGAAGCTGCTGAAGCGGGCAATCGGACGAAGAGTATTTTTCTAGCGACAATGAGCCATGAGATCCGCACCCCCATGAAAAGATGAGTGCGGCGGAGTTGGAACGTCAGCTGAAGGTGCCCACGAATCGGATCACACATATCCTTAATGCACAGCGTGCAATTACTGGAGATACGGCGCTGCGTTTGGGGCATTTCTTCGGTACGAGCGCCGAGTTCTGGTTGAATCTGCAAAAGCTTTACGAGCCTCGTGTCGCTGGGTAAAGGGCACTCTGGAAAACAGTAAGTCCCGGTATCGGAACGCGAAACTTGCACCCAACAGGAACATTATCGGTGTGCGGCCTTCCCGGATCGATGCCAAGCCAAGGTGAGCGCTCCCATCGCCACTGCGATCGAGAGCCCAACCCCCACCGCGATGTCATTCACGGGCACCCTGATGAATGAGGCGGCGGTGTAGCCGCTCACCAGCACGAGCATGCCAAAATTCTCGAAGAAATTTTGAATCGCGATCGCAGGCCCCACCCCGACACTTCTCTCACCTTCCTTTTGCAAGAGGGCATCGAGCGGCACGACGAAAAATCCGCTGCAGGTCCCTACGAATGCCATGACGGCAAAGGCGACAGGCTGTGTACTAACGAGAGGCAATAAGCACACGCCCACACCGATGAGAATTCCGGCCGGTAGCGCTCGATGCACGACGTTAAACCGCACGAAGCGTGCCGCGAGCGCTGCGCCCACCACAATTCCGGCAGCCACCATCCCCGTGAGAAACCCGGGCAATCGATTGTTCGTCACCTTGAGAGCCACCGGCACCCAAGCGATGACGAGGAACCGCAGTACAGCGCCTGCCCCCCAAAAGAGCGCCGTGCCGGTCACCGCAAGCCGCGCGTTCGGATTCTTCCAGAGTGCGCGGATCCCCAAGGCAAAAGCCCTGATATTGGCAATAAAGGAGAAATTAATTCCCGGATCCGCGCGCCTCAGACGGGGAATGAAAAGTGCGCTCAACGCGGAGCCTGCATAGCAGCCCGCTATCACCATCAAGGCACCCTCTATACTCCAATCCGCCAATGCTCCGCCCGCGATCGCGCCCAGCAATATCGCCGCAATGGTCGATGCCTCTAGAAGACTGTTGGCTTTGACCAACTGCTGCGGCGTCGTAAGCTCGCCCAAGATGCCGTACTTGGCGGGCGAATTGGCTGCAGCGCCGGCACCCACGAGTGCGTAACTTAAGAATGGATTCAGGTGCAAGCACATGCCCAACGCACCGGTAACCTTACCGATGTTCGCCAAGAGCATCACACGCCCTTTGGGCAGCGCGTCGGCAAACATTCCGACAAAAGGCGCGAGCAGTATATAGGCGCCCACAAAGAATCCCTGCAACAGCGGTCCGCTCCAAGCGGGATAGTCCTCTTTTCGCACCAGCGCGAGCGTTGCAAAGAGAAGGGCATTGTCAGCCAAGGCCGAGAGAAACTGCGCGCCGAGCGTCCCGATCATTCCGCGAGACCACAGGTCGGGCGGCATGGACGTGCGCTGAGCGAGTTTGGAGGCTCGCTTTTTCATCCCAGGCCAAATTCGTCGCGTAACGGAGTCAGGCGCCGTCCGGCGAGAGTTGAATTTCAAGAGGCACGTGATAGGTCCTCAAAATTGCCCCGTGCACGGCTTTTCCCGCGCCAGAGCGGCATTGATTTGCATAGGCTCAGTATAGACCGACTCCGGCGCTTCTCTGGTTACGCAAGCCGTGTGCGCTACCAGACGGACTCGACGGACATAGGTGCCCCATTAATGGGGGCCGACCTAGTATGGGGGCGCCGCATCCGCCTGAGCTTGGCGTACGTAAGACTCCTTCTATTGAAGCGACCCGGCTAACGATTGGAAGGTCACAATAGTTCGGCAGCGGAGGGCGGCTGGTTACTCGATCTTGCGGTTCTCACCAACTATGCGGGCCGGTGTTCCCGTTACGGCAGCAGTCACTGCGGACACGAGATACGAGATCCGTCCCGGAGCGATCCAATACTCCGCCCGCTCGATAACCACACACAGCAAAGCGAGTCTTTCGTCTTCTGGGCCTTCCGGGTAATAGGCACGCTGCTCAATGCTCCATAGTTCCTTTGCCTTTTGGATATCGCGGATCAATCGACCTGAACCGGTCACGGCGACGTACACATTTTTCGCAGGATCTGCATATCCCAGACTCACTCTCACGTCGTGATGCAGCTCGTCCGTCTTGCGGCTCCCCCAGTCGGTAAAAAACCAAAGCTTTCGATCGTCTTCTACCTGCAGCGTTTGCAGTGGCCGAGTGTGAAAGCCGCCATCGCGATCCGCCGTCGTGAGAAGCGCGATCCGAATATCTCGAATAAGCTCACCCAACTTAGCCAAATCACCAGGGTCCGGGTCAGACATCTGAGGAAACATTGTTAGGTGAACGCCGGGTCATTAATTTTCAGCGCTGCTGCCAGTCTCAGACCGACGTCGCGATCAAGCTTATGCGGAATCAGCAGCGACGAGAGTTCCATGAATTGGTTGGCGAAGTCAGTCGTCGGGGCATCTACGGAACCACGCGAAACATGTGGGATTGCAGCGAAGCCGCCGAGCAAGAGGCCGCCGCCGACAACGATCTTGCGTCTGAAATGACTGAAATCCGCAGGCGCGTCGTCGCGATACGAATGACTCATGAGGATCACCTGGGGTAGGCTTAAACCCAAAACCGCGCTTCCAACCGTTCAAGATATTCCGCTGGCGACTCTTCAGTGACGCCGGCTGTTCTATCTCCCTGCACAGCGTAGCGCCATCTTCCGAGATTCTGAGACGTCTTCTGCGCGAGGATATCACTGCGACGCGGCGGCGTGAACCGTACGCCCTGAAGCTGTTGCCGACGTCAGAAATGTACCGTGCGCCGGTTGCGGCGCGGGCCGCCGGGTGCTGGTACGGAACTCG
>Ga0302180_10000169_pt1 | contig 56267 bp, 46 predicted proteins | sample I_Palsa_E3_2_FD_200575 | JGI IMG/M metagenome (GOLD analysis project Ga0302180, IMG submission 200575) | Peat permafrost microbial communities from Stordalen Mire near Abisko, Sweden - I_Palsa_E3_2 | ecosystem: Environmental > Terrestrial > Soil > Palsa > Peat permafrost | place: Sweden...
ACAACATCGACTATTGCCAGTGCCCGTTGCTGTGCCCGCGGCCGCGCCTCCGATTCAGTGAACCAAAGATGCGTGGATCTCGGCAATGTAGCCGCCCGGAAACTGCACAATGGCTGAGCGCCGATCCTGCAATTGCCGGGGCTCGACCAGATTGGTGACCCCCGCGGCCCTGGCTTTAGCCAGCGTTTCATCGAGATTACCGACTTCATAACCGGTGAGCTCCCGGCCGTAGGGGTAGGGGAGATGGCCGTCGGTCACGAACACCGTGACCCTGCCGAAGGCCGATGCGATCCGGATTTGTCGATAGGTCTCCTCGGGCTGGCCGATCTCGGCGCCCGGGGCGTGCTTGTCGTCTGACACCACCTTGCCGCGCGAGAAGCGAATGAAGCCGTGAACGAAGGCGTCGGCGCGATCGGGTGACAGGTAGACGCGATTCTCGGGAATGCTCGCGAGCGCCGCGTAGTGGGGTGCCGTGGTGTGCCAGTAGAGCTGCATATTGACGCCGCCGGGCCACTGCACGATGGCATCCCGGCCAATCGCATCAGGAAAGGGTGCCACCAGCACGTCGGCGCCGGCGGCGCGCGCTTCCCGGATCGCCTGATCCAGGTCGGTGACCAGATACCCTGTGCGCTCGGAACCGAATGGATAGGGCACCGGTGTCTTGAAGCCGAATACAGAAACGATGCCGACGGGCGTCAGTGCGACCTGCGACATCGTCTGGCTGGGCGTCGGCGTGATCTGGAACACGCCCTGTCTGGAAGTCGTGCCTCCGAAGGTTGCGACTAGGCTTGCCACGAAGCGATCGAAGTCTTCCGGTGCAACGTACACATGCGTGCTGTCGTACTCGGGAGCTACGGCCACGCCGGCTGCCTGAGCGGCATCCAGGCCTGCGGCGAAGCCCAGAGAGCAAAGGAGAGCGACTATCGGCGTGACGATTCGGTGCTCAATCACCGCGCCGATCCTTGGCGAGCACCATGGTTTCAAATAAGTCGTAGTCCGCTGTCGGGATCTTGTCAGCGCCCACGGCGTGATAGTAGCGAATCGTAATCGAGGTTTTGCCGCCGCGAGTGCCCGGATCAAGGTCGAAGACGGCGACTCCATAGGCCGTCGTTGTATCACGTCGCGCCGACCAGGTGGCATCCTCGAGGGCGTCGGCACCATGCTTGATGAAGACGCCGGGGACGGAGCCGGGTATGGGACGATTGGGTTTGGTGATGACCTTGGCCTGCGGCACTCCGTTTGCGGGGTCGCTGCCGTAGGTATCCGATGGAGAATTCGTGCCGCCGCCGCCCAGTATCAAATGAATGGTGCCGCGGCTGGTATCGAATGCGCCGTTGGCGGGTTCGCTGGTGATGACCGGTACGGGCCGGCACGTATCGACCGTGCTGCCGGTGACCGCATCGCGGCCCGCGTCATGCTCGCAGCCGCGCACCGGCCAGCTTCTTTCGTAGTCGTGATCGTGGCCACAGAGCACCAGGTCGACACCGTAGCGATCGAACAGTGGCAGCCAGGCTTCCCGTATCCCCTTATCCGAGCCGTTGCCGTTCTTCGACGAACTCAAGGCATCCTGATGCATCTGCACGATGATCCAGTCAATGCTTTCATCCTTTGACGCAGCGGCGAGCGTCGCCTCCAGCCAGCGCGTCTGCGCGCCGTCGCTGTAGCCGCGATTGTAGAGTGAGGTACCGGGCTCGACGGGCGCGTTGCCGGTGCTCGGAACGGGCCGCAACGGCTCGGGACCGGCGACAAAGGCGCCGCTGTCCTGGTAGATCACATCATCTGCGGACAGCGAGATGAACAGCGCCGAACCCACCCGGAATCGATACCAGAGGCCGGAGAAACGCGTGCCATTGTCCGGCAGCATGAACCGCGTCAGGTAAGCGTTGAATCCTTGCGGACCGTTGTGGAATTCAATTTCGTGATTGCCCGGACAGGGCATCCAGGGCCGGAATGCAGCGGAGTTCTGGATATTGTGTCCGAAATCCGCCCAGACCTCGGTCTGAGCTCCGGGGTTCTGGTTGGCGTAACAGAGATCTCCATTGAGTAGATGAAACAGCGGTTTGAATCGCTCGACGACTTCAACGGCGTGGCGACTCTGCCCGGAGGACAGCACCCACGAAACGATCGGAGTCGCCAGATCGCCATAGCTGGTCCAGCGGAAGGGCGCGCGGCCGGTCGGGGCCGTCGTGAAATCGGCGCTTAGCGGCTTGCTCCGAGAGTCATTGTCGCAAGTGACCGAGTATTGGTATGTCGAGGCGGGGCGAAGTGCATCAACCCTGGCGTGATAAGTGAATACCGTCTGGCCGTTGAGACCATCGGTGTAGGAGCGCTGGATGGCGTGTATGACTCGCCTTGATCCCGATGCGTCGCGAATATTCACGCGTGGATTGGCAGCCTGGCCGGTTGAGGCCCACGACACGATCACGGAGCTGGACGGATCCTCGCCCCAGGTGAGATGAAGCTGCTCGGGCGTGCCATCTGCCGCCTTCGATTGTGCCTGGGATTCAAAAGCGGCCAGGGGCGCGGCGGCAGCCGCGAGACCCGTGGCGCCCGCGTCCCTGAAGAATGCGCGCCTGGAGAGAAATGGCGGCTTGGCGGCGTCCTTCTCATCCATTGCGTTACGCTCGGTGTCGGCAGTTCCATCAGGCATCGCCGCATACTATCGCGAAGTTGCGACCAGATTAGTTACGATGCCCATCGGTGGGGGCTCTGTTGGTGACAGCGATGCAGTCGAACCGGTGATGAGGCGGTATTCGCCGTGGGTGCATACCCTCGCGCTGCTGTTGGCGCTGATCTCCGAGGGTTACGACTTGCAGGCCGCGAATTTTGCGGCGCCGGCCATCGTCCACGCACTTGGCATCACCAAGGCGCAGGTAGGGCCATTGCTCAGTGCCAGCCTGTTGGGCGTGTTGTTCGGCGCGGCGCTGATCGGACCCTGGGGCGACCGCTGGGGTAAAAAACGGCTGATCATCGCAGGCTGTATCGCTTACGGCGTACTGTCTCTGGCCGCGGCCTGGGCCACGACGCTGCCGCAACTGATTGTCCTGCGGTTCCTCATCGGCCTGGGATTGGGGGGCGTGCTTCCGAATGCGCTGGCGCTGGCGAGCGAGCTTGCGCGACCTGGCGGCGAGGCCAGGGCCGCGGGATTGATCGGCATCGGCATCACCTTCGGGGGCGTCGTGGCTGGACTTACCTCCGCAGCGCTGTTGCCCCATTACGGCTGGCCCGCGATGTTCCTGGTCGGCGGATTGTTGCCGCTCCTGATCGTGCTGCTGCTGCAGTTTTTGCTGCCGGATTTGCCAGCGGATCCCGCACGCGAGCGCACGGCCGGGCACCCATGGTCTCTTCCAGGACCGACATCGTTGTTCCGTCACGGCTGGACCGGCAGGACCCTGGCGATCTGGTTGATTTTCATCGCCGTCCTCATGTGTGTTTATCTTCTGAGCGGGTGGATACCGCTGCTGTTGAACCAGGGCGGCTTTTCGCCGCGCGCGTCGGCACTGCTGGGAACCGCTTACCAGGCGGGCGGGGTCGCCGGCGGCGTTGCCGCCAGCCTGCTGCTGGCGCGCCGTGGTTGGAATGTGGTGGCGCTGTTCGCGGCCATGGCCTGTTTAGTTCTGGGCATGCTGGTGCTGGGTTTGAAATCCACCGCTTTGTTAGCCATGGGCGTCATCGCAGCAGGCTTCTGCGTCACCGGTACGCAAAACGCCATCAATGGTGCATGCGGCGCCAGTTACGCGGCCGGCATTCGCAGCAGCGGGTTGGGGTGGGCCCTCGGGGTCGGTCGCTTCGGCTCGGTCGCGGGCCCGCTGGTCGGGTCGCTGGCCGTGCTCATGGGCATGCATGAAGCGCGGCACTTGTTTGCGCTGCCGCTCATCCCGCTGGCTGTCGCCGGGCTGGCCGCTCTGTGGCTGGGCCGGCGCATCTCGTTCTAGGCTGGATCGAGGATGATCACGCCGTCTTCATCCGCGACCAACCGATCGCCCGGACGACAGGCAACCCCCGCAATCTCGATGGGCAATTGGATCTGGCCTTCGCCTCTTCGCTCCGATTTACGCGGGGTCGCGGCCAGCGCTTTGACGCCCAACGACAGTTTGCGCAATGCCACGCGGTCACGAATGCAACCGTAGATCACGACACCTTCCCAGCCATGTTCGACCGCACTCTTGGCGATCAGATCACCCATGAGTGCGCAGCGTTGGCTGCCGCCGCCATCGACTACCAGCACCTTGCCGCTTCCCGGGGTGGCCAGGATTTCCTTGACCCTTGAGTTGTCTTCAAAACAGCGCACCGTGGCGATTACACCGGCGAAACGCGGCCGGCCACCAAAATCCTGGAACAACGGCGGCAGCACGCGAGCATCCGCGCCGAGTGTGTCGTAGAGATCGCAGGTGGAGTCGGTCACTTATCCTGGCTCGGGAGGATCTGGTGACGGATCAGCATGCGCGCCCCTGTGCCCCAGCCTTCCTCGCCACCGGCGAAATTGGCCGCCTGCTGGTCGAGAACCTTGCCGCTGCGCGCGTCGCGAATCTGAATCACGATGTAGTAGTCCGTCTGGGTCGCTCTTTTTACAACTCCGATCAGGGACTGCTGGGCTCCGAGTTTAAGTGCGATGCCCGCCTCGCAGCCGTTGCAGTCTTTGAAGGATTTATTTGCGACGGTCGACATATCGGTATTGCTGGCATCGATGACGTCGTACCTTCCAGACTGAGCCAACTCGGCGCGCGCGTCGCTGTTTACTTTCTCCATGGCGGCGGCGGTGCTCGTGGACTGATTGAGCAATGCCGCCGCCGGGCTTTCATCGTCCAGCTCGAAAGCGAACACCGCAATCTTGGTTGGAGCAGTCTTGCTGGCCTTGGCCGCAAAAGCAGGCAGGGCGAGCAGACCGAGTGCGAGCACTCCCGCAGATCCGATCCATGCGACGGAACGCAGCAGCCCGCGTCCTTCAAATGCTCTCTGCGCTGAAGACATGTCAGTTCTCCCGGATGCATCGCCGACCGTCGCGTCCGACTCTAGGGCCTTGGCACTCCCGGATACAAGGGCAATTTGCCTGCCGTTGATGCTTCATGCCAGCTCGAAACAGGCTACTGTCTCGACGTGCTCGGTGTATGGCAAAAGGTCGAATGCGGTGAGCGCGCTGAGACGCAGTTTGCCGCGCGCTGTCAGTTGCGCCGTGTCTCTCCGGAACGAATCCAGCCCGCAGCTCACATAGAGCAGTCGCTCGGGAGGCTGCTCGCTCAAGTACTCGGTCAGCTCGGGATCCAGCCCCTTGCGCGGCGGGTCAGCGATCACGACCTGGGCGCCCGATGCAGCCAGGCGCGCGGCGCCGGCCGGGCCCGGAATGACCGAAATCTTTGCCCGGCTGAGCGCGGATAATTGGTCCAGCGCCAGCTCCAATCCCCGCAGCGAATGCGGGCTGAACTCGTTCATTCGGATGTCGTGGGCTTGCGCCAATAGCGACAGGCCGATGGCACCCACGCCGGCATAGAACTCGGTGATCCGCGCACCCTGAGGGACTTCAGCGCGCAGGTGCTCGATGATGCTCTGTGCCATCTCGAGGTTATTTTGTCCGAACGCGCCTGGCGGGTAGTGCACCTGCGCTCCGCCGAAGTCTTCGACCACGCTTGCCGGTCCGCACCAGTTTTGCAAATCCGGACCGAGAATCGAATTGGAGCGCTCGCATTGAGCGCTGAACCACAAGCTGTGCAGATCGCTACCCAGCCGGTCGCGGATCAGGTTCAGACATTCCGTCAGCGGTTCTGGGGTGGCGCTGTTGGCGACGATGACCACTTGGGCGGATTGCGAACTGCGCTCCACCACCACCTGCAGGTAGCGTGCGAGACCAAGATGAGGAACTTCCGAATAGCTGGTGATTTGAGAATCAACCAGGGCGCGCCGTACGACCGCGGCAACATGGTTGATCAGCGGATGATGAACCACGCAGTTCGGAATGTGCACCACGCGGTGGGAGTCAGTCTCAAACAGTCCGAGCTTGGGCGAGCCCAGACGCCCGCGAATGGCGAGTCGCGCGCGGTGCCGAAACCCGGATGCGCGCCCGGAGATCACCGTGACCTCTGGCAATCCGTGAAGGCGCGCCAGCTGATTGAGCACGCCGCGCGCGGCAGGAGCAATTCCACTCTCGCCGAAGCGCGGGCAGCCCGGACAGGGCGGTCTATGTGGGCATGACAATAAGTTGAGCTGCGGCCGAATGGGTCGCGACTCTGGGGTGCGTCTGGCCATCTGGCGTTGCCGTCAGCGATTCCGTAACTATTGCAGGGATCTCTAAATTCAGCGGGCCGGGGCTGCCTGGAGCAATCCCGGCCCGCTCAACGTCAGTGTAACTTAATGCAGCGGTGAGGTTCCGCGCGCAGCGCAGGAGTTAGCGAGCCTGCTCGGCGGCGACGATCATCGGCAACGGCTGCGCGTTCTTCGCATTGTAGACAGCGAACAATGCACGCTCGTTGACCTTGCTCACGGCGGCCGCGGTGGACTGGCTTACACAGGCATTCCGGCGCATTTTGGAGGACAGATCGCCATAACTCGGGGACAAGCACACGGCCTCGGCGGCTGCGTGAATGCGGCCGTAGAGCATGGCGGCACCGTGTGAAGTCGATACGTTGAGATCTCCGTACTGCACCGTGACCTCGCGCGCCTCGGTGTTGTCGGAGGCATTGGACAGCGGTGCGAAGCCTAAGGTCAGCGAGCCGAAGATGGCGGCGGCGACGAGGCCGCGAAGCGCAGTGGATGTGATGGTCGTGCTCATTGTGGTCTCCTGGAACGTCTGTAAATGTTGATCTGGGCCTGCTAGTACAGACGCGGTCCGCCGGCGAAACCCGACATCGGGGGGTGGAAAAGGCATGGCGCGGGGTTGGCGGACACGCTAGTTTGCGGTGATCGGGCCAGGGAAGGACCAAGGCATTCAGCGATGGGGCTCTCAATTTCTCAGATGGCGCGCATGAGCCAGCTGCTCGACGAAGCGTTGCCGCTGGATGAGGCACGGCGGCGGACCTGGCTGGAGAGGCTTGCTCCCGAGCATGAGGATCTGGCCGCGGCCCTGCAGGCGGCGCTGTCGCCGTCGGAGGGGCAGTCCGCGGAGTTGAATGCCCTCTCGGCACTGGCCAGGCTCGACCCTCAGGATAAGGACGCGGCCGCGAGCGGTCTGCAGCCGGGTGTGCGAGTAGGACCGTACGAGCTGATCCGACTGCTCGGAGCCGGCGGCATGGCCGAAGTGTGGCTGGCCCGGCGTGCAGATGGGGCACTGAAACGCGAAGTAGCCTTGAAACTGCCGCTGCGCACGCACCTGCGGGCGGACCTTGCACCGCGCTTTGCCCGCGAGCGCGACATCCTCGCGAGCCTCGAGCATCCGCAGATCGCCCGCCTCTACGATGCCGGTATAGATCCCGAGGGGCTGCCTTATTTCGCGATGGAATATGTGCAGGGAGAGTCGCTGACGAGCTGGTGCGATGAGCGCGGTCTTGGCATCGCCGATCGCCTGGGGCTGCTGCTGCAGGTTCTGGCGGCCGTCCAGTACGCACATGAGAAGCATGTGATCCATCGCGACCTCAAGCCGTCCAATATCCTGGTGACCGAGTCGGGTCAGGTGCGCCTGTTGGATTTTGGCGTCGCCAAGCTCCTGGAGGGGGAGGAAGCGGATCACACCCCGCTGACCAGTGTATATGGGCGGGCGCTGACTCCCGACTACGCCAGCCCCGAGCTGCTACGCGGCGATCGGATCGACGAACGCAGCGATCTATATTCCCTGGGCGTGCTGCTCTATGAGCTGCTCACGGGCACTCGCCCCTACCACCTCAAGAGCGCGGCCTCCCTCGGTCTGATCGAACAGGCCATTGCGCATATCGAGGTGAGAAACCCCAGTGCGCAACCCACGCAGCAGGCAGGCGAGTACCAGGCCAGGATTCAAGACCAGTGGGCGCCGCAACTGCGCGGCGATCTGGATGCCATTGCGCTCAAGGCCCTCGCAAAGAATCCGGCCGAGCGCTACCCGAGTGCCGCTGCTCTGGCAGAGGATTTGCAATCCTACCTCGACGGCAACCCCGTCACGGCTCGGCCGTCCCGGCTTTCCTATCGACTGCGCAAGTTCGTACTGCGCAATCAGGCGATGGTGGCAGTAACGGCGGCCGCACTCGTTGTGCTGTTCGCGTCCGTGGGCTATACGCTCTACCGCGAGAGCCGCAGCCAGGTGACGGTCAGGGCGACCGCAACGCCCAGACCAGCCCTCTCGAACCCGGCGCCTTCGATCGCCGTACTGCCATTCCTCGACATGAGCGAGAAGCACGACCAGGAATATTTCGCCGACGGCATGGCCGAGGAGATTCTGAATCTGCTGGCGAAGATTCCCGAACTCAAAGTCATCGGACGCACCTCGTCGTTTCAGTTCAAGGGTAAGACAGATGATCTTCGCAAGATCAGTACCACTCTTGGCGCGGCCTACCTGGTTGAAGGCAGTGTGCGCCGTGCCGGTGATCACATCAGGGTGACGGCAGAGTTGATCGATGCCCGCGATGGCACACACCGGTGGTCCGAGACGTTTGACCGCGATATTGGCGATGTGCTGAAGGTACAGAGTGAAGTCGCCACGAACCTGGTCCGGTCTCTTCAGCTGGAAGTGACCAACCCGCTCGCACTCAGCCCACGCCCATCCCCACTGAACAATGAGGCCTACGATCTCTACCTGCGCGGGCTGCACGCGAAGGAGCAATTTGACCGGCGCGGCGAGGAGGAGGCGGTGGCTGATTTCAGGCGCGCGCTGGAACTCGATCCGTCCTTCATCGAAGCCGCCGAGGCACTCGCGGTAGCCCTCGCCAATATTGCCTTTGAGGGGTACGTGCCCCCGCAGACCGGATGGGAGCAAGCTCGGACAGCAGCGCAGACCGTCCTCGGGCTAAGCTCGAAGTCGGCGCTCGGGCACGCGTTGCTCGGGATCGTCCATGTCCGCTACGACTGGGACTGGCCGGCGGCGGCTCGGGAATTCGACGATGCCATGAAGTTGTCGCCCAATCTGCCGATCGTCCTGAACTACGCCGCCAGGAATCGAATGGCCTTGGGCGATTGGAATGGGGCAGGACAACTGCTAAGCGCGGCCCTCACGCTCGACCCGCTGGACCCTGGCTTTGAATATGGTCGTGGCGTGCTGTATTTGCGCACGGGCCGCATTGCAGAGGCGGAGCGTAGTTTCCGCCGTGTGCTGGACATCAGTCCGACGTTTGAACAGGGACATTACCTGCTGGGGATAGCGCTACTGCTCGAAGGCACTCCGGACGGTGCGCTCCCCGAGATGCGCAAGGAGACACGGCGCGCCTGGCAACTGGCGGGGTTGGCACTGACGTATCATACATTGCGCAGACCCGAGGACGCGGATGCGGCGCTGACGCTACTCGAGGCCGGATATGCAAACGACTCGGCGATGCAAATCGCCGAGGTCTATTCGTACCGCTCCAGGAAGTTCCAGGCGTTCAGGTGGCTCGATAGAGCCTTAGCGCAGAAGGATGTCCATCTCTGGTCCATCAAAGGTGATCCGCTGCTCAAGAATCTGGAAGGTGACCCCCGCTACGGCGCGTTTCTGCGCCGGATGAACCTGCCGGAGTGAGCGTCGGACACTAACTCGCCGATTGCGGTAGCCAGCTGCTCGATCTCATCCCTGGTGTTGTAGTAGCGCGGCGATATGGAGCCTTGCCGATCGCGAGGTTTGTTATTGCTCTCTCACCGGCTGCTGTTTTGCCATGTAGTCCTCGGTGGTGGCCTCCAGATGAAACAGTTCTTCTAGCAGTCGGCGATAGGTGGTCGCGTGGTGCTGAATGAATTCATCTGACTCGTCGGCCGCAAAATTGTAATACAGCAGGATGGCCTGGTTGGTGTGGCCTATCAAAGGAATCATAGTACCGGCGGTTACATAGTTCTGGCTCACGGGCAAATCCGGCTTCTCCACATGCCCCCAGGATTCAGGATGAACTTGATATTCCGAGAGGTGACTGGCTTTGACACCCCGAAGTTCACGTGCAAGTCCCTTCTCGAGTACGGTATTCCAGAGATTGTGGACATCATTAAGTCCCGTGTTGATCAAGCGCAGCACTTTCCAGCCGTGCTGATTCGGCGAATCCTCAAATGCCCCCGCTATAAATGAGTGCGTGGTGGGCACCATGGTGACAGGATCGATGGTGTTGTTGAGAGCGAACGAGGTGGCGCCACCGGAGGTTATCCGAGCAAAGTTCAATGCAAAGTGCAGATTTCCAGGCCGGGGTTGTGCAAAGGTGTATGACCTGAGCGAATACTTTCTGTCAGCAAGCTGAAACGGATCGCCGCCGTCGGCCGGATTCATCGCGTTGAAGAGAAAGGCATGGGTCAAAGCGGCAAGTGCTGCGCCTTGACTGTGGCCGGCGATGAGCAGTGTGCCTCCGGCCGGCACATACTTACGCACGGCATTTAGGGCACCGAACTTCTTATCGAACAGAAGGCTGAACATGCCATAGGCAAAGCCCTCATGAACTTCGGAATGGGGTAACTCCGCAAAAGTAACCGGAAGAATCCGATGGTCGATTTTGAGACCATGGCGCGCTGCCACGGTGGTTACCAGCACATCCTCATCGACGCTCGGCGCGCTCTCGAAAACGGTTCCGCGGATGACCAGGGCCCATGTGGTGGTGTTCCTCTTGTGCCATAGAGTCCAGGCACTCTTAAATGGCCCGAAGCCGTTATTGGTGGAGTCGTATTTCAAGTCGATGAACCTGGCATCCGGTCCGTTGGGGTACTTTTCCCGTGCCACCATGATGCGGCTGTCTTTGTCGTCGGTGTCGGGGGCATCCCAGTCCTTGATGCGATCCTCCCGCATCCTGTAGATGTATCGGGGCGCCTGGGCTGACAGGGGCTCCTTTTTCTTGGATGATGCGTGCGGATGCAAGTCGTCCTGGCTATCGAGATTGACGCAGAACTCCAGAAGAGCCAGCGCGTCTCCCCGGTCAAACTGACTGACTGCGGGAATGGCATCGAGCGGCGGTCTATTGAACAGGTCCTGTGGGCTATCGGGCACGGCGGCGGTACATCCAAGCAAGGCGATGGATAGAAAACCGGCCAAGGCATTACGCGGGAGTACGGACATCGATTGTCCCGCCGCTCACGGCGTTCTGTAGTCGTGCAACTGTGCCGCTTTGATCGCCGCGCGGCACCTGTCATTAATGACAGGTTGACCGGCGCGCATGTGGGCGCCGGAAACTTCAAGGAAAGAAGTAGGCGCTTCGGCCGCGGCCTAGGCGGCCCGATGTGGGCTGCGTCCAGAGTCAGCTATCGGCAATCGGGCCAACTCGCCGTTTCCTCCGCGCATCGCTACGACTCTTCGCGTCAGGGCGCGTAATGCGTGAAGAGATAGTCCGCAGCCTTAGCGGGCACATGACAGGGGAAGCAGGTGTTCAGCAGCGCCGTTTTGTCAGGTTTGCCGTCCTTGAATTGAGCAAACCCCCATCCGCCGGTAGCGGCATATTTCTTTGAATCCTTGACCATGAATTGAACGTTAATTGGGGCCCCGGCAACGAAAGATTGGTCCTGGCCAAACACCTTGTTGTTCTCCTCCGACGAGGTATAGACCCAGGCCAGACGGGCGATAATGGTGCCGTCCGGGAACGGAAGCTTTCCGTCCCGATAGGTTTTGAGTGCTATATCGTTGCCCAGAACGGCGCGAAGATCATTGTTCTTACCGGCCTCGTGAGCGACCGAGATTACCTTCCAGTCACGATACCCAGGAGGAAGTTTGACTCCGAAGTCCGTTGCAGCCTTGTCATTCGACTGCCCAGAGGCTGCCGTGTAGACGGCCACGCTACCCAGCGCCACAACTGCGCCCAAGAAGTAAGCAATTCCCTTCACTTGGCACCGTCCTTCCAGTACGAGCAGATACGCCTGCGGGATTAACGTTCAAACAATGCGCCATTTCAGAAGAGATATAAATAGACCTTTGGTATCGGCCCCGAGCGGAGCCTCAGACTCGAGGTTGGGTATCGCGAACGGACAAAGCCAGGGTCCGGGTATAAGCTGAGATTTCAGAGTCAAATGCAGGAATCATTATGAGCGAGCACTACCACGCTATCGTTTGGATAGACCATCGCGAGGCGAAGGTCTTTCATTTCAATGCCGTGGACGTGGATCGAGCCGTGCTTCATTCGCATCTCACCGGTCAGCACCTGCATCACAAGGCCAACACTACCGGCAGCGGGCATCTTGGTGTAGACAAGGAATTCTTTCACCGGGTTCTTGAAGCGCTCACGCACACGGGTGCGCTTCTGATCACCGGTCCCGCGAACGCCAAAACGGAACTGAAGAATTACATCGATCAGCAGCGTCCCGAGCTCGCGAAGCGGATCTCTGGTGTCGAGGCTCTGGATCATCCAAGCGATGGATCGCTGGTGGCCTTTGCGCGCAAGTACTTCAAAGGGGATGACCGGATGCATCCACAGACGCAAAAGTCGCTCTGAGAGAGTTGGACTTCGACGCGTTGCAGCGCTGTTACGCCCGTGAACTCACCGCGCGTACTGCGCCTCGCCATTGCCGAATGACCAGTTCTCCTTTTTGACTTCAACCAAGTTTATGACGATGTCTTCGCGACGAAGTCCAACTTGCTGATGGAGGCCATCGACGACGGCTTTGTAGAAGTTCTTCTTCATCTCTGTCGTCCGCCCTTCGTTGAGCGTTATCTGGATGATGATGGCATCGGCGGTTCTGTGAATACCGAGGTAGTCGGGATCAATGACTAACTCGTTCGGGCCATGTTCGACGATCACCTGGAAGCGGTCGTCCTTTGGGACATTCAGGACGCTGATCATGGCCTGGTAGATAGTGTCGCTAATCGCGCCGCGGTACGCGGGGCCTTTGCCTGAGGGCAGATCGATTCGGGCTAATGGCACGGTATCTCCAGTTTGCGCGGTGTGAGAGCAATGGATAACTTTAACCGAGTTGGGCGGTGATCACTGCCCAGGCTGCGAGAGCACCGTTGAAGCTGGTATAGAAGCCGTACGCATCGTAAATGGCTTCGCCCCAATGACCCTGCATGGCCGGCGGCAGCGCGGCAGCCTGAATCGGGTCGGAGATGTTTCGTAGCGAGCCGAAGGGAATCTTCCCAGCCAGGGTGCGCCCGATGATTGCATCATCCATCTCGACACATGCAAATTTGGACAGGTTGCCACTGGTATTGGCGACGACAAAAGACTTTGCGGTCACCAGTGCTACCCCGGCGCCCGTGAGATCGTTGATCGCGGGCGCCGCGGCGCCGGAGTTGAGGTTGCCTGGATTTAAGGTGTTGAGTGAGTATTTCGTCGAGTAGAAGGTGTTGAATTGCGTGACGATGGATTTGAGATCCGATGGGGTCGTGGGCACAGGGAATAGCAGCTTCTTAAACGGCTTGCTGCTGAGGACGCTATCGTGGGCAACCCAGGTACTGGCGAACGTTGGCCACGCAGTCTGTGGCTGATTCGATTCGTACAGCGCATCGCTACGAACCACGTTCACGGTTCCTACCGGGTCGGAGAGACGGGCACCACCCGCCGTGCCAATCGACAGGATCAACTGCGGTCCGACTGATTGCACGAGCCGGTTGACGAGTGCTGCCAGGTCGGCTTCACCGGAACTGGCAGCATAATGCGCGTTGGACTTGTACAGCAGCACCTGCGTGCTGCCGAGCTTGGCCAGGCGATAGTAGCCCCAGTACCCCAGCGTCGCAGGGGCCGAGGCTTCATCCTTCACCCAGCCGCTCCACGAAGCCGTATTGCGCTTGGGGTATGTCATTGGGGCGGCGCCGAAGAATACCTGTTCCAGCGCCGCCCATTCCGGCTCCGCCCATGTAATGACGATCGCGTCCGCCGAAGGCAAAGTGCCAGGGGTGTTCAGCGCCTGCGGGCGGTCGGTAAATGATGTCCAGCCGATCGCGGGCAAGGGCGGCGTATTTGAAATCTTGGGCAGGAACTTTTTGCTGAACTCGGCCGGGCTGAGAGCCGCCGTCAGTAAGAGCCGGGCTGGATGGAGGGAATCCGTTGATTTCACTTTCGTGACCATGGCAGCTCGTCCCTGGCGTTAATCCGCCGTTGTGACCAAGGTGTTGAGTCGACTTCACACCGCGCTCGCGCGAATGGACATCGCAAGAGTACGTCACGTCAATTACGGATGGTTGTCAGAAAGGCAATGCGAGTGGCGCGTCTATTGCCGTGTCGCACCGAGCTGTAGGCGCGTCGCCGCTGCAGCACGCCCGATTCCTACAGCGAACCGCGTTCGTTACCGGTAGAGCGCGAGAGGGCGGATGCTCAAAGTAGGCATATGAGACTGCTGTGGACGCGCAATTCAGGGGGCAATTCCCCTTCGCATCCGCGAATTAAGTTCGTAGCGAGGTAAATATGCCGAAGTCAGAAAAGCTTAAGGGACGGTCGTCCGGACCGACGACCACATCAGCCGCCCGTGCCGAACCTGGGAACGAATCCAGTTCCTCGCCTGGCGGCGAAGCCGGAAGTCGCGAGGCACGAATCTCGGAGGCGGCCTTCTTCAAGGCGGCAGCGAGGGCATTCGCGCCGGGCCATGAATGGGAGGACTGGTTTGCTGCCGAGCAGGAGATTGACGCCCAGTCGCCGGGTGTCGTGCGTAAAGGCGAGGGTATAGACACCGCCGGTCCCGCGCTTCGGCCGGATCCGAATTCCCGGATCTGGAGTTCCTAAGGGATCTGGCATCCGGTCGCTCGACGCTTCCCTGACCTCAGATCAGATAAGCAGCAGACCTACCGGAATGAGCACACCGGCGAATACCAATATCCACGCCACACGCTTCTGCCGCGTTTGAGTAAGGCCAATCCAAAGTCCAAGAGTGGTGGACAGGACGAGACAGACCGCCACTGTTAGAAAAAATATCTTCAGCGCCAGCGTCGATAGTCCGGGTTTATCGCCGTCACCCTCTGCGGCGGCCGGTGGTAGTGATTCCCCATCGGGCTGCCGTGGGTTGGCTTCCGGTTCCCCTGGCCCGGGGTGGTGACCGAGTGCGAATACCTGATCCTTGTGAACGGAGCTGAGCTTTTCCAGGACGGCGGGAGGCTGGTAATGACCGTGCGCTTCATGAAGGTTGAAGATCTGCGCCGCACCGGTCAATGCGAAGAAAAGTACGCTGGGACCAATGAATAGACCGATATATGAATGCCACCGTCGGATAAACGTCATCGGAAATGAACCTTATGTTGTCGAACAATGTGGCGGCGGAGTATTGCGGGTGGCATGGTCGATTCACAGGAAAGTTCTCGCCGCGCCAGCCGAGCACAACCGCTTGAACACTACAATAATGTGGATTGCAGCGGCGGGTAGGTGATTTGCAAACCGTTAACTTCCGCAAAAGGCGTGAGCCTGTGCATCTGAAACTTGCTCTCCGATAGTATTTCTACTGCCGCCACGCCATGCACATTGAGGGCGTCGGCCACCAGAGAGCGGTGACATTTCCATGGCAGGGCTTCGGCGCACATAATGGCGACGCGCCTTTCGTTGCGCATATGAATCAGCGCGTCAAGCGCATCCTGAAATGGCGTGGTCTGCATGTAATCCGCATAGCCGCGAAAGCTTTCATTGCGCCACCCGGTATTGGGAGAGTCCTTACGGGCGTGGCGCAGGCCCCCCAGCGCTTGCATGGGGACGTACTCGAGCTGCTCCGCGGTCAGGCTGTTTGCCAAGGCAGTGTCATTGAATTGAGGATTGTGCCGGGAACGAGGGATCGTTCGGATGTCCACGAGGCGTTCGATTTGATAGGTCTTCAGCAAAGCCATGAATCGCTCGATGGGCAAGGTTGAATGGCCAAGCGTAAACACAGCGCCTTGGGGCCATTGCGCTGCCGACGGGGAAATATGTTCGTTCACTTATATGTACGTGTAGGTGCAGGACAGGTGGCAAGGGAGGGGAACTCACGGCCACAGGCCAATGCAGGAATCCACTATGACCGAGTTGTGCGCTTCCTGGCTTTCATCATTCGAGCCATGCCGGATTCCTGAGCCGCCAGTTCGCGTGTGTAGTAGCGGGGCATCTTGGGGTCATTCCAGCCTCCGGAATGCATGATGCTGGTGAGGTCAATCCCGTTGGCCGCCAGATCGTGGGCGGCGCCGATTCGGGTCGAGTGCGCCGATATGTGCTTGGCAGGCCATGCCACTGCACCGTACACGGCCTTCTCATTGAGTGTTCGTCCTATGCGCTGAATGATGCGTGCCACTTCCTGGGGAGCAATAGCGTTCTGACCGATTGTGCCGCGTGGAGTGAATCGTCTGAACACCGCACCTTCTTCTATTTCTGCGTGCCCGAGCCACGCCTTGAGCCACCTGACCGCGTCAGATGACAGATAGCGGGACTCCTCCCTTCCGGCCTTGGTGTTGCGGATCAGTGCCACTCCATCTCTGCCTCCGCCATTGAACGACAAATCCGAGACATTCAATGCGACCAGCTCGGCTCGACGAGCCATGGTGCAATAGGCCGTCGAAAGCAGTGCCTTCGCACGCAGGTCCCAGGCCGTGTGGCTGGTGCTCAGGTGCTCGAGGGCGTGGGAGATGTGTGAGCCGCGCAATGCCGCTTTGGGCTGCGAAGCGGATTTGCCGCGGGCCAGGTGGCGGTAGGCACCTTTGACATGAGCGGTCCTGGTTGGGTCAGGCAGATTGCTCAGGGTATGAGCGTACGCGATGGTCGAGAGATACCGCTCGACGGTCGCTACCGATTTGGCTTCGCTGCCGAAACTGGCTTCCAGAAATTGTTGGACGATGAGAGGTGCGGCTGGCAGCGGCGCGTAATTCCGCTCGGCACAGAAGCGGATGAACACACGCCAATCCGAGCGCCTGGCCCGCATGGTGTTGGTGGGCGCCGACAGGACATAGGGATTGCCGCGGAGCAACGGCGAATCACTTTCAAAGAGCCGCGCAATCTCGGTAGCCATATAGAAGGAGAGCGGGGCGAGTAGCTCTGCGCCGGCGCTGCGCGCGGGAACGATGGGCTTATCGGAAAATTCCACGCGAATCGGGACCAAAAGAAGTCGTTGGTGGGCCGAAGTCTAGCATTGAATGAGGCGTTAGAGCAGATATGCGGCCTTATCGGGCTATCTATAGGGGGTCGATCGATACGAAATGATATGATCGCGTATCGATGTATTATATGTAATTAAATGCACTCCGAGAACGATCAGGACGACTCCGTAGCTAAAGAAACCTTCACGGGGAGGGATGTTCTTTACAGAGAAGGAGCGGTGGGGCTTCTGGATGTGCAGAGGGCGGCGGATGCGCTGCTGCGGCAGGGAAGGAAGCCGAGCGTGACGGCGATTCGGGAATACCTGGGTGGGGGATCGCCAAATACCATCACGCCGTTGTTGGCGAAGTACTGGGAGAAGCTGGGCAGTCGACTGGGCGAAGGACCTGAGTCATTAGAAAGAGTGCCGGAAGCCTTGGCTCGGGTGACGGAGCTCCTGTGGAGGAGGGCGCTCGAGGAGGCCCGGGAGCGACTGAAGCTGCTTCAGAGTCCACAGACGCCTGTGAACGGAATGGAAGAGCTGCATAACCAGATCGGGAAGCTCTCGATGGCACTGGCAGAGGCACGGGCAAGGGAGGGAGAGCAGCTGACCTATTTGAGCACCCTCTCGAAAGAGCGCGAGGCACTACGGTCCGAGCGTGCAAGTCTTATCGCGCTGTCAGAGAGCACTGTAACCCTATTGCAACAAAGTAACGCCCGCGTCGACGCTCTGCAGCGGCTTCGACAGTCCAGTCGCCCTGCGCGAACGGGAATCTTGTCACCAACATCGCGTGTCAAAGCGCCGTCACGGCGGAGCTCCGCGAAGCCACTCGGTCGAAAAGGAAAAGTGAAAAGAAGGCGAGCAAAGCCTAAGTAAGACGCACCAAGAACGTAATCGAATGACCCCTACCGAGAAGCGCGACAGGCAAGTCCGCGCCAATTGCCGTCAGACGGTGACATCGAAAGGTAGACGAATAGCCTGCGGCCAGGCTTGACCAACGAAATGCAAAACTTTAGGGGTCAGACTGGTCGCGTAACCCAGTCTAAGTAAATCGAGGGGGACTGTGTTTCCAACAAGCGATAAGAAAGGTGCGGACGTATTGCTGCAAGGCCGCCTCGCGGATTGGTTCCGCCAGTTCCAGGTGCCGCTGCGAAGAACACTCCAAGGGGCATGGTCGTGTTATCAAGCTCTTGGCATCGATCTGCCGACCGCGGTGCTGTTATGCCTGGCGATTCTGCTCGCCTTGAGCTTCGAATTCGTCAATGGTTTCCACGACACGGCCAACGCCGTTGCGACGGTGATCTACACCCATGCCTTAAGGCCGACCCAGGCGGTTGTCTGGTCAGGCATGTGGAATCTGATCGGCGTGCTGACTTCCACCGGGGCTGTGGCGTTCGGGATTGTGGCGCTGCTACCCGTTGAACTGGTCATCAATGTGGGCTCGGGTGCGGGTTTTGCCATGGTATTCGCGCTGTTGCTCTCATCGATCGTCTGGAATCTGGGAACCTGGTATCTGGGCTTACCGGCGTCCAGTTCGCACACCTTGATCGGCTCGATCGTGGGCGTTGGTCTGATGAATTCGCTCATGAGTCCTGATAGCGCATTCGGCGATGGTGTCAATTGGGCGAAAGTCGAGGACACGGTCAAGGCGCTGATATTCTCCCCCTTGATCGGCTTCATCGCGGCCGCTCTGCTCCTACTGGCAGCCAAGGCGCTTCTGCGAAATCCGGCCCTGTACCGGGCCCCTGAGGGGACCAAGCCGCCTCCCATCTGGATCAGAGTACTGCTGGTGCTGACATGTACGGGCGTCAGTTTTGCCCACGGCTCGAACGATGGACAGAAGGGGATGGGGTTGATCGTCCTGATTCTCGTTGGCATCGTGCCGACGGTATTTGCGCTCAACCTGGCTACTACTCCCGACGCAGTGCATCAACTGGCTACGGCCTCTGCGAGCTTCTCTCGATCCCTCGAGCAACTGCCAGCGGCCGCACCGCAGTCCGACGACGCAGAGGCTGCGCATAAGCAGCTGACCCTATACCTGCGATCGGGACACCTTACGCCGGCGACTTTACCGGCCCTCGCCATCGCGAATTCTCGCGCAGCCACGCGGCTGGCCCACATAGACAACCTATCGAGCCTGTCGCCGAGTGATCGAGTGGCGCTGCGCCTGGACGTCTATCTAGTGGCAGAGACACTCAGTCGGATGCAGAAAGCCAAGCAGCTGCCCGCGGCGCTCGACGCCAAGCTCGCCGCGAGCTATCAGAAATCGCTCAAACAGCTGACCAATTTCATTCCATTGTGGGTGAAGGTAGCGGTGTCACTCGCGCTGGGCCTGGGTACGATGATCGGGTGGAAGCGCATTGTCGTCACGGTGGGCGAGAAGATTGGCAAGGCGCACCTGACTTACGCGCAGGGTGCGGCTGCGGAACTGGTCGCCTTCGGCACCATCGAAGCTGCGGACATGCTCGGGCTGCCGGTGAGCACTACGCATATCCTGTCCTCGGGCATCGCGGGAACGATGGTTGCCAATGGCTCGGGCATTCAGAAGGATACGGTTCGCAACATCATACTCGCCTGGGTATTGACGCTACCGGTGTGCGTGTTGCTCGGTGCGGCACTGTTTGGCGCGGCACTTTTCTTCGTGTTGCGAGTACTCGGCGTCCACTGAGCGTACGGTGAATTATCTCACGCCACTCGTCCAAGCGCTGCCAACTGTGGCCTAGACGCCCCTCCTTCCTGGTGCAAGCCGGCCACGTCGATTGCAAGTGCGTGTCATGGGAACGAGGTCCACACGGGTGCTGCGCAAGAAACTCAGCACGCTCTTCGACGAGGATGCTTCCCCTCATCTAGTCATCCGAATCTTCAACGCCTGCCTGGCGTTGCTCATAATCGTCAATGTTGCAGCAGTCATCCTCGACTCGGTAGAACCGCTTCACCAACGATTCCAGCGCTACTTTTGGTGGATCGATGAAGTGGCGACATCGGTCTTTACGGTCGAATATGGGCTTCGTGTCTGGACATCTGTCGATTTTCAGAGAGGCCAGTACAAAGCTCCCGTTCTTGGTCGCCTACGCTACATGCGCAGCTTTTTCGCCCTCGTCGACCTGGTGGCGGTGCTGCCGGCCGTTCTCGGGATACTAGGAGCGGGGGACCTCCGGGTGCTGCGACTACTCCGTCTGGTTCGGTTGCTCAAATTGACGCGACACTCGACCGTGTTCAGTCTTCTCTGGGCGGTGTTCCAGGAAGAAGCGCGATCGATTGGAGCCGTCTTGTTCATCCTGGCGCTCACGTTAACGATGAGCGGCGCTCTCATGTATATGTTCGAAGGTGACGTGCAGCCCACCGTATTTACATCGATTCCGGCCGCCATGTGGTGGGCGATTGAGACGCTGACCACCGTCGGCTACGGGGATATGGTTCCTCTTACGATAGTGGGCAAAGTGCTTGGCGGAATTGTCTCCATCGTCGGAGTCGGCACGCTGGCTCTGTTCTCGGGGATCATCACCTATCCCAAAGGTCTTGACGGTCGTATGAGAGACAGCAACGGCGAAGCTCGGCACAAGCGGCGCGACACGCTCGTAGGCACGCTGCGCGAAACTTATGGGGAGAACTTCGCTGAGGGTTATAGATCTGACACTCAGCTCGGGAAAGTATTGAAGCGGGAGGGCGTAGATACTCTCGATCAACTGTTGAAGAAATAGGAGTGTCGACGGCTCTTTCGTCGCGAGTCTTGGGTGAAGCCTGCTCGTTTGGGCCTACCGCTCACCCGGTACTGCCTCACAGCAAACTACGCATAAGATAGATTATGGTGACTGGTTCGTAGTATATACCGTCTGTGATGTGAACAATAGAAGCGATTGATTCCCGACTCTCAGGGCTACCCGCGAAAGAAAGTCGTAAGCATCCCTCAGTCGCGCGGTGGCTACTCCCCGCGAGGAATTCCTGCTCATGCTTGCGGCCTCAATCTTTAGGCGCGAATATCGCTTCCAGCAGGTCGGGGCGATTCGGATCGCGCTCGAGGTGCGGGTAGCGAAGGCCGCCGTGATAGTCGAGCCGTACGGTGCGGAACCGATCTCCCTGGCGCACGATCAAGATGAGCGGTACCGTCGCCTTCTGTGACGCCTTGATGGTAGCCTTGAACTGATCGAGATCGAATGCCAGCTCATCGACGGCGATGATCCGGCTGCCGGGCGCCAGGCCGGCCCTAAATGCGGGTCCGTTCCACAGCACGTCCTTGATTTCGCCGTCCTTGTCGACGCTCAGCCCCACCGAATAGGTCAGTGACGTCAGCTTGCGTCGTTCGTCGGACGATTTGTTTAGATCGCTCTGTTTATCGGTGAATGCCAGACGATAGCCTCCGCGGGTTACCCCCGCAATCGGGGCATCAACGTTTACCGTGTCGACTCGCTGGTGCAGAAAAGTGGCCCAATCGTACGGCTGCACGCGATTCAATGCTGCGACGACGTCGTCGAACGTATAGGTCAGCTCACCATAACTGCCGTCGTCCATGCCAAAGAATTGTCGCGCAAAATCATCGAGCGAGCGCTGGCCGTGCGACTGCTCGCGAATCAGCGTGTCAGCATCGAGCCAGATCAGATAACCGACATTGTAGTAGTCCATCGCGCGCTGCCAGCTGGCCCAGGGCAGCGGTGTGCTGTACTGGATAATCGGCTGATCGGTGGTGTCCTCGAGCGAGCGCCAGTCGCGTCCCGGCTCCGCCTGATACTGGGCCGCGAGCATCGCCAGCAGATCGAGCGCCTGTTGCCGGGTCCACAGCTGCGAGCGAGCTGCCAGCACGTTACCCCAGTATTGGGTCTGTCCTTCATACACCCACAGCAGGCTGTCGCGCATGGGGACGTTATAGTTAGGCGTCCACGAGTCGGCGGGGCGTCGGAACTTGCCGTTCCAGGAATGAACGAATTCATGCGAAAGCAGCGCGTGCAGGCTGGCGGACTTGTCCCACTCAGTGAGGTAATTGGCGCTCAGGCCGTCGAAGCTAGATCGATGATGCTCGACGCCCATGGGCGGCACGGTGTCGCTAAGGGAGACCAGGAAATCGTAGTGATCGTAATGCCGCGCGCCAAACAGTCGGTAGGCCTGCTGAATTAAGTTGCGATGAGCGGTCAGCTCCTCGGGTGTCGACTCCAGCATCTCCGGGCGATCCGCAAACAGGTCAAGGTGCACCGGCACACTGGCGCTGGGGTCGAGGTCGAGGTCGATTCTCGTCATGTATGCGCCGGCGTACACCGGCGAGTCGACCAGTGTCTCGAACGTCGTCGCACCAAAACGCACCTCGTCGCCTTGTTGAGCGAGCCGATCGAGCGCTGTGGCGAACTGCCACTCGCTCGGCACCTTCAGCCGGGCGTCGACGGTTATCTGTCGGGCATAATAGCCGGCCGGGTACAACGTGACCGCGTCCCAGTCGAGCGTCAAGATGTGCGCGGTAGTCTCCGGTCGTCCATACTCACTCGCAGGCGGGGCGAGATATTGAAAATCCACGTCGATGGAAGTGGCCGTCGACGGCAGCAGCACATGGAAGGCGAACACGTTGACTGGGTCGCGGCTCCAGGCGAGTGGCTTCCCGTCGGCAGTGATCACCAACCCTGCGACCCGGGCGATGCGATTGCGACCGGTTGGCGAGTGGTTTCCCGGGCGCCACTCCGAATAGAGCAACGTCATACGAGCACCTTTGGTCACCGGAATTCTCTCGTGTACCATGAAGATGCCTTGCCCGATGTTGGAGGTGTCGACCGCGATGGCAATGTGTCCCGGGAACTGCACATCCCGTGGCGCGGGGACCGCCGGCGTAGGTACAGCGGATTGAGGCGGTGCAGGCTCCGCAGTGGCCGCCAGAGCGGTTCGCAAAAGGATACCGGCCAATACAGCAGCAGACAGCAACCCGATCGTCATCGCGCGCATGCAGTTACTCCTGCGGCAGGCAAAGCCCTAAGCGACTCTCCAGCCGGATCTTGTTCGGGGCTAACCACCGGGCGCCGGGCCATGTCGAGGATTATTTTATGGTCCAGTCGCGGCACGGGGGGCCGCAGTGGCAGCATCAGCAAGCGCGTAAGCGAGAACCGAGACTACTGCGGCGTTTTCATCGAGATGGCGCGGATCGACCTTGTCGAAGGTATCCGCAGAAGTATGATGGTAATTGAAATAATATCTAGTGTCCTGAATTGGCGCGAATCCCGGCACACCCTTGCCAACCAGCGACGTGATATCTGCGCCCACTTCCTCGCTGGAGACCAGTATGGACGCGCCAATCGGTTGCAGCTGGCGCGCCACGGGTGCGAGCCACTCTTTCATGTTCGGTGTCCCAGTAAAGACGATGCCGGTTGGATGATCGGAGCCGACATCAGTTTCCAACGCCCCAACGTGGTCGTTGAGTTCGGTCGCATGCTCGGCCGCATAGGTCGAGGCACCTACGGCGCCGAACTCTTCATCCATCCAGGCGATGAAGCGAATGGTCCGTTGCGGGTGGATATCGAGCTTCTGCATCAAATGAATCGCCTGCATCGAGATCGCCACGCCGGCGCCATCGTCAATCGCCCCCGTCCCAAGGTCCCAAGAGTCCAGATGTCCTGATACGATCACCACTTGTTCCGGGTGGGTCGAACCCTTCCAGTCCGCAATGACGTTGTAGCTTTGAATCTTCGGCAACGTCCGAGGCGTCAGTATCAGTTGCATCCGCACGGACCCCTGAGACGCCAGGTCCGCAATCAGATCGGCATCCTCCGCTGTGACTGCCGCCGCCGGGATTTTTGGCACGGCCGGGTCATAAAAAGTTGTCCCTGTGTGCGGCAATCGGTAGTCGGCCCCACCCACCGAACGCACCAGTGCCGCAACGGCACCCGCGGCAGCGGCTATGCTGGGTCCCGCGCCTCGATAGACAGCAGCCTCCTCATAGGCGTGAAGGGCTAGGCCTTGCGCAGCCAACTGCTTGTCGAAAGGAAAATTGAAGAGCACGATTTTGCCCTTCACCCCACCCTCCGGTAGCCGTTTGAAAGCATAGAAATCCGGTACCACTACGATTTGAGCCGTAATCCCTGCGGCGGAGGTGGCGACGCTTCCACCCAAGGCGGTCAGCACAATGTTCTGGATTGTATTGGGGGTCATGCCCACCCAATCAACGAGCGCTCCCGTCTCGACGCCGCGCACCCAGTGATCGACCATCGTCCTCTCGAGCGTCACGCTCGCACCTAGTGCGCGCATCTCCGCGGCCACGTACTTGACCGCCTGCCCAGCCTGGGCAGAACCACTCAACCGCGGCCCGATATTGTTCGACAGATGCCGCAGCTCGGTTAGCGCGAAACCGTCCGCCAAAGCGGTGTCGCGGATGCGATCCATCGCCTCGATCTGCTTCGGCGTCCATGCACCGTTGCCCGGATCGAGGAAGTGGCCCATGCGCGGCTGCAGCACACTCGGTGCATTCGCTGGTGGAGGAGAAGGCGCCTGCGCAAAGCCGATAGCCGTGTACAACAAAAACGCTAGCGCTAGCGGGCGCCGGAAGTCTTGCATACGATCCTACCCTTTTTGCTCAGGATGCGGCCGCTGCCTGTGGGGGCCGGCTCGATTCCAACGGGAACGATCTCGCACTCCGTCGCCACGCATTGGTTCGCCACTCACTGTGCGCCGACATTTGATGCGGCGAGTTTGATGAAAGCGCGCACATCGTCGGCGAATGCGGTGCTGTCAAAGTAGGGCACATGCCCCGAAGCGTAGCGCTTGATTACGAGGCGTTCCGCGGGAATGCGCGCAACGGAGGCGGCATAGTCCGCAAGCGCAGGTGTCATCAGCAGATCATAGTAACCGGTGGCAACCATGAGATACATGCGATCGTTGCGACGCATGACCACAGCGAGCTCATCGGCGCTGCTGCCCGACAAGGGTTCGCCCATAACCGGCTTGTTGTGAATGTAGTTCCAATGCGTCGCCAAGTCGCGCAATCGAACTGTTGGATGAGGTCGGTCGAGCGCAATGCCAAGGACGCCTTCCAGTTTGCGGTAGCCCATCGCAAAGAGGTTGAACGAGCGGGCCAGCAGCGGATCGTCCGCCGACTGATCGACGGCTCGAGCGTCGTGCGGCATCGTAAATCGAGCGTCATAGGGGCTGACATCAAATCCGCGTGTTGCCAGTGCCAACTTCGCGAATTCGGGCCCCGTCATCGTGAGCTGCTTTTGCCACGATTCGGCGGGCACGCCGGTGAATTCCACCAGCTTTGCGATGATGCGCGCGCGCTCCTCAGGCGAGACGTTATTGTCCTTATCCTGCTCGAGCGCGGCCAAATAGTCGCTTCCCGCAAACTGTGTCACTTCAGCGTAGAAGGCCTCGAGAGAGCGACCCTTTCGGTCGATGGTATTGTGATACCAGGCGGTGGCCGCATAACTGGGAAGCTGGAAAGCCAGATATTTCGTGGTGCCGACGCCATTGTTGCCGGCCCCGGGCATGCCGAGGTTATTCGAGAGCGAAATGACACCGTTGAGCGAGATGCCGCGGTCATAGCCCTGAAAGTTGGCACCGCCTGCAAGCGCGCGCGCAAGCAGCGCCGCACGCGTGCCGCCGTAGCTCTCACCCAGGAAGAATTTTGGGGAATCCCAGCGACCGTGTTTGGCCAGCCACAGTTCGATGAACTGAGCGAGCGTATCGGAGTCCTCGTCCACACCCCAGAAATCCGCTGTCGTTCCCTGCCCGATCGGACGGCTGTAGCCGGTGCCAATGGGATCGATGAAGACGAGGTCGGCGAGGTCGAGCGGGCTGCGTGGATTCTCAACCAGCGGATACGGCGGCGTCGAATAAGGTTGCTGGCCGTCCTCAATGGTCGTACGTCGCGGATCGAGACGCCACGCACCTAGAGCCAGCTGCAGCGAGTCCGAACTGCTACCAGGCCCCCCACAGGTAATGAAGATCACGGGGCGCATCGTGGGACCCTTGACATCCTTGATATAGGAGTAGCTAAAAAGTGCGCCGATGGGAACGCCATTATCATTCAGTAGATGCGTTTCTCCCGCTGTCACCGTGAAGGTTACCGCCCGGCCGCCGAGCATCATTGAATGATGGCTGACGAACTCGATAGGCGCCGTCACGGGAGCCACCCGAGAGTCGATCGAACCGCCACCGTTAATTTCGGGAAAAGGCGCCGGCTCAACCGATGCCCTCGGCTCGGCGGTGCGTGCCTGCGCCGCGAGCGCAAAGAGCATCACGGTAGCTGCTGTGCAAAATCGTCTCTTCATTCCCACATGTTCTCAGAAGAGCGGATTTCGTCGAGCTTTATGGATTCAGTCTCAAAAGTCCGCAGATAGAGAGAGACCTATCGTCCGTGGCGTAATCAACGCTGCCGCCCCCGGTCCCGTGGGACTGTTAGTGACACCCGCGCTGTAATCCGTCCCTCCCAGGAAGCCCCGCCTGTCACCGACATTGCGGACGAACAGGGTGGCGCGCAGGCGCTCGATGCTGGCGCCGAAGCGCAGATCGACCGTGGTGTACGCGGGTAATGGCAACCGAGGAACGCCAGCAACGGAGGAGAAGTCGATCACACGGGCACCCGTGTAGGTCGCGGTGAATCCACTAAAGATACTCACCGCGCCACTGATCGGCCGGACAAAGTCGCTTGCGACATTTGCGGTCCACTTGGCCGTGTACGGTAACTGGTTGCCTGCGAACCCGTAGAAGGTATTCGGTGGGGCATTCTGGGTGAGTTTGGCATCGTCATAAGCCACATTCCCAGTCACGTGCAGCCCGTCCACCGGCACGACCTGGAGTACCAACTCCAGCCCCTCGCTCGATGCCGTACCGCCGTTGGTAAAGTAGTTGAGTCCGTTCGCTGCCTGCAAAACCTGAATCTTGGTCCAGTGAATATAATATAGCGCGGGATCTACAATTAACCGGTGGTCCAACCACTCGCTCTTGAAGCCGAGCTCGTAGTTAACCGTTGTATCGGGCTTAAAGCTCGCATAGCCTGGCGGATAGGTGAAATTCGGACCGCCGGTTCTGAAGCCGCTGGCTATCCGCGCATACAGCATCTCGTCCGGATCGAAGTGATATCGCCCGGTGAAGGAATAGGTAGTCGGATTCTCTGTGCTGGATGCGGAACTGACAGTCGTCGTGGGACCGATCAGTTCGCCCGATTGGATCTGGGAGACTGTTTGAGGGTTGTGGCTGTATCGACCGCCAGCGCCTATATCGAAGCGATCGGTCACATTGAATGTCACGTTCGCGAATGCGGCGTATTGCGTGTAGCTTTCCTGGAGGTATGCGATCAGGGCCTGTGGCAACGACGGCTGCAGTACCCCTGTCTTATAGATCGCCGGCGCGAGCTGCTGATAGATATTATCGTTTTCACCCGAATAGAAGATACCTGCAACGTACTGCAACCGCGTCTGGCCCGATGAGGCCACCCGGAACTCCTCCGTCCACCGATCGGTGTGAATGACGTTGAGAAGAGCAATCCCCAGATTGCTCGCGCCAGGATAGAACAGGGGCAGTATAGGGCCGAAAGCCGGCGTCTGGTCGGTCGGGTTGGAAAAAAACAGGCGTTGGAACCCGGTGAGCGACGTTAACGACACGGGGCCCAGATCAGCTTTCAGATCCAGCGTGTAGAACTGCAGATGTTCATCGAGCCCATCCGTCCCCGGCATGCGCTCGTGTTCGTAGGGCCCATAGATAGGGGTACCCGACAGATCGACATCGACCATGTTCGAACCATCGGTGCTCGTTTGTTGATATAGGGCGGAAAGCTTCATGGTCAGGACATCGGACAATTTGCCATCGAGGGCAATGCGACCGCCGCTCACGTGCGCTTCGTTGACGTCCGAACGGCCTTGCAGCGGATCGCTGATGTACCCTGGATCCTGGCGGTCGAAAGCACTCACCTGCAGGGCGAACTGGTCGGTCACGAGTGGCGTGGCGTATGCGGCTCGTACGCCGTACCCTTGGTTCCCGTGCGCCACAGTGGATCCGTCCAGCTCGGCGCGGCCCGCGCTCGTATTCGTGCTGGGCGTGCTCGTGATGTAATTGATCAGCCCGCCCATGGCGTTCGCTCCGTACAAGGTCCCTTGTGGACCTCGCAAGACCTCAATGTGATCCAGCACCAGTGGATCGAGCTCCGGGAGAACGCAGCACCCGAGCGAGGCGTAGAGACTCGAACCAAACGGAACCTGATCAATGGTGATGCCGACCGTGGGATTGCTGCCGAACCCGGTTGCGATGCCGCGGATCGTGATTTGGTCTTGGCCGGAGCCCACTTGATCGAGTGCGACGCCGGGAACCTGTGGCAGATAGTCCTTCGCCTGGAGGTTATTCTGCTGCAGCAACGTATCGGCGTTGATGACGCTGACGGAGACAGGAACCTCTTGCAGACGCTCGAACTTCTTTTGCGCCGTGACGATAATCTCCTGCAGCTGATCGCCTTCAGAGCCAGCTGGGGCGCTTTGAGAGGACTTGCCGGCGACAGAAGGATATGCGGATGTTCCTTGATTCGCCTGCGCGAGCAGAAGGCGATCCGAGGAGCCTGCCGTGGTGTCCTGATGCGATGGAATGGCGGACGCTTGTGCGACCGTGACAAGCGCGATGGAGCGATCACCCATGTATGTGGGCCTCAGATCGCTGTCGGCCAACAGTAACCGCAGGCCCTGATCCGTTGAATACTCACCGGAGACGGCATGTAATTGCCTTGGCGGCACATTCTCGCCTGCCACGAGTATTTGAACGTGCGCCTGGGAGGCAAAATCACGTATCGCCAGCGATGCATCCTCGGCCGGCACTTCAAATTGATGCAACTCGGTGGCGAACGAGGGTAGCGGTACGATGGCTGCCAATGCGATGAGCGCGATCTCAATCATGTAGGTGCGACCCTTGTCTTGAAGTCCCATCACCTCATCTCCCTGACGCGCATCGACGGTGCGCGTTTTAAAGGGGGATGGATGAGGCGAGGGTTTCCCCCAGCCAGTCAATAAAAGTCTAGGGCGCTGAACGCAACCGCAAGTGAACGGCGTCCCCGAGAATGACGCTGTGGACCCTGAGCGCCGTCGCCACGGTGGCGGCAAACCCGTCGGGATCGTCTACCCGAAATATCCCGACTACCGGGCGAGCGTCCAGGGCCGCGTCATCAATGACAATCTGCCGGCGGTTGTGACGGTTGATCTCCCGCACAGCTGCGCCCAATGATTCACCAGCGAAATCGACCATGCCGTCGCGCCATGCCAGCCGTCGTTCGGCTTCGGCGTGGGGAATACTCTGTACTTGGACCTCGCGAGTTTCCATCACAGTGGCTTGCTCATTCGCAGCGATGCGCCGGATCACGGCATTTCTTGCCGCACTGTTGTCCAGGAGCTCGACGATGCCTTCAGTGACCGTGACGTCGACGCGCTGATCGACTGATCGAACAGCGAAGACGGTGCCAATGGCACGCACCGAAACGGACCCGGTCCGCACGATAAACGGGCGCAGCGGATCCTTTGTGACTTCAAAAAGCCCCTCGCCAGTGGCCAGTTCGATTTCGCGGCGCTTTTTATCATATCGTACGGTTGCTTCGGTTGCGGTGTTGAGGATCATGCGGGATCCGTCTGATAGGGTTACCCGCCGGATTTCACCCACCTTGCTAACGTAGGTCGCGCGTTGCTCGAGCCACCAAGCGCCGGCGCTAGTGAACAAGGTGGCTGCAACGCCAGCGAGGACGAGACGCCGACGGTTGTTAAGTGGTCGAAAGGAGACCTCCGCATCATGCTTAGTGTTTGTCGCTGATGCCTCAACTCCATGGGAAGTTTGGAAAGGCACAGGATGCAATTGCGATCGCACAGGCGGGTTCGGAGCTTGAGGGCCAGTCGCTTCGACAGCCGGCGGTGCTGACGAGGACGGCACCGATGTGATGCCCTGTCCGTTGACGTCGGAGCTGGGTGCTTTGGGACGTCCCACCAGTGCCGCCAGGCGATCAAGGTCCGACCACACGGCGCGGGCCCGAAGAAGTGCCCCACGGTGACGAGTATCGGCGCCCAGCCAGTGATCGAGCTCGATTTGCTCTTGCGCAGACAGAGCGCGCCCATGCAGGCGGACGGCCCATTCGGCCGCCGTTATGTCAATCTCTGGATTGCTCTGTGTCATGGCTCTTCGTGCTCGGTTGCCGCTGCTCCAATACCTGCTCCTTGTCCTCCCTCAAGATCTCGAGTACTCGCGCAAGAGCAAAGGCCAGATGCTTCTCGACCGTCTTTTCCGTGATGTTCATCTCGAGAGCGACTTCCCGCTGCGAAAGGCCATGAAACTTCTGCAATTCGAACGCACGGCGGCACCGTTCCGGCAGATCGGCAACGATGCTTTCCAATCTTTCGAGCTCCTGCCGGGCGCTTGCTCTGCGATCGGGTCCCGGCTCCTCACTGGGGATGAGTAGCGAGTCAATTTCCCCCAGCCGCTCCATGGGAACAACGCGGGCGTGACGCGCTTGCTCAAGAAGCAGATTGCGGATGACCGCAAAGAGGTAGCTGCGTCCGTTGGCAATGTGCCCATAGTCGGCAGTCCAAAGGCGCGCGTACGCCTCCTGCACGAGATCGTCAATGTCGTGGCTGCCGAGCGTGCGCACGTATCTTCGTAGCCAGCCGCGCACCTCCGGTTCATGCGGAAGGATATGACTGGCTATCCAGTGGAGTCGGGCCGGATCATCCATTGCTCGGACTGGTCTCGGATCTACGGTTTACTACGCTGATGTAGATGAACGGGAGTGACTTTTCCCTACCCGCACTCCCACATTTCACATTTCCGGCAACCGCCCGCACGCCGAAATACCTGGAACCGCCTTTGATGGCTTCGCCCGCGTACGTTATGCCCAGCCCGCGGATGGTTTGGGGCCAATTTGCGCCATTCCTTTTATGGTAACCACCCGTGAATGTCGGAGCGCCCCCAGCTCTTTGCCGGTCGGCATTTCCTCCAATCAGGTTCAATTTTGGCGACCGGCTGGGGGAAACGCTCGGCTCATCCATCCCCCTTTTGAAACGCGCACCGTCGATGCGTGTCCAGGGCGGCGGCAGAAGGAGCGGTAGTGCACAACGACTGCATGGGAATCAATCGACGCGCGTTGTTCTCGATGATTGGTGCGGCCGCTGGCGCTTCCGTCATGTACAACGCCATGTCCACGTTGGGGTTTGCGGCACCCTCTCCATATGCAGGTCCGGTCCAGCTGGACGGCAATCCGAAGGGCGCCTCGGTACTGATCCTCGGAGCGGGTGTCGCCGGCATGACCGCGGCCCTCGAGCTGCGCAACGCCGGCTATCAGGTGCAGGTCCTCGAATATAACGCGCGTGCAGGGGGCCGCAACTGGACCCTGCGCGGCGGGGATCGCTTTACGGAACTGGGCGGTGAGACCCAATCCTGCCAGTTCGATGAGGGTCTGTATTTCAATCCCGGGCCGTGGCGCATTCCCCATCATCATACCGCGCTGCTGGATTACTGCCGCCGACTCGGTGTCGCGTTAGAGCCGTTCATTCAGGTGAACTATAACGCTTACATTCATTCGAGCCAGCACTTTGGCGGCAAGCCGAAGCGCTTTCGCGAGGTGCAAGCTGATTTTCACGGCCATGTCGCAGAGCTGCTGGCCAAGAGCACCGCACAGGGCAAGCTCGATGAGGCTGTCAGCCGGGAGGATGCACAGAGGCTGCTGGAGGCCCTCAAGAGCTGGGGCGCCCTCGATGCGTCCTACGCCTATCGCGAGAATCTGCTGAGTAGCTCACGCCGCGGGTATGCCAAACCGCCTGGAGGCGGACTGAACAGCGCGCCGGCTCCTTCCAAACCCATCGCACTGAGCGACTTGCTTAGGTCCGGCTTGTGGCAGACGCTGACCAGCGGCGAAGATTACAACTGGCAGTCGACCATTTTCCAGCCGGTCGGTGGCATGGACAGGATCGGTAAAGCGTTTGAGAGGGAGCTTATCAATCTCATTCGTTACAACGCCAAGGTCACGGCCATCCATCAGGATGCGCAGGGCGTGACGGCGAGCTACATCGATGCGCGCAGTGGTGGCGCGCCGCAACAGGCACGTGCCGATTGGTGTGTGTGCACCATTCCACTCTCCGTCCTTAGTCAGATTGATGTCACCGCGGGCACACCGATGCTCAATGCCATCAAGTCTGTGCCTTACGCCTTCGCTGTCAAGACCGGATTGCAGTTCAAGCGCCGCTTCTGGGAGCAGGACGAGGCCATCTACGGCGGTATCACCTTCACCGACCTGCCGATTTGCCAAATTTCTTATCCCAGTACTGGCTATCACAGCGGGGGCAAGGGGGTGCTGTTGGGAAGCCTCACCGCCACGGCGGGCGGGTATGGCTTCAATGAAACGAACGCGATTGCCTTCACGGCCATGACAGCCGCTGAGCGCGTAAAGAAGACCGTCGAATATGGCGCGCAGATTCATCCACAGTATCGGGATGAATTTGATAACGGTATCTCGGTCGCGTGGCACCGCGTGCCCTCGAACATGGGGTGTTTCGGCGGTTGGACCGAGCACACCCGCGCCGAGCACTACAAGAATCTTTGTGAGATCGACGGTCGTCTGGTGTTGGCCGGAGAGCACGCCTCTGAACTGCCGGCTTGGCAGGAAGGCGCCGTGTTGTCGGCGCTGGATGCGATCGAGCGCCTACATCGGCGCGTGGTCACGGCATAAGCGAGGCGCGAGCATGAGGATTCGAACGATGATTGGGGTGTCGGCGTCGCTGTGGATTGTTGCCGCCCTGACGCTGGCTCGGGCCGATGACGACGGTCAGAGCATGAACGGTCCGACCACATTCTCGAGCCAAGATGGCGCAACGCTCTTTCAAACCGTCTGCCAGGGTTGTCACATGTCCGATGCCGAGGGTGCGACGGGTGCTGCCACGTATCCGGCGCTGGCGCGCAACCCAAAACTGGCCGTTGCGACGTATCCAGTTTACACCGTCATCCAAGGCCGCAACGCGATGCCGTCCCTTGCAAGGTATCTAAGCGATGCGCAAGTCGCCGCTGTGGTCAATTATGTGCGCACGCACTTCGGAAACGACTATAAAGACGCGGTGTCACCAGCACTGGTAAAGAAAGCCCGGGCCCCTGTGCTCTAGGATCGGCGCTACAGCAGATAGCGCCCCTGACATGCCCGGCTTAGGCACTTGGGGAGGCAGTCAATGAAACGCATGAGGCTGGCATGGAGACGAGCGGCATTAGGATTGGGAGCGATAATCGCTCTGGCGCGCGGCAGCGCTGCCGAGCTTGACCCGGCAGCGGTCGCGTATACGCTGCCGACTCAAATTCATTGGGTGGTTGGTCAGGGCGGTGCCTTGCATGCGTTGCTTGTCGGTGATCCAGAGAAACCAGGCCTCTACATAGAGCTCGTGAAGTGGACGCCCCACCACATGAGCCATCCGCACTTTCATCCTCACGATCGCTATATCACGGTGCTTTCCGGGACTTGGTGGGTCGGAACGGGGAAGAACTTCGATGTCGATAGCACCGTACCGATGCCCGCTGGGACATTCGTGGTGCATTACGGCGGCCAAATCCATTTCGATGGGGCGAAGGATACCGATGCGGTGCTAGAGATCGTCGGCGAGGGGCCAGCGACCGCGACATCCGCTGAACAGTGATTACACTGAAGGGTCAGTCATCCTGAACGAACTAAATGTTTTCCGCCCGCTTGCAATTTGATTACTGTTACGAACGATGCGGTAACTCGGAGCTATCAAAATAGCTTAAGACCGCGCAAGCGACTGGCCAGATACCGCATTGAAGATTAAGGGTAGCTTGCAATGAAACGCCTTGGATCGCTAACAGCGTTACTCTTACTGAGCAGCAGCTTGGCGCAGCGCGCGCTCGCGCAAGCGAGTGCGCCGTTAACACAGCACAATATCTCACTCAATATGGCTCTAGAGTTGGCGCAAGGAGCGCTTGCTACTTGTAAGCGCGATGGCTTCGACGTCAGCGTCGTGGTAATTGATCGGGCCGGGCAGCTGGTCGTCGTATTGAAAAGCGAAAGCGCCGGCCTGCACAACGTTGAACTAGCGCGGCGAAAGGCCTATACGGCGCGGACGTTTCGCAAGACCTCTTTAGAATGGTCGCAGTCGTTAGTCGCTCATCCAGAGTTGGCCGGCCAGAAAGGCCTCGCGGACGTGATCGCGTTGGGCGGTGGGGTGCCAATTATGCTGGGGGAGGAACCTATCGGCGCCATCGGGGTGAGCGGGACTACCTCGCAGGAAGCCGACGAGGCTTGCGCGAAGGCTGCTGTTACCGGAATTAGCAAGTCTATGCATGTTCAGTAGGAGGCAGCCACTTTGGAGGCCATTCTAGGGGCTCTTCCCCATTCGCAAAGCCTGGGACGAGGCTGCTGCGTCTGATCGCCACGTCGAGCAAGGCTGGCGCAGCGCCACGACGGTATTCGAGCGTTTCGGTTCAGATGCGCGAGGGGAAGGCATTTCCTGGAGAGTGGGCATCCGACGCCCGCCGGCGCGTGAGCGCTGCGGGTTTCCGGATGCCCCTCGCCGAACCGGCGTGCGCCTTTCGATACGCACCGGGCTCTCCCTCGATGTTCACGCATAGGCGGGACCGGGATCAGCACCCACGGGGTAGCGTCGAACACGGATCGCGGCGAGCGGCACGGGAGCCGTGTCGCCGTCGCGCCAGTGCAGGGCACGTTGCCGTGGTCGGTGGTAGCCGTACTGCTTGGCCAGATCACGCATCCGCGTGGTGGGGTGCTTCTTACGGAGCCATCGCAGGATGGTCCACCAGACATAGTTGTCCAGGCGGCAAAGACGCGCTTTGCACCCCAGGCATGTCGGTAGAAGTTCCCCCAGCCACGCAGAACGGGATTGAGCAGCTGCAGCCGGTTCTCCAGGGTCTCGGTGATCGTGCTGCGATCAAAGATCAGAGCAATGCGCCGGCGCAGGCGATTGGAGCGATCCATCGGGATCACCAGCCGGGGCACGAGCCGCCGATAGGTCGGATGAGCTCGTACCCGTAAGTAATGGCCGAGGAAGCGCATCGTGCTCGTCACGGCGGTGACGAGCGTCTTTTCCGGGGACAATGTGAGTCCCAGTTGGGACTCCAGCACGGCCCCCAGATTGGACTTCTCCTGCTCAGCGGTTGCCCGAGTTTTCTCGCAGTCAGGATCCGCCGAGGCCACCTGGATGATGAAGTCATCGGCATAGCGGATGGGCATGAAGACGGTGCGTCCGTGCCGCTCGTCGCCGGCGCGATTCGTACACGCTCGCTGGGCGATCGCTTTCGGGTCAGTGAGCGGCTGCACTGGTCGCCCGCGTTTGCCGCTTGCCGGCAGACCCGCGCGCGGCCAGACATGCCGCTCGTACCGTTCATCGATCAGACTCAGCGCGACATTGGCGAGCAGGGGAGAGAGTATCCCGCCCTGCGGGGTGCCGCTGTCGCTGCGTAAGAACTGCGATTCGGACAAGACACCGGACTTCAAGAACGCCACGATCAACCGATTGCGCTTGCCGTCGCCGATGCGACGACGAACTCGCTCCATCAACGCATGATGGTCGATGTGATCGAAGCAGCCCTTGATATCCCCTTCAATGGCCCACTGGTAGGGGAGCCGATCAGGCTTCCCCCAACGCCTCGTTCCGCGCAGGATGAGCAGGTCCTTCAGCTGCGCCAGCGCTCCCCGCACGGATCGGCCGGGCCGGAAGCCGTACGAGACCGGATAGAACCCGGCCTCGAAGATCGGCTCCAGCACCTGCTTCATCGCCGGCTGTATAACCCGGTCTTTCACGGTGGGAATACCCAACGGCCGAAAGGCCTTGAGGTTACCGGCTTTGGGGATGAGTACTCGGCGCACCGGACTCGGGTGAAACAACCCGCTCCGAAGTTCATGACGAACCGCGACGAGAAAACTCTCAACCCCTTGGCTGACGATTGTCCGCACCGTGATCCGATCTATCCCCGCTGTGCGCGCCCCGCGATTGCGTTGCACGCGTGAGAAGGCGATTCGAAGATCGCGCGGATCGGTGACGAGTCCCCACAGCTCCTCGAAGCAATAGTCCGGATTGTCTCGACTTCGCGCGTACAGCTTGCCTTGCACGCTCTGGAGCCAAAGATGATCCTCTTCGGTCGCGATATACATCGCTTACCCCAGCGACAGAGCCGCCGTACTCATCGACTGCCTCCCTTCGCCCTGTACGCGGCTTTCCCGCGCTCCGACTACTACGAAGGCTCCGCCCCTGCCTTGAGACAGCGCCGGGCTTGGCGGCTTGCCGGCTGTTTCAGCGCCGGCGCTCGAGCGCAGGTTCCCGTGTTCCCGAGGAGAACCCCGGATGTGGTAGGTGCTCAGCTTTACCCCTGGCAGCTCTGGCCGCATCCGATTCAGGCTATGGACGCGGCGCAATCGAGTGACCGATCGCGCGAGATCATTCGAAGGGGACGACCCGCTCACACTGCAAGCTCCGCTGCCGAACAGCGGTTTATTATCCGTACAGAGGCTTCCGACGCTGAGTTCAACATACGTGTCAATCAACACGCCCGTTTCACCGTGACATCTGTGGTAGCCTTTCCGAGAGAGTTTCGCACTATCTTTCCAGGCATTTCACGCCGCTCGGCTGTTGCAGCTCGTTGTTCCAACCTCAACGAGGTTCGCGGCGCCCTTACTGACTCGGCCTGACCCGAGCCGTGAGAAGTCCTTAGCTTCCCGGTCCTCCTCGCGCCTCACGGCGCACACTTCGTGTAATAGCCAATTTGTCGAGTCGGCTGACCGATCGTATCGCTACCTGCCAGCACTCCTGAAGTGAGTCTGCCGCAAGCGGTCGTCCAGATGAACAGGGATACTTGCCTAGTGCCGGCAGCGCGATCGCGACGCGCTTGTCGACATCGCGTATACACCATGCGGCGCGAGGCGCCGCTGAGTGTCGCATCGATTAGCTTTCCGTTGCGCGATTGCTTCTGACTCGGAATCGCGACTTCTACCGGGAGCGCGTTACTGCCTGCGAGAGCGGCCATCGTAGCCACGCAATTTCGCCGAAGTATCACCCGTGTGACCAAGCACTTGCCTCGGAGCTGCCAATCGGGCAGATCACGGCCATCATGCGGCAATCTGGGGCACAGAGTGCTCGCGCTAAAGCGGTCATCCGATATCATCCCGAAAAAGTCCGAGGCTTGGAAAATTCCTGAAATGTCGAGCTATAGCCGTTAGAGCGGGACATCAGGGCTATTCGCTGCCTAGGGTCGATAGCGAAGCGCTTCGAGTAATAGAGCAAAGGCTGCGGAGGTTTGTCGCCGGCTCGGGTAGTAAAGGTGATAGCCAGCATCTGGAGAGCACCAGTCTTCCAGAACACGTTTCAGGCGTCGTTGCGCCAGGTATTGTTGAACAAAATCCTCAGGCAGATACGCAAGACCAAAGCCTGCTAGGGCAGCATTGAGCATCTGCGGTGAGCCGTTAAAGGTGAGCTGTCCTTCGACTCGAACCCTCAATTGGCGCTGTCCCTTTTCAAATTCCCAGGCATACAGGCCGCCTTGCGTCGGTAGCCGCAGGTTGATGCAACTATGATGCACCAGGTCCTGCGGCTTCTTCGGCTCAGACCGACCTTTGAAATACGACGGGGCGCCCACCACCGCCATACTGATATCGGGCCCAATGCGGACAGCAATCATGTCCTTCGCCACTTGCTCTCCGGCGCGCACACCAGCGTCAAAGCGCTGGGCCACAATGTCCGTCAAGCCATAATCAGTAATGAGCTCGACCTTAATGTCAGGGTATTTTTGTAGGAAAGGTATCAATCGCGGCCACAGGATCGTGTCCGTTGCGTAGTCGGTGGACGTGATACGGATGGTACCGCCGGGCTTTTTGCCCAACTCACGCAAAGAAACAAGTTCGGCTTCCACCTCTTCCAGGTGAGGGCCGACGGTGTTAAGTAAATGCTCACCTGCATCGGTGGGGGAAACACTGCGGGTAGTACGGGTAAGAAGCCTGACTCCGAGGCGCTCCTCCAAGTCGCGAATGAGATGGCTGAGCGATGACTGTGACAGTGACAGCTTTGCCGCCGCCCGCGTGAAACTGCGTTCTCGGGCGACGGTCACGAAGGCCACCAGGTCATTGAGATTGGTTCGATGCATTAATGCGTCTTGGTCATAAGAGCATTCGGATTATACCCCCTAGTGTTGATTCCCCCCGTCCGTAGAGTAGGTCCTGCGGGCCGGCGTTGCGCTCATTGCCGACCCAAGGAGTACCCCATGATCCTCAAGCGAAACGGTTCACAGCCCTCAGTCAAAGGCCCCTCCGAGAATTTCACGGGGAACGTCCGCGTGGATCCTCTCTTCCAGGCGCCCGGATCTACTCAGTTTAGTGGCGCGAGCGTCAGCTTTGAACCCGGCGCACGCTCGGCCTGGCACACGCATCCCTGCGGTCAGACGCTGATCGTTACTTTCGGGCTAGGTTGGACGCAGTGTTGGGGCGAGGCAAAGGAGGAAATCAGACCAGGCGATGTTGTGACCTGTCCGCCCGGAAAGAAGCACTGGCATGGCGCGACGGATACCACCGCGATGACGCATATCGCCATCCAGGAGTCCCGCAACGGCAAGAACGTCGAGTGGCTGGAAAAGGTGACGGATCAGCAATATCGCTCGGCAATTCGGCGTGACCGTAGCCAATGAAACGTCTTCACTTGAATAGTTGGTGCGTTAGACATGAAAAGGTTTGTGGCTAACGCGATTCTTGTCAGCGTCGTAGCTAGCTGTCTGACCAGGGTATCTAAGTAGCCGGCAACGCAGCAACTGCTCGAGCAGATGTCGGGCATGGACAATGAGGAGTCTTTCATGAACATATCTTTCGAAGACAAGGTGGCCCTGGTGACCGGTGCCGGATCAGGCCTCGGACTTGCGACGGCGCGGGCCTTCGCTCAAGCCGGTGCCTCGGTGGTGCTGGCAGATGTAAACGAGAAATCAGTCCGGTCCGCGGCCGAGAAACTCTCGGCTCAAGGGCATAGAGCCTTGGCGGTTCGATGCGACGTCTCTGATGATGCCCAAGTCGAGGCCATGGTCCGACAGACGCTCATTAGTTTCGGCCGGCTCGATGCGGCCTACAACAATGCCGGCATTCAAAACGTCCTCGCTCAGACCGCCGATACGACGCGCGAGGATTACGACCGCGTCATGGGCATTAATCTGCGTGGCGTGTGGAGCTGCATGAAGGTCGAACTCCAGCAAATGCGCAAACAAGGCAGTGGCTCCATCGTCAATTGCTCCTCGCTTGGTGGTCTCGTGGGAGGCGCGGGACGCGGCATTTATCATGCCGCAAAGCACGGTGTCATTGGCTTCACGAAGAGTGCGGCGCTCGAATACGCGGCGAAGGGCATTCGCATCAATGCGGTCTGTCCTGGACTCATCCAAACCCCGATGTCTGATCAAATGGTCGCAGCCGGGCAAGGAGACGCCCTGAAGGCGATGGAAAAGAGCATCCCAATGGCTCGCGTTGGCCGTCCGGAAGAAATAGCGGACGCCGTACTGTGGCTCTGCAGCGATGCGGCCAGCTATGTCACGGGTCAGTCCATCTCGGTGGACGGCGGCTTCATTATGCGTTGAGAGAAGTAGAGGAGAAAATCATCCGCGGAGGAGTGCTACACGGTCCGAGGGTCGCTTCGAGGTCGAGAAACAGCGGCTATCCATGTCAACGGATGCCATTATCAGGATTTCGGCGACCTGGGTGTGCGGATCCGACTTATGGCCCTATCGAGGCTTCAGCCCTTGAGAAGGGCCGGGTGCATCCCTTACTCAGCGCGGAGTGCCTCCAGCATCGGGTTTCATCATTCGAGAGGGTAAAGGTATGGCTTCGATGACACAATACCCGAAGGCGGAGCGCGCCGGGAGCATTGCGATCGCCTTCTCCGCGATCGTCGTTGCGCTCGGTTCGATGTTACCGGCATTTGGCGCGCCGACGCTCGGAACCACCGCGGGTTCGCCAATCTCGTGTAGCAGGCTCACCTCGCTCAAGGCACCGGGGTTCGACATGGCCGTCAGGCAAGCCGCGGCAGTTCCGGCAGGTCCCGTGCCGGCATTGCCTTTCGGTCCGATGTTCAAGGGCACGCTGCCCGCGTACTGCCGCGTGGAGGGTGTCATCGACGAACGTGTGGGACACGACGGTAAGCCATATGCGATCGGTTTTGCCGTTGCGATGCCGGAGAACTGGAACGGTCGCTTCCTGATGCAAGGGGGCGGTGGACTCGATGGCACTGTTGCCCCGCCGCTCGGCAGCGTCGCCGCAGGAGATGCGCCCGCACTGGCGCGCGGCTTTGCAGTCGTCACCACGGACAGCGGGCATACAGGGGCGGTGTTTGACCCCAGCTTCTTTGCGGACCAAGAAGCAACACTTAATTTTCTGTATCTGGCCGTCGGCAAGGTGGCGCAGGTCGGCAAGCAGATCGTTGCGGCTCACTACGGTCGCAGCGCCGCGCACTCGTACTTCATGGGCTGCTCTACGGGTGGCCGCGAAGCCATGCTGATGTCGCAGCGCTATCCGCGCTACTTTGACGGCATCGTGGCCGGCGCGCCCGCCATGCGCACCAGCTTCTCGCACATCGGGGATGAGTGGGTCACGATTGCCCTCAACCAGGTAGCTCCAAAGGATGAGCAGGGCAGGCCCCAGTCCTCGCTCGCCCTGTCCGAGAGCGACAAGAAACTCGTCATCGATTCGCTGCTCAAAGCATGCGATGCCAACGATGGCGCGGCGGACGGCATGATCTCCGATCCGGCTGCGTGTCGCTTCGATCCTGCGAGCATGGTCTGCAAAGGTCCAAAGACCGACTCGTGCCTCACCGTTGAGCAGGCCGCCGCATTGAAAAAGGGCTTTGGCGGTCCGAAGGATTCTCGTGGCAATCAGGTGTATCCCGGCTTCTGGTTCGACACCGGTATCACCGCCACGCGGCCCATTCCGGGTCTGTTGCATCCGGGACCGAGCCCGCTCGGCGACGCGACGTTCGCGACGCACATGGATGTCGACCAAGAGGCAAGCGTCGCAGCGAATCCGATAGCAGCGGCCGGCGACACGGCGGATTGGACCCAACTCGGCTCATTCGTCGACCACGGAGGCAAGCTCATCTTCTTCCACGGTGTGAGCGACCCGTGGTTTTCCGCGCAGGACACCGTGCGGTACTACGAGCAGCTTACCGCGGACAACGGCGGTGCCGAGGCGGTAGCGAAATGGAGCCGCCTGTTCCTCGTGCCGGGGATGGGACACTGCGGCGGTGGCACGGCGGCGCTCGATGAGTTCGACCTGATCGATCCGATCGTGAACTGGGTTGAAAAGGGTGAAGCGCCACAGTCCGTGACCGCGACGGGTAGGGCGTTCCCAGGCCGCAGCCGGCCGCTGTGCCCTTACCCGCAGCACGCGCACTACCAGGGCAGTGGCGACATCGAGAGCGCGCGCAACTTCGAGTGCCGAGGGCCATCGTAGGACATTGAGTCAGCGAAGCCGAACTTCACGCCCGCTTCCGCGGATTCCTGACTGTTGAACTCAGTGCGACCAAGCTCTGAACTCAATTAGCGATTTGCCGTAGAAATCGCCTGCGCGGAAAAGGGCTCCATAATCAATCCGCAACGCAAGTGAAGTTGCTGGCATCATCGGTGTCACCGGAGCCCTTCCATCGTGCAACCTTACCGTAGGGGCACAGGGGTCGTGTACGCGTCACTTTCCCCGAAACGCTTCGCGAAGCGATGATCTGCTCGGGCGCAATCCCTTCTTCGACCCAGCGCTCAAGTGTGCCGACCTTGTCGAATACATCGGTGCCTTCGCCTCCCGCGCAGTGGCTCATCCCCGGCACCATGAATAGTCGGTAGAAGCCGCTGGTATCTCCCATCTTCGCCTGCACGCTCTTGAAGTAGTTGACACTATTGAGCGGCGAGATGGCGGCGTCGCTCCAGCCATGGTACTGGACGAGTTTACCCCTGCTCGCCTTGAAAGCTCCAAGATCGGCATCGGTGGCGTTGAGGACGCTTGCAAGCTTCCGATCCGTGAAGACCACATCCTTACCGAAGTCAAATGATTGCCATTGCCATTCGGGATTCTCGAAAACGACATATTTAAAGAAAGCATCCTGAATCAGGTGCTGTAGGTTCCTCGCTGGCACATCCGTGCCAACGATCCATAGCGGCCAATCGAGCTCCCCCCCTGGCATGTATCCCGGGAAGACTTGTGCACCCGTATCGGGACTGCGTGCTCCCCCATACACCTTCTCGAGGCCCGCAATCTGGGGTGCCGTCAGGCACTGATCGCTGTCGGCACCATGGCACTGCAGCGCCTTCAGATCTATTGCACAGCGTCTCGGGTCCTCAAGCACGCCATCCTTCACACCGTCGAGCGCATCGCAGGCCTTCAATACCGCGCGATGCACTAATGCCATTTTAGCGGCCGGAACAAAGCTGGCCGGTTCCCGATGTACCGATTGCGAAATCCAGTTGCCGCCCATCTGCAGGTGGGTGAAGAAATTCGCCGGGGCGCCGGCGAGGATGCCGTCGTAATCCTGTGGATAGCGCTGGGCTTCCGACAAGCCTTGGTGGCCGCCCTCCGAACAGCCGTTCCAGTAACTATGCCGCGCCGGCGCCCCATAGAATGCCCGCAGAATGGCTTTTGCCTGCATGGTCATCTCATGCACCGCGCGGTGGCCGAAATCGATCACCTTCTCCGGATGTCCCAGCGCCCACTCAGCGGTAGCGAACGTGCCGGTGTGGCCGGTATCTGTGCTCGCGGTGACATACCCATGGGCCAAAGCCTCGCCCAACGCCCCATAGCTGATCCCCCCACCGAGACCGCCGTTGCCAACGCCTTGCAGCTTGCCATTCCAGTGAGCGGCCGGCAGCCAGACCTCAAAGCGGATCTCCGAGTCGGCTGATGCCCGGCTGGTTGCGCTGACCCGGCAGAAGGCCGGCAGCGCGCCAAAGGAGGGTGGTGGCATCCCGGGCGGAGCCGGGATGGGCGCGGAGAATGCGCCTGCCGGGACGACGGTTGTCGAGGTGATCGTCGTGTGCGGCAGCAATAGATGCGCGAGCTCCTCGCAGGTCCCCGCATGAGCCCGGCCCGTAGAACCGAGTACAGCTGCAAGCAATGCACAGGCGCCGATCAGCCGGTATTCGCGCCGCCGAGCGCAGTGATTCTGTAATTCGGTTCGGACAAGCTTCATAGTAACTCCAAATTAATGCGCATCATGTGGAACGGTCGGCCGCATCAAAAGGTTTTGGCGACTCTGACACCAAACTGTCGCGGAGCCCCGAGGAAGACGGACGGGCCGTACGTGGCACCCGCGATGTACACCTGATTGAGCAGGTTGGTTCCGTAGAGCTGTGTCATCCAAGTCCCACGCTTGTAGCTCAAGGTCGCATTGAGCAGGCGTCTTGCCGTCATGAAGTCACCGGGAAGCTCCTGGATGGTCTGCCACTGGTGCGAGGTATACGAGTAATCAACGCGTGGCGTGACCTGTCCCCCCACCGCGGGAATGCCATATTCAATCCCACCACTCACGGTGAGCTCGGGCGAATAGGGATTGGGCTTTCCTGCCAGATCCGAGGTGGCCGGGCCGTAGTTAAAGCACGTGGGAGAGGCCGGACATTGTGGTCCGAGGGGGACATTCCCCAATCCCGGCAGCAGATTCGGATTCACATAGATGGTCCGACCGAGCACGGAGTGCACATAGGCGAGGTTCGCATCGATACTGAAGCCTGCGATGCGCGACTGCGCTTGCGCTTCGAAGCCATCGATGGTCGCCTGACCGGCGTTGGTGACACCGCTTACCCCACCCGGTCCGGCGGGCACGATGTAGCTCGCCAGCTGCAGATTCTTGTAGTCCATATAGAATCCGTCGATCTGCGTACGGATGTGTCCGTCAAGTAGCGTCGATTTGAGTCCAAGCTCGTAGTCGTACACAGTCTCGGGTGCAAAGGTGGGGTCGCCTCCTCCATTAACACCGCCGGCTTTGTAGCCCTTGGCCGCATAAACATAGGCGAACTCATCGGCCGTGACAGTCCAATTCAAAGCCACCTTGCCTGTCGTCGCCGAATCATGTTCCCACGTGTATTGGGGCTCAACGATCGGAAATGGTGCCAGCCCGATGAGCGATGTGCTGCCTGTCTCGTGCGCACGCGAAGAGGTGTAGCGCGCCCCCACCTGCAGCTGAAGTCCGGAGACCACATCGATGCTGATCTGTCCGAAGCCGGCGGTCGCGGTCTTGTAGGTGATCGTGTCGGGCTGAATGGTCGAGGGTGCGCCGGGTTGTTCGACCTGCACGGCCACTTCGGCCGGGTCGTAAAAGTAATAGCCACCGAGCACCCACTGTAGACGCTGATTCGTCGGCGACAGCAGATTGAACTCCTGCGACTCGATGCGCTCGTGGACGTTGTTGTTGAATTCGCCCCGCACCACGGTCGTGGAGAAATAGTCATCCACGTACCACACGTGCGCTGAATTGACGCCGGAAAGAGAGTGCAGCGTTATGCCATTGTCAAACTGATAGGCGACCTCCAATGCCTCGCGTGCGGCCCACTCGTCGTACAGCGTATTCGGTATCGAATAGTCCAGCGTGTAGGCAAGAGGCCCCGGTGTGTAATACGGGCTGCTTTCACTGGGCACATGGGCGAGCCCCCCGGTCGTGTTGCGGTTGATGGTCGTCGTCGACTTGACGGTCAATCCGTCGGTAGGCGCCCATAGCAGGCCCAGGCGCAGATTGCGCTGATCCAGGTCCCCGGGGGTCTGAAACGCCTGGTGCGTCTCGCTCTCGTTGGCGGCCGTACCCAGCTGTGTGAAGAAGCTATTGCGGCTTTCATAGTTGTAGGCAATGCGAGCCGCGAAGGTGTCATTTACCGGTAGATTGATGGCACCTTGCGATCCTACATCCTGATAATTGCCGAACTGCACCTGCACCCGGCCTTCGCTGACGCCTAGTTGCGCAGCCTGCGGCACATAAAAGATCGCGCCCCCTGTAGAGGAGGATCCGACAAAAGTACCCTGAGGGCCACGCAGCACCTCCACGTGATCCATGTCGTAGAGCGGCTCGGTCGATAGGATTGGAAACTGAAATAATCCGTCTCGATAGACCGCCACGCCCGCTACGACGACGGGCGAGGTAACACCCAGGCCAATGCCGCGGATATTGACGTTGGAGGTGATACCGGCCTCCGTGACCGACAAGCCCGGATTGGAAAACTGCAAGCTCTCAAGATTCGTGATCTGCTTCGCCTCGAGGTCTTTGCCCTGCAGCACATTCGCGGTAATGGGCGTCGTTTGCAGATTTTCGGTGCGCTTTTGCGCAGTGATAATGACCTCTTCAAGAGAGTCGCCTTCCGAGCCAGCTTGCGCCTGGGAAGGCGCCTGAGCACGCACCGGATGCGCGGCTAGCGTCAACGCAGCTGCAAACAATGCGGTGACTGTGTGCGCCGACACGCGCCTATAGGCGCTGCCAGGCAAATTGACTCCCTGCGCGGCCGCCGCGGCCTCAGCTTGTTGATACATATGGCCCCCATGTTTTTATTGAACCGATGTCCGACAGAGCTCGTGGTCGAGAACTCAAGCCCCCACGTGCAGTGATGGATGTTGCTTATGAGCAGGCCCCCAATCGTTCAGCTCGGCCGAACACTAGAACGAACGATCGTTCGAGTCAATAGGTACCGCTCGACAACGCCAAGTCGAAACGCGCAACGGCTTTTACCGCCGGTTTTGCGGTCGAGTTATGCTGTGCGACTTACCAAGGCTATCGCGGCAGCCAACGCGCGCCGCCAGAGCTCGAACTGGACAGCAATTTGACAGTAGAAAGTGTTGTGGCAGGCCCGAATAGTGCACCGATAAAGAAGCTCGGCACGGCCGAAACGATCCTGGACGCCGCGGAACGCCTGTGCGCGACACACGGCATCGAAGCCGTTTCCATCCGCGACATCGCCGCGGAGGCGGGCGTCAGCATTGCGGTCATCTATCATCATTACAAATCGAAGGCCAATCTGCTGCGCACGATTCTCCGCACGCGCTTCGAAGAAATTAGGAAAGAGCACGAGCAGCTGCTGACTGAGTTGGAGGCGCAGAAGTCCCCGGCGGTGAAGGATGTCGTGCGTACGGTTCTTCAACCGATCAATCAGTGGCGCAGACCGGAGCGACAGGCCGCGCTGCAGTTCTACGCGCTGGCGCTGGTCTGTCCGTTACCCGAATTGAAGGATGCGATTGATGCTGGCGTCCAAGGGCTCCAGCGAGTCGTCGCGCTACTAGAGTGCGCCTTACCAGGCCTTACCCATGAGGACATCTGCTGGCGGTTGCACTTTACGATGAAGATCACGCACCTGAACCAGTGGGACGCGGCGCGGCTGAGAATGATGTCCAAGGGGGACTGCCGTGGCGATGACTCCGTGGAAGCGCTCGCTCGAGGCATTGCGTTCGCCGAAGCTGCTTTCCTCGCGCCGCCGCTCACTTATCCGAGGAAGCCTGCGAATCGGGTCCGGACCAAGAGACGACGGCAACCGAAGGAGCGGTGAAGCTACGAAGTCGCAGCGTGGTTCATTGGTATCCCTGGGCCAGGCACGCTAGTGACGGTGCCCCGGGCGGAAGTCATCATCACCGTTATTGATCTCGGCCAAACCCGTGTTCGGCCATGATCTCCACCGATTTGAGACATAAACTAGTGCGCATAATAGCCATTGAGGCAAATCGTTCCTGCCGTGCTTCGCACAATAGATGGTGTGCTAATTACGACCCGTCGGCAAACGGCTTGGAGGGTGGAATGTCGTCGCCGACCACTGCTGCTCAAAGGCGCCGGTCACGAATGTCCGATCCTAGGTAACTCGGCCACGAACAAGAACGCCGCGCCAGACTATCGCGCGCTCAGTTCGAAGCGTCGAACCCGTGCCGACAGCCAGCCTCTAGATGGATGGCTCCATTTGCCAGGACCGACTCCGAATTGATGTCGGATGTTGGTCGCGGCAAACTGGGTAAGGGGCTTCCGACACCCAGGTGGCGTCAGATGCCCGCAAACCACGCATATCCGCCTTCAGGAGACGCCGAACCCAAACCCTTGCCGAATTTCCGCAGGTCGTCCGTAACCGCGAGGCGGGTAATAAACTTAACGCTCTTGTATCCAAGTTGCCGGGGAACCCGCATGCGTAACGGCCCCCCGTTCCCTACGGGAAGGTCTCCACCATTCATTCCATAGGCCAGATACGTCTGCGGGTGCAATGCGTCACCCATATCGATGCTGTCCCACCACTCGGGATCAATTGAGAAGTAGACGACGTACTTGGCTTGCCGCTTAATTCCGGCTACCTCAAGTACATGCGCGAGTGGCACACCGGTCCACTCGGCTACGTACGACCAGCCCTCTTCGCACGCCAACTGCGTGATCTGGCTGCGCGATGGGTAGCTCTTCAGCTGCTCCAGCGAGAACATCCCGGGCCGATCTACCATCCCGTCGACGGTGAGCCGCCAGTCCGCGAAGCCGCCTGCCTGGAGTTTCTTGAACGCGTCACTCAGCGGCGGTATCTCATTTGCGAGTGGCTTCGTCGAGATCTCACTTCGCGAGAATTCACGCGCCATCGAGTGATTTGTCAGCAGCCGGTAGGAAGCATAATTCAGCGTTTCACCGGCGCCCCAGATTCCACCATGGTCAGGCGGGATCAGTCCGTAGTTCTTCGCCAGGCCCGCAGCCACACCCAGGCCTGCAAAACCCGTTGCGGCAGCGAGTCCGGCTTTGATCAGTCTGCGTCGCGAGAGATCGGTCATGCGTCCTCCAGAGGTCCCTCAATCCGGCCTGTGATCATGCTGCGCGTGCGGCTGCGGAATCCAGCAAACCAAACCATCCCAACGTGGACCAGGAGAAACAACAGCAGCGACATGGCGACGAAAAAATGAATGGTGCGCGCTGACTGTCGTCCGCCCAGCAAGGTGACGCTTGCGGGAAACGCCGAAGTGAATGCCGGAGACATCGCCAGCCCCGTCCAGATGACCAAGGGAAACAATGCGAAGATCACGAACAGGTAAGTGAGCCGTTGCAGCACGTTATAAGACGAGGCCTCAGCCGCACTCGGCCGCTCGAAGCGCAAGTGACTCGCAATTGTCCTCCAGAGCGCCCGCCACGAAGCATCTTCTCCGCTCGGGAGCAGATCCTTGCGAAAATGTCCCGATACGAAGCCCGCAGCTACGTAGACCAAGCCGGTCAACACCACAAGCCACGCCGACTGAAAATGCAGATACCGGCTCCACCCGTTCTGATCCGGCAAGACATACCCGTACCCGGTCGGCACCAACGATCTCGACGACGGAATCGGCAGCTTGAACAACACAGGCGTCAACACATTCCCGTTTTCGCCCCAATAGAAGCGCGGATGGGAAATCACAATCTCAATCCCGCTGAGAAGCAGAGCCAGAAAAGACAGGGCGATGATCCAATGCGTGGCGCGGACCAGAGCGGTGTGACGCGGAGGTTGCGCAGTGGACGGAGAGTGGGGAGCGGGTACCGGCACCAGTTCCTCGGGCGCTGACTGCATCACTCCCATCTGAATAACCCTCCCGGCGGGCTTCAAAGCGCTGCTCGAATATAGCCGGATGTTAACACGCTGCGCCGCCCGGGAGATCGATAGCTCGCCGCTCCGATAATAGAGGGTCGCCTAACTCTCGTGCAAAGAGTCCCGGTTTCTCCGCTGCAGTACGGAATTGGCCGCGTAGCATCCGGAACGAATCACCCGCCCGACAAAAGATTGATGTCAGTTCGCGAGCAGTCCACCGCCTGAACGTGGAATCTAACGATCCCCCCTGATTGGCATCGCACCCTGCCAGTGCTGGCCCCACCGTCAGGGGAGCCGCAATCGAGCGGCAAACGCTTCACTCTCGAAGAGTTTGAACAATAGCTTGCGAAGTTGATGCTGTTCGTTCGAAGTAAGCGCACCCACAAACCCCTTTTCCGCGTCTAGCGCAACTGGCAGATACTCTTCCATAAATCGAAAGCCGGATTCGCTAAGCTTAATTGGCACAGCCCTGCCCGCTCGTTGCTTTGGCAACCGAACGATGTAGCCTTTGTTCTCAAGGCCGGCGATGACTCGCGATAACGTTGATAAATCGAAATTCGCAATTTGCGCGAGTTCATTGAGCTGCATTTCCTCAAAGCATGAGAGCGTCGCTAGTACGCGCCACCCCGTGTACCCGAGGGGACCGCGGGCTAACTCGCTCGAAAAGATTGCGAGCCATCGACCGCCGAGATGATTTATGAGGAAGGGAAGAAAACGCCGGAGGTCCAGGCGAGGTCCGCGCTTCGTAGCCGAACGTCTCGACCGATTCAGTATTCCTGCCGTCTTGGCCCGATCGTTCTGTACTACACGCACCGTCCGCATCTCCTTAGGTACTCCGCGCCCGACTAACGGTAGCTTGTCCAGCGAAGTAGCTACTATAACCTCGGCGCATCGAGCGTAGGAAGTAGCTCGCGGGCCCCATACCCTGGCCTCCAGGCTCCACGATTGAAAATATGCAATACCGTCAGCCATTCAGACGCCCAATTTCGGAGCGAGTCGTCCTACTGGAATGGCCACGGACTAGGCACGGGGCGTTTAGGAAATCCGCTGGAGGGAACACTTCGAAGGAAAAACATGGATTTTGATGCCGAAGGCCTGCGCGAACGCGACCTTGCGCGTCGAGTGGCCGGTCGCACACGATGACACACTGCATGACCAGTCCACTTTACGGGAATCTGCAAGTTGCATTTGCAACACACGCTCGCGAATGGTAACTTGTGAATCAACTGGGGGAGGGGGAATGTTATCGAGCTCAACGAGTAATCTCCCGATATACCGCCGAGCGGTCGATTGGGACGCATTCGACAAAGAATATGCCCCACCCGACGTCTTCGCGGCCGGTCTGTATCGTGCGTCGAGGGACGAAATTGAATCCGTCCAAGAGCGGCGTTTCTTGGAATTGATGAAGGCGGTTTGGGCCAATCCGTTTTACAGCCGCCGATTCAAGGAGCGTGGAGTCGAGGCAGGTGACATACGACGGCTATCGGACATATCTAAGCTCCCAATCTACAACACTGAGGATATCAAGGACGATCAAGAGCGCAATCCACCGTTCGGGGATATGGCCGGATTCGCGACGCTTGGTGATCTACTAAAGAGAGCGCCAGCCAAATTGCAGACCTCTGGCGGCACCACCGGCAAGCCGAGGATAGCTATTCACGGGCCCATTGAATGGGAAATGCACGCCCTCTCTACGGCGCGCGGCCTGTACGGTCAGGGTGGCAGGCCAGGGGACATCATGCAGATACCCTCGACCTGTTCGCTTGCGACTTTGGGATGGGGATACTACACCGCCTGTCAATATTACTTGGGCATATTGCCGCTGACGACTGGGAGCGGCTTGGTCACGCCGACGCGCCGACAGTTGGAGATAGCCTTTTCTGTCGGTACTAACATCTGGCTATCATTCCCAGAGTATCTAGTCCGGTTGGCCCAGAGCGCGAAAGCAGAGCTTGGCCGGGACGTGCGAGAACTTCGCACCAAGTTCATTGCAAGCTTTCTGGGCGCAGACCTTGAAGGCTCGCTTCGCCGCGAGCTCGAGAATCTGTGGGGATGCCCCGTTTACGATAACTACGGAACCAACGAGTTAGGCTGTGGAGCATTTGAGTGCCAGGGCAAGGCGGGGCTGCATTTCATGGAAGATCTGCATTATTTCGAGGTGCTCGATGTTGACACAAACCAACCGGTGGCACCGGGTGAGACCGGCAACCTGGTGGTGACGACATTTCATCGGCGCGTGCAACCCGTGGTGCGCTTCAACCTCCGCGACCTCGGCCGTGTGATAGCAACGGATCGCTGCAGCTGCGGCAGCAACTTCAGACGCATGGATCATCTGCTAGGCCGCAGCGACAACATGGTGCGCATGAAGGGCGTCAACATCTATCCCATGTCATGTCTGCCAGCCATTCGGAGTGACGGCAGGACGACGGGCGAGTGGATATGTGAAGTGTTTGAACACGTGATCGAAGGAATTCCCAAGGAGCATATGATCGTCCACGTGGAGGTGCGAAAAGATGCGACCAGCCGCAATGGACTTCTCGATCATTTGAAATCGCGCCTCAAGACAGACCTCGGCGCCGCTGTCGATGTCAAATTGGTGGAGGAGGGGTCGCTTGCCAGCAGTGCAAATCTAGGTGAAGGCAAAGCTAGTCGCCTCATCGATCGTCGACCAAACGTCAAACGTAAATGAACTACTGAGAGAACTTAGAATGAGTGATCGCTACGCAAAATATCAGCGTCTTACCTTCGATCGTCCGAGTCCCAAGCTTCTAGAGATCATCTTTAACGGCGTCGGCCGGGGCAACGCGTGCGACAGCCGTGGTCATCTAGAAATGTCCGAGATTTGGAACGACGTTGCCGAGGACCCTGAGATCAATGCAGCCATTGTACGTGGACCCGGAGATACATTCTGCTCCGGTGGGCATATGGACTTGGTGGAGAATCTTGGCGAGGACTTCAACCAGACGCTTCAGGGATATACCGAAGCCCGGGGCATCGTCTACAACATGCTTAACTGCAATAAGCCGATTGTATCCGCGATTCGCGGAGCAGCCGCCGGCGCAGGCCTGGCAATGGCGCTGCTGGCGGATATCACGGTGGCCAGCAAGACAGCCCGCATCAACGATGCCCACTGCAAGCTCGGTATGCCGGCAGGCGATCATGCAGTCATCATCTGGCCGCTGCTTTGTGGCTTGGCCAAAGCGAAGTATCACCTGTTCCTGAATGACACTATGAGCGGTGAGGAGGCAGAGCGCATCGGCTTAGTTTCGATTTGCGTAGAAGACTCGCAAACTTACGACAAGGCGCGCGAAATTGGGGTGCGATTGGCGGGTAGCGCGCAAACAGCCATTCGTTGGTCGAAGTATGCCCTCAACAACTGGCTACGTATGGCGGGGCCCGCCTTCGACATCTCGCTCCTCATGTCTTCGATTGCGTTTTACGGCCCTGACGTAAAGGAAGGGGTGGCCGCGTTGCGCGAGAAGCGCAAGCCCTCCTTTTCAGCGCAATCGCCCCTCTAAATGGGAGGGGCGACCATGAGCTTGAAGGGTCCGAACCTATTTGATCTTTCCGGTCGGGTTGCATTGGTACCCGGCGCGAGTGGTGGCATAGGTAGTGCGGTTGCGCAAATGCTCGCCGAATGTGGAGCGGATGTCGTACTGGGTTTTGGCAGCAATCGAACGCGTGCGGTGGAAGTGGAGACTGCGGCGGCTGCGATGGGTCGTCGAGTCCGACTCGATCAGATCGATACGAGCAGCTTCGATGCTGTGACTGCTTGGGTACAGAATGTCATTGGAGAATTCGGCCGCATCGACATCGTGGCCAATTGCGTTGGATCGCATGGGCATTTCCAGCCATTTATCGAGCAAATGCCCGCGCAGTGGACCGAGTTTACCGCGCAACATTTTCTGTCGGGCGTGAATTTGGCACATGCAGTGCTCAGCCACATGGTACAGCGCAGGTCCGGACGCATCATTTATTTAAGCAGCGATGGAGCCAAGACGGGTCAGGCCGGGGCGGCCGTATCGAATGGAGGAAACGCTGCGATAATCGGCTTTGCGAAGAGCTTGGCACGCGAAATTTCCCGACACGGGGTTACTGTAAACGCCGTGTGTCCCGGTCCAACGCGAACACCTGTGCTGGAGCAAATGATCTCCGGCGGAGACGTAGGTGCGAAACTGGCCGAGGGTGCGGCAAAAGCGATACCCATGAAGCGGGTGGGCGAACCGCATGAGGTCGCCGCGGCATTCGCGTTTCTGGCTTCCGATGCAGCGTCGTTTATCACCGGTCAGGCGCTGAGCGTGAGCGGTGGTTTGACTATGTACTGAGACGCGAGATTCAGGGTTGCGAGCCATAACTCAGAGATGATGGGCCGCTAAGGGTGGGTATGGCGGCGGAATGGGCTGGTCCAGATTTGTCGTGCCCTTGATTGTCGGGCGCTAGGCTGGGAGCGGGCATTGATCAAGTTGGCGTGGGAATAGCCATTTCAGCCACGCGCTGCATTGCCTGCGGGAGGCCTCACGCCTCCTAGCCAATCCTTCGCGTAATGGAAATTCATGGATGTCGAAATTCCAACACTTCACTAAGCGGTCCATTCTCATCGTTACGTTTTGCTGCGTAGCGGGTCTGGGCGAGGGCTACGACACTCAGACACCTGGGGTGACGCTGCCGCTCATAGGCCAGCTTTTCCATCTGACGGGTGGTTCTGTTGGGCTGCTTCAAGGTCTGGTCGCCCCACGCAGTTTGTACCTGAGCATGAGCACTGTGGGTCTGTTTTTCGGGGCGCTCTTGGGGGGGCGACTCGCGGACCTAGCCGGACGCAAGTGGGTAGCGGTGATTTCGGTCGTTATGTTTGCCGTTCTCTCTGGTCTGACCGCCCTGGCCTTATCGAGAGATGCTCTGTTGTGGTTGCGATTCGGAACGGGCTTGGGTTTGGGGGGCGCCTTGCCTGCTTTGATGACAATTTGCGCTGAGGCGGCACCGCGTAGTCGTAGAACCACGGTGATCGGACTGCTATATGCGAGTCTGCCGGTGGGCGGGGCTTTGGCGAGTCTGGTCAGCTTCTACACTTCCAATGGAGCGGGCTGGCAGAGGATCTATGTGGTGGGAGCGTTGTTGCCGCTGCTCGCGATACCTGGATTAATTGTATGCGCCGAGGGAGTGCCGCGCACAAGTGAAATCATCAGCGGTCATAAGCCGTCCGTGTCCTCGGCACTGTTTGGAGATGGCCGTACTTTCACGACGGTGGGCGTCTGGTTGTGCTTCCTCTGCGCTCTCATCGTCTCGTATCTACTGCTGAGCTGGTTGCCCACCCTGCTCATTGCTCGAGGGCTGTCCAAGCCTGAAGCTTCGTTAGTACAGCTTTGCTACAACCTGGCGGGGGGCGTCGGTAGCATCGTCGCCGGCATCAGCACTGATATACATCGATACAGCCGAACCATTGTGGGAACCTTTTTTAGCGCTATTTCCGCATTGGCGCTCCTGGCATTCGTTCCTGTGTCGTTCTTTGGCACTGTCGCGCTTGCGTCACTCGTGGGGGCTACCGTTTTAGGCAGTCAGGGGATCATCTATTCGCTCGGTCCCGCGATCTACCCGCAGCAGATGCGCGGTACGGGTGTGGGATTTGCAGTCGCGGCAGGGCGCCTTGGAGCGATGTCTGGTCCCCTGTTGGCCGGCGCAATGCTCGGGGCGGGACTGTCCGCGAGCCAAATTCTCGCGGTTCTCATACCGATTATGCTCATTGAGGGTACGGCGGCGTGGTACGTCAGTGATGCGGGTATACCTCCGGCGCCGCCCGCTCTTAAGTCGGCCGTGTGCTGAACACTAGTCCGATCTGATCTCCCCAAAAACTGAGCTGATGCAGCTTGTAAGCAAGCAAAGTCAGATTCAGAGAAGTCTTGAGGCATGAAACGAATGCGGAACTCTCGAATCAACAAGTCGGCTCTGATTGTCATCGCGTTCTTGGTCTTGGCTGCAGGCGCCTGGACGTTTTTTTACCGCGCCAGTTTGTTTGTTGGGCTTTCGTCGCATGTCAACAATTTCCGCGCGCTAGATCTACCGGCCGGAACGCTAGTGCTCGAAAGGGCAGCGGAAACAGCGCCACCGCTGCGACACTCCCCGGTTGCGACCACCGCCGCCGCGGATTGGCCGTCGTTCAATCGATCTCTGACATCCGAGCGTTTCGCCCCACTTGCGCTAATAAACCGTGAAAACGTCCGCAGGCTGCGAGTCCGCTGCATTTACGATAGCGGAGATATCACCAGCTTTGAAGCCGGGCCGCTGGTCATAGGCGATATGATGGTCGCGACTACAGAAAACGATATATTTGCGATCGACCCGGAGACCTGCAAGCAGATCTGGCGTACACACGAAGATTATAAGGGTGTAAATCCATTGCGAGTAAATCGCGGTGCCGCCTATCTGGACGGACGGCTTTTTCGTGGCACTCAGGACGGTCGTGTGCTGGCCTATGATGCTCGGAGTGGCCAGCGATTATGGGAAAGATTCATCGGAGATCCAGCGATCGGCGAAACAACGCCTGCCGCGCCGATAGCCTGGAACGGGCTCGTGTTCATTGGCACGGCCGGTGGAGACTACAAGGGCATCAAAGGCCGAATGTATGCGCTTGACGCCCAGACCGGTGAGATCAGGTGGGAGTTCTTCCTTGTGCCGCGGGCCCCAGGTGAAAAGATACACAGCCCGCTGGGCAAGTCTCCATTGGATGGATCGACCCGAAGCAACTCTGTGAGCATACCTGTCAGCGGTGGCGGAACATGGACCTCCTTTAGCCTCGATCCAGAGACACGCCGCCTTTACGTACCCGGCGGCAATCCAGGGCCTGACTTTGCGGTTAGACCGCGCGGCGGTGATGATCTTTACACTGGATCGCTTGTCGTCCTCGATGCAATTACAGGGGATTACATTCATCACTATCAGCTCGTGCCCAAGGACTTCCATGACTGGGACGTCTCGGGCGCCCCGACCTTAGCGCACACGCAAAGCGGACGATCAATCGTGGCGATCGCCCCAAAGAACGGCATGCTTTACAGCTTCGATCGAGCTACGAATCAGCTCCTCTTTGAAACGCGGATCAATCGTGCGATCAATGTGGACGTGCCTCTTGCTGTTGGCGACGCTGTCCGCTTCTGTCCGGGAACGGCAGGGGGAGCAGAATGGAACGGTCCCGCCTACGACCCAGTCAACGACCTGATCTATGTTGGGGAGGTTGACTGGTGTACAACCGTTGAGGTCGACGACGAAGAAACATTGCGATCGGCGCCTATTGGGGCGCCTTGGTTTGGTCATCGGACTAAGAACCCGTTCGACATTGCTGGTAAATTCGACGACCCGCTTAACTGGGGTGGCTGGCTCTACGCCGTGGATGCCGAAACGGGCAAGTGGCGGTGGCGCGATCGATCCAACTACCCAGTGCAGAGCGGCGTCACGCCTACAGCGGGTGGTGTCGTATTCTTCGGGGACATGGGAGGTAATTTTTATGCGCTCGACGCGGACTCGGGTGAGAGGCTCTGGGGCCAAAAGATTGGTGGCGCCATCGGCGGTGGCGTCGTCACGTATACGACGCATGGTATTCAGCGCGTGGCTGTTGCGGTCGGCTTTACTTCGGTGATCTGGCCCACGGAGAGAACGACTGGCAAGATTGTCGTGTTGGGCATTGATTGATCAGCCCACGGAGCACACTAATACTGATCGACGGTTAGGAACGCACAGCCCGCTTGTCGTCGCCTTCTACGTAGCAGGCTTTTGTCCAGTAAATCCCGAAAACGCAGCCGGACGAGTCGCCGGCC